>Ga0207674_10000706_pt1 | contig 43517 bp, 53 predicted proteins | sample KBSCornC72_FD_184303 | JGI IMG/M metagenome (GOLD analysis project Ga0207674, IMG submission 184303) | Corn rhizosphere microbial communities from Kellogg Biological Station, Michigan, USA - KBS Corn C7-2 (SPAdes) (version 2) | ecosystem: Host-associated > Plants > Roots > Rhizosphere > Soil ... | reverse complement strand
GGCAGGCGTACAAGGGCATGCCGCTGCACACGCCGAAGGGCCAGCAAAGGCTGTTCGTCGTGCGAAACGCCGACACGTGGCTGAAGGAGTCCGGCCCGAAGTGCTCCGAGCACTACGCAGCCACCCGGTGCTCCGCCAAGGCCAAGAAGTTCGGCTAACGTCGATCGAGCGCCAGCTGGTTTACGCCGCTCGGACGGCGCGCTTAAATCCGTTCGACGTTCAGGCACGGCCGCTTGAGCGACGACAGGAGAACACGACATGACCCCCGAACAGATAGACAAGGGCGCCCAGGCATTGAGAGCCGCCGTATACGAAGTGGTCACTACCTGGGACGACAAGCCCGAGGCGTTGAAGGAGAAGTGGCGCGGCTACGCGAAGATCTGCGCCGAGGCGATGGGCCTCGCAGTCGTGGTGAAGACGATGGGCATCACCAGCGTCTACAACCTGAACTCCAAGATCGAAGACGAGCTGCACAGGGCTCTCGTGTCGCTGGGCTGGACGCCACCGCCCGTGGTCGCTGCCGACGGCCTGTCCTTCCGCGACGTGCCGGGCGCCGACATGATGGACGACCAGGGCACGCACGCGGTTGAAGAGTTCCTCTCGCGGCGGCGCAACATGGATTACGCCCACCTCGGTGCCGAGGCCTTCGTGCCTCCGCTCGAGCACCTGGTGGAGACGCTCGAGGGAAAGGAGCGGCTGAAGGGCATGATCACCCGGGCCGAAGGTGCGCGCACCGAGAGGAAGATGGTGCTGCTGGGCGACAGCGCCGGCCTGGACATGCGCATGGTGGACGGCAGGCTGGTCGAGACGCGCTGGGTTGCGTCGCCTGCAGACGGCCCGATGCATGCGGTCCGCACAGTCAGCGGCGACAACGACCAGTGCACTCAGTGCGGCGAGCCCAAGTCGCTGTACTGCATGACTGGGCACAAGGACCCTGACCTGCAGCATCCGACCAAGGAGGCCGAGGCACGCGTAACTGCAGGATTGGCTGCCTTCCTGCATGGCCACCATCCTGCCTGCAACGTGGTGCACCCGGCTGAAGAGACTGGTGTGTGCGACTGCGAGGAGATCAAAGAGTTTGAGACCGCTGCAAAGAATGGCGGCCCGCGTCCTCCGGCGGATGCGCTGCCAGGCTGCACGACCTGCAACGCCACGGGCAAGGTGCTGACGCTCAACCACCTGAACGTGGAAGAGGAGATCGAGTGCCCCGACTGTGACGGAGATGGGTCGTGAGCCGCCTCACCCATTACGAGTGGCTCGGCGTCCATAGGTCCTCCACCCAGGAGGAGGTCAAGGACGCCTGGAAGGCCAAGGCCTCAAAGCTGCATCCCGACCGGAACGTCGGGCTGAACGAGCAGGAGCAGAAGGCGCGGGCCGACAGCTTCGCCATGGCCAGCCAGGCCTGGGCCGTGCTCGGCGACGTCAAGCGCCGTGCGGCCTACGACAAAGAAGTGGCCCTCCTGCGGCCGGTGTGCGAACCTTGCAAGGGCAAGGGCTGCACGTACGAGCAGAAGAGCATCCGGGTCCGCGTGGCCCACATCTGCGGCGCCTGCAACGGGGTCGGCCGCTCCGACAAGAGAGTGAGAAAGACATGAGCAACATCTACAAGGTGGTGGCGCCGAACCCCAAGACCGGCGGCAAGGAAGTCCGGTGGGCCGGCAGCATGGCCCAGGTGCGCGAGCACAAGGCGACGCTGGTCGACGACCTGGGCATCAAGGCCAAGGAGGTCAAGCACGACGAGCTTGAGATCGCCTACAGCAAGGCCGGCGTCATCGAGTTCCTCAACGAACACGCCATCAAGGGCTGAACCGAGCAGGCAGGTGGGGTTGGTGGGGTCACCGGCCGGCCTGCCGCGGGGTCTCGCGTAGGGGCGAGGTGGCCGCCGTCGGTTCGATGCCGACGACCCCGCGTTAGATCAAACTGGAGAACGACATGACGATCCATACGGTCACTGAGGTGACGATCAAGAAACTGCCCAGCATGCACAACCTGCGCATCACACGGGCCAACCCGTCCAGCACGGAACCCGGCGTGATCATCCTCAAGGACGACGAAGAAGTCACCCTGGAGATCTACGGCGGGTCCGAAGGCGGGATCATCAGCATGTACGAGATCGAGAAGCCGACCGCCGTGCAGGAAGCCGTCGACGAAGAGACGCGGCAGGACCTGGACCAGGCGCAGCACGACGAAGGCAACGCGCCCGACTGAACGCAGATCACGTGGCTGAATGGCAAGGCACGGCTAATCCCCACAGGGGAACGCCGTTTGCAGGTTCGAATCCTGCCGTGATCACCAAGATAGGGCCAAGACCGAACGCCCGGCACGGTGCCGAAGGACGGTCCGCCAATGCAAAGGAGCACACCATGGCGAAGAAGGAAGAAGCGGTCGACAAGACCCAGGCGAAGGTGGACAAGGCGGTCGCGGCCGCGCTGAAGACGGAACGTGCCCGCGTGAAGAAGGCCGTGGCCAACGTGGCCTGGCCCGAAGGCATCGCGGTGCGCCAGCAGTACGACATCAAGCGTGCCGTGAACGAGGCCATCGCCGCGCCGGCCTGACCGACGCGTCCCGAGGGACTTCGCTGCCGGCCCGCGCTACCAGGCGCGGGCCTTTTCATTTCCAATACAGAAGGAGGGCGACATGCCCAAGCCGCCGATCGCACGTTCCGCCAACTACGAGGTCATGTTCGACCTGGAAACCCTGGGCACGAAGCCCGGGTGCGTAGTCCTCAGCGTGGGGGCGGTGATCTTCGACACCGTGAAGCTCGAGATCACCGACGAGTTCTACATGGTGGCCAGCCAGAGGTCGCAGCTCGACTTGGGCCTGACCGCCGACCCCGACACCGTGGCCTGGTGGGGCAAGCAGTCGGCCGAGGCCCGCCAGGTGCTGTCGGACTCAGGCAACGTGAAGAAGTCCAAAGGCATCGGCAAGGTGCTGGACGAGTTCTCCAAGTTCGTCGTGAGCCGCGAGGACAGCACGACGAAGGGCAAGACCGAGGTCTGGTCCAACGGGCCGGAGTTCGACTTCGTCATCCTCGAGCACGCCGCCGGGCTGGCCAACCGCACGCTGCCCTGGAAGTTCTGGAACAACCACAGCCTGCGCACCATCCGCAAGCTGAACGCCAAGGTGCCCAAGGTGCCGATGCGGGCCGGCGCGGCGCACAACGCGCTCGAAGATGCCCGCAACCAGGCCGAGCACGTGATGGCGATCTACCGCCACATCCGCGGAGGCTGAAGTGGCCAACATCGATGGCGCCATCAAGGCGCTGGACGAGAGGGCTGCACAGGCGGTCAGGTCGCTGCGGGCGCAGGCCACGGCTCTGAACCTCTTGGCGACGGAGATCGAGACGACGCCGGCCACCTCGGAGCGTCTTGAGAAGTGGGCAGCGGTGACGTGCGCCCACGCAGACCAGGTGGACTATGTGGCCGAGAGGCTGCGAGGAGCTCAACCATGAGAGCAGACAACCTTCACCCGCCGCACGGCTTTATGACCATGCTGAGGCTGGCCAAAGAAAACGGGCTTGACAATGCGCCTGACTTTGTCAACCTGATGCAAGCCTACGTCGTGCCGGTGCCGCCCGTCATGACAGAAGCCGAGCGTCAGCAGTGCCGCATCCTCGAGGAGCACGTACCGACCCTCACGCACGTCGCTGCCGCGGCCCTCTGCAGCAACTGGCCATCGCCGATCCTGCAGACTTGGTCTGCAGCCCGCTACCCTCAGGTCCACCACACGGTGCGGCCATGGAGCGCATCATGACCGTTGCAACCCAAGTCATCCGTCCGATGAAGGCACCGACCGAGTCCGTGTCCGACTTCGAGGCGCTGCACTACCCGCTGCTCGGCAGCCCAAAGATCGACGGCCAGCGGTGCATGGGCCACGCCGGCAGGATCTGGACCTCTACCATGAGCCCGTTCCCGAACGTCAACCTGAACAAGGTGATGACCGGCCGGTGGCTGGACGGCCTGGACGGCGAGATCGTGGTGGGCCTGCCCAATGGCGAGAACGTCCTGAAGCGCACGAAGGCCGTGATGGCGCGCGAGGGATCGCCCGAGTTCACTTGGTACGTCTTTGACGACTACAGTCGCGCTGACCTGCCCTTTGAGCAGCGTTTCGGCAACGCGGCCAGACGTGTGCACGAGTTCACTAAAGGGCTCCGTCGCATCTGCGTCGTGCCGCTGCCGCAGAGCATTCTGCGAAGCGCCAAGGACGCGGCCGAGTACGAGCTGTGCTGCATCAACAGCGGATACGAAGGGATGATGCTCCGCGACCCGCGCGCGCCGTACAAGTTCGGCCGGGCCACGCTCAAGGAGGCGTCCATTTTCAAGTGCAAGCGATGGGACGATGCAGAGGCCGTGGTCGTCGACCTGGTGCAGGGTTCGGTGAACGGCAACGAGGCCGTGCGTCGCGGCGACGGCGGCATCAAGCGCTCCACCTCGAAGGAGGGTCTGATGCCCAGCGGCGCGGTCGGCACCCTGGTGTGCATGGACCTCTCCACCCGTGCCGAGATCAGGGTGGCCACGGGCACGATGACGGCGGCGGAGGCCGCGCACTACTGGCAGGAGCCGCGCGACATCGTGGGGAAGATCATCACCTACAAGTACATGCCCTACGGCACCGATCGGCTGCCCCGCCACCCCACCTTCAAGTGCATCCGGCTCGACGTCTGAGCCAGCTGGGTTACAAGCCGGAAACTGTCGGCTAATATCTCGACCGTGCTGCCTTCGGGCGGCGCCACCCGTAGCTTCGCGCATCGCAACTAACAGGAGAAGGCCCATGGCCACCAAAGCCGCCGTCCCGGCAAAGAAGTACGCCCGTTCCCCCGCTGCAAAAGCAGGCTCGAAGATGCTCGAGAGAGTCGTCGACGAAGCTCTGCTCAAGAAGCCCTCTGGCAAGGCCGCTGTGAATCGGAAGATTGCCCGCAAGCCGGTCAAGATCCCGAAGACCGTCGCCGCCGCGGCCGACCTCTACTTCACCACCCGCGAGTCTCGCCTTGACGTGGAGCGGTCCATCAAGGATAAGGTCGAAGGCTTCAAGGCCGACGAAGCCATCCTCCGCGAACACCTCATCGAGCAGCTCCCTGCGTCCGACGCCACCGGCGTCTCCGGCAAGCTGGTCCGCGTGTCGATCAAGAAGGGCGTCGCGCCGCAGGCCGACGACTGGACCAAGATCTACGCCCACGTGGTCGCCGAGTACGCCCGGCTCAAGAAGGTCAAGGGCGCCAATCCCGACGAGGCCTTTGCCATCCTCGGCCGTGCGCTGAACACCGACCACATCAAGACGCTCTGGGACGACGGCAAGGTCGTGCCCGGCGTCGGCAAGTTCAACACCAAGTCGCTGTCCGTCAACAAGCTCTGACCGGACCAGCAGGCACCTCGGCAACACAGCCGGAGACACACATGAACGACGGAAACTCCAAGGGCCTCTGGCTCGTGCGGATCGCGCTCTGCGTCATCTTTGCCTTCTGCCTGGCGGGCCTGCTCGCCGGATGCGGAGGCGGGGGAGACGACGGCGAAGACGAGCACGTCGGCACGCCTGTCACCGCTTGCGCCGCGTCCTCCGCGGCCTGCAAGTAAACCCAATACCGAACGAAACTCAGAAGGAACGCCATGGCCACGAAGACTGCCAAAGCCGCTGCGCCCGCACCGGCGAAGAAGACCACCGGGACCGCCCTGGTGAAGTGGGACGAGAAGCTGGCCGCCAAGGCCACTGCCGCTAAGAAGGTCGCCGCGGCGATCGGCGGCGGGTCGAAGAACACGCTGTCCTTCAAGGGCGGCAAGCTGACCTACCAGGGCGGCGTGATCCCCGGCGGCGAGCTGGACATCGTGGTGCTGATGGCCACGAACGAGAACAACTACTTCTCGGGCCGCTACGACCCCAACAACCCGGCCAGCCCGAAGTGCTATGCGTTTGGCAGCCCGGATGGCGACGACGAAAACATGGGCCCGGACGTCCGGGCCCACTTCAAGGGCCGTGAGGGCGACGTGCAGTCCGAGACCGGTCGCTGCGCCGACTGCCCGCACAACGAGTGGGGCAGCGCGGACACCGGCCGCGGCAAGGCGTGCAAGAACGTCGTGTCGCTGGCCTTCGTCGCGGCCGACGCCCTCGAGTCCGAGGAGACGCTGGCCAAGGCCGAGGTGATCTACGCGAAGCTGCCGGTCACCTCCGGCAAGAGCTGGAAGGGCTACGTCAACGACCTGGGCGACAAGCACTTCATCGAATACGTCACCACCATCTCCGTGACGCCCAGCGGCGAGACCTACACGATCGACTTCGTCGCCAAGGAAGAGGTCGAGAAGAACGCCGTCTTCGGTGCACTGATCGACCTGTCGGACAAGGAAGAGCGCAAGCCGCGCGAGGCCTACCCGGTGTTCGACGACGCCCCGCCCGCCCGTGGCAAGGGCCGTACCATCCCGATCAAGGCGGCGCCGGCCAAGAAGGCCGTGAAGCCCGCCGCGCGGAAGTACTGATCCCGGCCTCCCAGCCGAATCGGGCCTAGACCAGGGCGTCAGACCGTGCAGCTTCCCTCCTCGGCTGCACGGGCCCGCTGAAGGCCGCCGGACGGCGTAACCGGCACATACACAAGGAGGCCGCATGGCCAAGAAACAGTCCGACCAGTACGCGGCTTGCGCCGATGCCCTCGAGAGCTGGGCGACACTGAACGAGTTCCTTCGCGGCGCACCGGAGGACATCGCCCAGGCACTGCTCAACCTCGAGCGCGGCGGCAAGCGCCGGGTCCAGTACCTGCTGCGCATCCATGCCAGGTACAACAAGATGCGCGCCCAGCGCGAACGGGCCGAGCTGCTCAAGGGAGCGGCGGTATGAAGAACATCCAGCACATCTCAAACAACGACGTCCTGCCGGCGCCGCCGGGCGTGCCTCACGAGGAGTGCACGCCGCTGTTCATCACCCGCACGGACTTTGGCGACGAGGGCCGGCCCGAGCCAGGGCTGGTGACCTTCTGGCAGCCTGACCAAGAGGAAATCGCCAGCATCCTGGCCGGCAAGCCGATCATGCTGTTTGTGTGGGGCCATACCCACCCGCCGCTCGGCCTCTCAGTGGAGTCGCGTCATGCCCCGATCGTCAAAGGTTAAGGTCCCCGACGTGGCCGTGGTGGACTTCGAGACGAAGCCCATCGAGAACGGACCGTCGTATCCGCCGGAGCCGGTCGGCGTGTCCATCATGCTCCCTGGGGAACGCGGCGGCAAGTATTACGCCTGGGGCCACCCGAGCGAGAACAACTGCACCAGGGAGGACGGCATCCGGGCCCTGAAGCAGGTGTGGTCCGGCGGCCTGCCGATCCTTTGCCACCATGCCAAGTTCGACGTGCGAGTCGCGGTCGAGCGGTGCGGCCTGCCGATGCTCCCCTGGGAGCGTGTGCATGAGACCATGTACCTGCTCTTCCTGGTGGACCCGTACAGCAACCGGCTCGACCTGAAGGGCGCGGCCGAGGACTTGCTGGGCATGCAGCCCGAGGAGCAAGACGCCATCCGCGAGTGGGCCATCGCGCAGAAGCTGATGCCCAAGACCCGCAAGAACGCCGGCGAGTTCATCCACCTGGCGCCGGGCAAGATGGTCGGCAAGTACGCCAACGGCGACACGCTGCGTACCAAGAAGCTGTTCCTCCACTGCTATCCCGAGGTGGTGGAGCGAGGCATGCTGAAGGCCTACCAGCGTGAACAGCGGCTGCTGCCGGTGCTGATGGAGAATGAGAAGGAGGGCATCGCCACCGACCTCGCCTTGCTGCGGGCCGACGCCAAGAAATACGGCGCCTACAGCGACGCGGAGAAGTTCGGGGAACCGTCAATGTTCTCCGGCGGCGCGATGGACCAGGCCGACGACTGGCTGCGCCGCATGCTGAAGGCCAAGACCCTGAACGTGGACTCCGACGAGGAACTGGCGAACGCCCTGATCAAGGCGAAGAAGGCCGACCCCGACGGTTTCATGCTAACGCCCACCGGTAAGCGCTCCACGGCCAAGGACTCCATCATCGGCGCCGTGAAGGACAAGAAGGTGCTCGGCGTGCTGCAGTACCGGTCGAAGCTGGCCACCGCCAAGAACACCTTCCTGCTGCCCTGGCTCAAAGAGTCGGAGGAGTTTGCGCTCAAGACCGGCCAGGCGCGGGTGCACCCTTCGTGGAACCAGGTGCGGCAGCAGGGCGCCGGCGCGCGGACGGGACGGCTGTCGGCGTCACGGTTCATGAACGTGCCCAAGCCCTTCATGGAGAAGGCCGGCAAGTACGAGCACCCGGCCTATGCCGGCTTGCCAGAGCTACCGGTGGTGCGGAACTACACGCTACCCGACAAGGGTCACGTGTGGGGAAAGCGGGACTACTCGCAGCAGGAGCTTCGTGTCCTCGGCCACTTCGAGGACGGCGAGCTGCTGGAGCAGTACCGTGAAGACCCGTACATGGACGTGCATGTCACGGCCACGAAGATGATGCTGAACGAGGGCATCGACACCAACCGTGACCAGATGAAGACCATCGGCTTCGGGCTGATCTACGGCATGGGCTTGGGCTCGCTGGCCGAACGACTGGGCGTCGACGTCGCCACGGCGAAGCGGCTCAAGGCGGCCTACCTCGGCATGTTCCCTGGCCTGAAGGCGCTCATCGATGACCTGACCGCGATTGGCAAGTCCGGCGAGGCGATGCGCACCTGGGGCGGTAGGCAGTACTACGTTGAGCCGCCGAAGTACTCCAGCGAATACGGCCGCGTCCAGTCGTTCGAATACAAGCTCATCAACTACCTGGTCCAGGGCTCGTCGGCCGACTGCACGAAGGAGGCCATCATCCGCTATCACGAGGCCAAGAAGCACGGCCGCTTCCGCGTCACGGTCCACGACGAGATCAACATCTCCGCGCCGACTAAGGCCATGAAGAACGAGCTCCTGCTGCTCCGCGATGTCATGGCCTCCATCGAGTTCGATGTGCCGATGCTCAGCGAGGCCTCGATGGGCGACGCATGGGGCCGGCTGAAGAAGTTCGAGGAGCCGCGGTACTCCGCCAACAAGTCTCTCTACAGGAGCGCAGCATGAGCACCGCCTGCCAATGTCCCGAACGGAAGGTGACGTTGTCCGCCCGTAAATGGGTGGTGCTGCGACGCAATCGGCATTACTCTACCTTCTCCAAGCTGAGGCATTGTGGCGGCGAGTACTCCGATTACAGCCTGTGCAAGTGCCTCGCCTGTGGGGCTCTGTGGAGTACTAAGGCTTCCTACGTGAGCGCTCTCCCTGACATCAAAAGGAATTGACATGCCCGTCGCACCCAAGGCCGTCGCAGGCCCGACTCACTTCCTGGCCTGGAGCTTCTCCCGGCTGAACGACTACCGCAAGTGCCCCAAGCAGGCCTTCTACAAGCACATCAAGAAGATCGCCGAGAAGACCACGTCGCCGGCACTGATCCGCGGCTCGGCCATCCACGAGATGTGCCAGACGTTCGCTCAGAAGACCGCCAAGACCAAGTGCCCGGCGGAGCTGGCCACCTTCGAAGAGGAGTTCCGCGTCCTGCAAAAGCACCGGGCCACGCTGGCTTGCGAACAGCAGGTGGCCTTTGACAAGAACTGGAACAAGGTCGACTGGTTCGATAAGGCCGCCTGGTGCCGCCAGATCATCGACGCGTGGTACATGCATTCGGTGGAATCGCCCGACGGCACGCGCCTGGTCGTGATCGACTACAAGACCGGCAAGCTCAACGACGACCACCTCGAGCAGCTGTCCCTCTACGCCCTGAGCGGCCTGTTGCTGTTCCCGGACGTTGACGAGGTCGAGGTGCAGCTGTGGTACCTGGACCAAGGCGTGCAGCGGCCGGATGTGCCGAAGGTCTACACGCGCAAGGACATCCCCGCGCTCAAGAAGCTGTGGGAGAAGAACGTCTCCTTGCTGCTGAAGGACCGCACGTTCAAGGAGAAGCCGGGCAAGGCCTGCACTTGGTGCCCGTTCAGCAAGGGCAAGGGCGGCCCCTGCAAGTTCTGATCCGTAGCCCGTCCAACCAAAGAAGGAGAGACACATGAAAGCACCCAAGTACGCCCAGAACCTGCTGGCCCGCACGCTCGCCTGGCTCGTCGTGTCGAAGCACGACATGGGCGACCACCTCAATGCCGTGGCCAACGCGGCGCGGGCCATGGAGGCTTCGACCGAGATGCCCAAGGTGGCCGTGCTGTGCGGCAGCACCCGGTTCAAGGAGGAATTTGAGAAGGCCAACGCCGACCTGACGCTGGCCGGCTACATCGTCCTGTCCGTCGGACACTTCTCCCGTGCTACGCCGGAGGAGCGAGCGCAAGGCCTGTTCTCCGACATCTCGCCGGAGGAGAAGGCCGAGCTGGACGTGCTGCACAAGCGGAAGATCGACCTTGCCGACGTCGTGGTGGTCCTGAACAAGGGCTTCTACACCGGCGAGTCAACCAACAGCGAGATCATGTATGCCCACCAGCACGGCAAGCCGGTGTACTGGCTAGAGGCCACAGACGGGGCCTACAGCATCTACGACTTGATGCCTCAGAGCTGACATGGCCTGGGCGCAGCGAGAACTGGTGGCGGAGAACGAGACCAACTCGTGGTACGACCTCCGCTGGCCGATGCTGCGGACAAAGATGAACCTGAGGGGGCGCAAGGGGTGGCCGGACAACGTCTACTGGCTGCCGCTGCGCCCCCTGCTCATCGAGTTCAAGGCACCGGGCGAGACGCCGGGGCCGCTGCAGCTTGAGACCCACCGCGTACTGAGAGAGCAAGGCTATGAAGTCCAAGTCCACACTGTTGCCGCAGAAGCCAAGGCGGCCATCCTCGAAGCCATCGAGGCCCGCAAGGCAGAGCTCGTCCGGCACCGAGCCGTCTACCAATGGGCCAATCCCGTGGGAGCCGGCACCCTACCAGCTCGACGCGGCGAAGTTCCTCGTCCAGAACGGAAGTGCCGGCTTGTTTCTGGATCCGGGCCTGCGCAAGACGTCGATCATGCTGGCCGCGTTCAAGGTCCTGCGAAAGCGAAGGTTCGCAAGGTCAATGCTGGTGGTGGCGCCGCCTCAGGTGTGCGCGATCACGTGGGCCGAGGAGGTGGCCAAGTGGGCCGACTTCAACGACCTGAAGGTGGTCAACCTGACCGGGCCAAAGAAGGAAAGCCTGCTCGACGCCGGCGCTGACATCTACATGCTCAGCTTCGCCCAGCTGCCCTGGTTCTTCCAGTGCGAGAAGCTGGTGTCGGCAAAGTCGGGTAAGGTCAAAGTCACCCTCGGCTTCGACAACCTGCGGCGGATCGACGCCAACATCCTGGCCATCGACGAGATCAGCAAGGCGCGCAACACCAACTCGCTCACCTTCAAGATCCTCAAGGAGGCGCGCGAGAAGGTCGACCGCGTCTACGGCGCCACCGGTACTTTCTCACCGAAGTCGCTGATGGACCTCTACGGGATCATGTACCTGATCGACGGCGGCTACTCGCTGGGCGCGTACATTACACACTACCGCAGGGAGTACTTCTACCCCACCGGCTACGGAGGGTTCACCTACGAGCTGAAGGACGACGGCTTCGACCGGATCATGAAGGCCATCGAGCGCTTCACCTACCGCCTAGACCCCAAGGACTACGTCAAGCTGCCGGAGCTGGTGGAGAATGTGGTCAAGGTGGTGCTGCCTCCGGATGCCCGCAAGGTCTACGACGAGATCGAGGACGACTTCTTCACCGAGATCGACGAGGTGGGGGTGGCGGCCCTGAACGGCGGCGTGGCTCACGGCAAGTGCAAGCAGGTCGTCGGAGGTGGTCTGTACGACGCGGTCAAGGTGGACGAGGAGACCGGCATCCCGATCAAGGGCAAGCGGGACTGGTTCCTGCTGCACGGCGCCAAGGTCGAGGCGGTGCAGGACCTGTTCGAAGAGCTCAACGGCCAGCAGCTGATGGTGGCTTACTGGTACGGCCACGACCTGGAGCAGCTTCGCAAGGCGTTTCCGAAGGCACCGGTGTTCGGCGGCGGTACGACGGATGCCGCTCGCAAGAAGATTGTGACCAACTGGAATGCCGGCAAGACGCCTCTGTTGTTGGTGCATCCGGGTTCCATGTCACATGGCCTGAACATGCAGGGCTCAAACGCCTGCCACATCGCCTGGTTCTCCCTGGTGGAGGACCGCGAGCAATACGACCAGACCATCGCGCGCCTCCGCCGCTCCGGCAACCAGGCGTCGACCGTTTTTTCCCATCTCATAGTGGCGAAGGACACGGTCGACGAGATCACGCTGCGACGGTCGTCAAAGAAGGACAGGACCCAGAAGGCGGTGGGGCAGGCACTGGCGGAGTACACGCTCCGTCGACGCCGGGCGTTGAGGCTTGCCAAGGTCCGCAAATAGATACTTGCAACAGATGCAACAGGCCATTCCCAGCACTGGGACTCCGACCTAATATCTATCCAACGCAAACAAATAACTGTTTGCTGACTGAGCGGAGTCAGACATGAACGAGATCACTGCTGAACAGGCAGCCCAACAAGAGACGTGCGTGCTGGTCGTCTCTGTGGCAGGACGCCGCGGCTCACAGACCTTTGTGTGCCAAAGCCTGAGCGAAGCGTCACAAGCACTGCGCAAGGTCATCGTAGAAGAAGACCTTTGCATGTCGGACCTCAAGAAGAACTGCGGCCTTGTCGTCAAGTCTTTCTCCGACAGGCGCGTGCTGGCGCGCGTTTCCTTCAACGGTCGCATCTGGGAAGAGGCGCCTCGCGTGCTGACGCTCAAGGAGATGACGCAATGAGAGTCCCTAAGATCATCACGAAGGCGATCAGGCGCTACTACAGTGACAATGCCAACCCTGAGAAGATCTGCCACAAGTACGTCGTGAAGGCGGAAGTGTACCAAGTGCTGCCCAACGGCGCCTGTCTGTACAAAGTGACGGAGATCCTCAACGAGTCTGGACGGCCCGACGCCGAATGGGCGGCGACGACGGAAGTCGGCTGCGAAGGCGGCTTCAACTCCAAGTATCTAGAAGGCCTGATGGCCGCAGGCGAAATACTCAAAGTGCACGACTGGCAGGACCTCGAGCCCAAGCCGTTCGAGCCCGTCAAGCGCAAGCGTGCAAAGAAGGTGAACTAACATGGACATACCCATCATGCAGATGAGGCGCGTCGCCGTCGCGCTGACGAGCCTCAAGGCGCTCGGATGCCAGCGTCCGTCGTTCACCTACCAGAGCGGTGCCGACGTCGTGACCGTTAGCGAGGACGGCTTCGGGCAGATCCGCATCTGCGACGGACATAGCTTCGTGCGCTTCTCCAGCGTCGAGGCCCTCGTGCGGACCGTCGAGTCCGTCGGCGTTCTGTAAAACCTACGGCGCCTTTGACGCCAAACAGGAGCACCCATCGTGGAAACTTCCGCGGAAGTCGACGTGCCGAGTGCGCGATTGCGCATCGACGGTCAACGTCGGATCGCTTTAGAGTACCATCGCGACGTCAGACGTGAGAAGTCTCGGTGGCTCTCGTTCAGTCCCAGCGGCCTCGTCAAGAACGAGGGAGGGACGCAGTCGTTCGAGCGGATGTTCCCGTCCGCACTGGAAAAACCCGTGGGGGCGGCGGCGCTGCGTCTCCTCGAGCTCAACCGCAGCGCTTACCTGCCGGAAGACGGCGTCGTCAACATCCTTTTGGAGACCTATCTCATGTCCACCGTGAAGACCACCGACCTCAACGCCATGACGCTCGACCAGCTGATGGCCGTGTACAACGACCTGGCCAAGGCCAACGGCAAGCCCGAGGTCAAGAAGTTCAAGTCCAAGGCCGAGGCAATGCAGCGCGTCGCCGCCTTGGGCGGCGAGACCGTCCAGCCGACGGAAAAGCAGAAGGAGAACAAGGCCAAGAGCGTCGAGGCCGCCGAGAAGCGTCTGGCAAAGCTGAAGGCCGAGAAGCCCGAGGCCTCGGAAAAGTCGAAGCGTCCCAAGGCCGGCGAGACGAAGACCAGCGCCAGCAAGGCCCTGTTCAAGAAAGCGGACAAGGTGGCAGGCGACGTCAAGCCCCGCGGCCCCGGCATCGGCGCTTTCTGCATGGACCTGATCAAGGCCAAGAAGGGCGAGATCTCCAATGAGGACGTGCTGTCGCAAGCCCTCAAGAAGTTCCCTGGCGCCAAGACCTCTGCGGCCTCGATCGCCTGGTATCGCAACAAGCTGAAATCCGAGGGCGCCATCGCCTGATCGGGTTCGTCCCTCGAGGGAGGGCAAACCTAGGAGCACACGACATGGCAAGCAAGCATCCCCTCCGTCGATCGACCGACCGCGGCCACCCGCTGCGACGGTCGACGGACCCGAAACCGGCGGCCGGCATCGGCGCCCTGGTCGACGGCCTGCTCATCAAGGGCAAGACCACCGACCAGATCGTCGCGGCCGTCCATCAACGGTTCCCGGAGTCGAACACCTCTGCGAAGACCGTGTCGTGGTACCGCTCGAAGCTCCGCGCATCAGGCCGGCTGAAGTGAACTGTTGATCTAGGCGCGCAGCGCCTAGATCTTTACTTGGAGAGTGAAGATGACAAGACTTTTGGGAGATCAACTGATGAACAGTAATGTAGGTGCAGCTTCGCCGCCTTTCCCGCCGGCTCCCCGTACCGTGGCGGTCGAGCTGCTCGACGCGCCGGTGGAAGACCTGCTCTGGGTACTCAAGACAAAGCACCCGTCGGTCGAAGCCTATGACGTACGGGCGATCGAATCCAAGGCTCTGCTGGCCGAGCTCTCCCGCCGCGGCGGTACGACCGGCGCGGTGGCCGACGCGCAGCTGCTGGTGATCCAGAAGAGCCAGGACTACAACCAACCCGCGGGCAACCGGCTGTCGGCCAACGCCGCCCTCGAGGCCGACCGCGACTCTTACTTCCCGTTTGGGCTGGCGTCGTACGTCCACATGCTGCACGTCAAGGCGCAGCGGGCCGTGAGCCTCGTGCGGAAGCAGCAGGCCGGCGGCGAGCCGAACTTCGAAGGCCTGCGCGACACGGCGCTGGACCTCATCAACTACGCGTCCTTCCTGGTGGAGCGCATGGACCGGGGAGACCTGAAGTGAGACGCCGCCAAGACGGTATGGCCGTGGCGACAAAGCCGGCAAAGACCATTCAGGTGGTCCACGGCCTGAGTCGCCCAATGGCCGCCCAGCTTAGCGAGCTCATCAAGAAGCACGTCGATGCGCAGGTGGCCGACTCGTGGAAAGGCGGAGGCGACCCCTCCGACATTCCGATCATCGAAGCGGAGGCCGAGCTGGCACGCGTCAAGCTCATCGCCTTCATTGAAAGACTCGTGAGGGAAGCAGAATGAAGGAATGGCACAAGATCCTCCGGCGGGTGCTGGAGCACGGGGAGGAGCGGCCTGACCGCACCGGCGTCGGCACGCTGTCGGTGTTCGGGGCACAGGTGGTGTTCGACAACAGCACATCGTTCCCGGCCTTCACCACGAAGAAGCTGTTCTTCGAAAGCGTCAAGGCGGAGCTGTCAGCCTTCCTCCACGGGTTCGACACGCTCGACCAGTTCCACTCGGTCGGCTGTTCGATCTGGGACGGCAACGGCACGGCCGACTACTGGACGTCCAGGGGCGACAAGCAGGCTGCCGGATGGCTCGGCCGCATCTACGGCGTGCAGTGGCGGCGGTGGCGGTCGTACCTTCCGCTGCCGCATGGTGACGGCCTGAAGGAAGCGCTGTCTGGCAACGCGCCTGCCTTCAAGATCACTGATCAGCTCAAGGGCCTGGTACACGACCTGAGTGCCGATCCGTTTGGCCGGCGCCACCTGGTCACGGCCTGGAACCCCGGCGAGCTGGACCAGATGTGCCTGCCGCCGTGCCACGTGCTGTTCCAGTGCTACGTCAGGCAGGGCCTCATGAACGACCTGTACCTCGACCTGCGCGTCGACATGCGTTCGGTGGACCTGTTCCTCGGACTGCCGTTCGACGTCGCCGGCTACGCCCTGCTGCAGCGATTGCTGGCCAAGGAGACGCTCATGTCGCCCGGCCGCCTGGTCTTCCAGCTCGGCGACGCGCACATCTACAGGAACCACCTCGACCAGGTAAGGACGGTGCTGGCCCGCGAGCCCTTCGACCCGCCTCAGCTCCGCTTCGACGAAGAGGAGACGTCGCCCTTCAACTTCAAGCCCCACCACGCCTCGCTGGTGGACTACGCGCACCACCCCGCCGTCAAGGCGCCCATGAACGTCTGACGCAGGTCGGACACACCACCACTCCAAGGAGCACACATGCACTTCCTCGTTCGCATCAACCGCGGCCCGTTGCCCGACGGCGAGCTTGCCGCCTATTCCCGCCGCATCGCCGCTTGCCTGTCCTGCAACGGTTTCTGTCATGCCAATGGCGACCCGATCGAGGCACACAACGTGGCCGAAGCATCGATCGGCCGCCTCAGCCAGTCCAACTTCGACGACGTCACCGACTTCCACTTCAAGTTCGACGTGCCGACCTCTCCGGTGCCCGCGTGGCTGGACCTGCAGGCCATGCAGTTTCGCACCCGGTTCCTGCAGGAGGAGCTGGACGAGTTCGGCGAGGCCTATTTGGACGGCGACCTGAACAAGGCGTTCGACGCCCTGCTTGACCTGGCCTACGTCGCCTTTGGCACGGCGCATATGATGGGCCTGCCGTGGCAGCAGGGCTGGGACCGCGTGCAGGACGCGAACATGCGGAAGGTGCGGGCCAGCAGTGCATACGACGCCCGTTCCACCCGCAAGTCGACGCTGGACGTCGTCAAGCCGGAAGGCTGGAAGGCGCCGGACCACGGCGACCTGGTGCGGCCGGACGATGGCAAGCCGGTGCCCACCTTCGTCACGGCGGACCGGGCGTTGGTCTACGGCCCGCGCCCGGCGTCTGCCGAACAGACGGACCTGGAACGGGCGCAGCGCGCGTTCGTCTACGGCGTTGACCCCGGCACTGTGAAGCCGGCCGAGGGGCTCTGACCGTGAGCCGCCCATCCCTCGACGAGTACCTGATGTCGCTGGCGGCGGTGGCGGCCCTCAGGACCACCTGCATCCGTCGCGGGGTGGGCTGCGTCCTGGCCGACGCCCATGGCCGCGTGCTGTCGGTCGGCTATAACGGCGTCGCCCGCGGACAGCCTCACTGCAACGAAGGCTTTGGCATTGCCAGGCCAGGCGAGCTGCAGTACTTCCCGCATGCCTGCAAGGGCCACGACCTGCCGCCAGGCCAGGACAGCTGCGAGGCCATCCACGCGGAGCAGAACGCCCTGGTGCAGTGCAGGGAGCCGGACCTGATCGTCACGGCCTACGTGACGCTCTCGCCGTGCAAGGCCTGCACGAAGCTGCTGCTCGGCACCATGTGCACCAGGATCGTCTTCCTGGAGGAGCACACGGACCTTGCCCCGATGGAGCTGTGGCGCGGCACCGGAAGGACGGTCGAAAGGCTGCCACGGTCCAACCACGATCTTCCCTGGGAGCTAAAGTATCGAGGCACGCCGTACGCCTCGAAGAAATGACAAAGGGCTCCCAAGGGAGCCCTTCTTTGTGGCGCGGCCTACTGTCTCAGCGGCAACCTGGACGCCGCCTCCCCGACCTTGGTGGCCGCGGCCCGGGTGGCCGGGCTGGACCCGAAGAAGAAGCCGTTGGCCTGGGACGCGTTGAGCAGCAGCCACTGCACCGCGGAGCCCACGATGCCTCCCAGCATGGCCGCGATGCCCGGGTCGACCTTAAGCTCGGTGGACGAGCCCATCAGCCAGAAGCTGGCCGCCAGCACCAGGGCGACGCAGAAGTAGCTGGCCGCGTTGATGAAGTAGCCCAGGCGCAGGATGCCGACCGTGCCGGCGTTGCGCGACCGGGCGTCCTGCACGTCCAGCATCTCCTGCTTCCTGTCTTCGGACTCCAGCTCGCGGTACCGCACCTGGGCCGCGAGCTGCGCCTTCTTCAGGTCAGCGTCCGCGGCGATCAGGGCTGACCGCTGCTCCGGCGTGAGGCCAGCCTGCAGCGCGGCCGAGATGGAGGCCTCGTCTTCCGGCACGCCGAGGGCCTGCGCCACCACCTTGGCCCCGGCCGATGCCACCACGCCGATCGGCCCGCCCACCAGGCCGGCGAGCACCGGGGCAACGGTGCCGAGCGCCTTCTTCCAGTCGAAGCTCATCGCAGGTCTCCCGTCCTGGCGCGGAGCCAGCCGTAGGCGAAGCGCTTCTGCTTCGGGTCGCCCTCGACGATCTCGAGGTACCGGACGGCCTGCTGCGCGTCGCAGCACCGCGTCAGCACCTTCAGGCCATCGATGCCGCGTGCGTCGGAGTAGGCCTTCAGTGCCGCCAGCGTGGCCAGTCCGATCTGGCCGTCCGCCTTCAGGCCCGGGCCGGTGGTGTCCAGCGCGTTCAGGGCGCGCTGCAGGAACCGTACCGCCGTCGCCGTGCCCATGTTCACGCCGGTGTCGAACAGTTCTTCGGCCAGGTAGGGGCTGAGCCTGTCGACCTCGGAGAACCGCGGCTCGTACCAGTACCTCACGGCGAACAGTTCCTTGGCGGACGACAGAGGGTAGTCCCGCATGCTGCCCGTGTAGCCGGCGGCGCGCGCGGCCTTCTCGGTGACCCCCCACCTGGTGGGCCCGCCCTTGTCGGCGGGATCGTCGGAGTACTCGCCTTCCCTGGACACCAGGTCGGCGATCTTCTGCTCGATGCTGCTGTTCATGTCAGTGCCCCTTTCCTGCGGTCACCCGCTCGAGGGAATCAGCGATCCGACGCTGGTCGGACCGGATCTCCCTGATGTCGTCCCGCACCTCCTGCCGGAGCTGCTGGAGCTGTTCGCGCTGCCGGTCGGCCTCGCGCTGCTGCGTCAGGATGGTCACCTGCATGGTGGCCATCTCCGACTTGAACTGGCTGTACATCGTGACCAGCCCGGCAAGCATGCTGACCACGGTCAGAATGTTGCCCAGCGATACGGTCCGATCGTACCGGGCCCGGTTGGTGCGCCCCGTAGGTTCCATGTTTCCTCCTTCTTCCCCAACGACTGTCTGTGTTCAGTTCACCACGGCCGCGTCGGCCACGACACCTCCCTCGGCCAGCCTTCCTGGCCGGTGACGTCGGCCAGGGCCTGCACGTATGCGGACTCCTCGGCCGTGAGCTGCACGCCGAGCCGCATGGCCCGGAGCTGACGGTTGCCGACCTCGGTCATGAGGCGCTCGCGGTAGCTGCGCCCCTCGCGGTCGTACCACAGGTCGGTCTTCTGGACGGACCAGGTGCCCGAGCCGTCGTCCACGAACTCGAAGCACGGGTCGTCGGACTGCGGCGGAACACGGGCGCAGTCTTCCAGCACGTAGGCCGTGCCGCGGAGTACGGCGCGCTTGCCGAACACGGAGATCGACTCGGTGGCCAGCACCGCACAGCCTTCCGCCAGCCCCTGCTCCGGCGCCTCGATGCCGGTCCAGGAACGGCCGGAGAAGCGGCCTGTCGCCGCGTAGAATTCAAAGTAGTTCATCGCTTGATCACCTCTGCGCGAAGCTCGTAGTTGTAGCTGTTCACCGGTTGGCCCGTGTTCTTGTTGACCCACAGGCCGAAGGTGTAAGAAGTGTTGGCCGTCACCGGCACCTGGATGGACGCCGTGTTGCCAAACGTGTTGCTGCCGCCGGCAGGCACGTTACCGACGAACAGCTCGCTCTGGCCATTGAAGGCCGCAGCGTCACCGAGCAGCATGTTGGACTCTTGGCCGACGGCGCCTGCAGAGTTGTTGATGGAAGTGCTGACCTTGGCCGTCAACAGCACGTCCAGAGACGTGGTGCCGTCGATGGCCGACGGGGTCAGCGTGATGCTCAGCAGCTGGGTGTATCGGCCGTAGTTGTTCGGGATGCCGGCGAGTCCGGTGATGGCCGTGGGACCGGTGCCACGTGCGACCGCGACCTGCGTGGCGGCGTTGTACTCCATGGTCTGCGTGCCGATGGTGACCACCTTGCCGCCTGCGCCGGTGATCTCCACGATGCCGTTGATGTTGATCACCATGGTGGCCTCGCACCACGCATTGGTGTCGTTGTCCACGGCGCCGCCGAAGGCCTCGTACCCTTTACCTTGGCCCTGCTTGCCGACGCCGGCCAGCAGGTACGCACCGCGGTACCGGAAGTTCTGCGAGCCGAAGATAGACGGGCTGCCTCCGTTGGCATAGATGGCGGCCGGCAGCCCGCCTCCCATGCGGTTGCCTTGAGGCTCGTCGAAGGTGTACAGCAGGAAGGCGTAGTTGGCCGTGAGGCTGTTCAGGTCGCCGGCCAGTCGCGCAGCCTCGGCCGGGTTGCCAAACACGTCGTAGGAGCTGAAGAACGTGTCGGCACCCGTGGTGCGGTCGATGATCGACAGGTTGTAGCTTCTGGACGCGGTGCGCCGTGGGACGCCGGCCTGCGGGTTGTAGATGCCTGCGCTGGCCGGCGCAGTGGAGTCCACGCTACCGCGAGCGATCACCCGGTCAAACCGTCGCGGCGTGTTGGCGAACACCTGCGCGGTGCCGGTGCTGTAGTTGCCCAGGGTGTCGACGTGCTTGGCCATGATGCCGGTGTTGTTCTGCATGTCGGTGATGTCCCAGTTGTAGTTGGACGCCTTCACCTTGGCGATGACCACGCCGCTGGACCACACGGTGCCGAGGCGCAGCTCCGTATATGCCCAGTCGCCGATCAGCGGGTCGTTCCACGAGATGTACTGCCCGCTCTGCCGCGCGGACACGGCAAGACCGGCTACGTCCGGCGGCGGCAGCTTCACCATGTAGCCGGCAATGGTGTACGGCACGGCACCAACCGAAGACAACGCCTGTTCCTGCAGGCCGTAGATGTTGAAGCTGGTGGTCTTGAAGTAGACGGTCTTGCCGATGTAATCCAGGGTGAGCGGGCCGCTGTTGGCCACAGCGTCGTCGATGCGGATGAAGGCGGAGTTATCCGGGTGCGACTGCGCCGCCGAGCCGTACCTGCCACGCAGCACGCCGGTGAGCGTGTAAGCCCCGGGCCCAGTGAGCGTGGCCGTCTGGTAAGACATGTACTCAGTGTCTGCCGTGGAGGTGCCAACCGCCACCAGGGTGGTGTTCGCCACTGCGTCGCCGGCAGACCCGCTGTTGATCTGGGTATTAGGCGTCAGGTTGTCAATGGCCACGGTGCCCGTCACGGCATTGATGGCGCCGTTGGTAAAGCCAAAACGAGACGGACCGTACAGTACTGCCTTCTCGACGTACGTCACGCCGTCCAGGCTGAGCCATACGCGGCACCCGCCCCAATTAGGGTTGGTGGAAGTCGGCGCGCAGTACAGGGCCAGACCCGTCTCCGGCGCCAGCTCCACCGGTGCCTCGATGATGCCGAGGTTGGTGACGCTGCCTGGATCGGCAGCGTAGTCGTGCAGGTAGCCGGTGGAGTTCTGCCCGAGGTATTGCACCGGGGAGGCGATGCCGAGCGGCCACTCTTCCAGGGACACCTCGAGCTGGCCGTCTTCGTCTTCGCCCACCTCGGTGATGCGGACAGTCTGGTTGCTCATCTTCAGCACGGCATCCGTGACGTTCACCAGGTCCATCGGCTCGAGCAGGCAAAAGGCCCACGGCAGCTTGATCTTGCCCTTGCCGCTGATGGTCAGGCTGCGTTGCATGAGGAGCTGCGCGACCATGCGGGCGACGTCCGGCGAGCAGATCCACGGCGCGTCCACAATGTCCATGGACCGCTTGCCGTTGACGGAGATGTCGGCGTCGTCGGTGGCCTCCGAGATGCTCTTGTTGTAGTAGTTGTTCCGGTCGTTGTATTGGACTCGCACGTGGTTGAACCGGTCGCTCGGCAGCTTGCGGGTCCAGTTCAGCGGATCGGACGTGCCGTCCTGAAGCCAACTGTCGTCGTTGAGGCTGTAGACCGGCGTCGTGTTCGGTGTGTAGGTGGCGCCGTTGCCGGTCACCGCCTGATCCGCATAGGGGACGATGCGAAGCTGCTTGATGGACCACACCGCGGCGCTGTTGGTCAGGCGGCAAGCCTCCTCCACGAGCTCGGCGGCCCGCACCTGCCGGTCCAGCACCGGCGACATCAACAGGCCCTTGGCTTGGACGTACGTCACCCATTCTGTGGCGTCGATGGTGTCAGCCGGCATGCGCGCGCCATACCGGCCTGAGCTCAGGACGTCGCAGATGAACTCGGCCAGGTTGCAGTCGGGCAGCGACGAGCCGTACTTGTAAGCGCCGAAGCCCTGCACCTCGAAGCTGTGGTTGTCGATGGTGGCGCTCTCACCGAGGTCGTAGGCGGAGGCGTGGACGTACGCGACGCCAGGGTCACCGACGGCACGGGTAGGGTAGGAGGCGGTGACCCAACTCGGCGGGCTCTGCGGCACGGAACCGTTGGACAGCGACAAGCCGAGCTGCGTCAGCGGCGACAGGTTTGGCGAGCCAACGCCGTAGGAGTACTGCACCTTCAGCGTCTTGCCGCGCCACTTGTCGAGCAGCACCGTGATCACGCCGCCGTTCAGCGCGTAGTCTACGTCTCGCGCAAGGATGACCAGCGGGAACAGGCGGGACACGTAAGCGGCAAAGACCACCGGCGCACCGATCGCCGTGGCCGCCTGTGCCATCGTGTAGTTCATGGCACCAGAGCCGGGCACGTTGTACGTCTCGTTGGCCTGTGACACGTTGGCCGGGGCCCAACCGCCGGTGTACACGGCCTTGCCCTTCCAGATGCGGGAGACCATGCCGATGGGGCCCTGGCAGATGCCCATGATGGCGCCGACCTGGTAGGTGTAGGTCGTGCTCTTCTGCTTCACGCCGCCGCCCTTGCCACCGGCGCTGGTCGTGGACGTGTGAGGAATGGCCTTGAAGCCTACGTAGTCCATCAGGTTGCCGGACACGCGGGCCACGCCGCCGACAACGGGGATGGTGACGCCGTAGGCCGAGCTCTGGAGCTGGAATGCCTCGAGCTTGGTGGCCGAGGTCGAGATGGTCTTGCTGCCTGCCATGTTAGAAGAGGCTCCAGTATTGGGCTTCGCGGCCGACGAGAGGGTCTTCGGTCGTCGACGTCAGGATCACGCCCTGGTTGATGTAGGAGTGGACGATGAGCGTGTCTTCCACGAAGATGCCGCCGTGGCTGAAGACGCGGCCGAACCGCCACACGCCGACGTCGCCCTTGGCCGGCACGTCCACGCGCCTGGCGCCGACCCTGACCAGCCATCCGATGTACAGCTCCTCGGACCGGTGCAGGTGCCACTGCGGCGCGTACTGGCCAAGGTCGAGGTGCGGCACCATGTCTGCGGCCTCGAACACGGCGGCCAGGATCTGGGCGCAGTCCACGCCCACGCCCTTGACCCGTGCGTGGTGGTGGTACGGCGTGCCGAGCCAGGAGCGGGCCTCGGCAGCCACGAGGTCGCGGCTCACGTCACCGACTCCGGCGGAGGGACGAACGGCTCGCCACGGAACTTCGCCTGGTTGTTGAACTTGTTCAGGCAGTCACCGGCGAAGACCTTGTTGCAGCCGGCGATCAGGTTGAACGTCGTACCGGAAGCCCACGCGCCGGGTGTCTGGTAGACCAGCACGATGGTGGCAACGCCGCCGGACACCGTGTGCTGCCGGACGGTCCGCGCGGTCCCAGTCAGAGGGCCGGACGTGAAGACGATCTGGCCGAGGTTCGCCCACCCGTTTGCCAAGGCGATGATGGCGGCCGACGTCGTGGTCAGCGTCAGGTTGTTGGCGTCGGCCGCGGCATTGGTGGTGCCTGCGAAGGTCGACGCCGCCTTGCTGAGGCCGCAGATCGGATCGAACAGCATGTTGCGGCAGCCGGGCTGGAACACGTCGGTGGGCACCATGACGTCGAGCAGCTCCGAGTGGGACCGCACCTCGATCTTGCCTCCGCTGCGGCCGGCAGAGACCTCGCCGACCCGACCGTAGAATACCGGCACGGTGCCTTGGCACGTCAGCGAGTCGTCGAAGAACCCACGCTCGAGGTACACCGTGGCGCCGTCGAGGTAGCCTTTTGCCATGGCACTGAGCCAGTTCTCGTCGGAGTTGAATACGTCGTCCGCCGTGGCGGCCACATCCAGGGACATGGTGGAGACGCGGATGCCGATGACCTGCGACAGTCGGTTGCGACGCATGCTCGGCCCGAGCGCAAAGGTCAGGCCGTTCACCGTGACGGCCGTGTCTGCTCCAGAGTACCGGAGCACGGTGCCGCTCTGCAGCGTGATGGTGTAGAGGTCGACCGGCGTCGCCTGCTGGTTGTTGAGCAACCAGGCGACGAGGTTTCCGGGCGACGGTTCCCAAGTGGGTACTTTCATGGCTTCCAGGTCCTCAGCTTGACGCGTCCGAGCTGCCAGAAGCGGCTCATGAACTGTTCGATGGAAAGGTTGGGGTCTGCGAACCGGCAGCGCCAGTAGTAGCTGCCTGACCACAGCAAGGTGGAGCCGGCAGCCAGCGGCGCAGACAGCGTGACGAGGCCGGTGGACGAGACGCTGGTCGGCGTGATGGAAGACCAGCCGGTGCCGAAGGTGCCGGAGAAAAACGTCAGGGCGCCGATCGGCGCATATACTGGCTCTAGCCGTGGGTACAGCGCTGCGCTGCTGGTATTCCTGACGTACGGCTTTGGCAGCGTCGTCGGCATCATCATCGGACGGGCGACAAAGACGTAGCTGCCGGCGCCCGCACCGGTGTAGCTGGTGGTGCCGTCGGTGAGGGCCAGACGTACCTGGCACTGCTGACCTGCCAGTGCGTTGTTGGCCCCGGCCGTGGCCACGACGGAGCACCTGAACCACCCGTTGCCAAGCGGCTCCATGTAGAAGCCGGCGACGCTCGCGGAGCCTGCGATGAACTGCTGCGTGGCCACGCCGGTCAGCAGGTTGAACCTGATGCCGACATTGGACGTATTGTCGCCATCCAGCAGCGCCAGCACCACGTCTGTCCTGGTGCCGGCCTTCACGTCTACCGACCAGAGCAGGCTCAACGCCGGGTTGAACGTGCCAGTGTTGCTGCGGATGCGATGCAGCCCCGTGCTAGTGTCTTCGGCCAGCTGCGTAGCATACTGCAGCCCATCGTACGCGGCGGTGCTACCGACGGTCGACAGTCCCTGCAGCGCCCAGCTCGGCGAGACGGAAAGGTCTTCCGTGCTGGTGGCGATGTTGTATGGCGTGTCGGTCAGCCAGCGTCCGAGTTGGAACTGCGACACGGCGCCGGTACCCACGGCCAGCCGCTGCAGCGCCACCGTGTTGTCCGTCTTGTCGTTGAAGAGGAACGTGTCGAAGTCCCCGCGATGGGATGCATAGAAGTCGAACAGCCGTTGGAACTCCGGCAGGTTTGCGCGCTGGCGGAGGAACTCGTACTTGAGCGTCAGCTCGTGCACCGGGTTCAGGACGGACGAAGTGCGGAACTCGCGCAGCGATGGCGTCGTCTGCACGGTCGTCTTCCATTGCGGCGCGCGCGTGACCGGCCAGGCGAGGCCCGGCAGGTCGGGGTAGAGTTGGTCGCTCATTGGTCACCTCGTGTATGCGAAGTCGCGGCCGAGCTTCCGGAGCAGCGAGGCTAGCTGGTCCTTGTGGATGAAGTCGCCGCCGGTGGTGGGGATGATGATCGGCTGTTGGTTGCTGGCGTCCATGCCGCGGATGACGTCGGCCTGCTCCTTCGGCAGCACCATCTCTTCCTCGTGGAGCTGCGTGAGCGGGTTGAGGCCGGACGGGATGTCGAAGCCATTACGGGCTGACGGCACCGAGCTGCTGCCCTTGCCGCCCAGACCCATGACGGCGGCAAAGATGGCGGCCATGGCAGCAAGCGCAAGCCCTGGACCCGCGATCGGGATCATGGCCTGCGAGGCCGCGGCGCCGGAGCCCGCGACCGCCGCGTTGGTGGCGATGGTGCCGGCGGCAAGCGCCTTTTCGGCAGCCCAGGCCGCGACCTTCTTGGCAATCATCTGGCCGAGGAATCCGGCCACCGAGCTGAGAAGCCCAGAGAACAGCGACTTCACGGCGCCGGACATGGACATGGTGCCGCTGACGATGCCCTTCACGACGCCGCCAAACGAGTTGCCGATGCCGTCGAACAGGCTCTGGTAGTCCTTGAGCTGCTCGCGCTGCGATTCGGCCTGGATGCCCTTGACCTTGAGCTGGTGTTCACGCTCGACCGCGGCCAGCTCGTCGTTGAGCTTCTGCAGCGCGACGACGTTCTTGGTCGGGTCCTGGGCCAGCACAGCGAGTCGGGCCTGCACCGCGTCGCGGACGATCTGGTAGCGCTGGTCCTCGAGCTGCTGCTCGATCTGCAGAAGCTCCTGCGCCGTGATCTGCGCCGTGTCCGCCTTGAGCCGTGCGGCCATGCGATCGGACTCCACGGCGTCCAGGCGCTGCTGCTTGTAGGCCTCGATTGCTTCCTCGGAGAGGTCGATGATCTGCTGGCGCTCGTCGCGCAGCACGGCCAGTTTCATCTCGGTGGCGCGCTTCGTGGCGACCACCTTCTCCTTCTCGGAGAGGTCGTGCTTCGCCACCAGCTCCTCGAAGGTGGCCAGCTCCTGCGCCTTGCTCATCTCGCGCAGGTCGTTCTCCATGGCGTACTTGAGCTTGGCGGCTGCCAGCTCGGCGTCCACCTTCGGAAGCTCCTTGTCCTCCTTCTGGTCCTTCAGGTCTCCGAGCTGCTTCGCGCCGCCCTTCGGTTTGGACGTAGACGCGACCTTTGGGCCCCACACGCGTTCGAGGTCTGCGCCGAACGCCTCGCCGGCCGCGCCGAAGTTCTCGACCGCCGCGTCCTTCACGTTCCTGAAGGCCGTGACGATGCGGTCCTTCATGCGCACGGCAGACTCGGCGGCCTTGGAGAAGTTGCCTGACAGCACGGCGCTGATCAGGTCGCTGAGGTTGCCGACCTGATCGATGGTGCCGCTGATGAACTCGAAGATGACCGCGGCCACCGTCTTCACCACGGCCTGCACCGAGCGGAAGACCAGCAGCAGGCCGGTCATGGCGCCCTTGAAGACGGCCACGACGTAGGGGCCGGTAGACGCCAGGTAGTTGGCAAGCTCGGTGAACACCGGCATGACGGCGTCGCCGACCGTCTTCTGCACGGCGGTCATCACGTCGCCGAGATCGTTCATCGCGGCCTTGTACTCCTTGGAGGCCTCGACGTTCTGCTGCGTGATGGTGAGGCCGAGCTCCTCGTTCTTCTGGCGTGCCTGATCGAGGACGTCATTGTTCAGCTTCTGCAGCTTCATCACGTCGTCCACGGACTTGCCGAAGAGCTTCTGTGCCGCGATCTGCTGGTCGAGGCCGGCCTTGTACTGCGTCGGCAGCTTGATGGCCTCCTGGAACACGTCGTTGGCATTGCGCAGGTGCCCGGCAGCGTCACGCGTCTCAAGGCCCATGGCGCGCAGGCCGTCCTCGTTCTTGCGCAGCTGGGAGGCGAACTTCTGATAGGCGCCGATGTAGGTGTCGGAGTCCGAGTAGATGTCGCCCAGCGCGGTGTTCAGGACGCCTGCCTCTTCGGCCGTGATGTCGAGCTGCTTGGACAGCTTCATCGTTTCGCCGGTGAGTTTGTTGCTCTCGGAGATGGCGTCCTTGAAGAACTTGCCGCCAGCCGCGATGCCGGCCAGCGCCACGAACATCCCGTTGATTTTGCTAAAGGCGCCTCCGAGTTCATCGAAGGCGCCTTTGATCTTGCCGACGCCACCGTTGACGGCATCAGCGGCGGCCTTCATCGCGGCCTCTACCTGGTCGCTTTTGCCGGTGATCTCTACCTCGACGCCGTCTTCCTTGGTGGCCATGGGCCTCTCCTTTAAAGCTTAGGTACCTGCAGCGGCATGGCCGGCAGCGACTCCAGCATCGCTTCTACGCCGCCGTCTTGATCTGGCCGGCTGCCCTGGGACGAACCCTCTGACGAGGCGAACAGCGCCCTCACGGAGACGTGGACCGGCGGGGCGTTTGCCCATGCCCGCATGAAGCCCTGCAGCCGCCGCAGGTCCATGCACTCGTCCACGTACTCCCACGTCCACCCCGTCGTCGTGATCAAGAGGCCGTAGAGCTCGTCCCAGTCGAAGGGTCCGTCGACGCGGCCTTCATCTCGATTTCCTTGCGGACCAGGCCGCCGACGTCCATGGTGGCCTGCATCAGGTCCATCATGTTGCCGACATCGACCCACTCCTCGAGGAAGTCCCGGGACACGGCCGAGGGCGAGTCGTCCGGGTAGTTGCGGCGAAGGGCGGAGTGGAGCACGTCGATGACGAGCCCCATGTCCACCGAGCTGACCGACTGAGCGGTGGCCTCGAAGCCCTGCAGCCGTTCCTTGAATGACTGCAGGGCCTTGAAGTTGAGTGGCGGCACGACCAGCTTGCGGTCGCCGAGCTCGAGCTCGATGCCTTTGACCTTGACGCTTTCGTTACTCATGTTCTGTTCTCCGGCGGTTTGTTTTCAGAGCCGCTTCCCGATCACTCGGAGAAGCTGCGGTACATCACGTTGCCCGCGGCGTCCGCGAAGGCGTCGAACTCGACCTCGGGCACCATGTAGTCGTCGAGCTTGGACTGCCAGCCGAGCTTCGTCGCCATGGCGTTCGGGTACGTCGTGCAGAAGTCCTTGCCGTTCTTCTGGAAGAAGACGTCCAGGCGCAGGATCGGCGCGGCGCCCATGGCCAGGTTCTTGATGGTCATGGTGCCGGCGCCGACCGCGGTGCCGGTGGTGGCCGAGTAGCTGTAGCTGATGAAGACCGTCTTGCCGGTGTCGGCCGCGGCGAAGGTGTAGACCGCGCCGGACAGCGAGTACTGGCCGGTGGTCGGACCGGACGCGACCTTGGTCATCGGCAGGCCGTTCTGGTCGCGCACGCCCAGGTCGTTCACGAACGTGCCGGTGTTCGGCGGCGTCACGGTGATGGTGAACGGCGTGGTCGGGATGGGCGTGCCGATCAGGTCGGTCTTGATGGACCGCAGCCCGGCGACCAGCGACTGGCCGAAGTAGAGCGAGCTGACGGCCAGCGCGTTCACCTGCGCGAACTTTGCCTTGACGTTCAGGTTGCCTTTGCCGCGGCCGACGTCCACGGGAAACTGGTTCTGGCCGTAGAGCTTCTTCGACTCGAAGCTCTCGTCCATGCCGATTTCCTGGGACGTCAGCAGTTGAACGGGTGTGCCGTTCGCGATGGCGTTGCCGGCTGCGTCCACCAGGGGAGTGCCCCAGATGGAACCGGCGCCGAAGATGTACTGGGACATGGCGTTAGCCTCCTAGACAGATGACGATGGGGATGATGGCGACGCTCTGCGGGCCGAGGGTGCCCTCGTCCGTCTCTACGTCGCCTTCGATGCGACACCAGTGGACCAGGCCACCGAGCGTCTGCACCTCTTCAAGGCCTGACGGTTTGATCGCCGCCTCGACGGCGTCCATCAGAGGGTTGATGACCGGACCGGGGTCGAGGTTGCCGTCGGTCCGGGCGTACAGGTACAGGTCGCCGCGCAGCAGGTAGACGGGCGGCTTGCCTCGCTCCTGCACTATGTTCTCGCCGGTCTGCGCCTGGCAAAAATACGGCTGCTGGATGGCCGGCACGTCGTTCCAGTGCTTCAGGCGGCGTTCGACCACCGCAAAACCGGCCGCGGGAAGCTTTGTCGAAAACAGTTGGAACAACGCGGCCCAGACGGTCTCGCGTGGCGGGTTCATCGGCGGCCTCCTTTGACCGCGCGGGAGAGCTCTTCCTTGATCTCGCCGCGCATCTCGTTCAGGGCCGAGCGGAGAAAGGACCGCTCGGGATAGTGGACGGTGTGGGACCGAACGGTCTGCCACACCGGCGTTTTGAGCTGCTTGCCGAACGCCTGCTTTACCAGGCGCAGGTGCTCCTTCACCGTGACGTCGCCGCCGTACTCATGGGTGCGGCCGTATGGCACGTTGGTACCGACGAACGCGCTGACCTCCGCGGTGCCTTGGCCGGTCATGCGGCCGTTGATGGACCGGCGCAGGCGGCCCGTCTTGACGTTCAGCACGTCGTCCGACAGCTTCAGCTTCACGCGGCGGACCAGCCGCAGCATGAGCCGGCCGACAGTCTCGGTCAGTTGTGCACGGAAGACAGGTACGCGGGCCAGCAGCGGCCCGCCGGAGCCTGTGACGCGACCCTCGATCACACCGGCACCACGTTACGACGGTTGTTGAGGACGGTCGTTGTGGCGTTGGAGAAGTCACGCTGCGAAAAGGTGATGACCTCGCCTGCCAACTGCTTGCTGACCATGCCAATGCGGTCGAGCTCCTTGTACCGCAGGCCGACCGTCTCGACGCATGCCTGTGCGATGTCGGCCGGCACCGTCTGGTAACCAGCCGTGTACGCAAGCTTCACGTTGGCCTTCGCCCGCGTGAAGGCGTAGCCGAACAGCGTGATGGTGGTCTCGTCAAAGATGTAGCCGGGCAGCCCGGACCCGGGCGAGGCCGGCACGTCCCGCCAGTCCACCTGCACCTGCGACACGGCCACGATGGGGCTCTTGCTCGGGACGATCTGATCGCCGCCGTGACCGTTGACCACGTGTGAGTAGGCCTGCACCGAGAAAGAGATGTTGCAGTAGGACTCAATGGCCTCGGACGCCGCGGCGATGAGCCGCGTCAGCAGCGCGTCGTCCTTCGTCACGCTGCTGGGGATCTGAAGCCAGGCCTTCACGTCGGCCAGCGTGGTCAGTACGGTCACGGTTTTCTCCTTCGAAGAGGCTCAGGAAGCAGCCGTCGGCTCGCCAGAATCTCCCCCGGCGCGTTTTCCGGCCTTCGGTTGATCCTTCGGAGCGACGGGCTGTTCCAGGACGGCCGGGGCCTCCGCACCCGGGACCTGGGGTCCTGCGACGCGGACGAAGCCGGGCGGCAGCAGCGCCTCATGGGTGCCGCCGTCGTCCGGGAGCGCCAGGATGCCGGCCTTGAACGGGAACCAGGCCCCGCCGAGCCAGAGGCCCTGCGTGGCGGCCAGGTCGTCCGGGGCCTTGAAGTGCTTCATCGGGTTCTTGGTCTCTTCGCTCATGGCGGCCTCACTTCGTAGCCGGCTTCGCGGGTTCGAACCCGTGAGCCAGCGCGTTGCCCACGAGGTGGGACGGGATCTCGACGATGCCCTTCTCGTCCACCTCGTAGCTGACCCCGTCGATGGAGATACCGGTGCCGCCTTCGGGCGCCAGCATCTTCACGACGGTGCTGACGACGGCGGTCTCGGACTCGCCATCCCTGGCAGCCTGTGCAGCCGCCTCTTGCGCTGCCTTCTCGGCGGCTTCCTTGGCAGCCTTCTCGGCGGCCTGCTTGTTGCTGTTGCTCATCTCTATCTCCTTGTCCTTCAAAAAAGACCCGGGACCGAAGCCCCGGGTTCAAGGCGGCTCTCGTCAAACCGCCGGAGACACTCGGATCAGCCCGGTGCGATGTTGGTGATGACACCCATCGCGAAGGGCGCGTACACAGCCAGGACCTCGTCGGCGTAGACGCCGAACTCCCACATGCGCGTGCGCAGCGGCCAGTCGATCTGGTAGTAGTCCTGGCGGAACTTCACTTCGGCCACGTTCGGCACGTTGTTGGACTGGTACTGCGCCGGCAGGTCCTCGGCCCATCCGAGGATCGTGCCCGGCGGCAGCGACGGGTGGATCTTGATGGGCACCTTCACGCCGCCGCCCTGAGTGAACGGGTTGAAGTACCAGCCGATCACGCCGCCGGCCATCAGGTTCGCGTAGCCGGTGTTGGGATCGGTGAAGATCTGCAGCAGCGGCGAGCTCGACGGACCGGTCAGCGCCAGGTTGGTCAGGGTCTGGATCTCCTGGGCGTTGACGTAGATCACCGAGACGGAGACCTGCGCCGAGTCCCACATGGCCTTCATCATCGTGTCGATCTCGACCACCGTGCCGCGGCCAGAGGCCGTCAGCTTGGTGCCGATGCCGGCCACGCCGGTGGGCAGCACGCGCACGTAGGCGCCGGAGCCGGCCTTGAGGGCCGAGTACAGCAGGCCGTCGAACGCCAGACTGTTGGCCGACTTGTCGGACGCGGCGACGGACGCGGCGGTCTGGCCGGTGCCTGCCAGCGGCGCGGCGAACGTGGCGCTGTTGATGGTCGTGATGGCCTCCAGACGCTCGTTGCCCGCGGTGCCGACGAACCAGGCATAGCCCAGCGCGCCGACGATCGCGGTGACCGAGGCGGACAGTGTCTGGCCCAGGGTCACGGCCTGCGTGGCGGCGGTCGACTTGTTCGACGAACCGCCGTTCAGGACGTAGGTCTGGCCGTCCGCACCCGTCAGGGTCTGCGAGGTCGGGATGCCGGTCGCCAGGTTGGCGCCGCGGTAGCCTTCGCCGGTCAGCGCGACGGCGATCACGGAGTAGGTCGCGGCGGGCAGCGTGGCACCGGTGCCGGCGGCCGCCAGGGTCGGCGTGGCCGGCGTGCCCAGGTTGACGGAGCTGTTGCCCATCAACAGGGCGTTCTCTTCCTTCAGCATCATCTTCTGCAGGACGCGCATCGAGCCGGTCGCGCGGATGTCCTCGAAGTTGACGCCCGCGTTGCGGGCCTCGAAGGTGATCGCGTCTTCCTCGCCGATCGTCTTGTAGGACGCCGACCGGTCGACCGCCACGTAGCTCATGCGCGGGGTGCGCTGACCCTCAGCGACCCAGCCCATCGCGTCGAAGCCCGAGCCGGCGATCGAGTTGATGGCCTTCCAGTTTGTCGCGGTGCCGCCGCCGCCGCTCACGCGCGGCAGACGGTTGCGGATCGGCGTGTTCACCGGGTACAGGTTCTTGGCGGGAGCCTGCAGGTCATAGGCGACGATGTTCGACGCTTGACTGACGGTCTTGTTGACCACGTCCACGCCGACGTTGGGCGCGCCAAACGAGGACTTGACCAGGTCGAGGGTCTCCTTCGTGAGGCCGGGGATGACGGCGTTGGCCAGCACGAGGCCACCGATGTGCTCGGCAGTCAGGCCGCCGATGAAGATCTGGGCGACGGCGCCGAGTGCCACGCCGACCATGGCCATGAGGACCAGGGCGCTCGAGTTCAGGTACTTGCTTCGCATATCTTGCTCCTGTAAGAAGGGTCTGTTGCCGTAATGGCGGTTAGAGGTTGATGGGTCTCAGCTCAGGCGAGGCCTTGGCCGGTCGGGTTGCGATGGGACTTCTTGATCTCCCAGAGCACCCGTTCCTGCGTACCCTCGGCGGGAGGCACCTCCGCCTTGGTCACGCCGTCTGCGGGCGTCACGGAATCCGTGCCCTTGGTGAGGGCCACGGCGTTGAGGAACGCCTTGCCGGGCGCGGCGCGCTTCGACAGTTCGTCCACCTTCGTCTGGAGCTCCGCCTTTTCTGCGGTGCTCTTCTCGAGCGCGTCGGTCACCGGCTTGATGGCCTTCGCGATCATCTCTTCGACGGCCTCGGAGGTCAGGCCCTTGGCCGACTTCTCCAGGCCGTCCGTCTTCTTGGCCTTGCTCAGGCAGGCGACCAGCTCGTCGACCTCCTCGGCGGCCATGGAGCGGAACACCTCGGCGCCGGAGGCGATCCAGGCCTTGAGCGCGGCGGGCACGGGGCTGTTGTCGCCCTCGTAGCCGGCCTCGTACTCGGCGCTCTCGCAGATGTAGGCGAGCGACAGCAGGATCTCGGCCATGCGGCCGACCTCATACATGCCCTTGCGCAGGTCGCCGACGGTGGCAGACTTCTCGGCGGGATCCTTTTCCTCGGTCGTCTTGCCATCCTTCGGCTCCTTGTCGTCTTCGGGCTTCTCGCCGTCGTCCTTCGGGTCCTTGTCGTCCTCTTCAGCATCTTCCTTCTCGGCCTTCTCGAGGAGCGACGCGGCGGCCTTGAGCAGCATGGCCGGTGTGACCGTGCCCTCATCGAGGATCTCGGCCAGCTCGGCGACGTCGTCCTCGGGGCTGGCCTCGCGCTTCATGACGGTGATGACCGCGTCCGGATTGCACGGGCGGTCGACCAGCGAGACCTCGAAGAGGTTCAGCGCGTTGATCTGCGCCTTGTTCATGGAGTCCCGCTCGGTGACGCGGCCACCGATGGAGAAGCCCTTGTAGGTACCGGTCTCGACTTTCAGGACGGCGACCGGATCGACCACGTGGGCGCCGAACCAGGTCTTGCCGTCTTCTTGTACCTCCGCCTCGATGGCGGTGCCTGCCGCCTTGGTGGCGTCGTGCATCTCGCGGACGGCGCCGAACTTCAGGTAGTCCGGCAGGGCGGCCTTCATGGCCTTCGAGGTGATGGTTTCGCCGTCTGCGTCCTTCGAATCGGACGAGGCGTAGCCCCACACCTTGATGGTGCCGTCGTCCTGCTTCTCGGTCTTCATGATCGGCGCGTACATTTGGATTTTGCGCTTCAGTTTCACGGTCGCTCCTTTGCTGAGTGTGTAGCCCGACGCCTCCAGGGCCGGGACCTTCGTTGCGTGGACTACCACGTGGTGAGAGCCGCCTGGAGCGGCCATGGGCGAGAGGTCAGAAGACTTTGCCGAGAAGGCCCGTGCCTCGGCAACGCTGTGGAACGCGTAGGCGACCTGCCCGGCGCCTGCCTTGCGGGCAGCGATCACGCGCGGGTCGTCGGCGCGACCGGACACGTCCTTGACGGGGTCCTTCGAGTCGAACTGGCCTGATTCCTTTCTTGGCATGGTCGTCTCCTCAGATCACCGGCAGCACGTCACACTCGCAGTTCGGGTGGGCGGGCACCATGTACCCGCCCTCGAACGTGCCGCCGATCGGCGCGGTGGTGCCGGCCAGCGAGTTGCAGATGTCGCACGCGCCGCCCTGGTCGATCCACTCGACCTCGTCGACCAGACCGGACTCGGCGTAGGCGTCCAGGTTGCCCTGCACGTCGGCCGCCGCCGTCTCCGTGCGCGCGATGGTCTCGGCCCGTTCCTCCGAAAAGCCGTAAAACTCGGCCAGCGAGTCGGCGATCTCGTCGTTTGTGGCACCGGCCTCCATCGCAGCGGCGATGTGGGACTGCAGCATGTCACGCGTGGCGTCCTCGACGTCCTTGATCAGCGCCGCAGAGCGTTCCTGGGCCCACTCGACGGCCCGCTCGTTGGCCTGATCGAGCTGGTCCTTGTCGAACCGCGCCTTGACCTGCGCGCCGGCGGCCTTGAAGCCTTCGGCAAAGCCTCCCTCCAGGGCCGAGGAGACCACGGCGGAGGCGCGTGCCACTGCGGTGAGGTCCACCTTAGCCACGATCGACTCCGCCCGCTGTTTCGGCGTGGCCGACGCCTTCACCACCTCGGCCGGGGACGCACGCAGCGCAGACGCAGCCGCGGACATGGTAGCCGAGAGCGCCTTTGCGAAGGCCTCCTGCACCGCCGCGCGAGGCTTGACGAGCCCCTTGCGGTCCCGGTCGAGCTGCTTTGGCCGCTTCTTCGGGCGCGCCGCCTTGTCCAGCGGCGCGCCCTGCGCTTTTCCCGGTTCCTGGCCCTCCGCGTCCGGCCCGCCGCCGAAGCCCGGAGGCGCGACCGGCATAGCCGCCTTCTCCTGCGAGCGCTGGTGCTCGGTCTTCGGGTCCATGCCGAGCTGCTCGCGGGCCTCGTCGTCGGTCATGATCTTCTTCTCGACGTAGGACGTCAGGATCTCCGACTGCACCTTCGGGTCGGTGTCGTCTGTCTTCTCCCACTTGAACTCGAGGTCTGTGAAGCCGAAGTACTTCCACACGATCATGTCGACCAGGTTCTTGGTCCAGTTCATGACCGGCATCAGGCCCTCGGACAGTGCCTGGCTCATGGAGCTCTCGGCCGTGGCGCGGTTCTGCTGCTTGACGAACGGCGTCGGGTCGATGGAGAAGGCAAAGCAAACGATGCGGGCCAGCCACTCGTCCATGTCGTCTTTCAGCGCGCCCTCCTTGGTGAGGAAGGGCTTGACGCCGCCGGGCACGAACTTGGCATGGCGGCGCTCGGCCGTGTTGCCGGCCAGCAAGGTGTCCCACCACTCCTGGAACTTCTTGATCTGGTCCGGGTTCCACGTGTCGGGCACGCCGAACAGCATCTCGGGCACGTTGCCCTCGGTGTAGAACTGGAGCTGGTGGACCTGACGGCGCAGCGCGATGTTCACCGTCATGATGATCTGCTCGACGGGGCTCATGCCGTAGAGCTTGTTGGTGCGCTTGTTCCGCGGCTTGTACAGCAGCTCGTCCCGGTTGTAGTCCACCGCCGGCAGGCCCTTGAGGATCTGCTGGTAGGCGGGCTGCGGCGGGATTGGCGTGCGGCCGGTCTCGTCGAGCAGGCGCTTGACCGTCGAGCCGTCCACTGGCTCCATCGAGAAGAGGTCGCCGCCCAGGGTCATGCGCGGGTAGAGCGTGGCCGCGTCGATGACGAGCATGTCCTCGAGCAGCATGCGCAGCCACGTCTCCCAGTCGTTTTCCTGGTCGGGGAAAGCGAAGAAGTCACGCAGCTGCGCGATGCGCGGGTCCTCCTTCGGCACCTCGGGCACGTCCGGCAGCGGCTCGTCCAGTGCCGGGTCGTCGTCTGTCGGCACGGGCTCCTCGCCCTCGGCGGCCGGGACGGCGGGCTTCGCCTTCTTCGCGGCGCGGCGCTTGACCTCGTTGTCCTGACGTTCCTGGGCCTTGGCGACACGCTCCTCGGCGACCTTTTGCTTCTCGATCTCCGGCTTCAAGCCGAAGGTCCAGCGCAGCTTGGACATCTGGTCCTTGCGGCGCTCGATGATGAGTCGCAGGAAGTCGTAGCCATCGGCCAGCGCCCGCATCTGCTCGAACGTCACGCCCTCGCCGTCGCGGGCAGAGATGCGCGTGTTGACGTAGACGGGGTAGTCGAACTGGCGTCCGCGGACGCCGTCCTCCTGCTTGGGCCCGACGACCGGCTCGATGGGCGCACCTGGGCCGAACCAGCCCATCGCCCACTGGCCGACGTTCCGGACGACTCCCTGCACCGCCTGGGCGATGACGGACGGGTCGATTGGTGTCTTCACGGTGCGGTCACCTTACGGATGGAGGCGCACGAGTAGTCGATCGTGGCGCCGCCGGCCTTGCTGAAGAAGGCGTACCAGTTGATCGTGATGCTCGTCAGCGCCGAGGCGTTGGCCGGGATCTGCACGGGTGGCGTCTTGAGCTGCGCCGTGTAGCTCAGGGTGTCCGTGCCGTCGAACGTGGTCACGACCGGGTACAGCGTGCGCGAGCGGGTCGGGCCGGTCGGGGAGCCGCCGGTGTAGGCGATCACCACCTCACAGGCCACGCTGATCAGACCAGACGAGCCGGACACCTGCACTAGCGACTCGCCCTGCAGGAACGAACCGGCGACGAGCTGCGCCAGCGTCGGGCCTGACGTGACGGGCAGGGAGATCTGGTGGATCTCGCCGGCGACCGCGGAGGCGATGACCTGACGCAGGGCGTTGCCACGCTGCGTCACGCCGTCACCGATCGGCGCCGCGACCGGGCCACGGGCCACGACCGAGTAGGTGGCGGTGCCGGAGCCTGCCACGCGGCTGACGGTCATCGATGCCTGCTTCGTGCCGGCGGTGCCGGTGCCCACGGCGGAGTCCGTCGTGCCCTGCATCAGGCCCTGCGTGGCGGAGAGCACGTTCGAGCTGGACGTGTCCTTCTGGAAGCAGTCGTTCTGGCTGGACACCAGGGTCGGGTTCGGCGTGACGTACTTCGAGACCATGGCCACGAAGAGCAGGGCCTGCACGACCGCGCCGCCGGTGGCCCAGTGCGTGGTGTCGACATACAGGGAGGCGATCGCGTAGCCCTGGAAAATCGTCGGGTCGACCAGCACCGAGAACGTGTCGATGAAGACCACGTTCTTGCGCTGCGTGGCCAGGCGCTTCAGCTCGGTGTTGAGACGCACGACCAGGGTGTTCTCGGGCGTGCCTTCGCCGGAGCTTGTCTGCTTCGGCGAGATCGACTCGTAGAAGACGCGGACGCCTTTCTTTGCGGCCTGGTCCCACATCCAGGTCACGTTGGTCACCACGGTACTGAAGCACAAGGCCACGTTGTTGGAGTACGTGGTCGTCAGCTGCGTCACGTCGTTGCGGCCGGCGTCCATGAAGACATCGTCCGGGTTGTCGGCAACCACGTCGTTCCACCGCGCGCGGATCTGGATGGAGTTCTCGCCGGACACGCCGCGCGCGCCGACCAGGGTCCAGGGCTGGCCGCACATGGCGTTGAGCCAGTTGATCGCGCCGCGCGGGTTGAACTGCGACTGCGGCACCGAGAACGGGCTGCCGTAGATCGGCGTGTCCGCGGTGGGCAGGCAGCACTCCAGCGCCTTGAGCGAGTCGCCCATCAGCACCAGGCGCCGGGCTTGCACACCGGAGGCCGCGGCCACGGTGATCTGGTTGCCCTGCGGGTCCATCAGCGCGCCGTCGACGTAGGTCACCGGGCCGGGGATGGCCGGCGTGTCGGTGTCGTCGAGCATGGCGCCCAGGGCCTCGAGCTCGGTGCCCTGGTTGGCGTCCTTCGGTGTCAGCCAGCCGTCGGGCGTGGCGTCGACCCGGCCAGAAGGCACGTTGACGGTCTGGGCGTAGAGGGGGAGACGGTATCGCTTCGCCATGTCAGTGGCCTCCTAGTGCGTTCATGAGGTTGCTCGGTCCGTGCGTCTCTGCGGGCGGAGCGCCCTTCTTCTCGCCGCGGGCCTTCTCGACCTCCTTGGCGTAGTGTCCGATCAGGCCGGTGGTGCCCGGCTCCATCAGCTCGTGTCCGGCCCAGACCAGAGCGTCCATGCGGTCGGGGCTGGGCTGCTTGTCGTCCTCGATCGTCGGGTCCCACTCGCACATCTGGTCCTCGAGCTCGGGGAACGTGCCGACCATGTGCGCGCGTCCCTGTTCCCAGAACATGGCGATGGGCTCGGCGCGCTTGGTCTTACCGCGCGAGGCTCGCACCGACTTGAACGGCACGTTCTCGCCCTTGGCGCCCTTCTCGGGGTCGTCCACGGCCCGGATCGCGGTCTCCACCAGGTCGCCGCCATTGTTCACCTCGCCGACGATCGAGTCCGCCTGCCAGGTGTTGAACTGGACGATCGCGGCGGTGGCCCAGACCGTGGGCGTGGCCTGGACCTGCGAGGCGTCCGCGAAGACGTACAGGTGGCTGTCGCTGCCCTTGCCCGCCACCACGATGCCTGTCAGGTCCGAGTTCACGTTGGACGTCACGGCCGGGTCGATGGCCACCACGATCCGCTCGATCGTCACGTGCGGCGGGACCGAGGCGACGCGGGTGCCGTCGATCTGCGCCCGCTGCCACAGGGCGTTGGGGTTGTCGTCCAGGATCTCGGCGTTCAGCTCCTGGCGTCCCAGGCGCGTGCCCTCATACTTCTTGATGACCTTGTCGAAGAACGCCTTGGCGAGGTTGCTCCGGTTGTCGTATGTCGATCCCTTGGTCACGACGGTCGCGGGGTCGGAGGCGATTTCCTTGAGCAGCTTCGTCGGCTTCGGCGTGGTCGTGATCACGGCCTGGGGCTCGCGGCCGAGGCGCAGGCCGAAGGTAGCCTGGTCCCATGCCTCGGGGTAGCGCCAGGCGCAAAGCTCGTCCGCCCACAGCTTGGAGTGCTGCTTGCCGCGGAGGCGCTCCGGCTCGTCGGCGGTGAAGATCAGGGAGACCGCGCCGTTGGGCCAGACCAGCTTGCGCTGGTAGGCCTTGTACTCGGGGCGCTCGTCGCGGGGGCAGCAGGCCAGGATGCCGGACTCACCCTCGATCATGATGTCCCGCGCGTCGTCGGTCGTGGCGCCGATCAGGTTGACGTACCGGTGGCCCGCGCTGATCCAGTGCCGGACGGTCTCGGCGCCGGTGCGCGTCTTGCCGAAGCCGCGGCCCGCGAGGATGAGCCAGTTCACCCACTCGCCCAGGGGCAGGTGCTGGTTGGGGCGCGCGTTGGCCGACCAGTCGCAGCGGCGGCGCTCCATCTCCTCCTCGAGGAGCTCACGCAGGGCGTCGGCCGACCCGCAGCGGCGGATGAGCTCTGCTGCGACCTGCAGGTCCAGGCCTTGATGCGTCGCCTGCCTCACGCCAGGTGCCTCACCTGCTGCGCCTCGTGGCCGGGCGTGGCCCAGTGCACCTTGACCGTCCAGCCGTCGGGACCGCCGTAGCAGTAGCACCAGAACGCCCGCGCGTCGGCCGGCGCCGGCTCGGCCAGGGCACAGTAGGCCTGGTACAGGTTGCGGGGCGTGGCACCTCGGCCGCCGTCGTCGGGGCAGTGCTTGCCGGCGAACTGCCTCTGCGACAGGCGCATGAGGGCCTCGCCACAGGCGACGCGGTCGGCGTGGAACCCAGTGTCAACTGCCCACATGGTGCTCTCCAGGTTGCTCGTCAGTCCTCGAACCGGCTGACCACCGGCTGGTGGCCCTCGAACTCCGCCCCGACCCCCAGCTTGCCCATCACCTCGAGCAGCTTCGCCAGCTCTTCGTTCGAGAGGTTGGCCAGCCGGTCGGCGCTGATGAAGCTGATGGGCTTGCCATCCCCGCCGTCGATGCCGATCGGGCGCTTGCGGTGCACGTAGGGCGCGGCTGCCGTAGCGGCGGCAATCCGCTTGTCCAGCTCCACCGGGATCTTCTTAGCCAGCACTTGCCCGGTGACGGGGTCCAGGCGGGGGAACACCTTGACCACGCCCTTCTTCTCGTCGACCACCTCGACCTCGTAGTCGTCGTACAGCTGGTCGCGGTACACGGCCGTGAGGAAGTCCAGCGGGCTCATCCCCGTGATGTTGAGCCAGCGGCGCTTCGCCTCGCTGATCATGTTCGTGACGCCGAGCGGACGACCTCCCATCTGGGCGCCCTTCTTGGCGGCCTCGACCGTCTTGGGGTCGCCCTTCTTGAAGCCGTAGGTGCTGGGGTCGCGGCGCTTGGAGGTAGGCGCCTTCTTCCCAGCTGGGGCCTTCGCTGGGGATTGGGGCTTGGGCTGGGCTTGTTTCATGGGTTGGAATTCTGCCTTCGTGCCCGGACCTTGTAACCCAGCTCGAAATGGCCCGGAATCACGACGGATTCGGCGGAAGCCTCAATTTCCGCAACTTACCAGCTGGATTATTGCGGAGGTAAATCAAGCACTTAGGGTGATCTCCCGCCTGGGCCTCTTTCGATGGCGTCGAATTACTACTCAATTGAGCCGTTCTCTGCACATGTTGGCTGGGAAAATAAATTTTCGAAGAGGCGAAAAATCCAATGAAATCAACGAGTTAGGATTCATTCTTTACTCTTCTACTATTCTACATATAGATTGATATGTGCAAGATAAGTTAATACAGATACTCCTCGGTCTATAAAGGCTGGACACTGATGTGCAGATGAAGGCGCGTAGAAATCCGGACCTAAGTGCTTGATTCTCTTGCCTTTGTCTCTCTGCGCCTCGGGCTGCGCTCTACGTGCAGAGTGTCTCCGAGCACCGACTGGTTTACATTGAAATCGGCCGAAAGTACGATTGCAGCCTTCCGACCGAGAGGAGCACAAGATGTCGACAGTATGCTTTTCCGCGCCCGAGGAGGTATTGGCCAAGGCCGACCGACTGATGGCCGAGGCCAATGCCGCGTGCATGAAGGCGATGCAGGACCCCTGCATCGGCGGCCGCGGCATGGACCTGGCCAGGTCGCGAGGCGCCGCGTTCGCGGCCGCATGGCTGGACGAGCGTAGGCCGAAGGGGTACCGCTCCAAGTCCGCCTTCATCACAGCCGCATTGGAGCATTACTCCAAGCACGTCGAGTCACAGCTGGAGGCCTTCAAGAATGCCAAGTCCTAAGCCCCGCAAGCCGACCGCCGCGGGCCCTAGCGACGCAGTCAAGCCGGCGAAGAAGCCCGCCATCAAGACGCCGATCCGGAGAAGGAAGTCCGATGATCCTCTACTCGACCTTATGCTCGGTGACCTCAAGCGCTCGGGCCTGGGGCCGGAGGACGCCGCTGCCATGCGCCTGCAGCCTGGCGACCTGGACGAGCTGCAGCTGCTCGGTCTCCCAGTATTCCAGTCTTACGTCATACCCTACCTGGACATCAAGGGCGAGCCGACGAAGTTTCGTCGCTGGCGATACCTCGAGGACACCCGCACCTCCATGCAGGTCAAGGCCGAGAAGAAGGCCTTGCGGTACGTTCAGACCGGAGACACCATGCCGGAGCTGTACTTCCCACCGCAGGTGGATTGGATGGAGGCAGCGAAGGACGTCACGACGGGGATCGTGATCACCGAGGGCGAGAAGAAGGCGGCCGCGGTCTGCAAGGCGGGACTGGCCTGCATCGGCCTGGGTGGCGTGTACTCGTTCAAGAGCAACAAGCGCAAGCTGCCCCTGATCCAGGACTTCTACCTCATCGATTGGAAGGACCGGGACGTAGTGATCGCCTACGACAGCGACGCCCACACCAACCACATGGTCATCGCGGCGCGCAACGAGCTGGCCCGCGAGCTGCAAGCCCTGGGCGCGATACCGCGCATTGCCGAGGTGCCGCCCTCCGAGGACGGGGAGAAACAGGGCATCGACGACATGATCGTGGCCGAAGGGGCTGAGGCTGCGCTGGGGTGTCTGGCGGAAGCCAAGACCTATGCCTCGAGCGCCGCGCTGCATGACCTCAACTCCGAGGTGGCCTACGTCCGCGACCCAGGCATCGTGGTGCGGATGGAGGACGGCTTCCAGATGCGGTCCAGCGACTTCACCGGCCACGCGTACGCCAACAGGCACTACCACGACGTGACCATGAGCTTCACCAAGGACGGCGCGCCGGTGGAGCGGATGGTCAAGAAGAAGGCGGCGCAGGCGTGGCTGGAGTGGGAGCACCGCTACGAGCTGGCCGCGATGGCCTACGAGCCGGGCTTGCCCAAGGTGACCGAGGACATGCGCCTCAACACCTGGCGCGGGTGGGGCTGCGAACCGAAGAAGGGGTCCATCAAGCCGTGGCGTGACCACCTGAAGCGGCTGTTTGGTGCGGATACGGAGATGGCAGCCTGGTTTGAGCGGTGGCTGGCCATGCCGCTGCAGAGGCCCGGGGTCAAGATGTTCAGCTGCGTCCTGCTCTGGGGCGCGGAGGAGGGCACGGGCAAGTCGTTGATCGGCACCACCATGGGCCGGATCTATGGGCAGAACTACACGCTGCTCACCGACAAGGAGCTCGGCGACGGCCGCAACGAGTGGGTGATCGGCAAGCAGTTCGTGCTCGGCGACGACGTGACCGGCCACGAGAACCGGAAGCACGCGGAGCGGCTCAAGGTCATCATCACCCAGGAGAAGATCCGCATCGACAAGAAGTACGTGCCCTCGTACGAGCTGCGGGACGTGCTAAACTACCTGTTCACCTCGAACCGGCCCGACGCCTTCTTCCTGGACGACAACAACCGGCGGAACTTCGTGTGGGAGGTGCCGGCCTCAGCCAAGATGACGAAGGCGCAGGTGGCCGAGTACTTCGCCTGGCTGGACGGCGAGGGGAAGGCAGCGCTGTTCCACCATCTGCTCGAGCTGGACCTTGGCGACATGGAGCCGAGCGACCCGGCGCCGTGGACCGAGGCCAAAGGCGCGATGGCGGAGGACTCGAGCTCTGCCCTGGGCGGGTGGATCATCGGGCTGAAGCGGTCGCCGGACGAGACGCTGGTGCTCGGCGACGCGAAGCTGTCAGGCGACCTGTGGTCCTCGCGCGACCTGCTGCGGGTGTACGACCCGGAGGAGCGGAAGGGCGTGACGATGTCGGCGGTCTCGAGGGAGATGAAGCGGGCGGGCTTCGGGCAGGCGTACAAGGGCATGCCGCTGCACACGCCGAAGGGCCAGCAAAGGCTGTTCGTCGTGCGAAACGCCGACACGTGGCTGAAGGAGTCCGGCCCGA
>Ga0207674_10000703_pt1 | contig 43599 bp, 72 predicted proteins | sample KBSCornC72_FD_184303 | JGI IMG/M metagenome (GOLD analysis project Ga0207674, IMG submission 184303) | Corn rhizosphere microbial communities from Kellogg Biological Station, Michigan, USA - KBS Corn C7-2 (SPAdes) (version 2) | ecosystem: Host-associated > Plants > Roots > Rhizosphere > Soil ... | reverse complement strand
GCTTCACCTGTGACGTGGTGCTCAACGGCGCGATTCTGAAACAGATGCAGGATCAGCATCGCCGGCCAGCCCCCGTCACACAGCCGCACGTCTCTGATCGCACGCTCGCGTTACTCGAGCGCTTGACGGACACGCCACAGACCGTCGCAGCTCTGTCGCTGCAATCGGGAGAGCGCTTCACACGCACCAGGGATCGGCTGATCTCGCTGGCGAGTCGCGGACTGGCGCTGGCCGAGAAGTTGCCGAACCCGAGAGCGGGTGAAGGCTCCCAACCCCATCAGTGCTGGCACTACCGCCGGAGGCGTGATTCGTGAAGCCGGAGCGAGACATCTACCGACGCGTGTACCAGCATCTGTGGCGCCATCCCGCCTTCAGGGCGCTCAGTGAGGGCGAGAAGGTGTTGGCGCTCTATCTCGTGACTGGCCCTCAGACGAACCTGATCGGCTGCTATCGCTTCTCGCCGGCGCTCGCCGCTGAGGATCTTGGGATCAGCACAGTGCAAGTCAAGAAGCGCATGAGCACGATCCTGGCAGCCTTCGATTGGACCTTCGATGAGGGCAGTCAATGGCTCTGGATCCAAAGCTGGTTTCGGTGGAATCCGCCGAATGGCATCCACCAAAAGAAGTCTTGGCAAAACGCCATTTCGGGTTTGCCAAACGGGAAACCACGCGATGCCTTGACGGAACTCGTGAACGGCAAAAACGGAAATCCAATCCTCAGAGAGCAGTAAGCAGGGAACAGAGAACGTACCGGGGTTATCCAGTGAACAAGCCTCTGCACTCGCCTGATGTATACCAACCAGTTAGTGCCGGACGCGAAAACGCGCCCGATTATTTGGCCTATCTGAAATCTCCTCAATGGCGAACGCAGCGGAATCGCGCATTGGCCCGTGCGTCGTATCGGTGCTCTCGGTGCGACTCGGGGCGGAATCTTCAGGTGCATCATCGGACGTACGAGCGGCTGGGGTCGGAGTGGGATCAGGATCTGGACGTGCTCTGTGTGAGTTGCCACCAAGCCGAGCATCGCGAGCACCCTGACAAGACCAGTTACGGCGTCTACATCGCGCTCGCGAGAGCGGCCATCACGGCGAATCCAATAGCCGATATTGGCGATCTGTCGGATGCGATCAAGGTGCTCTGCGTCTCGCACAAGATTCCGGTTCACCCTGGTCGTATCGCCGCTGCCCTCGGAGTGTGCGGGTTGGAGTTGAAGCCACGCCCACGGGCGGTTCCACGCGATGACCGGAGAGCCGACGCGCGAACCTTCAGTCAGTCGGAGGCGCGAGACATCTTGAGCCGTCTCGGAGCGCTGGCGTGCGTGCGCGGGATGCCCGGCCCAGCGGTGGCCCAAGCAGCGCATGAGGACCGGCTACGCGAACAGATTGCGCAGTTCAAGGATGTGCATCCGACTGGTGGGGCGATCAGATGGTAGATAACACGCCCTCACACGCGCTGTTGTGTGTCCTGGCACGCGGGGAGTTGCAGTTCAACGAGCACTTGCAGCGGCCAGACATCGAACAGGGAGACATCGAAGAAGCCGTGAAGACGCGCTGTGCTCGCTGCAATCTGGACTACGACTCAGAGTCCGTGCGGAAGGCTGTGGATGCCGTGCTGGTGGCACGAGCGAAGGAGCGGGCGGGCAAGTGAGGACGTGCCTCATCTGTCGTCGCCTGAAGCCGCAGAAGCGGGCAGACAAGGCCGAGACGTGCGGCCGGTCGTGTGGGGCGACCTTGCGTGAACGACGGCGCTCGGCGCGGCTCTTGGAGGGCAAGGATCCGCGCTTCACCGGTCTGAACCGCCGTGAGCGCCGACTGTATGTGCGCGGCTACATGGCTGGGTATCAACGCGCGAAGTATCGCTACATCGGGCTTGGGAGCGTCGCGTGACGTTTGGGTCGCTGTTTGCCGGTATTGGTGGTTTCGATCTCGGCTTGGAGCGAGTCGGGATGACCTGTAAGTGGCAGGTGGAAATCGATCCGTTCTGCCGTCGCGTGTTGTCGAAGCACTGGCCTGATGTCCCGAAGTTTGAGGACGTTCGAGAAGTAGGAGCGCACAACCTTGAGCGAGTCGATCTCATCTGCGGAGGATTCCCCTGCCAGCCTGTATCTTCGGCGGGACTCAAACTCGGGAGAGCCGATAAACGATGGCTATGGCCTGAGTTCGCCCGCATCGTTTGCCAGATTCGACCCGATTACGTTCTCGTGGAAAACGTCGAAGCCCTACTTACCAGGGGCCGAGGAATGGACGAAGTTCTGTCCGACCTGGCCCAGGGCGGGTTCGATGCGGAATGGGATTGTCTACCAGCGGCGTCCTTTGGTGCGCCCCATATCCGCGACAGGGTTTGGTTACTTGCCTACGCCCGACCGCAGCATGGGCGAGTTCCGTGGGGGACTGACACGCGACAAGGACGCGCTTACGTGCTACCGGAAGCAGATGACCGGGAAACGACCGAGCGGCGCGAACATCGGGAGCTCGTTGAGATGGTGCCCGGAGTTGATCCGCGAGTGGCTGAGAACTGGTGGCGAGATCAATCCCGAATGGATCGAACGGCTCATGGGGTATCCGAGAGCGTGGACCGCTGTTGCGCCCTCGGAAACTCCGTCGTGCCAGACATCCCAGAATGGATCGGACGAAGGCTGATGGAGTCAGCTAGTTAGTCGATGCAGCCCTCCCTGCTTGATCTCCCGTTGACGTTCGATGGAGAGAGTTTTGATCCGTCACTGGATCAGGAGCGGTTAGCGGGGCAGTTCACCAAAGTGAAAGCACTGATGTTGGATGGGCACTGGCGCACTCTGAGTGAGATTCAGGCGCTGGTTGGGGGGAGCGAGGCTGGCATCTCGGCACGCTTGCGGGATCTCCGAAAACCGCGCTTCGGAGCCTATCGGGTGGAACGGCGACGGCGGTACTCCACCAAAGGCATTTGGGAATATCAGGTGACGCTGTGACTCTCTGGTGTCTCACTGAGGAAGGACGCAACAAGTGAGCGAAGGATTCACGCGCAACGGTAAATGGGCGCCGAGTCTAGGGGACTGGCTGGCAGAACGGTTGACCACTGACCTCGCGGAAGTGCTCTGTCAGGTGAAGTGCGTCCAGATCACATCTAAGCAATGGGCCGAGAAACGAAAGACTCTTCCACGCTACCAGATAAAGCGAGGCATGAGATGAGCCTAAGCGAGTTGCTTGAACTGGTGGAGCGATGGCAGAAAGCCACTAAAAGTCGCGTAGACCCGCGGCCGTCCCTGTCACGGCCATTGGTGGACATTCGTCGCGCTCAACAGGAACGCGCCACTATCACGAAAGCCCGCAAGGCCGCGATACTGGCGGTGGACATCCCTGCACTTCAGAAGGCCTGCCAGCAGCACGCCGAGCAGTTGCGAGAGGCTCTAGCGCGATGCCGCCGCGAAGCGTTCGCGGAATGCACGGCAGCCGAAGAGGTAGAGGCCGCGATGACTACGGCGCTGGACTTCCTTACTGCCTCTCCGGCGTCTGGAGGAGATCGGCCATGAGCCTGAGCCAGCGATTGAAGGCAGAAGCCGACAAGGGCGAGCGCGGCAACTACGGCATCGGCACTTCGACCATTGCCTTGCTACGTGAAGCCGCCGCCATCCTCGAAGCCGCCGAGGCGTGGTATCTCGCCCACACCGCCGAGAACATCGCATCACCAACCAGCCAACAGGCGTATGACCACGCTGTGGCCGATGAACGAGGACGGGATGCGGCAGATGCAGCGCTGCTGAAGGCGCTGGCTCCGGCGTCTGGAGGAGATCGGCTATGAGCCTGAGTGAGAAGTTGCTGGAGAAGCTCGTTCCAATGTTGATGGAGCTTGAGCGTCGAATGAGAACAGGGCGTCATGCGGCGGTCACGGTGCCGAACATGGAACGGTTCACGCTGACTGATGTAGTTGATGTGCGCAAACAAATGGAAGCCATATTACCGGTTATCCAAGCGGCCGAGAAGTGGGCGACCACGTTGCATTCATGCGCGCCGTCGTCGTTCGCGAGAAGCATGGCTATGGCTGAAGCGGAGGAAAACTTGCTCGCCGCCCTCGCCGCCCACGGCCCCTCGCAGGAGAAGGAGACAGACAAGCCGTGATGCTGGACGACTACCGGCCACTTCTTAGAGCGTGGCAGATCCGAAACGTGATTCTCGGCCTGTTGGCTGAACTGGAGCAGCATCGTGGCACGTTCAAAGCGGCAGAGCAGCGGAAAGCCCAAGCGCGTCGAACAGGGTATAGCGACGCTGCTGGACGAAGTGACCACGAAGGCGCGCATCCTTCAGGCGGCAGCGGCGTTGACTGACGGCAGGACGTTTCACGGGAAGCATCTGCGCGATACGTCGATGCTGCTCTACCGCGTCGGCGTGTTTATCGCTGGCGTGCAATACGCGCGGAGAGTCCGCCGATGACCCCTCCAATCCCAGACCCCCGCGCCACGGCGCTCGCGGAGCAGATCGCTCGCACGTTGTGTCGCGTCGAAGGCAGGTTAGACGAGGGCAGCCTTATAGCGGAGTGGACACCTGTCGTCTCCGCAGCCTTGGCCGACGCGAAGCGCGAGGCGCAACTGGAGGCCGACCAAGCAATAGCGGCGCTTCAAGCAATCTGGCGCGAACCTCATGGATGTTGTTTCTGCGATTCCGGCGTGCTTCGTAAGCCCGGCGTGCCCGGCAAAGATCACGAGGATACCTGCGGATTTCGGCTTGCTGAAGTAGTGCTCCACGGAAAGGCTACGGAGGCCGGAACTCGTGGCGAAGTTGAAGTTGGGGAAGCGCGGTGCGTGGAGGACAACATGTTTTCGGAGACACAGCGTATCGTGCCCTGCATCGTCGTGGTGGACGGACCTGATCGAGATGGCGAGATCACGTTGCTCGCGGCGCGCGAGACGTTCCTGACGGCATCAGTAGCACGCGCGTTAGCGCTGGAGATACTCGGCCGACTTGGCTTACAGGCAGGCGCGGAGGCAGACAAGTGACATTCGCACCGATGCCCGCAAGTGACTGGCTGGTACTTGTGATCTGCGTGGCCGTGCTCGCGTTTCTGTGGCACTGCCCAATCCTGAAGCCGAACTTCGGTTGGCGACGGAGGAAGTGATGGCTGACTCCACCGCCCGCGAGATCGCGGAACGGCTCGCCGCTACGCCGAATATTCAATGCGGCTGGCACGAGCAACCCTATCCAGGCTGCACCACTTGCTATTGGCGCGAGAACGCCGAAACGCTGATCGCTGCCGCCCTTGCCGACGCCGAAGCCCGAGTGAGGCAGGAGGGAGAGAAGATGAACCCGCGCCAGCCAATCAGCGACGAGGAAGCGTCTGCGCTGCATCAGACGATGGACGGCAGCAAGTGGGCGAACGCCTTCTGCCGCGCCACCGGCTTTCCCGATGAAGGGTGGGCGCTGTCGTGGTTCTGCAACGCCATCATGGCCGGTTATGACGACGCAAGGCGGGGCAGCGATGAAGCCCTCTCCGCCCGTCTCGCCACAGCCGAACAGGAACGAGACGAAGCCAAGGCCAGCGAAGAACGCCAGTATGACCAGTCCGTAGCCGCCACCGTGGAGATGCTGCAATTGCGCGACAAGCTGGCCACAGCCGAGCAGGCGTTGAAGGACTACGGAAGGCACAAGGCAGACTGCCGCATAGCGAAATGGCAGGAGGCCCAGCCATTCATCATGGCGGTCAATCGCCCTGACTGCACCTGCGGCCTGTCTGCCGCCCTCGGAGATCCCCAGTGACCGACCAACCATGCCGTGCTCTAGAAGTCGGAGATTACGCCATCTACTGGACCTACGGCGAGGACGCCCCGGCCTGTCGAGTAGTGAAGATTTTCAACACACGAGTGGCTGTCTTGACGCCGTTTGGTCGAAGGGTAGTCGCTTCTGAATCGTTGGCGCTTCCCAACTCAACGGCCGAACTTCAGCGCCTCATTTCGTTCGCTGATTATTGCGACCGACATCCGAACGAATGCGTCTAATCGAGGTTAGCCCAGTGACCGACCAGAGACAGGAGAGGCCCGCCCTGGGAGCCTGACAAGGAGGCGAGGACTAGCCGGGCTGGATGCCTCTCCCTCCCCCTCCTGCTGATCCAACGACAGGACGCTGAGAGTATCTGGAAAACCTGTTGACGCCAGAAATCTAAACTTGGACGCTGGATCTACATGGTCCAGTTGCTGTGTGAAGGCCGCTGCAATCCGCAGATCTCCGAACTGACCTCGCTCGCGGACAGTTACGTGACGCCCACGGCTGGTTATGGCCAGTTCGCGGCCAACCAGGTCGTCTGCGCGATCCCAGCCCACATCCTCAATGCGCTCAGAGCCTTGCAGCACACCGAGCATCGCTATGTGCGGAGCCATCTGACGCCCGCCGGCCGAGCGGATCTCTACGCCTGCATCGATTGTGGGACTGAACGTCGCTGGGGGTTGAGCAACTAGCCGATGGACTATCACCCTGTCGCCATCAGCCTCCGGGATGGCCAGCGCTATTGGTCCTGCGGCGCCTGTGGGTTCGAGCGCATTGCTCAGGACACTCCGCAAGACATCGCAGCCAGCCAGGCTCACGCGAAGACTGACTGTCCGTGGCTCAAGGCTGGCAAGCCCTCAACGTGGCCGCTGACCGCGCTCGTGCAGACCATGGCCATGGCGCTCATCCTCTGCACCTTGGGGTTGTGGGTCGCCATGCTCCGCGCTGGCGTGGTCGCCAATTGATTCTTCTGATTTCTCGATATGCCTAAGGGGGGCAAGCGCGACGGCTCAGGCCGACCGAAGGGGCGCAAGAACAACAGCACCCTCCAGCGGGCCGAGAAGCAGGAGATCGAACGCGAAGCCTTCCGAGACTACCTCAAGGCCCACGTCAACGACCTCCACGCCGCGCAGATCAGCAACGCCAAGGGCATTCGCTATCTCGTGGTCCGGGACAAGAAATCCGGCAAGTTCTTGCGGGTCAGTGAAAAGCTGGCGGGCAAGTTGAACGTGGACGAGGAAGTCATCGAAATCTGGGAGAAAGACCCCAGCAGCCATGCGTATGCGTATCTGATGGATCAGTTCCTCGACAAGCCCCGCCAGCAGGAACAGGCCGTTGCCGTGACCGGCAAGTTGGTCATTGAGATTGCGAAGGGCTGGTAATGCAGACTACGACGCGGCGTAGGGTGTTTGCGATGCGGTTCGTTGGCCGAACGTATTGGGAGCGCCTGCGGGCTGGCTTAAGGGAGAACGTCACTGAGTTCTTCGGTCCTGAAGGTGGCTATGACTATGACGCCCAACGCGATGCGTGGAGTCACGTCTACGTCGTTGACGACAACGACAGTCGCGTCAATAAAATTGTGCGCTTCGATGACGAATACGGCGATTGGGTGAAGTAGAGTGACCGGCCAGACCGTCCGTATCCAGTCGCTCTACAAGCCCAGAATGCCGCTGCACGCCTCGATACATAGAGCCATCGAAGATCACCGCTTCGGGGCTGTCGTCTGTCATCGGCGCTTCGGGAAGACGGTTCTGGCGCTCAACCATCTCCAGTTCGCTGCCCTAGAGTGTCAGAAGGAACGTCCTCGGTTCGCCTTCATCGCGCCGACGTATACCCAAGCGAAAAGCATCGCGTGGGATTACCTGATTCACTATTCCAGCAACCTGCCCAATGTCACACCAAGAGTCTCAGAACTTACCATCAGCTATCCGAATGGTGGGCAAGTTCGATTATTTGGAGCCGACAACCCGGACAGCCTCCGCGGACTCTACTTCGATGGAGTCGTATTTGACGAATACGGACTCCAGCCGCCGAGAATCTTTACGGAGGTTGTTCGCCCCGCTCTGTCTGATCGACAAGGCTGGGCGTGGTTTCTGGGGACGCCTGCCGGGAAGAACCAGTTCTACGACGTGATTCAGCAAGCCCAGCGCGATCCCGGCTGGTTCTACGCCTGCCACAAAGCCTCCGAGACCCGCATCATCGAGCCGTCAGAACTCGACGCCGCCCGAAAGGACATGACGGCCGATGAGTATGATCAGGAATACGAGTGCAGCTTCGAAGCGGCGGTCAAAGGCGCCATCTTCACCAAGGAACTCCAGGCCGCGCGTGCGGAGTCTCGCGTGGGCGCTGTCCCGATCGACCCCGTACTGCCCGTGGATACCGATTGGGATCTCGGCGTGGGCGATTCCACGGCCATCTGGTTCAGCCAGAGCACGCGCGGCGGGGAAGTGCGACTAGTCGATTATTACGAAGCCTCTGGCGAAGGACTGCCGCATTACGCCAAGGTGCTGAAGGACAAGGGCTACACCTACGGCACGCACTGGGCCCCGCATGACATTCAAGTGCGCGAGCTTGGCTCAGGGCGCTCCAGGCTCGAGACGGCGCAGTCGCTCGGCATCAACTTCCAGGTCGCGCCGAACATCCCCCTTGAGGACGGCATCCATGCCGCTCGGATGCTGATGCCTCGCTGTTGGTTCGACGCCAATCGCTGTAAGGCGGGCCTCGAAGCGTTGCAGCACTATCGGCGGGACTACAACACGCGCTTGAACGAGTTCAAGGCCATTCCGGTGCATGACTGGGCGAGTCATGGGGCCGATGCGTTTCGGTATCTGGCGACACGCCAGCAGACACCGCGGGAGAAGTCCGTCACACGGTATTCGACCGTGCGGCAGTCACAGACGGCGTGGATGGGTTGATGTGGGTTCTCGGCATCGTCCTCGCGGTGGTGCCGGTCTTTCTACAAGGAGCATGGATCATGTCGCAGCTCAATGACATCAAGGAAGAACTCGCCGACATAAAGGCGAGTCAGGCGGTCGCGGCTACGGCGGCAGCGGACCTCTCCGCAGACGTGGATGCGCTGTTGGCGCTCGTGCAGCAGAACCCGACCGACCTGACCGAGATCGAAGCGTCGATCAAGGACATCCAGGCGACGGCGAAGGCGCAGGCCGATGCGTTGACGGCCGCGGCGGGGAAGTTTCCGCCGGCGGTGTAGCGATGCCGGCCAAGAGCAAGGCGCAACAGCGATTGATGGGCGCGGCCGAGCATGGCGCGTCCTTCCCGATGGCGCAGAAGGTGCGTGCCTCGATGTCCTTGGGCCAGTTGCATGACTTCGCCTCTGGCGCGATGAAGGGCAAACCGACGCATGTGGCCGCCCAGCATCCGCATCGCAACCTTGGAACGTTCTTGCATCCGAAGAAGGTCAAGTAACAGTGCAGTATCGGAAGCGCCCAGTGGTCGTTGACGCCATCCTCTGGAGGCCGGTTGACGGGGAGCGCGTAATTGGCTGACGGCTGGACGATGGATCTGACCCTCGTCAATCCCGCCGGTAAGGGTGGGCGTGTGGTCGTGGCGATCCCCGATGAGGATATGGATACGCTCGGCTTCAAAGACTTCTGCGAGCGGTATCTGCGACCCATGTTGACGGCTGTGCGATTGAAGGCTGAGCGGGTGGACGCCTGATGGCCACGAAGTCCACCCATCGCACCGCACTCGATCGCTTCAAGGTCAGCTCGTCCGTCTTTTCCAAGCAACGTCAACGTGAGCTGGATGATGTCAAGTTCGCCGTGGGGGAACAGTGGCCCGATGACATCAAGGCGCAGCGGCAGGGTGGGCAAGTCGTGGGCAACATGCCGCCCATCCCCGCTCGGCCCTGTGAGGAGTTCAACAAACTCCGACAGCCTCTCCAGCAGGTCGAGAACCAAGCACGTCAAGCCAGACTCGCGCTGACCTTTGCGCCGAAGGGCGATGGCGCCTCTCGAGATGTGGCCGACGCCTACGAGGACATCGCCAGAGCCATCCAGAACGACTCCCGCGCGCAGATTGCCCGCAACTGGGCGTTCAAGCGGGCCGTCACGGCAGGACTCGGCTGGTACCGCATCCTCTACGAGTATGCGAACGATGGCGACTTCGACCTCGATCTCGTCTACAAGCGCATCCTAAATCAAGCCAGCGTCTACCCGGATCCATTTGCCGAAGAACCCGATTGGTCCGATGGGCAGTTCTTGTTCATCACGCAATGGCTGTCGCTGCCCGAGTACCAGCGCCAGTTCGGGAAGTCCGCCCTCGCGGATCTGGACGATGCGGACTTTTCGGATCTGGTGACGCAGTATTCGGATTGGGCGACGACGGACGGCACCGACGAAGGCCGGCGCGTCCAGATTGCTGAGTACTTCTACTTCGAGTATGACACGGTCGAGCTGATTCAAGGCTCAGACGGCAAGGGCTACAACGGCACAGGACTGCCGCATGGCGTCACGCCGGTGGCCGGGAAAGACGGCAAGCCCGTCACCCGCAAGGTGCGCCAGCCGCGCGTGCAGTGGTGCAAGCTCAACGCGATCGAGATTCTCGAAGAACAGGACTGGCTCGGGAAGTACATCCCGGTCATTCCCGTCGTCGGGGATGAGTACAACCTGAACGGAGAGCGGCGCTGGGAAGGCATCGTGCGCCAGTCGAGAGGCGCGTGCCGGTCTTACATCTACATGCGGAACGCGCAGATCGAAGCGGTCGGACTCGCCCCCAGAGCGCCGTGGGTCGGCTACGTCGAGACGATCGAAGGCTTCGAGGACGTGTGGAACCAATCCAACACGCGCAACTTCTCGATGCTGCCGATCAAGATGGTGCGCGATGGGTCAGGCTCGGCGCTGCCTCCCCCGACGCGTCAGGCGGTGGAACCAGCCATCCAGGCGATCACGCTGGCCGCGCATGAAGCGGACGGGGACATTAAGGCCACGACCGGCATCTTCGACCCGTCCCTCGGAAACCTGAACCCTTCGGATCGGTCAGGGAAGGCCATCCTCGCACTCCAGAAGCAAGCGGACATCGGCACCGGCGGCTATCTCGACAACCTCGCGCACGTCAGCATGGCGTACGAGGGCAAGGTGCTCCGCGACCTCATCCCGAAGGTCTATGACCGGCCCGGACGGATCGTGGCGACGATCGGGCAGGACGATCAGCGTGGCTCGCTGATGCTGAATGCGCCCTTCATCAATCAGGGCCAGCAGCCGGTCCCTGTGGCGCCGGGCACGCAGGGCGCGAAGGTCATCGATCTGTCGAAGGGCGAATACACCATCGTGCCGACCGTGGGCAAGTCGCACACGACCCGCCGCGAGGAAGGCGCCGATGCGATGGGGCAGTTGCTGGAAGCGGCGCCGCAGCTCGCCTCCATCGTCGCGGATCTCTGGGTCGCGGATATGGACTTCCCGGGGGCCAAACAGATCGCGGATCGCCTGAAGAAGATGCTGCCGCCGAACCTGCAAGACTCGCCAGATGATCCCGAGCGACAACTGGCCGCACTCCAACAGGAAGCGCAGAAGGCGCAGCAGATCATTCAGGTGCTCACGCAGGAGTTGCAGGCCAAGACGAAGATCATCGAAACCGACACCGTCAAGGCCAATCAGCAAGTGGCGCTGAAGCAGATGGACGTGACCTCTGACCAGAAGATCCAACTCTGGAAGATCGCCGCGGACCTGCTGAAGACGCAAGCGACCATCGACGCGTCACGAGCCGATGCGTCGATTCAAGGCGGCATGAAGCTGATCGAGCAGCAGATTGGCTTCGAGTCCGAGCGCATCCAACAGGCGACCACCATGGCGCACGAAGCCGCGATGGCGGGTGTGGATCACCGCAACACCTTGGAGCAAGGCCAACAGCAAGGGGACCAGGCGCTGACGCAACAGGCGCAGCAAGCGGCCCTCCAACCTCCCCAGGAGTCTGGCGCTTGATGACGCGAAGTTCTCATCGTGGTAAAGTGACATGGCCGAGATAGCCGTGGCCGACGATTTCACCGTCGAAACGACCGGACAGGCCCCCATCGCCAGTCAGGAGGCGGTGGTTGCGGCCCCGGTAGAGGAGCCGACGCTTGAGAGCGAGGCACCTGAGGACGAGGAGACGCCGGCCGCGGCTCCGGCTCCTGAACCTGAACCGGAGAAACCGGTCAGGCAGAAGGAGACCTACGGCAGCAAGATCGGCCGACTGAAGGCCGAGAAGGAAGCCGCTGAACTCCGCGCCGTCGAGCTCGAGTCGCAGTTGGCGGCGCGCACAGTGGCCCCGGCGCCCACGGTCCCGCATGTGGACCCCTCAGACCCGGAGCCGGTGCTCGATCAGTTTCTCGGGGAGGCGGATCCGTATCTGGCCTTCACGAAAGCGTCAGGCCGCTGGGCGGCGCGACAGGAACAGAAAGCCTTCGCGCAGCAACTGGCGGTGCAACAGCGGCAACAGGTCTGGCAGTCGCGCACCGTGGAGGCGCGCAAGAAGTTCGCAGACTTTGACACCGTGATGGCGAGGGGCCGATCGCTCGCCACCACCCCGGATGTGGAACAGGCGCTCTTGGACTCTGAAATGGGTCCGCAGCTCTGTTACCACCTCATCCAGCACCCGGAGGAGTACCGCAGTCTTGTGGCACTCCGTGGAACGGCGCTGGCGAAACAGATCGGCAAACTCGAAGCCCGCTTGGAGACCGTGCCCGGCCAGGTCCAAGCGACTCCCGTGGTCCCGAAGCCTGCTCCTATCTCGCCGGTACAGAGCAGCTCGGTTCAAGCGACGGAGTCGTCTCCCGAGGATCTGGACTTTGGTCCCGAATACGTCCGGGCCATGAATCGGAAGGATCTCAAGGAACGAGGCCGTCTGCGCTGAGGCGCAGACATGAACACACTGGCAACCCCCACCTGGGTGACTAAGGAAGTCGCTCGGGGGTTCATCAACAACATCAAGTTCATCGCGAACGTCAATCGCACGTACGATGATCAGTACGTGCAGGCGGGCGCCAAGGTCGGTAACACCGTCCAGGCCCGTCTCCCGCAGCGATTCGTCGCCACCGATGGTCAGGCGCTCCAGCTCCAGGCGCTCTACGACCAGACGGTGCCCATCACCCTGACGAATCAGAAGAACGTCGCGTTCGGCTACTCGTCGCAGCAGGCGACGACCGAGCTTGACAACATCCGCACCCGCTACGTCAACCCGGCCGGCGAAGTCCTCGCCAATGCCGCCGATGTGCTCGCCTTCCAGGCGGTGTATCGAGACGTGTGGAATGCGGTCGGCTCCCCGGGCACGACCCCCAGCGCGACGCTCACGTTTCTCCAGGCCGGCACGAAGCTGACCGACACCGCCACGCCGATGGATGGCCGGGTCGCCATGCTGGATCCGCTAGCGATGCAGACGATCGCGAACGCCTCGACCACGCTGTTCAATCCCACGGCGGTCATCTCGGAGAACTACAAGAACGGGATGTTCGGCCGCAACCAGCTCGGGATCGATGAGTGGTATCAGGATCCGAACCGTCCGCTGCATACCACGGGCACGTTTACGTCCTCGACGCCGATTGTGAGCGGCGCAGGACAGACGGGCTCGACCATCAGCACGACGGGGTGGGCCTCGGGTGCCAGCACGCTGAAGAAGGGCGACATTCTCACGCTCGCCGGCGTCTACAGCGTGAACCCCCTGAGCTACCAGAGCACGGGGCGGTTGCAGCAGTTCGTGGTGACGGCGGATACCTCCGACGTCACGGGTGCGATGGCGACGTTGCCGATCTCGCCCTCGATCATCACGAGCGGCGCGCTGCAGACGGTCAGCAACTCACCGGCGGCGAACGCGATCATCAACCTGATCGGATCGACGGGCGCGACCTACGCCTACTCGACCACGGTCAGCCCACAGGGCTTCGTCTACCACCCGGATGCCTTCGCCTTCGTGATGGCGGATCTCATCAAGCCGGGTGCCGGCGCCGAGTCCACCACCGTCCGCAGTAAGGCCCTCGGACTCAGCATCCGGATGGTCGAGCAGTATCAGATCGGCACGGACCAGAACCCGAGCCGGTTGGACATCCTGATCGGCGCGGCCACCGTCCAGGCGCGGCTCGCGTGCCGCGTATTCGGCTAAAGGAGGCCACCGCATCATGGCACTGACCACCACGACCCTCAGTTCGGCGGTTGCCGTTGGGGATACCACCATCACGGTGGCGTCTGCGACGGGCTTCGCGGCCGGATCGTTTGTCCAGATCGATCAGGAAATGCTTCGCGTCGTCAACTCGTACGTCTCCGGAACGACCATTTCGGTGCTCCGCGGGTTGAACGGCACGACCACGACGGCGCATCCCGTCACCGCCAACGTCACGGTCGGCTTGGCCAGCGATTTCGCGATCGCCGTGCCGGGCGGGCCGGAGATTCAGCAGCAGGCGCAGCGGGCCCGAACCATCGCGTCCTACACGGCGGCCGGGGCGATCGCGCTCCCCACGTCGGGCAGTGATGCGGTGGCCATCATCAACGGCACGAATGCGTTGGCGATGACCCTGGCGAACCCCGACAAGACGCAGGATGGCGACATTCTGTACATCGTCGGCAACGGCAAGGCCGCGCACACCGTGACCTACACGGCGGGCCTGGGCAACGGCGGCGCCAACCTCGATGTGCTGACCTTCGCCGCGGGCGGGCAGCAGTGCGTGGCGGTGATTGCCGTCAACGCCATCTGGGTGCCGCTGCCGTCCGTGCTCGCAGGCACGCTCACCAATATTACGGTGACGGCGTCGTAACACGGTCCATAGACGGGGCGGGCCGATCCGCCCCGTCGTTTTCTCAGGAGTGAGCATGGGCGTCGTCATCAATCCGGAAAGTGCGCTCGGGATCGAACTGGCGAAGTGGGAACAGCCGAACTACAACCCGGCGCTGCATCCGTATCCCCGGATGCTCTATCGCGCCCGCGAGATCCAGGGACGTGCCGCGATTGACGATCCCCACGATCCGGCGTTCGCACAGTCCTGCCAGAAGACCGTGCAGAACGAATATGAACAGCGGATCGCGGAAGCCGATGGCTGGATCGACGGCCCCCAGCAGGCGCTTGACGCCTATGAAGCCAAGCAAAAGGCGTGGGCGGACGAGGCCGCCAATGTCGCGCATCACGTCGCGCGGATGAGCGAGAAGGCCCAGCGCGAATACCGCGAGGCGTCTGACGCCACGCACGAGCATGTGGTCGATGTGCAGCCGGTGCAGCGCCGGGGCGGTCGGCCCAAGAAGGTGCAGCCGGTCACGGTCTCGGGAGAGTAACCGATGGCTCAAGCCCAACAGATGCCCTACAACCGGGCCGTCTCGGTCACGAAGAGCGACACGGTGAACACGGACGGCACGACACAGTCCGCCTTGGCGGGCACGGTCGCGCGCGCGACGGCCTATGAGGCGCTGTATGTCGGGGGCGCCGGGATCGTCGTGGCCGTGCTTGAGGACGGCACCACGCAGAACTTTACGGCGGTGGCTGGGGAGATTCTGCCCATCAAGACGATCCGGGTGAACAGCACGACCACCACGGCCACGCTGATCGAAGCGCTCTGGACCGTCTAGGCCCGTGATCACCACGACCGGGCGACAGATCGTCACCACCTCGCTGATGATGCTCGGCTCGCTGTCGCCCGGCGAGTCGGTCGAACCCGGCTTGGGCGACTTCTGTCTCAAGCGCCTCAACTCGATGATCGATAGTTGGGGGATCCTTCGGCAGACGATCTACCAGACCGAGCGCGTCACTGAATCGCTGCTGAACGGGGTGCAGAACTACACCATCGGCATCGGAGGTGACTTCAACCGCGCCCGGCCGATCTTCATCGACGGCGCGGGGTATTTGGTCCCTGGCAGCTCGCCGCCGGTGGAAATCGGCATTCCAGTCCTGACGGATCTCCAGTATCAGGCGCAGTCGATCAAGGAACAGACAGGTCCGCTCATCGCGTCGATCTACTACAACAACGGCAATGACGGGGGACTCGCCACGATCACCGTCTGGCAGATTCCCACGCAGGATCTGACGCTCGTCCTCTACATCCCCGCGGCGATCGCGCAGTTTGACCTGAGCGCCAGCGTCAAGCTCACGCCGGGCTATGAGCGGGCGATCACGTTCAATCTGTGTCGGGAGATTGCCCTCGCGCTCGGGCGACCGATCACACCGGATCTCAATATGCTGGCGGTGGACTCGCTGGGAGATCTCAAGCGGGCGAACTACCAGAGCAACGACCTGGGCTTTGACCTCGGCATGGTCCAGCAGACCGGCAAGTACGCCTACAACATCAATTCGGATCAGCCCTGATGGCGACGATCCCCAACGTGGTCGGCCCGAGCTGGCCGGCGCGGAGTCGGAATCAGGATCTAGAGCGCACTATCAACCTCTATCCAGAAATACCTGATGGAGGCGCGACCCCCAAGAACGCGCAAGGGGCGCTCTATGGGACCGCTGGACTCGCGCCCTTCGCCACCTTGAGCGCTGGACCCGTGCGCGGCATCTTCGCGCAGGACGGCCGCGTGTGGGCCGTGGGGGGCAACTTCCTCTGCGAAATCTTCGCGTCAGGGAACGTCTCAGCCTACCCCTTGGATCTGGCGGTCGATGACAACCCGGTCACGTTCTCCAGCAACGGCACGGCCGGCAATCAGATCCTCATCACGTCTGGCGGGTTGCTCTACATCCTCGATCTGACGACCAACACGCTGTCCCATATCTCGTCGGTGAACTTCCTCACCCCGGCGCGGATGGGAGTGTTTCTCGATGACTACTTCATCGTGATGAAGGGAGATAGTCGGCAGTTGTTCCTCTCGGCCCTGCTGGACGGGACGAGTTGGGACATCTTGGACGTGTTCGAGGTGTCGAAGTTCTCGGACAACGTCCAAGCGATTGCGGTCAGTCACGAAGTGCTCTGGGTGTTCGGCTCGCAGCATTCCTTGCCCTACGTCGATACCGGGGATTCCAACATTCCGTTTCAGCCGATGCCGCAGACGCTGGTAGAGCACGGTGTCTTGTCGCCGTTCTCGGTCGTGCAGTTGGACAACACGCTGTATTACCAGGCACAGGACGCGCAAGGCGCGATGCAGGTCGTGAAGTTGAATGGCTACACCCCGCAGATCATCTCGACCTTCGGGATGCAGACGTACATGGAAACCGCGCTGACCGGCGCGAATGTCATCGGCTGGACGTGGCAGGAATCCGGGCACGCGTTCTATCAGATGTACTTCCCGACCTTGCCCACCTCGCCTGTGTTCGATGTGAGCACGGGCCTCTGGCATGAACGCGCACTGTGGGATCCGACCATTCGGTTCTGGCGTCCGCATGTTGGGCGGTGCCATGCCTACGGCTTCGGCCTGCATCTAGTTGGGGATCGGCAGAGCGCGACGGTGTATCGGCAATCGCTGAATCAATTGCAAGACCTGCTCATCGTGAATGCGGGCACGGTGGCGGCGTGAGTGGGCCGATTACTTCCATGACTCCGTTTCAGTATTGGATGCGCTGGGCGATTGCGGGCGGCATCGCGTTGCTGCTCGCGCGGTGGATCCTCGTGCAGCCGATCATCTCCGCAATCGAGGCGATCCGGTAGATGGCCGTCCATCTCGCGACGAACGCCGACTATCTCCAGCGCACCACGGCGCTGTTACCGACTGCTGGTAGTCGGACGTGGATGGCCTGGGTTCGCCAGGTGGTGGTGCCGGTGGGCCCTGCGAACTACAACACGCCCATGGCCTCGCTGAATAACACGCCTGCCACCTATACGCAGTTTGGGGGCGTGTTCTTGAACACGGACGGGAATGACCTCGCATTGTCAGTGCCGGCCGGGACGGATGATGATTTCGGACCACCACAGACCGCGAATACATGGTCGCATTTTGCGTGGACGACGAGCGGCACTACTCAAACGTTGTTCGTGAACGGCACCAGTGTAGCGACGTTTGCGCTCGATCTTTCTGGGCTGACTACCGTCACAGACGTGCTCGGCGGCGACTCGCTGAGTGGCGGGAATATCGATCTAGCGTATTGCCGTCAGTGGACTGCTGCGTTGACCCAAGCCCAGATCCGCATAGAGATGGCGAGCACTGTGGCCGTTCTAACCACTGGGCTTTACATGGATTGCCCGCTCGTCTCAGACCTGTTGGACGATAGCGGGGCTGGGCATGACTGGACGCAGATCGGCTCCGGATCTTTCGTGGCTGGTCCGTCATTGGTGCCGAATGCGGCGGCAACGACGGCGACGGTCATTACACTGCCCTTCAGCGTCACGCAGAAGATCACGCCAAGCACGAGTCTCAATCCTCATGTCTGGTTCACGTACACCGCAGTGGCTGGAGATGTCGTCATTGGGACATGGGCGTTTACGAGTCTCGCCAGCCCGAATAAGCCCTCAGTGAAAATCTGGTACGGGACCGCCACGGCGCTGAACGAACTCGATGACATCGTAGATATTGGCGACACCGTTACAAACGTCCCCTATTCGGTGCCGATCACACCAAGCACGCAATACTTCTTCGAGGTGATTAACGCCGGCCTTGACGTGGCGGCGACGGCAGATATGACCTTTTCGGCCGTGGCGCAACCGACGCAGACCATCACGCGCGGCGACGTGATGGTGAACGATGAAACCTTCGGGTTTCCCGTGGTGGCGTTGCAGTCCTCCTCTGGGGCCGTCAAGCGACACAAGGTGTTCTCGGCTGGGGAGTCCGCCGACATTCAGCCAGATGGGCTCGTGCTGGCGGATGCGGTTGACTTCAACCTCGATCCGGTTGGCTTGCAGATTTGGGATGCCGACTTCACGCTCGTCAACACGATTGCATATCCGGTTAGCTTCCACGATGAGGTGAGACACATCTACACCAGCCCTTTGGGCGGATGGTTTGTTGCCGCGAAAGGGGCTGACACGACCCACTCGACCGTGGTCAAGGTCAACATGGATGGAAGTTTCGGGCCAACGACATGGACGATCTCACATCCAGCCACAACACAGTTCAACCTTGGCATGGCGGTTAACTCCGATGAGTCGATTCTGTATTACGCCGTGACCGGAGCGGCGAATGTTTCGGTCCAGCGGTGGGATCTTGTTAACGATGTGGCCTTGGCAGATCTAGTGGCTGGCGTGGCTAACTACAACGTGATGCAAGACATCCTCGTGCTGTCGGACGACACGATTGTGGTCGCCTACAAGAAGATCACGGCAGTGCGTGATAGTTACGTGCTTCAGTATTCCACCGCAGGTGCAGTGCTGAATACGTTCCATGTCGGGAGTTCGACCATGGCGGTCAACCGCATGTGTCGGGCACTTGATGATCCAGCCTCATTCTGGGTCTGGATCTATCCACAAGATGCCGGCGGCCACATTGACGGCACGAACCGATACCTGAACGTCGTCATTGCCGATGGCAGCTTTGCATCCGACTTTACGGTGGCGCAGTACGAGCGCGGGGTATATGCCGCCGCAGCGTCCGCGACACCCACCGCACGCTTCGGGCCGTCCTTCTCGTGCCCGATGTGGATCCATACCTCGGTCGGTGTCACGCCATCGACGCCGCAGAACTACCTGATTCGCCGCGAGCGCATCTTTCCGCATCTGAGCCAGGAGCAGTTTTGGCAATTCTTCTCGATGCTGCAACTCGATCTGGAGACGGGCGTCGGACTGAGTGAGGGCCAAGGCTCGGATCCCCAGGTGATGCTCCAGTGGTCCGACGATGGCGGGCATACGTGGAGCAATGAGCACTGGGTGAGTGCCGGGCGACAGGGGCAGTACACCGCCCGCGCCATCTGGCGGATGCTCGGCCGCTCACGGGATCGCGTGTGGAAGATCGCGATGAGTGACCCGGTGAAGTGGGCGGTGCTCTCGGCCTACACGCAAGTCCAGAAGGGGACGAGCTAATGCGCCTCTCTCCACTCACCGGCAAGGCCGTGATGGGCATCGGATCCACGGCGATCTCCATCAATGGCGTCGTGCCTCCCGCCCTCATCGGGGGACTGGGCGGCGGCTGGGGCTGGTTGGATGACGACACCCTCGGCGGGCAATTCGATAGCGGGGGTGGCAACTTCCTCGCACAGTACGTCGTCTCGACGGATACCCTCAGTGTGCTCGATCCGACGCCCTCCGGCGTGACGGATGCGGCGCAAGCGTTCGCGGCGGGGAACAGCAAGTGGGCCGCGTTTCTCTCTGGTGGGGCACTTAAGGGGGTGCGCTCCAACATCCTTGCGCGATTGCCTCAGGCCGGATTGGGCGACGTCGATGAGGACGGCCGTCTAGTCGTGGTGCAACTCGCCTCGGCGGACAACGGCATCGTGTCCTATGCCTCGTCCGGGGCCAAGCTCGCCACGATCGCGGTCCAGACCTTCAGCGGGATTCGCGCGAAAAGCGGGGTCATTACCAATCGCAACACCACGGGCGAATGGCATATCCGCAGTATCGTCACGGGCGTCCTTCAGCCCTTTGCCCCACGCACCGATGAAGTCGTGGCAGGCATGGTGCCGATCGAGATTTCTGGCGTGCTCTATGTGGTGGAGCTCACCGCGACGAAACTGACGATTCGCCCGGCCATGTCCAGTAACGGCTTCGTGCTGGCGACATCTCCGAATCTGTTCGGCCCTGACGCGGTGTCGCTCTCGGCTGGCACCGTGCGCGTCGGCTGGAGTGTGACGACGGGCGAAGCGCCGACCGACCTGCGACTCATCGATCTGACGATCAGCAACGCGACAAACTCCACCGGGACCACTTCTGGTGGGTCGCTGGTCATCACGCCGCAGTCGGCCCTCAGTGGCGCTGCGTTCCCGACAGGGGCCGTGGAAGGGCAGACCTCTGTCATCAGCTTGCAGACGGTGCAGCATCAGCCGCTGATTCAGCCGAACTCAGGGAACCGCATCGATCAGGTGTGGCTGAGTGCCTTGCAGCGCGGGATGAATGCGGCAGGTGCTGGGCCGAACGTCTCGGGAGCGTCGGGCGTCCTGCAGCCCCCGAATGGAGGCACCGGAACCACGACGGGACTGACGGTGCTCAACGGACAGAACTTGATTCCACTCTCGGTCCCCTATCCGGCCCTGGCCCCTGATGCGGTCGCTCGGGTCTATGCAATTGCTTCGCTTCGCATCTAAGGAGACGACACGTCATGGCAGGTACCCTCAAGCGCATTGCCGGCCCGGCCTTTCTGGCGAACGCCGCAGCGGACATCTACACGCCGCCCGCGTCCACGATGTATCTCGTGATCCGGCACATTCACATCGCCAACGTCACGGCGGGCGCGGTCACGTTCACGCTCTACGTGGGCGCCACGGGTGGATCGTCGGCCGGCACGGAACTGTTCAAGGGCTACTCAGTGGCCGCGAACAGCTCCTATGACTACTACGGCGCGCTGGTCATGAAGTCTACGGACTTCCTCTCTGGACTCGCCAGTGCGTCGAGCTCGCTGACCATCGTCGTTGAAGGCGAACAGCTCGTCACGCCGTAGTCAACGCGCGTGATCATTCTCGACGCGACGACGAAGACGCTGCAAGTGGTGCTGGCTGGTGGCGTAACCACCAGTCAGTTGCCATTCGTCTCAAGCTACGTCGTACTCAACGAGACGATCTTCTCGTCGGTCGAGACGGACGGACTGACGAGCGGCGCTACGCCGGTCACGCTCGTGCCATCGCCCGCGGACAGTGCCACGCAGCATCAAGTCAAGCTGCTCACGGTTCGCAACAGCGATACGGCCGCGGCGACGGTCACGATCCAACTCGATACGTCGGGCACGCCACGCGCGCTGATCACGGTCATTCTCTCGGTCGGCTACACGCTCCAGTACACGGATGGCGAAGGCTTCCGCGTGCTGGACACGACCGGCGCGGTATTGGGGACCGGACCCACGGGCGCGGTGGGTCCACAAGGACCCGCCGGCCCGCCGGGATCGCTCGGCATGGACGGCCCAGAGGGGCCCGAGGGACCGGAAGGCCCTCCGGGACCACCGGGACCGGCTGGCGGACCTCCGGGCCCACAGGGGCCGACCGGCGTTGCAGGACCGATTGGACCTCCAGGGCAAGACGGCGCGGACGGGGAGCCTGGACTGCTCGGCCCCACAGGTCCGCAAGGACTCACCGGGGCGACCGGCGCAGCTGGGGCACCGGGACCAATCGGACCACTTGCCCTTGATGGTGAGGATGGAGAACCAGGCATCCCAGGGCCCGCCGGTGCGACAGGGCCACAGGGGGCCACCGGCGCGATGGGGCCTGTGGGTCCGTCAGGGCCTCCCGGCGCGGGGAACGACGGCGACGAGGGGCCGATGGGCCCGCCTGGCATGGTCGGCGCGACCGGCCCAGCCGGCGCCACTGGTCCCACGGGAGCCACTGGCCAAATCGGTCCACCCGGCTATGACGGTGACGAAGGCGAACCCGGCGCATTTGGTCCGCCTGGACCAGCGGGAGCCCAAGGCGCCGCGGGAGCGACAGGAGCCACGGGCCCGGCGGGTGTCGGCCCTCCAGGCTCGGATGGTGAGGATGGGGAGAGTGGCTTCGTGCTGATCAACCAAGGTGGCGGCGGGGTCGGTGAGGACTTCGTGATCGCGAACGGATAAGGGATGTCTGTCCAAGCGTACAAGGTGCTCTACCAGGGCCAACTCGGAAACACCGTCGCTACGCTGGCGACCGTGCCGACTGGACGGAGCTGGCTCGTGGCCGGCATGACGGCGGTCAACACGGATACCTCAGTGCGCACGTTCGGCCTGTGTATCGGGGGCACGGCAGCCGCCAATCGGATCACGAGCGACGTCATCAGCCTGCCGGCATCCGGCGGGTACTGGACGTGGGGCCTCGAGAAACCGCTGATGCTTGAAACGGGGCAGACCATCGCCGGTGGCGCGAGTGTCGCCACGAAGGTGACGGTCACGATATGGGGCGATGAGGTCAGCTAAGTGCAGTGGTTGATGAACCGCAGCGGCGTGCTGATTCAGCTGCAGATGACGGGGGCACTGTTAGGGTCGCGCACCGTGATCACGGCGACCGGAGCGAACACCTATACGACGCCGGTTGGCTGTCGCGTGTTGATTGTCGAGGGCATCGGTGGGGGCGGCGGCGGATCGAGTTCGGTGAATTCGTCTGCCGCGCAAATCGCTCTGGGCTGCGGTGGGGCTGGAAGCGTGTACATGGTGACCGTGCCTATTGCCACGTCCTCAAATGTGATCTTCACTGCGACCGTAGGTGCGGGAGGCGTCGCGGGAGCCTCAGGTATAGCCACGTCGTTCGCAGATGCCAACGGGTTTAACTATATGACGATGAACAACGCTGCTACTGGTGCATCACTTGGAACTGGCACCTCAGAAGTGTTTGGATTAGGCGGCCAAGGGCAGAGCACAAACCTAGGAGCAGCGGACTATTTTGGGAGTGGGAATAGTTCGGTTGTGCTCCATCGCGTGTCGGGCACGGTGGCAATTAACGGGCGTGGTGGAAACGGGCCATTTGGAGGGGGGCCTGCCGGACGAACGACGCAAGGCACCGGCGCCGCTGGTGGAAAGTATGGCGCAGGCGGATCTGGAGGATTCAGTATCAACGCGGGCGGGGCTGGCACCGGGGGGGCCGGTGGAAACGGCGTGATCGTTGTGTGGGAGTTTTACTAATGCAGCAGATCTATAACGCTGACGGCACCCCCGTCGCTGGGCGACCTGCCGGATATGCCTATACCTCACAACAGGTGATCCTCCAAGGCACGACGAGCTATACCTATCCGTCCGGCACGCGGGCGCTGCTGGTGATGGCGCTTGGCGCGGGAGGGGCCGGTGGAGGCGGGGCAACGGCGGCGGTATCTGCGGCTGGGGGCGGGGGTGGAGGATCTGGGTGTTACGTGGAGAGTTTCCTGACGACGCTCCCGGCGAGTCCGGTGACGGTCTCGGTCGGAGCAGGAGGCACGGCAGGCACGGCAGGAAATAACCCAGGCAATAACGGCAACGATACGACCTTCAACACGACAACCGTGGTGGCAAAGGGCGGCGTCGGTGGCGCGGGGATGGCGGCCACGACAACGCCATTGTTTGCGCTTGGTGGGGTGGGTGGAGCAGCGGCGAGTTGCACGGGCGACCTTGCGTTTGATGGCAACGCGGGCGGCGATGCGTATTGTCCTTCTGGCACGGTCGGGAGTTCAGGCTATGGCGCGGCCGGGCCTTTTGGCGGGCAGGCGCTACAGCGAATTGCCCAAAACACAGGCGTAACTGGGGGCCGCTATGGGTGCGGCGGGTCGGGTGGCTTGACGTTGAATGGTGGCGCAGCCACGGCGGGCGGGGCGGGTGGAAACGGCGTGCTTGTGATCTGGGAGTTCAGTTAGGTCATGACGACACGGCTCCTGCCCCAGCGCGAATGGGATCGCCTCTCGGGGACACCCCTGTGCGCGATCCTCGCGACCCATACCGAGGACGATTGCAAAGTGCTGGTGGTTGAAACCGATGAAGGGCAGATCGTCGGCCAGTGGGCACTGGTGGGACTGCCGCACCTGGAAGGCATCGCGATTGATCCGCATCACCAGAAGGGCGGCGCGGTCGGACGGCGGCTGTTGCAAGGGATGCGGGCCCTGTTGAAAGCGCAAGGCATTCCGACCGTGCTGACAGCGGCGGCGGATGGGGATACGCATGTCGCGGGGTTGCTCGCACATCTCGGCGCGAGTCCTGTGGGCGCGCAGTTCTATTCGTGGACACCGGAGAGGAACGCATCATGCCAGCAGCCGTAGTCGGCGGCATCATCGCGGGCGCAGGCTCCATTGGAGGCGCCGCGATCGGATCGCACGCCGCCAGCAAAGCCACCCAGGCTGAAACCGAGGCGGGTCAGCAATCGCTCGCGTTGCAGAAGGACATCTACAACACGACGCGCGGCGATCTCGCCCCGTACCGCAATGCGGGCACCGAAGCGCTCGGATCCCCCAACGGCCTGATGAACCTGCTCGGGCTGAATGCGGGAGCGCTGGGGACCATCGGTCAAGGCGCGAGTATGGCTGGGAGCCTGATGGGCGGGGGTGGCCAGAGCGATGGCCTGACGCGCGATTCGTCGGCCAACTATCCGATGCAGATGGGCGCGATCTCGGATCCGTCGAAGAACGGCGGATATGCGGGACAGGTCCCCGGCACGAACACCTTGGGTGATCCAGGGGGGTTCGCGAACAACACGGCGACGGGTTACGCGCCGCACAGCTCACCCATCCCTACGCTGAAGTTTCAGCATTCGGATGGGACGGTCTACATGATTCCTGCGAATCAGGTTGCACAGGCGCAGAAGGAAGATCCGACCGGTAAAGTCTTGGGGCCAGCCAATGGGTAGCTTCTTCACGCAGTTTCCGACTGCGACGAATACCGGCGTGACAGGTGGTCAACTCGGCGGCGCGACGTATGCGCCTGACGGGTCGATCACCGCGCCTGGATTCTACGCGCCTCCGGCGATTACGAGTGCCGATCCGCGCATTCAGACACAGCCGCAGCCCTATCAGCAGGGGCCGATTACTGGTTCCGCAGTGGTGGCTGGTCCGCCGCTTATCAATCCGCGGACTGGACAGCCCTACACCGACGCCAGTCAACTCCAGCCGGGCGATTTCGGTCCCTATCAGACGCTACAGGGCGGTGGTGGCAACACCGGCGTGACTGGCGGTCAGTTGGGCGGTGTGCAGCCACAGTCAGGCGGTGACTACCAGTCCGAGTTCATGCAAGCCGCACAAGAACTCGGCATCAGCCCGCAGCAGTTCCGTGGCAACCCACAGGTTATGGATCAGGTGACGAATTACCTGAACCAGAAGTATCCGGGGCAGAACTGGACGAACGGGGGACAGCGGGCCGGCGATTGGGTGAGCGCCAACGGGCAAGGCTTCGACGTGTTGCCGGCGGGCGATGCCAACTGGCAGTGGTTGAGCGACCCAGCGAACTCCACGGCAGGCTCCGGCGGCTCACTCGGGACTATCGGCGCAGGCGCAGGACTCGCGGGGAGCCTGATGGGCGCGGGTGGCGATCCGACGAAGATCATTCAGGACACGCCCGGCTACAAGTTCGATTTCGATGAAGCGATGCGCGCGATTCAGCACAGCGCGGCGGCGAAAGGCACGCTGCTGTCAGGAGGGCTCCTGAAGGAACTGGGCGGCTACATCGGCAACTCCGTCGCAGGACCCGCCTATCAGCGCCAAGTAGGGAACCTGTTCAACCTCGCGGGCTTGGGAGAGAACGCGGCGGCGATGACTGGCAACGCAGCGTCAGGTTATGCGAACTCCGCGAGCAACACACTCGCTGGCATCGGCAATGCGAATGCGGCCGGCAGCACCGCGCAGGGCAACCTCTGGGGCAGCGCGATCAACAACATCGGCCAGATCGGCGCGTCGTCGTATCTCAACGCGCAGAATCCCTATCAGGCCGCACCGAACGGCTACAACCCGATGGGCGTGAATGGCTACGGCGTGAACACTATTCCCGTGCAGAACGGCTAACGCGATGCCTCTGGACCCCTCAGCCATCCTCGCCGCGCGGCCTCCGGCCCCTGTGGATTATCAGGGGATGTTGGACAACGCCGCGATCATCAAAGTCCGTCAGGCGCAAGCGCAGCAGGCCCAACAGGACATGGCCGCGCAACAGCGCCTGCACCAGCTCGCGCAGCAGTACGGCGACGATCCAGATCGCCTCGTCACTGAGATGGGCCGCGAGTTTCCGATGCAGGCGCAGAAGCTCGCCGAGCAGATCGGCCAAGCGCGGACGGCCGGGGCACAAGCGCACCTGAAGGATCTGGAAGTCGGCAAGGCGCAACTCAATCAGGGGCTGTCACTCCTGCAAGGCGCGAATGCCGACAACTGGCAGGACGTAAGTGGGGCGATCACGAAGATGGCGCCCCAGCTCACTCCCTATGTGCGTCGGCCCTACAGCGACGATCTCCGTGATGGATTGATCCGCATGGGGCAGAGCGCGGATCAGTTCGTGGATACGCAGCAGAAAGCCGCACAGCTCTTGGTGGATGGGAAGGCCCGCGAGTCGGTGGCCACCCTCTATGCCGGGGCCGACACACCGCAGAAGCGCACGATTGCGGATGGACTCGTGAAACAGGCCGGGCTGGGATCGCTGGGGCAGTACTTCCCGGATCAGGCGAGTGCCCAAGCCTACATCACAGCCCAGCAGAAGCCGCAAGAAGACAAAACGCAAGGCGCGGAGATCGAAGCCATCAAAGCGTGGAAGCGCGATCACCCTGGTCAGGAACCCTCGCAAAAGGACATTGAGCAGATCCATCGCGGGTTCAAGGAAGCCGGGACCATCGTACGGGTATCCACGGCGCAGGCTGGTGGTGGGAGCGGAGCGCTGACATCTGAAGGGGTGGACTACGCCGCGACACAGTTCCGGCTGACCGGCAAGATGCCGACGATGGGCATGGGCAACGGCCCGGCTCGCGCCGCCATCATCAACAAGGCGGCGGAACAGGCGCGGCTGATCGGGCAGAGTCCAGTCGCCGCGATCCAGCGTCAAGCCTCCTACGCCGCGGATGGGAAGTCCCTGAGCAAGATGCAATCGATGTCTGACGCGGCCTCGGCCTATGAGCAGAAGGCGCTCGCGCAACTGGACATTGTGGACAGCCTGTCGTCCAAGGTGAACCGAACGCGCATTCCGCTGCTGAACCAAGCCATTCTCGCTGGCAAGACGAAGATCGAAGGCGATCCAGACGCGACGATGCTGCTGAACGCCATTCAGACCGCGACGAGCGAATACGCCAAGATCATGAGCGGCGGGACTGGATCCGCGCAAGGTTCGACAGACGCCGCACGCCGAGAAGCCGCGACGCTGCTGTCAGCCAGCTTCAGCAAGGGCACGCTCGCCAAGCAAACGCAGTTGATGCGGAAAGAGATGCAACTGACGATGGATGGCTATGGTGCCACCATCGATCACATCAACGAGCGCATGGGTGGCCAGCCGCAGCCCGCTGCCGCGCCACAGGCCCCCGCCGGCGGCAAGGTGCAGCAATGGAAGCGTGACGCCTCCGGAAAGCTGGTACCGCAGTAATGGCCGACCCGCGTCGAGTCCAGACGCCTGATGGCGTGGTGCATGAATTTCCGCCCGATGCGACGGATGCGGAAATCTCGGCCGCGCTCAATTCGACCGGCGGTGGCGGAACATCGCAGGTCGCGAGCGAACCTTCGACCTGGGATCGGCTGAAGTCCGCCGCCTACGAGGCCAGCCCGCTACCGTTGCTGAAGAAAGAAAATCTCCCGCTGATCGCCGGCGCCATCGGGGGCGCGGCGACTGGCGGCGCTGGGCTCATTCCGGTCATTGCTGGCGCAGCGCTCAGTGGCGCGGCCGGGGAGGCGGCACGTCAGGCCGTCAGCGGTGAACAGCCTGATGCGGCAGGCGTGGCGACACAAGGCGCCATCCAGGGCGGCGCCGAGGCGCTTGGGGGCGGCTTCGGGGCGGCGATGGGGAAGGCGGCGCCCTGGTTGATGCAAACCGCGCTCAAGCCGGGCATGTCCACGCTGAAGGAATACGGCATCACCGGCCAGCAACTGGCCAAGTCCATGCTGGATGAAGGGATCAGCGTCACGGAGGGCGGCTTCAAGAAGCTCACGAAGCTCTTCTCACAGAACAACCAGGAGATCAAGGATGCGCTGTCGAATCGTGATGCGCTGCTCCAGCGCTTGCTCGGTGACAGCGCCGTGGTGGACAAGAAGAACGTCGCCGCTCGCACATTGCAGACCGCACAGCGCCTGAGTGAGCAGGTGGATCCGTCGAAGGATCTTCGGGCGGTTGGTCAGACCGTGCAGCGGTTCATGAACCATCCGACGATGCCGGGCAATCTGACCTTGCCAGAAGCGCAGGCGATGAAGGTCGGTACGTATCAGCAGATTGGCAGCAAGTACGGCGAACTATCGTCAGGGCAAGTCGAAGCGCAGAAGGCGCTCGCCCGCGGGCTCAAGGAAGAAATCGAGGCAGAAGCGCCACAGATCAAGGACATGAACGCGCGAGACACGCGCTTGATGGCCTCGCTGGATGCGGTGGGGAAGCGGATTGCGCTGTCGGGGAATCACGATCCGATCGGATTGGCGTGGGTGACGCACAACCCGACGACGTTTCTTGCGGCGGTGATCGATCGGAGTGCGGCGGCGAAGTCGCTGTTGGCGCGGGGCATGTTTAATTCAGCAGCCACGGCCGCGCGAGTGTCGCCGCAACTGCTCAGGGCTGCGTTGGGGGCCATTTCCCCAGAAACGTCAGATGCGCCCGACGACGCGCCTCCTCGTCCGTGATCTTCGAGGTCCAGCCATCGATGACATCGAGGAAAAACAGGAAGCCCCAGATGCCGACCAACAGCAGGACGCCGCCGCCAGCGATTTCAAGCACCAGCATGGGACACATAGGCTAACACATGTCGATTGCGCTCAGTCTGCTCCAGTTTCCGGGCCAATTCTTCGATCTGGATGGGGTGCCACTGGCCTCCGGGTTGATCTACAGCTACGTCGCCGGGACCAGTACCCCCTTGGCGACCTATGAAGATGTGAACGGCGACAGCGCGAACACCAACCCGATCGTGCTGGACACGTCGGGCTTCGCGACGATCTTCCTGCTGCCGACGCTCTATGACCTGTTTGTCTGCCCCGCTGCGGATCCGGTCCCACTGACGCCCACGGCTGAACTGTACTCCCGGCTCGGGGTGGGCAACCCCGGTCAAATCTTCGCCGCAAGTTACGGCAACGTGCAGGCGGAGGGGGCGAAGGGCGTCACATTGCCCTACGCAATACTTTCGTCAGACAACTCCGTCACCATTGCGCTCGCCTCTGGCGCTGGCGCGATTCAGTTTCCAGCTGCCACGACACGGAGTAGCACGGCCGGTGGGAATGGACTCCCACTCAAGATTTACAACTTCAGCGCCAATGCCGCGACCCTCACCGCTGCGGGTGCAGATCTGATCAACGGCAACGCCACGCTCACGCTCGCTGCTGGCAAGGTAGCGGATTGCGATAGCGATGGCGACAGCACTTGGCTCGTCAGCATCGGTAGCACGACATAAGAACGATGCTGGGCTTTGCCTTCCTCCCCGACGCCACTGACATGCCTGACTACGTGCGCGATGAACTGCTCAGGAACATCGAAACGCTCCGTCAAGAGATGCTGCGCGGACTGAACGGGATCATCGAGCGCTTGGAAAAGCAAAACGGCCGCGTGGGGGCGTTGGAGAAGCGCGAATCGGCGCATCACGAACGGATCGGCGCGTTGGAAGTGTTGGTCAAGGCGATCATGCTGCCGGATGTGGTTCCACACCCATCGCGCAAACGCGTGGCGATTACGTTATCCCTCGGCGCAGGAACCGGGGCCGTCATTTTGGAACTCCTGCATCGTCTGTTGGGCGCGCACTGATGGACGCGACCGCCGCATCCATCGCTGTGGCGCTGGTGGCCTCCATTGCGCCGACGATTGCTGCGTTGGCTGGCTGGCGCAGTCTGTCGAAGAAATCGGATCAGATCCATGTGCTGGTGAACAGCAATCTGACGGAAGTCAAAGCAAATCTCGCCCATGCGCTCGCAGAAATTCAGGCGTTGAAAAAGCAGCGGGCAAAGCGATGAAGCTCCGACTTCAGCGGCATCCGTCAGGCCCGAGTTCCACGATTGGCGAACTCAGCCAAGAACTCGCGGAGGCAGTGTATTCGGATCGCTGGTGCTGGACCTGTGAAGACGTGATCCGCGAGCGACCGGGTGTGTCGGTGTCCGAGTGGAAGGTACCAGGGCAAACCGCCATCCCGGAAGGCACCTATCAGATCATCCTCAGCCACTCGCCGCGCTTCGGCGGGAAGGTGCTACCGGAACTGCTGCATGTGCCGGGCTTCTCTGGCATCCGCATCCATGCCGGCAATGGACCAGGCGACACCGAAGGCTGCGTCTTGGTTGGCTTCGACTGCGACGGGACGAACGTCCTGAACTCACGCGCCGCGCTCGGCTTCGTGCAGCAACGGATCGAAGACTGCGCGCGAGAAGGCGATCGCGTCTATCTGGAAGTGAGGAATCCGTGAAGTGGCGGCTGGCCGGTTCTGACCCGGCTCCACGTCTGGCCCGTGCATCGCTTCAGGCGGATGCTACCCACGCGCTCCGTCGAGGCTCACCGCGTAGGGTGGAGTCCTTAGCCGTGGTAAACCGGCCTGAGCCGCACGGCACGTCAACTCGCGTCGCGTATACGGGGCGTGTCTACATCCACGCCGCAGTCGCCGAATGAATTGTAGCACTTGTCACTTGACACTTAGCACTTAGCACTCCGCGCCGCACTAGGGTAGGCCACCCGAAGGGCTCCAACCGACCGGAGCGAGTGCGGCGCGTTCAGTAGGTCGGCAATCCCCGCGTGGTCGGCGCGGTCACGAGATGGGTAGTGCCTCGTGCGCCGACTGGTCCTCCTCGTCCTCCTGTTGCTGTGCCCAGCGCTCGCCTCGGCCCAGCCGATCCACAACTATCCGGGCAAGTCTGCGTATGCCAGCCCAGCCGAGTGGCCTGCGATCGACGCGCAATGCCATTGGGTGCCAGGTGACGGCTCGCCTGCCATAGACCCGCCCAACACGCTCACGCACGACATGGCGCACACCCATGTGGCCGTGAAGGCGCCGATCTACGCGGAACTCAAAGGCCCGATCACGGTGTCGGTGCCGATCAAGCTATTCCACACCGCGGGGAAGATCACCGACGTCTGGGCACTGTTCGCCGGACCTTGTGGCCAACAGTCCATCGGCATCTCGCTCGATAAGCCGCTGCCCCTGGTCGGCGATCCCAACGGCCTCGTCACCGCCACGGGCACAATGACGTTCGACCCAAACAAAGGACTGGGCGTCTGTCTCCCGAAACATGGATGGTTCTCTGTGCTCGTCAACGTCCGGACGATCTACACGAACAAGGACCAACTGGACGTAACGAACACGACGTCATACTACTCGACGATTGACCTGACGCAACCCGAAGCGCCACTCAATGAGGCCGGAATTGCCGTCTCTGGTAAGTGCCAGAACGTCTCGTCGCACAGCAGCACAGTCAATAACGTCTACGGGATTCAGTTGGTGGAGTTTCGCAAGCTCCTCCCGCTGCTGACGCCGATCACGAAGGCGGTGACGATCGAAAACTTCAGCTACGCCTACGGCTACGACCATGCCTTGCCGACTGGGTCTTATGAGCTGGACCTTGATCCAGATCTACACATGGGGCTGGCTGGAAAGCCGCTCACGTTCAAGGCGAATGCGGCGACCGGCGGCACATTCAACCAGGATGTCATTGATCCGTGGGTGCTCGCGGCGTCTACGGCACCGATGGGCTATCCCGCGAAGACACACAAGCTGCTGTTCGCGTGGGTCCAGCCGACCGGTACCGCCCCCATCATCGGGCATGACGGTGGGACCATCGCGCCGAATGTCCTTCTCAAGACACTGATCGCGTTCGATGTGGTCGCTGATCCAGGCGGAACCCCACCGCCGCAACTCTGCACGGACCCGACCGCGACGAACAACGGGGGGCCGCTCCCATGTATCTATCCGACTCCTCCACCGCCGCCCTGTGGCCCCGGAGGGACGTTCAACGTGCCGGCGCTTGGTTTCACGTTCCTGATGACGGTGAAGCCGGACTGCACGGCGACCGCAGTGAAACAGTAGGGTCGCGATGAGTGTGACAGGTCGCCGCGGGAGTACGGCATCGGGCCATCTGGTCTGGGGTGCGCCTGAAACACTGCCATTGGTGAACTTTATGCCGACACCACCACCGCCGGTCATTGTGCCGCCGAAGATCAAGGTCACGCGCTTCGATGGCCTGTTCATCAAAGGCGTGACGTGGCACATGACCTGGGACAACCAGAACGGCACGTCCGGGGCGATTGAGATCGATCCCGCGGGGATCATCCATGTGACCCAGACGAATGCGGCCGGCCACGACACGACCGGCGCGGTGAGAAAGGTGCTATGAGACGCTGGATCCTCGCATTGGGACTGCTCTACGTCGCCTGTGGGCCGGTCCCCCATCCGCAACCTCCGCAGCCGGATCGTACCGCCGAATTCACCGTGACCTGCACGTCGGTGTATGTCTCAGAGCTCGAACGCCAGCCCGATCCTGGCGGCCTTGAGGGCTGCATCAACCAGGCGCGTGGCGGCAAGACGAAGGACGACCTGATCGCGTGGATCCGCACGTCGCCGGAGTACATCGTGCTCCACTCGTTCCGTCCACTGCCACCGATCACCGTAGACGGCACGATCTTCCGCGTCGCCGGCCAGCCGTGGGTGCTGAAGGGTGTCACCGCCTTTCAGCTCATGGACCGCTGGGCGAAGGGCGAGAACATCCAGCCATTCCTTGACGCCTATGCCGGGTTCAACACGCTGTATGTGTTTCTCTACACCGAGCCGATGGCGTGGGGATCGCAGGCATGGGACGCGCCGAGTCCTGACAGGGTGGTCGCGTTTGTGAAGGCGATGAACGCGAAGGGCTGGTACGTCGAGCTCTCCCTGCTCACGTCGTCGCCGAAAGCCTTTCCGAACCGACTGCAGCAGGCCACGGCCACGCTTGCCTCGCTCGCCGCGGTGCGCCTATCGGACGCCTCCAACCTGCTGGTGCGTCTCGGCAACGAACCAGCGGAGCAGAACGGCCCCGGTAATCCGCCCTACGACACGCATGTGCTCAAGGCCGATGCGGATACCTCAGGCTTCGTCTACGACTCGGGCTTCTATGACGCGAACGGATCAACGTGGTTCGGGTCGTACATCTCGCCCCATACCAAACGCGATGCGGAATGGGCTCGACGCGGACACGATTGTCTGGACATCACGCATGGGGCGTCTGACGCACCGCAGCTTGGCAAGAAGGCTGTCCCGTGCGTACTTGGAGAGCCACAGAAGGCCGGACTCGTCGCGCCGGCCGATTATGAGGCGTACTGCGCCACTGGCGTGCAGTTTGGTGCGGGCTGCACGCTGCACAGCGAAACCGGCAAGTTTGCCCAACTGCCGACCGCGCAGGAATCGCCGGTCATCGCGGCGGCTCTGCGCGGCTTGAACGCCTTCCCCGGCGACACGAATCGCGGTGCCTATCGTCGCATCGATGGCGACGGACTCCGGACGTACGTGGTCGGCTTCACCATGGTCAGGATTCGCCCGAATGCGCCAGCGGCGCCGGAGCCTGGCTGGATCGCGGTTGATGCGCCCTGGCTCTGGCGGAGGTGACACAGGCGATCGAATCTCGGATGCTTGAGAGGAACCCCATGATCGGACTTCTGATTGCGTTTGTCGTGCTCGTCGTCGTGATCTACATCGTCAAACTGCTCTTGCCCATGCTGGGGTTGCCGGAGCCGATCAACACCGTCGTGCTGTTGGTCCTTGGTCTGCTCGGGCTGCTCTGGCTACTCGGGCAGGTGGGCTATAGCGGCTTCCCGCACATCAGTCTCAGGTGACGTGATGCCGTTCCGCTATTGGACCTTCGACCACTGGATGAACTTCGGGATCTTCCTGCTCGGCGCGATTACCGCCGTGGGGATCACGGCCTCGACGCAGTGGGGACAGGTGCCAAGTTTGTTCACGCCGGCGACCACCATCGGCTTTGCCGTGAGCACGCTGGGCTTTCTGCGGGCCAGTGTCACCAACGCCGCGCGGGATCCAGCGCTCGGCACGCGCAGCACCGACCCGGAGCCGACCGAGCGCGTGGTGCAGATCGGATCGAAGGTCATCCCGATTCCGCCCACGAATCCCGGCCGTCCGGTAGACCCAGACAAGGAGCAACCATGAAGCGTTACGTCCCCCTACTCGCGCTCGTCCTACTCACCGCGTGTGGGCCGAAGCAATACCACATTGCCACCGTCTCCGCGACAGGCGCTCACGAAAGCCTGAAGTTCGCAGAAGACACGCTCGACTCGACCATCTGCGGCAAGCCCACCGCGCCCGTGCCGCCGCTGAAGTGTACGACGGTCGAGCAGCGCCGCGAGCTGGCTCCGCTGCTGGTGAAGGCGTATCAGGACGACGGGACCGCGCAGAAGGTCATCCATGACTGGGAGCCGAGCACTGGTGCGAGGCCCGATTACGCGGCGTTGCTCGTCCAGATCACGAAGGCGATTCAGACCATCGTGGATGCCCTGCCGACTGATGCGGCGAAGGCGAAGGTCACGGCGGCGGTCAACGCAGGAGGCAAGTAATGGGTGCGATTTCAGTCGCCACGCTCATTCAGTGGTTCGCTGGCTATGCCCCGCAGATCATCGCGGGCGGGGAAGCGGCCATCGCTCGGATCAGTCAGGCGCTCACCGACAGTGGCATCGAACACGATCGCGCCACGCTGTTGCAGAACATGCAGGAAGCGGCGGCACGCGAACAGCGCAACCAGGGCATCGCGGACGGCACGGTTCAGCCCTAGTCGCCAAGTTCAGAGGGTCGAGTTGGCGGTAGCGCCAGGACTTCCCGGTGCCCCGCTGGGTTGGCTACTGGCTGACTCGCCCTCTGATTACCGCACCAGTCGTACCACCCTCACAAACGACGCGGGCGTTTCGACGGTCCCTCCACCCTGTGCTGACGATCCGGGAATCTCCACGAGTCGGCCGACCACGTCACCGTTCGAGCAGGACATGCCTGCGTCCATCGTCGGAATGTAGCCTGGATCGCCGCACACGCCTTCGAGGAAGAAGCCGAGAATGTTCGCGACCTTCCCGATACAGCCGGTGCCAGAGCAGCCCTGCGCCATGTAGTCCGCAATATCCAACACGACGAGCGGCCGGATCCGCTTCGAGTCCATTCCATCCCCGCCGACGACGGCTCCCATATGCCCGTCTGGGCCTTGGGCGGCAGCATCCCAGTGCGCGGCAGGATCGTAGTCGTACACGACCTCGATGCCGTGCTTCACGGTCGGGCCAACGGACCCGCCCGTCTTGACGCTCATACAGCCCTTTTTCTCGTCTACCGCGTCGCAGACTTGATCCTCTTTGGCGATGCCGACAGGCTGCTGGTTGCAGCCTTTAATATTGTCCGAATAGGCATTTGACCCAGTACTGTTTGGCAGGTCGATCTCGCTGAACCAGCCAGACGAGAACTGGTTCGGGCCCCCGCCTGGGCCGTTGCCGTCTTTCAGGATGAACTGTTTGCCGTAGTCGCGATCGAGCTGCCATCCGGTGAAGCCGGTATTCCCTGTGTAGGGGCCGACGTACGTGTCGCCATTCGTCGGCTGATAGTCGTCGTTGTACGACCAGCCATCCGTGCCCGGAGAGAGAATGTGATCCCATGGATAGTAGTCTGGCGATCCGAGTGGCGGCACATTGTCGTCGTAGGAGTCTGACCAGCGGTCCATCACCGCGAACGGCAACAGGCATGTAATCTCGTCGCCAGAGGAGAGCTGCGCCGTCGCCGTGGCCTTCACGCCCTGCATGGTCATCCCGAACAGGCCACCGAAGAAGGTTGGAAGTGGATCCGCGGCTACGCCGTCGTGGGCGTTTTCGTTCCTGTAGACATTGACCCGGATACATGCCTTCGTGCCTTCGCCTTCACCGGGAGGGCACAGCGGAAAACTGATGTCTTCCGTTTCGTCTACGCTATCGCCGCTGCCCTGGTTGATCGTCGGGGCGACTCCGAAAATCTTGTTGGTCTCGCCAACGGCTTTCGCGGCGGCTCGCGCGTGGTCGAAGTCTGGATCGTGCAGCCATTGGATCGCGCCAGCCAGTGCCGCCGCATCGGCCGCATTCTGCGCCTGCCGTCGTGAGACCCACAGCACGCCGTAGTCCGTCACGAACGCGCCGAAGGCCAACAGGCCAACCATCGCCACGGAGACTTGGACCAGAATCGCGCCACGTTCAGAGCGCATAGACAGTTCTCCCTTGCTGGCCGAATACGCTACTACGGGTGATAGGCGAAGCGGGAGCGAAATCGCATCAGGGCTGTATCGAATTGGCTACCGGCGAATCAAGCCGTAGCACCCGACCACGACGGACGCGATCAGGTACCCGAAACTGCACACGACTACGGCGCAAATGTAGGGGTGTCGCCACAGTTCGGTCTGGATGAAGTCCCATGCGAGCTCCATCAGTGGCCTCAGTCTACCGCTGTGAATAGGACGTGTGGAATCCCATTCACGTCGCTGGAGAAATGTGGGGAAAATCGCGGCGCTGTGAATGGCATATTACGGAGCGAAGCGCCGACGAAACCGCCTCGATCGAGCCGCGTTTTCATTATGGTGGACGGCAGGAGGCTCGAACTCCCGACCTCTGCGTTGCGAACGCAGAACGTCCTCTATGACTGTGAATAAAATGTGAATAGGGTGTGAGCGATCACGAGCGGATCGCAGTCCACGCCATCCCCAAGATGTTCACGGTCATTCCGCAGGCACAGGCAAATGTGAAGCGAGCCGGAATCGGGTACAGCGTTGCGAGGGTGAACCCCACCGCAAACACCGCCAGATTGATCGCGATGATGCACCAGCCGGTGTGACGTTCCCAGATGCTCATATCTGCTCCACCGCTCGTCGCTTGGCGCTTTCAGTCGGATGGGTATACCGCATGACCTGCGAGAGATTCGCCCAGCCGCCAATCTCCTGCACCGTGCGAGGATCCACCCCGGCGGCTAACATGCGTGTCGCTCCAGTATGGCGCAATGAGTGGAAGGTGATGCCGCCCTTTTTGCGCCCGTAGGGAATCTTCGCGCGCTGACAGGCGTACTTCAGCATCAACTTGATCCGATTGCGTCGTTTGGCTGGCGTGCCTTCCCGGCGTGCCGTGAACAGGTAGATCGCATTCGCCGGCGGCTTCAACTCATTCAGCGCTTCTCGGGCGCGTTTGGCAAGGGGTACTTTCACATGCGCCCCGGTCTTGGTATCCAGCGCTTCGATCCATGTCCCATGGACATCCGCCCAGCGCAGATCGAGGACATCCCCCAATCGGAACAGGGTGCATAGCGCCACGAGCACCAGTGCCTTGTCTGGAGGCTCTAAGACGGCGAGTAACTTGTTCTCCTGCGCGATGGTGAGGACGGCGGTCGGTCGGGGCGCCTCGCCTCGCTGAGCGCGTAGGCGGGGCATCATGAGCAATGGGGAGGCGGGGAGATATTTGGGGACCGCTGAGGCGAGGATTTGCTTCAGCACGTCGATCTCTCGGTTGACCGTCGCCACGCTCGGCTTTGGACGCCCTTTCAGCCGCGCCGCAATCCACTCATAGACCTTGGGGCGGTCTACGTCCGTGAGCGGCATGGAGCCGAAAGACGCCACGAATCGGGCGATGGTGATCTTCTCGCGCTCAAAGCCGCGCTTCAATGGCGTCCGATTCTCAAGATACCACTTCGCGTAGACCTTGAAAGCGATGGCTGGGGTCGCCCGTTCCCCCAGCTTCGTCATCGCCTCGTGATACATCGCCTCCGCGAGTTGCTTGTTGCGCTTGCTATAAATGCCCGCGTGAACCAGTTTCTTGGTCGATCGGCGTTCTCCGGTGGGTTCGAGGTACATCCACCAGTAGGGGGTGTCGTCCCTGGTATAAAGGCCCATGCCCGTTAGCGGGGAAAGGCCAAGACATGCGCCGCAACGGCACTAGGTTTCATGAACCGCCCTCCGGCCGGAGGATTTGCGCCGCCACTTCTTCGCGAGCTGATCGACTTCATCCGCGAAGTCCTGATGCCGGTCGCGAGGAATTCCCTCAATCAGCCCAATCAACCGCAGTATGACCGCCCGATTCCGCTCTGTAATCATTGCATCCTCCCGCGCCCCATCGTTCGTGAGTGGAGTGTCGGAAAAGGACGCGGGCGGCGCAAGAGGCCTGGGGCGGTTTGGTGTATCAGTTGGCGTCGATCCGGCCGGGGTCCGTCGTCGTTTCCGTGCAAATTCCGGCGGCGGTGTCTGCCGAGACGCCTTGAGAATCGCCTGAAAGACGGCCGGGGTTGTGCCGGCGGTGGCCCCGTCCCGAATGACATTGCTGATCGCGCTACTGACGGTCAACCCAGCAAATCGAGCCAATCCCAGCTGACTCCAGCCGCGATCTAGGGCGAGGCGCACGGCTGCCCTGAGCCGTTCTCGCTGCTCGTCGCTGAGTGTGGGCTGGCCCATCCGGGCACCACGGTAAAGCCCCCCGTAGATGGCCTCCAAGAGAATTCACACTTTGTGCTTGACACGTTCATTTGTTGTGACTATAGTCTCGTTTCATGAACCGCAACGAACGCGCGAGGCACCGGCTGAAGGCGGCGCTGGACGCCCGCTATGGCACCCAACTGGAAACCGCACGCGCCTTGAGCGTGCAGCCGTCCTACATCTCGATGCTGCTCCGGGGCCAGCGCATCCCGTCGTTCCCGCTGGCGGTGCAGCTCGCCAAGGCCGCGGGCCTCTCATTGGAAGTCGTCGCTGAGGCCACGATCGGAGAGGCGGCTTAACCGCCATGTCGCGCCTCCTCGGTCAGCACCTGCAAGCGGAGTCGGGCGATCTCGTAGGCGATCCGCTGACGCTCCAGCGCCCGCCATTGCATCTCGACCGCCTGCATGCCGCGTCGGATCTCGGTGATCTGACGAGCCGTCTGATTGACATCTTGATTGGCGACTTCGATGTCCATGCCGAGCAGTCTGCCAAAGCTCAGCCGGACAATTCGACGCAAATCGGTTGTGCGGGAGAACCCTAATGTTCCCTGGCATGGCGATCGATCCCGAAGTGTTCGCCAAAGCGAACGACGCGCTGAGGCGTTCCATCGCCTATGCGGGCTGGAAGCACTCGGCCGCCGCGCACAAGGTCGGCATGGATGCGCCTCGGTTCTCTCGCAAATTGAATGGGCAGTGGGCTGAGTGCGTCGCGGCGCTCTATCTGCTCGGCCCCACGGTGCTCTCGCAACTCTGCGCGACGTTGGGTGTGCCGCGCGACCCGCTCGAAGAAAAGGTGCAGGAACACGACCGTCGGATCAACGCCTTGGAAGGCAAAAAGGAGATCGCATGAGAACGATTCTCGTCGGGGTTCTGATCGCCGCTACGTTCGCGCTGCTCGTCGCGATCATCGTCCCGTGCATCTGTCCGTTCAAGTCGCCGCTGGCCTGTCGCGTTTACTGCATGGGCTAAAGGAGCCACACACATGGAAGTGGTCATCGTCCCAAAAGCGGTAATGGCAAGCGCGTGCAAGCGCCCATGGCCGGAATTGATCGAGGCGGCACGGCGAGGCGATGACGGCCTGACGGTCATGACGGAATACCAGGAGCGCGTTGTTCATCCACAGACCCGCGCGATCTCGTTCGAGACGAGGCAGATCGTCGGTGGCATGGGCGGCTCGCCGCTTGTCGAGAAAACGGTTTGCCCGTCTGGCCACGCGATGCTCTATGAGCACGACCGCATGGGCACCGCGCTCTGTATCCAGCGCTTCTAAGGAGCCACCACCATGTTCGCTTTGCTTCAGATCGCCGTGCCGATGGATCCCACACTGCAACTGCTGTTGCTGTTGATGGCCCCGGTGTGCATCGCGGCCTGTGTCGTGTCGCTCAGGAGCCGGTAGCGATGAAGCCGCAGTACCTCACCGCCTCCGAAGCGGCCGCACGCTATCGGCACAAGTCCACCAATGCCTTCTACGAATGGCTGAAGCGGCATCGGGGGATCAAAGGGGTGCTGCGCGTCGGGCGAACCATCCTGATCGACCCGGAGAAGTTCGAACGGCATTTGGCAGAAGTCTACGGAGAGTAGCGATGCCGATCTATTTCGGCGCGGAGGACACATGGCTGGCTGGGTCGCAACCGGAGTCGCCCTTGGGATGGGGGCGGTGGTCCTTGGCTGGATCGCCTGTGGCGGCAGTCGGCTCGACCCGCCCTCGGACTGGTTGGGGCACGAGGCTGACGCGATGGCTGTGCCGCCATCAGTGGATGTCCCCTTCGCTGAACAGTGGGCGCTTAACGCTCGTGTGTTTCAACTGCGGCGCAAGCTCCAAAGGCATCGCGGTTTTGTCCTCCAGTTCAAACCACGCGGCGGCTCTGAAGCCGCGTAGGAGTTGAGCGATGGGCTTCTTCAACTACGAGCCGGACTTGGAGCGCCAGTATCGCGGCGAACAGCCCAAGGGACGCTGCGTCGAATGCGGCGACCAGCTGGATGACGACTGGAAGCAGACCGGCCTCGGGCGCATCTGCTCCGCCTGCAACGAGAAGCGCCAGCCAGTTGCGGTAGAGGAATTGGTCGAGCAGAAATAGAAACGGGCCGGCGCCTGCGAGCAACAGGCCACCGGCCCTCAACACCGCGCAAGTCTGAAAGGAGTACGCGATGTCTGGATTGAGTGTAGCGCGATTGGAGCTGACTCCACGGCTGGAGATCCACCCCGTGACCGACCCCGATCTCCGGCGACAAGCGATTCTTCGCGCAAGAGAAGAAGTCGCCAAATCCCTTTTGCACAAGGACTACTCAGCGCTGATTCGCCGGGACCAGAACACGGTCAACCAGTGGGTGTACGCCGCGATTGGCGCCTACACGCGCGGGGTGATCGAAACGGACGTGCAGACGCGCCTTGGTCGTGCCTATACCGCCGTGGAGTCGGTGTGCGGTCCCACCGACGAGCGGATCTCCGAGATTGTGGGACACGCGGTGGGGGCGTTCCTCTTGGCCGAGCGCGGGATTTCTGAGCCGTTGCCGCCTGGACATCCACGCCGGGCCGAGCTCGAGCCGGAAACGAGGGTGTCATGACCACCGCCATCAAGCAAGTCAGCCTCATCCCGGCGATTGAGGAACCGCAGGGCGACAGCCTGAGCCTGTTTCAGCGCCTCGCGGTCGATCCGAATGCGTCGGTCGAGAAGATCGAGCGCCTGATGGCCCTGTGGGAGCGCGGAGAAGCGCGGAAGGCGGAAACGGCCTTCAATGCCGCCATGAGTGAGGCGCAGACCGAGATGCGGCCGATCTCGGCCGATGCGGAGAACCCGCAGACCCGCAGTCGCTACGCCAGTTACGCGAAGTTGGACTCGAAGCTCCGGCCGATCTACACCACACACGGCTTTGCCCTCAGCTTCGACACGGGCGAACCCATCGCCCCCGACACGATCCGATTGCTCTGCTATGTCTCCCACACGGCCGGCCATGCCCGCACCTACAAGTGCGACATGCCGGCCGATGGGAAGGGCGCGAAGGGCGGCGACGTGATGACCAAGACACACGCCACCGGCTCCGCCATGTCCTACGGGATGCGCTACCTGCTCAAGATGATCTTCAACGTGGCGGTGGGAGAGGACGATGACGACGGCAACCGCGCGGCCGTCCAGCCGGCGAAGGGTGACCCGTTGAGCGCGGATGAATCCTGGCTGGTGGATCTGGAAATCACCGCGCAGTCAGGGTGGGCAGCCCTCTCAAAAGCCTTCAACGACCTGACCCCTGAGTTGCGGCGCCGGCTCACCGGCACGCCGACGTGGGACAACCTCAAGGCCAAGGCGCAGGCGGTGAAGTCATGACCTTCACCATCATCAACGCCGACCAGCGCAGCGATGAGTGGAAGCTGGCCCGCGTGGGCCGTGTGACCGGCTCACGGGCTTCTGACGTGCTCGCCACCATCAAGAGCGGGGAAGCGGCGGCACGGCGCGACTACCGGCTCCAGTTGACCACCGAACGCCTCACCGGCCAGCCGCAAGACGACACGTTCGTCAACGCCGCGATGCAGTGGGGCATTGATCAGGAAGCCAACGCCTTCGCGGCGTACGAAGCGCAGCAAGGCGTGATGGTCCGTCGCACCGGCTTTCTCGCCTGCTCGGATCGCATGATCGGCTGCTCGTTGGATGGGGACGTAGACGACTTCACTGGCCTGGTGGAATTGAAGTGCCCCAAGAGCGCCACCCACCTGAAGTACCTCAAGGCCGGTGTGGTGCCCTCGGAACATCTGCCGCAGATCGTCCACAACCTGCTCGTCACCAACGCGCAGTGGTGCGATTTCGTGTCGTATGACCCGCGCTTTCCTCCGGCGTTGCAGTTGTTCGTGGTGCGCGTGAACCGCGATGGGGCGCAGCTCGCCAGCTACGAGTTGGCGCTGTCGCTGTTTCTCAATGAAGTCGAGCGCGATGTCAACGAGATGCGGCGACTGATGGAGCCTGCGGCATGAAGCGATTCGCATGGATGCTCCTAGCGTGGCTACTGGTGCGCTCCGGATGCCATGTGCTTGAACAGAACCCGATCTGGTGGCAGTGGTTTCTGGGCACGTTGCTCGTTGCCATTGGGCTTGAGTGTTACGCGAAGCTCACTACGGACCAGAGCAGGTAGATGCCGACCTGTGCGGCCTGTGGTCAGCCACTCTCAGACACGAAGAAGCTGAGTGACCTTCAACGCGCCTTTTGGTGGGCGGTCATTGTGCCGATGGTCGCGGAATACACCGGCGATGATCGCGAATCGACACACGAGGATTTGAAGCGCGAATTGTGGAAGCTGGCGGATCTGCCGCGCAGTCGTCGGTGGAAGTCGAAGCGGACAGGCAAGTGGCGCTCACGGCGATTGTCGATTCGGGATCTGAGCACGAAGCAAATGACGCAGTTGATCGACGTGGCACGGAAGTGGGCCGCAGAGTTGCCATCGCCTGTGCTGATTCCACAGCCCGATCCAGGCTGGCGCTCGCTCCGGAGGGTGTCGTGATGTTTCCGAAGCCGCTCCCGCGTGCCGTCGAGAAGGTCCAAACGGCCAAACAAGAACTCCGAGACGACCGCGCCAGTCGGCACGAGGTTCGCGTCTACCACGGTTTCCGCTGCAACGTCTGTCTGCGGAAGGGTGCCATCGAAGTGCATGAGCGAAAGCGCCGCGGAGCCGGTGGCCTCGTGTCACTGAAGAACAGTTTTCTCGCGTGCGTACCGCCGACTGGCGCATGTCATCGGCTGCTCCAAGTCCGCGAAATTCAAGACGAGATGGCAGACGGGTCAGAGGACTTCGACGCTCGTAAGCCGATACGTTTCGTCATGTCTCAGCGTGTGGCCGACGTGGTGTTTCCGCACGGCCGCATCCCGACTCATATTCACGTTCAACCGAATATCTGACACGGAGCCTCCTCATGCCCCTCTGTCGTAGTTGGACCGACC
>Ga0207674_10000700_pt1 | contig 43662 bp, 42 predicted proteins | sample KBSCornC72_FD_184303 | JGI IMG/M metagenome (GOLD analysis project Ga0207674, IMG submission 184303) | Corn rhizosphere microbial communities from Kellogg Biological Station, Michigan, USA - KBS Corn C7-2 (SPAdes) (version 2) | ecosystem: Host-associated > Plants > Roots > Rhizosphere > Soil ... | reverse complement strand
GGAATGACAAACAAAGGAAGCTACACCGTGCCTCAGGGGCTAAAGCCCCGCTGCAAACAAAGCACTTTCGGCATCCTTCGGCTTCGCTCAAGACGTTCTGAAGCCGTGCCTTAACAAAACCGGACTTAATCAGAGGTTTCCTAAGAGAGCAACTCTACGATCCGGGCTTCCAACTTCTCTTCTGACAAGGCCACGAGAGCTACTGTCACCGGCAGATTGAATCGCCGCGGCCCCGCGCTTCCCGGATTCAAATACATCACGCCATCCCGCGCGTGGATCGAAGGCTTGTGCGAATGGCCGCTGACCACCGCTGCAACTCCGGCGACGGCGGGATGGATATCCAGATCGGTGACCGAGTGCACCAGGTAAAAGAGGTGGCCGCCGAGTTCGACGGCATCGGTTGGCGGAAGGTCCGCGCAGTCTCCCCATGCATCGACATTGCCGCGAATCGCCGTTACCGGGGCGATCTTTTGCAGGGCATCGAGAATGCGCGGGTCGCCAACATCACCGGCGTGAAGAATGTGCTCGACTCCGGCCAGCGCTTCGAGCGCCTCGTGCCGCAGCAGGCCGTGTGTATCCGAAATGACGCCGATGAGCATCGCGCTCAGGCCAGCCGCAGGCTTTGCAGTGAGGCATAGCTCTTGCTCTGTTTGGGGTCGTGGCTGCGGTCGGGATCGATCTTTAGTTCCATTACTGTCACCCCATCGAGCGCGACGGTGTAGTCCTCGATCTCTTCCGTCGATCCGCCGGGGCTGAAGGTGAACTGCTGGCGTACGACTTCGCGCAGTTCCGCGCCGGAGCCCGCATGGAGAGAAAATTCCTGCGAACGCTCCGTCTCGCGCTCGATGAAGTGCAACTGAATGCGGTGGATGGTGAGAGGTTCATCGAAGTGCAGGCGAATCACCTGAGGCCCGGTGGCCGACGCTCGCCAGCCTGTCGACTCGGTTTTCTCCAGCGCATGTTCGATGGGAAAGGCCTCGTCCTCGGAGGTAATTTCGACCCGCGCAATCCGCTCCAGATCGCGCCAGAGATCTGGAATCGGAGTTGCCGCGACAGGCGAAGGTGAAACGATACTTTTGCGCATAGACGCTTCTAAGCCTCAGCTTTCAGCATATCCGATTATCCACAGAGCGGGCGGAGTGGTGGCATGTGGGATTGTACGCAGAGCCAAGAGGAGATACAGGGGTCTCTCCACTGCGCCGCGCGATGATGCTGCGCGGCTCCGGTCGAGATGACGTAGTTTATGGGTGGTCGAGATGGCTTAGTTTGTAGGGTGGCCGAGATGACGTGGTTTGTAAGTTAGGCGAGGCGCTTATAGGCCAGTTTCCATCTTCGTTCGCGGATCGAGGTAATCGCGCAGCGCGTCTCCAATGAAGTTGAAGGAGAGCACGCAGAGCATGACTGCCATAGCGGGAAAGAAGACAAGGTGGGGAGAGTCGAAGAGATGCGAGCGCGCGTCGTTCAGCATCGAGCCCCAGCTTGCCGCCGGTGGGGGGACTCCCAGGCCGAGGAAGCTGAGCGTAGCCTCCGCGAGCACGGCGCCGGCCATGCCGATGGCTCCCTGCACGATCAGCGGCTGAACGATGTTGGGCAGGATGTGCCGCCAGAGCAGGCGCAGGTCGGAGGCTCCCAGTGCCCGCGCCGCCTCCACAAACTCGCGCTCCTTGACGGCCATGACCTGGCCGCGGACGAGGCGCGCATAGCCGACCCAGCCGGAGATGGCGAGCGCCAGAATGACATTGGTCAGCCCCGGCCCCATGAACGCGACAAATGCAATCGCCAGCAGGATTCCGGGCAGCGACATGAAGGCGTTGGTCACGTAGATGTTGAGGATGGTGTCGGTGATGCCGCCGTAAAACCCGGCGAGACACCCCGCGACCAGTCCTACCGCCAGCGACAGGCCCACGACGCTGACGGCGACGATCATGGAGATGCGCGCGCCGAAGATGGTGCGCGAGAGAATGTCCCGGCCCAGCTCGTCGGTGCCGAACCAGTGCGCCGCGCTCGGTCCCATCAGGCGGCTGGCCAGATTCAACTGTGCGGGATCATACGGGGCCAGCCATGGCGCGAACAGTGCGCAGACCAGGAAGAGCACGAGTAAGACAATGCCCAACGCAGCCAGCGGCTGCTGCTTCGAGCGTTGCAGCAAGCTGGTCCTCGCGGTGGCCGCTTTGGCATTCATTCAATCCAAGAATGCGGCCACGAGGGGGCGGAACGCAAGCTCCATCGATCCCGGAGGATGAGAAGAACGGCACATCATGCCGGTGAGCATGGATTGAGACAAGAGTGAGAGCTTCCGACATCTTGTTTCGAAGGACGGTCGGATTAAATCTCCGAGCATGCCCTCAGCGGGTAAAGCCGCGTTGCGGGCATTCATTTACGGCACGGCTGAAGCCGTGCCCTTAACTATAGCCAGACTTAATCAGAGGTTCCCTATACCGCAAATCTCTGTGCCGTCTCGTCGCATTCAGCCTCGCTCGGTATCATTAGTATCTGAGGAAACAGTTTGCGAATTTTGATCTACGGGCTTAACTATGCCCCTGAACTGACCGGCATCGGCAAATACACCGGCGAGATGTCTTCGTGGCTAGCCTCGCGAGGGCACGAGATGCGCGTGGTGACTGCGCCGCCGTACTATCCGGCATGGAGTATCCGCGAGGACTATCGCGGCAGGCTTTACCGCACGGAAAAGATTGCGGGCGAGCCTGTCGTCTATCGCACCCCGCTCTACGTTCCGGCCAAGCCTACCGGGCTCAAGCGCATGGCGCACCTTTTCTCTTTCATGCTCGGCAGCCTGCCGGTGATGCTTCGCCAGATCTTCTGGAAGCCAGAGATTGTCTTTACCGTCGAGCCCACCTTCTTCGGCGCGCCGCTGGCGCTGCTGGTGGCGCAGGCGACCGATGCGGCTTCGTGGCTTCACGTGCAGGACTTCGAGGTGGACGCCGCCTTCGATCTTGGCTTGCTGCCGGGGAAAGGCCCGGTTCATGCGCTCGCGCTAGGACTTGAGGAGTTCTTCACGCGGTCCTTTACGCGGGTCTCCAGTATCTCGCACAAGATGGTGGAGCGCGCTCTGGGCAAAGGCGTTCCTTCAGATCGCACGATTCTTTTTCCTAACTGGGTGGACGTCGATGCTATCCGGCCTCAACCGCTGGGCGCTTCCAACAGCTTCCGTGGGGAGCTTGGGCTGGAGGAGAAGATCGTCATTCTCTACTCCGGCAACATGGGCGCGAAGCAGGGACTTGAACTGCTTGCTCCTCTGGCTGAGGCGTTTGAGAACGACGACCGCGTGCACTTCCTCTTCTGCGGTGACGGAGCGTTTCGTCCACAGCTTGAGACGCTCGTGGCCCACCGCCCTAATGTGACCCTGCTGCCGTTGCAGCCTTTTGCGCGGCTGAACGATCTGCTGAACGCCGCCGATATTCACCTGTTGCCGCAGCGCGCCGGGGCAGCCGATCTGGTGATGCCCTCGAAGCTGACCGGGATGCTCTCGAGCGGGCGGCCCGTCGTTGCCACTGCCGATGCGGGGACGCAGGTGGCGCATGTTGTGGAGGGCTGTGGGCTGGTGGTTCCTGCCGAAGATGCGCTTGCCCTCAATGCGGCGGTTCGGCGGCTTATTGATGACGAATCTCTTCGCTGTGAGTTGGGGGAAGCGGCGCGTGTTTATGCGGTCGAGCATCTGGGGAAAGAGCAGGTGCTTGAAGAGTTCGAGCGCAACCTGAAAACGCTTGTGCGTGGCAGATAGATTTTTATCTTTGAGCTTGGTCATCACTTGAATTGAAGCGATGCTCCCCCCGATGGAGTGCCGGTGCTCCAAACGCAGATTCCTCCGCTTCGCTGCGGAATGACAAACAGAAGTTCGGTGTGGAATGACGAACAGAAGCTCGCTGCGGAATGACAAAACAAAATTTTGTTGCTCAGGGGTTGGCGACGAAGCGATAGCCGATACCTCGCACGGTGAGCAGGTGCTGGGGGTTGGAGGGGTCATCCTCGATGTAGCGGCGCAGGCGGACGATGAAGTTGTCGATGGCGCGGGTGTCGGTGTCTTCGTGGACCTGCCAGACCTGTTCAAGGATATCCTTGCGTGGAACGATCTGGCCCTCGCGGTCGGTGAGGTAGCGGAGCAGATCGGCTTCCATCAGCGTGAGGTGCGTGGTGCGATTGGGCGCGACCAGTTCCAGCAGGTCGAAGCGGATGGTGCGGTGGTCGAAGGCATACTCGTCCGGAGGCGCTTCCGGCGGCTTGGCCTCGTTCTGCCATGCCGCGCGGCGCAACAGTGACTTGAGCCGTACCAGCAGGATACTGAGGTCGAAGGGCTTGGGGAGATAGTCGTCCGCACCTGCCTCGATGCCTTCGAGGATATCCTCGGGGCGGGTGCGCGCTGTGAGCATCAGGACCGGGATGAAGCGTCCGGCCTGGCGCAGGGCGCGCACGATGTCGAAGCCGTCGGTGCCGGGCAGCATGCAGTCGAGAACGATGGCGGCGATGTTGTCCTGCGTGTGCAGCAGGTAGGCAAGCGCGGCGTCGCCGTCGGACTCGTGATGGGTGACGTAGCCTTCGGCCTGAAGGTTGAAGAGCAGCCCTTGCGCGAGATGCTCTTCGTCTTCGATAACGGCGATGAGGGGACGGGACGATTCACTCATGGATGCTCCGGACTTGCCGCAGGCGCGGCGAGAGGCAGCGTAAAGGTGACAGTGGTGCCGAGGCCGGGGCCGGGGCTGGATGCCTTGATGTGGCCGCCATGCTGGCTGACGATGTTGCGCACCAGGAAGAGGCCGAGGCCGGTGCCCCTGATCTTGGCCGTCGGGCGGCCGGGCACGCGATAGAAGCGCCGGAAGATGCGCTTGTTCTGATTCTCCGGCAGGCCTATTCCCCGGTCCGCGATGCGCAGCGTCACCGAGCTGGGGTGGGCGATGGCCAGCGAGCAGCGGACATGCACGCCTTCGGGCGAATACTTCACGGCGTTGTCGAGCACGTTGATGATGGCGGTGCGCAGATCCTCGGCGATGCCGAGAACGCGCAGAGGCACGCCTTCGGGCGCGGGGGCGGGCGCCGGATCGAGCACGATGCTCTCGGGATCGAGATGGTACCGCTGCAGCGTGACCTGGATGCAGTCGGCCAGCAGAGGCCTGATTTCGACGAGGGTGCGGTTTTGTTGGCGATGCCGCTGGCCTAGTTCGCCAGCCTTCAACACTTGTTCAACGGTGGCCAGCAGGCGGTCCGAATCGGCCAGCATGATCTTGTAGAACTGCTGGCGCTGCTCTTCTTCGACGGGCCGCCGCTGGAGCGTCTCCAAGTAGAGGCGCGTCGAGGCGATGGGGGTTTTGAGCTCGTGGCTGACGGCATTGAGGAAAGAGTCCTGACGCTCGTTGCGCCGGATCTCGCGCACCAGAAAGACAGTGTTGAGCACAACGCCCGCGATCAGCAGGCTGAAGAGGATGACGCCGACGACCGCCAATGCGACGGCGCGGTCGTTCAGGATGATCCAGCCGAAACTGAGACCTACCGAGAGGCCCACGAGCAACGCGCCCAGCGTGATGAAGAAGGCGATAGCTCCGCGGCGTCGGGTAATGTTCATGGGCGTTGCTGAAAGTATAGCGGGGCGAGGGGTTCAGCCGGAGCGGTCGCGCCTCTCCTCCAAGGTCACGAATGGTCTAAATCTTGGCCAGTCCAACGAAAAGCGAATACAGGGGTCTCTCCACTGCGCTTCGCTCCGGTCGAGATGACGTGCGTTGGTGGGGGAGCAAGATAAGATGACGTGCGTTGGTGGGGGAGCAGGATCACCTGCTCCCCCGCCTCAGGGAACGCTGAAAAATGCTCTATACGCCTAGCGGCCTACCTGGAACTCGGCGCGGCAGCCTTTATCGACCCAGAGGCCGCGGCGGTTTACGCCCCAGGTCTGATTCTGAATGCAGGCAGAGCCGCTGATCTGGCGAGTCATGCCGACCCGGTTGCGATTGATGCCGTTAGGCAGGGAGCAGTAATTTCTGCGGCCATCGTCGGAGGAGCAGGTGATGATCTGCGACCGGGACTGACCTCTCCAGAAACCGTTGCCGCCCCGGCTTGCGAACTCGGCGCGGCAGCCCTTGTCGACCCAGAGGCCGCCGCGGTCAACGCCCCAGGTCTGCCCCTGAACGCAGGGCGAGCCGCTGATCTGACGTGTCATTGCGATGCTGTTGGGATTTGTGCCGGATGGAATTCCGCAGTAATTTCTGCGGCCATCGTCGGAGGAGCAGGTGAAGACCTGCCCCTGCTGCTGCCATGGCCTCCCCTGGCCGCCTCCGCCGCTGAAGAACTCGGCGCGACAGCCCTGGTCCACCCATACGCCGCTGCGATCATAGCCCCAGGTCTGCCCCTGAATGCAGGCCGAGCCGCTAATCTGCCGGCTCATCTGGACGCCTCGGCTGGTGTCGATGTTGCAGTAGTGCCGCTTGCCGTCGTTAGAGGAGCAGGTAATGGTCTGGCCGGCCTGGTTATATCCCTGAAAGGCTGCTGCCGCCGGCGCCGCCGCGGATGCAGCTGGAAGATATGCGGTGCAAAGGGTAAAGATCGCTGCGATCAGAAGTGACTTCGTTATGCGTGTCATCGTGCCTCTTCTTTGAAGAAATTTTTATTTGATGAGACTAAGTCCTGCTGCCGTAGGTTAGATACGACTTTCGCCGAAAAGGATACCCTGCACTGCCGCGCTCAACAAGCAAAGGCGCGGAACCTGAGTTCCGCGCCTTCGCTCATTTTATGATGCCGGATATTGTCTAAAAAGGATGGAATGCAGAACCAGGCAATGGTAAAGACGAAATACAGGGTCTCTCCGCTGCGCGACGGACGATAAAGCTGTCCGTCGCGCCGGTCGAGATGACGTGCTTTAGAGTCGATGAGGCTTTAGAGTTCAGGCGCCCGCGGGTTTGGGGTCGTGGGGATCGAACTTGGCGATCTGGATCTTCTTTGCCAGGCCGATCTTCGAGAGCAGCCAGATGCCGTAGTAGTTCACGTCGAACTCGTACCAGGCGAAACCATGACGCGCGCTGACCGGGTGAGCGTGGTGGTTGTTGTGCCAGCCCTCGCCGCCAGTAAGCAGCGCGACCCACCAGTTGTTGCGCGAGTCGTCCTTGGTCTGGAAGCGGCGCTTGCCCCACATGTGGGTGGCGGAGTTGACCAGCCACGTGGCATGGAGGCCGATGGTCACGCGAAGGAAGGTGCCCCACAGGATCATGGTGACGCCGCCCATCACGCTGTGCGTGACGAAGCCGCCGATAAGGCCGAGCAGGATGCCGGAGATGGTCAGGGGAACCCAGTGATACTTGCTGAGCCAGACATGCACGGGATCGCGGGTCAGGTCGGGAGCATAGCGGCCGAGCAGAGCGGTCTCGGAGTGTAGGGCACGTCCGGAGAGAATCCAGCCGGCGTGAGCCCACCAGCTTCCATCGTGCGGAGTGTGCGGGTCGCCTTCGTCGTCGGAGTTCTGGTGATGAACGCGATGCGTGGCTACCCAGAAGATCGGGCCACCCTCGAGCGCGAGCGTTCCGCATATCGTCAGGAAGTACTCGACCCACTTGGGCGTCTTGTAGCCGCGATGCGTCAACAGGCGGTGATAGGCCATGCCGATGCCGACGTTGATGGCAAAGAAATACATGACGGCGAACGCGAGGAGGTTTTTCCAGCTGAAAAAGAACAGCGCCGCAATGGCGCCGACGTGGAACAGCCCCATGGCGATGGTGGTGATCCAGTTGATTCGTCCCTGCTGATAAGCACGGCCCATGCGGAGGTCTTGCTTCACCTTCTGACGGACGTCGGCGACGGCGGGGATAACACGGGGATGAGCGGCGGCGGCCGTTTGGGTCGTCGTTTCTTCGGGAGTAAGCATGGGTGTCATGGGTGCAATCAGTCCTTTTTACTGCTGATTTCAACGCTATCAGTGTTGGAGCACGCTGGTTGTAAGACTTTTGTAATGCACCCCTTATCGCACCGATTTCGTCTGTAAAACTTTTGTAATGCTGTCTGAACGCTGTAGTTGTAAGGTGTATGGATGATGCGAGCCGGTGGATTGTTGGCAGTTGCAGTGATGATGTCGGGGGCGGTAGCCATTTGGGGGCAGGCGATTGACCTGCCCAGCAGCAAGACGATCGTGGGTCCTGTGCCGGGAAGCCCGCAGCGGCTTAATAGCCTTCCGATTTCGATGGCCGTGTCGCCCGACGGCCGCTATGTGGTCACCGTGAACGCGGGCTATGGAACATTCGAGTCCGGATACATGCAGTCGTTGGCGGTGATGGACACCGAGACCGGCAAGGTCGCCGACTTTCCCGACGACCGCACGCTGGTAGGGGCGCAGCAGACGCTCTATTCAGGCCTGGCTTTCAGTCGCGACGGGCGGCACATTTTTGCCAGCATGGGCTCGACCACCGATCCGATTGGCGAGCGCGCCGACGATACCGGCAATGGCGTCGTGGTGTACGGCTTCAGCGACGGAAAGATCGTCCGCGAACGCATGATCAAGATTCCCTTGCAGCAGTTGGCGGGGGCGCGCCGGACCATGCTGGTTGGGGGCACGGAGGGCGACAAGGGGATCCCATTTCCGGCGGCGATTGCCGTGGTGGGCAGCGCCGGCGCTGAAAAATTGCTGGTCGCGGACAATCTCTCCGACGACGTGCTCCTGATCGATGCGGCCACGGGCGCCACGCTGAAGCGTTTTGACCTCTCGGAGAGTGATGCCGTGCCCTCGACCTATCCCGTGGCCCTGGCCGTCTCGGCTGATGGCTCACGCGCATTCGTCGCGCTGTGGAATGCGTCCGAGGTGGTAGAGCTGGACCTCAAGCGCGGTGTCGTCGGCCGCAAGCTCGCGCTGCTGAAGCCCAGCCTGGCAACCGCGCCGGGAACGCATCCCTGCGCCCTGGTGATCTCTCCCGACGGGCAGACGATGTATGTCGCCCTCTCGAACCGCGATGCCGTGGCGGCAGTCAACGTGAAGGCGAACCAGTTCTCGGTGAAGGGCTACTTCGATACGCGGCTGCCGCGCCAGAGCTACTTCGGCGCGGAGCCGGAGGCGCTGGCGCTCAGCGCGGATGGCCGCCGCCTCTATGCCGCCAATCTTGGCTCGGACGCGGTTGCCGTGATGGACACCGCGAAGCTGACGGCGCGCGCGGCGAAGAAGGGAATGGTGGAGCCGATCGGCTTTGTGCCCACGGAGTGGCAGCCGATGAGCATGGCCGTCACTCGGGGCAAGCTCTACCTGGCGACGGCGAAGGGGAAGGGAACCGGGCCGAACAAGGCTCCACAGCGGAGGACGGAGCAGACCGACGCCGCGAAGAAGTTGCGGGGAGCCACGACCTACATCGCAACCCTGCTCTACGGCTCGATGGTGTCGCTGGACATGGCGGCGATGGAGAAAGACCTGCCGCGATGGACGGCAGAGGTGATCGACTCAAATCGCATGAAGGCGGCGCAGCAGAAGATTCAGTTCGCCAACGGCTCCGCTTCGGGCACGGGGCCGATCAAGCACGTGATCTACATCATCAAAGAGAACCGCACCTACGACCAGTTGTTCGGCGACCTTCGGCAGGATGGCAAGCCGGTCGGCAATGGTGATCCCAGCCTGACGATGTATGGCGCGGACATTACGCCCAACCAGCATCGGATGGCGCTTCAGTTCGGCGTTATCGACAACTTCTATGATTCCGGCGAAGTCTCCGGGCAGGGCCACGTCTGGTCGAACGCCGCCATCGGTACCGACTACCTGGAGAAGACATGGGAGCAGAACTATCGCAGCGGCCAGCGGACCTACGACTTTGAAGGTATGGTGGCGGACGGCTATCCCATCCTGCAGAACATCCCCGACGTCAACGAGCCGTCGAGCGGATATATGTGGGGCAACCTCGCGGCCCACGGCAAGACTCTCTATCACTTCGGCGAGTACATCTCCTCGACCTTCTGCGATGAGAAGAATGCCATGAAGACCATTAATTCGCAGCAGGGAGCGATGTCCGGCGCGACGAGGGTTTGCGTATCGAAAGAGATTGAGCCGGGAGGGAAGATTCCCGAGGTCTGGGGCGGCGGGGTGAACAAGTGGCCCTGGGCGATTCCCCTGCTCGCGCGTAATGTCGCCACCAAGCCGGAGCTGGTGGGACACTTTGCGGAGGAGCAGCCGGACTTCAACCTGCGCATCCCCGACCAGATTCGCGTCGAGGTCTTTCTGCGGCACTTCAACCAATGGGTCGCCGACCGCAAGGCGGGCAAGGACACCATGCCTAACTTCGTACTGCTGCGGATGCCCGACGATCACACGGCGGGGACGACGCCCGGCGGACCTACTCCGAGATCTTCGGTTGCCGACAACGATCTGGCCATTGGCCGTGCTGTCGATGCGGTCTCGCACTCCGAGTATTGGAACGACACGGCGTTCTTTATCCTGGAAGACGATGCGCAGAATGGCGGCGATCACGTCGACGCGCATCGCAGCATGGCGCTGATTATCAGCAAATATGCTCCCCGCGCGAAGGATGGCAAGGCGTTTGTCGACAGCCGCTTCTACACGACAGTTTCCATGGTCCGGACGATGGAGATGGTGCTTGGGCTTCCACCGATGAATAATAACGACGCCTTCAGCAGCGCGATGACGCCCGAATTTACCGGGCCCGGAGACCAGCCCCCTTTCACGGCGGATTATGTGAATCGCGACAATGGACTGATCTATACCGCCAACAAGAAGACCGCTCCCGGAGCGCAGGAGAGCATGAAGATGGACTTTCGCCATGCCGATCGAGCCGATGCGGCGAAGCTGAACGTTATCTTATGGAAGGACGCGATGGGCGACCGGCCGGTTCCGGCAGTTCTGCTCCATCCCGTCAAATCCAAAGAGGATGACGACGACTAGAGCAATTATCCTGTAGGTGTATAGGGAGGGTTCAGAGTCATGCCGTTTTCTTTCAAGGAAGACGGCGCTCCTCGGCATTTTCTGCTTCACAGTAACAGGAGGATTGCTCTAGATGACGAGCTTGAAGGTATCAGCGCCCTTTCGTTTGAAGCCGTGGTTCAGCGAGCGCGTGTGGGGCAAGAGCGATTTGCGGCCGTGGTACGAGTCGACCGGAACCGACGCGGCTGTCGGCGAGGCCTGGTTGACTGGGCCTGCGTGCTTGGTCGAGACGGGCGCTTTCGCCGGACGAACGCTCGCGGATATCTCGGCGGAGATTGGCGGCGAGTTTCCCTTGCTGGTCAAGATCCTCTTTCCCAATGAGAAGCTCTCGGTTCAGGTGCATCCCGACGACGCGCAGGCTCAGGCGGCGGGAGAGGCTCGCGGCAAGACGGAGTGCTGGTACGTACTCGAAGCGGAGCCCGGCGCGGCCGTCTCGCTGGGACTGAAGGCTGGCGCAGGCGCCGCCGAAGTTGCCGCTTCTGTTGCCGATGGAACCATGGAAGAGTTGCTGGAGCAGGTGCCGGTCTCTGTGGGCGATATGATCTTCGTCGATGCCGGGACGGTTCACGCCATCGGGCCTGGGGTGGTGCTGCTTGAGACGCAGCAGACTAGCGACATCACCTATCGGCTCTACGACTATGGCCGGCCGCGCGAGTTGCATCTGGAGCGGGGACTCGCCGTCATCAAGGCAAAGACGGGCGCGGGCAAGGTCAAGCCGCGAGCCATGAACGGCTTCGTGCGCCTGATCGAGCAGAAGTACTTCACCGTGGACCGCTTCGATGTTCCCTTTGGCGAGACCGTCATCGATATCGACGGCCCAACGTGCCTCGTCGGCCTCTCCGGCAATGGAACGGTAAGGAACGACAGCGGCGCGGCAGGGCTGAAGCGCGGGCAGGCGATTGTGCTGGCCTCGGGATCCGAGAGCGTGATTGTGGATGCGGCGGAGAGGCTTTCATTCATGCGCTGTGCGGCCCCGCCGCGATGACGCTTGTCCGCTGCTTTGGGTCGAGAGGACATGCTTCTACGCAAGCAGTTAGCTAACGCAAAAATACGCTCAGCTCATTGGCTGCGTTACGCAGATGCGGCAGAAACCTTGTTTGCATATCCATTGCCGTCATGCGTTGGGCGTTGCCGCTCAGGTTGATTGTCGCCACGGCTCGTCCTGACGGCGCGTAGACGGGCACGGCCAGCGACCGCAGGCCAACCTCATATTCCTGGTCGCAGATGGCATAGCCGCTGCGGCGAATGTTGCGCAGGTGCAGCCGCAGCTTCTCGATGGAGTTGACGGTCCGCGTGGTATAGGGCGTCAGTACTACTTTGGCGAGGTAGCTCTCCAACTGGTCTGCGGGCAGATAGGCCAGCAGGACTCGTCCCATGCTGGTGCAGTACGCCGGAAGACGGCTGCCGATGTGGAGGTCGACGGCCATGACGCGGCTGACCGTGGTGCGGGCGATGTAGACGATGTCTTCGCCGTCGAGCGTCGCCACGGAGAAGGATTCGCGCAGCGCCGAAGACATGCGTTCGAGGATCGGCTGGGCCGCGCTCGAAAGGGTGTTGGACGCCGTATAGGTATGGGAGAGCGTCAACATGCGCGGCCGCAGCGAATAGCGTGAGCCGTCTTCGGCGCCGGCGAAACCGAGCTTCGTCAGGGTATAGAGACAGCGGCGCACGGCCGCTCGCGAGAGGCCGGTTTTGATGCTGAGCTGGGAGATGGTCATTTGTGGAGACTGCTGTGTGAAGGCCTGGATGACGATGAGGCCGCGCGCCAGCGAGGTCATGAAGTTGGGGTCGCCGGTGTAGACGTCGAGTGAGGCTGCCGGAGTCGTTTTGGGCGTGTCGGGCAGTGAAGCCGGTGCGGAGGGTATAAGGGGGGGAGCAGGGCGGGAGGCGGCGAGTGCCATCGGGAATGATCCTTTCCATGCCGGCGGTCGCGGGGAAAGGCGGGGGCGATAGCCGGACTCTATATACGATAAACGCACATTTGCCTGGATGCAAGAGGATGCCAATGTAACCGGGGCTGTGAGAAGATACACCCGTGAACATTCAATCTTCTCTCCCTGACGATTTAAAGCGTGGTCTGCAGGTGGCACAGGCGGACTGGAAGGCCAACGGAAAACTGGCTCGGCTCTGGGCGAAGGATGCCACCCTCTGGACCAACGACGATGAGAGCAAGTGGCTCGGTTGGCTGGATATCGTGGAGCGCGAGCAGGCGGACCTTGCGACGCTGACCGCGTTGAGCTGGGATGTGAAGGCCGCAGGCTTTGAGCACGCGCTTCTGCTGGGAATGGGCGGGTCGAGTCTGTGCCCGGAGGTGCTTTCGCTGACCTACGGCAAGCAGGCAGGGTATCCCTCGCTGCATATTGTGGATTCCACCGATCCTGCGCAGGTGCTGGCCGCGGAGAAGGCTGTCGATTTGGCGAAGACGGTCTGCATCGTTGCGAGCAAATCGGGCTCGACGCTGGAGCCGAATATTCTGAAGGACTACTTCTTTGAGCAGATGAAGAAGGCTGTAGGTGCCGACAAGGCTGGAAGCCATTTCATCGCCATCACCGATCCAGGCAGCAAGATGGAGCAGGTAGCCAAGACGGACGGCTTCCGGCATACCTACTACGGCGATCCCGCGATTGGCGGCCGGTTCTCCGCACTGTCGAAGTTCGGGCTGGTTCCGGCGGCTGTCGCGGGGCTCGATCTGGAGCGATTTTTGGCGTCGGCCGCAAGCGGCGTCACGGCTGCCAAGGTGGCGGACGTAGTGGCAAATGCGGCGGCTACCCTGGGCTTGATTCTTGGAACCGCTCATAACTCTGGGCGGAACAAGATCACCTTCTTCACTTCGCCGGAGATCTTCGACCTCGGCGCGTGGCTGGAGCAGTTGATTGCCGAGTCGACCGGAAAGCTGGGCAAGGGAATTACGCCGGTCGATCGCGAGACCATCGGCGCGCCGTCGGTTTATGGCGACGACCGCGTGTTCGCCTATATTCGGCTGAAGGGCGGCGACAACGCCGCGCTCGATGCCGGGGTTGCGGCTCTCGAGAAGGCGGGCCAGCCTGTCGTCCGGTTTGAGATCGACGATGTCTACGGTCTGCCCGCGCAGTTCTTTACCTGGGAGTTCGCGGTTGCGGTTGCCGGCAGCGTGATGGGCATCAATACTTTCAACCAGCCGGACGTCGAGGCGGCGAAGGTGGCGACGCGCGCGCTGACCGATGCCTATGCCAAGACCGGCAGACTGGAGGAGCATACACCGCTAGTCGAGACTGATGGCATCAAGGTTTTTGCCGACGCGAAGTATGCTGCGACTCTGGGCAAGCAGGCGGACGTGGCGGGCTATATCAAGGCTCACCTGGCGCAGATCAAGGCGCACGATTACTTTGCGACACTTGCTTACATTCAGAACAACGCTGAGCATGAGAGCGAGATTCAGGGCTTCCGCATGAAGGTGCGCGATGCGAAGAAGGTAGCCACCTGTCTTGGGTTCGGGCCGCGGTTTCTGCATTCGACCGGGCAGGACTATAAGGGCGGGCCAAACACTGGAGTGTTTCTGCAGATTACAGCGGACCATGCCGTCGATGTTGCGATTCCGGGCGCGAAGTATACCTTCGGCGTGGTCATCGACGCACAGGCGGCGGGGGATCTTACCGTACTCGAGGAGCGTGGACGGCGGGCGCTGCGCGTGCATCTTGGCAAGGATGTCGCGGCTGGATTGAAGAAGTTAAGTGAGTTAGTTTCAAATGCCTTGGCGTAGGTAAGTTCCAGCAGGCACATTCCCGGATTGATATTGCAAGTTGATGGTTTGATGCAATATCGATCCGGGTTTTTATTCATTAAAGGCCGCATAATCATTCATATTGACTTAGGTTTCATCGACTGCGAAGCTCATGCGTGGAGATACTTCGATGAGCTTCGCTATAGATTCGACTTACAGCGATTCAGTAACTCCGACTTACCATCCATCCGGCCACGGCCTTGCTTCTTTTCTGATGTGCCCTCCTACGCTCTATGACGTGACTTATGTGATCAATCCTTGGATGGCGGGCAACATTCATAACTCTTCGCGGGAGAAGGCCGCAGAGCAGTGGCAGCATCTCTATGAAGCAGTGACACAGATTGTGGACGTTGTTCTCGTCGAGCCGCAGCCGGGCCTGCCCGACATGGTCTTTACCGCCAATGCGGGTCTCGAACGAAATGGAACGGTCGTTCTCAGCAGCTTCTTTCATTCCGAGCGTCAGGGCGAAGAACGGCACTTTCGCCGCTGGTTTGAGCAGGCCGGATATAGGGTGGTGAGCCTCCCTCGCGAAACTCCCTTTGAAGGCGAGGGAGATGCGCTCTTCGCAAAAGACGGCTCTTGCCTGTGGGCAGGTTATGGGCAGCGTACTCATCTGGCCACTCATGCAGTGCTGCGCGAGGCGTGGAAGATCAAGGTCGCTTCGCTTCATCTGATCGATCCGCGCTTCTACCATCTGGACACGTGCTTTGCGCCGCTGGATGGCGGCTATGTCATGTACTATCCGCAGGCCTTCGACGGCGCTTCCATCAGGAAGATTGAAGCCTTTTATCCGGAGAGGAAGCGCATCATTGTTACGGAAGCTGACGCCGTGCGGTTTGCCTGCAATGTTATTAATGTAGGCCGTACCGTGATCCTTAATGAGGTCAGCGGAGAATTGAGCGATCAACTCAGATCGAAAGGCTTTCACGTTGTCGAGGTGGCTCTCGGTGAATTCCTCAAAGCGGGCGGGGCTGCGAAGTGTCTGGTGATGGGGCTGAGTGGGGCGATCAGCTAAAGCGTTGGCATCCTATGCCGAGAGCTTCATCCCTACGCTCGCCAGCGCGTCTTTCGTGATGCGCTGCTTCAGTGACGGCATCGACTTCCATGGGTCGGCCTTTAATCGGCCTTTCCACTCTTCAAACTCCGCTACACGAAAGAGCGGCCGTTGCGGCAGCTTCAGATCTGCCCACTTGAGCGGCAGAGAGACGGGGCCTCCTGCCCTAGCTCGCGGTGAAAATGGAGCTACCGAGGTAGCCCCGCGCTCATTGCGCAGATAGTCCAGGTAGATCTTTCCTTTGCGAGCCGCCTTCGTCATCTTTGTCAGATAGCGCTCGGGATGCGATTTCTCCATGGCACTTACAAACCCATGCGCAAACTCCTTCAACTCAGACCATCCCAACTCCGGTGCAATGGGAGCGACAATGTGCAGGCCTTTGCCTCCCGTTGTCTTCAGAAAGCTTTCGAGGCCAATCGCCTTGAGGCGTTTTCGCACCTCGGCGGCTGCTTCCGTCAGAACATCCCATCCCAGTTCCTCGTCGGGATCGAGGTCGAAGATCAACCGGTCGGCATGTTCGAGATCCTCATTTTTCGATCCCCACGGATGCACCTCCAGCACCCCCATCTGCGCTAACCCAGCTAGCCCCTCGGCGGTTGAAAGGGTGATGTAGGGCGCGACCTCGCCGTTCTTGTCCGCGACATCGACGCTGCCAACTCCGGGAGGCAGCGCATGGCTTGCGCGCTTCTGATAGAAGCACGGCTTGCCCGCTCCTTCGGGGCATCGAACGAGGCTCAGCGGCCTGTCGGCAATATGCGGCAGCATCTCATCTGCGATCATCCAGTAATAGTCGGCAAGCATCTGCTTGGTGAGCCCCGATTCGGCGTCCAGTATCTTCTCCGGATGTGTCAGCCGGGTTGGCGCGTGTCGCATCGCCGCCGGATTCTTTGCCGCTACCTGCTCCATCACTCGATGCGCGGCGCGTGCCCTTACGGAAGAATTTGGCACTGGAGCTTTCTTCTCATCGTTTTTCGGACGAGGTGCGATGGTAGCCTCCTCGCGCACCACTTCTTCCGCGTTCTTGTCTTCGCGCACGCCGAGAAACGCTGCCTGCCGAACCAGGTTGTCTGCGGTCCATGTGGCAAATCGTACCTGAACGACGAGCTTCGGCTCGACCCATCTCGCCCCGCGCTTCGCGTCGGTGGAAATCTTGGCGAAGGGCATCGCGGTCTGGATCAGGGTATCGAGTTTGTCTCGAAGGAGCTTATGCGTCTTCTGCGTGAAGCCTGTTCCTGTCCGTCCCGCATAAACCAGCTTTCCTTCGCTGTAGTAACCGAGCAGCAATGCGCCGACGCCGTGGATTCCGTTTGATGGCAACGTGAATCCGCCGACCACAAACTCCTGTTCATGCAGGCACTTCATCTTGAGCCAGTCGCTGCCGCGTCCTGAGGCATAGCGTCCCGTCGCCTTCTTGGAGACGATGCCTTCGGCGTGCAACTCGCACGCTTTGCGAAACAGATCTCCGCCGTCTGTCTCCAGATGTTCGCTCAACCGCAATACGTCGTTGTCCGCTTCGGCCAGCACGCCGCCCAGTATCTCCTTGCGTTGACGCAGTGGAAGCTCTCGCACATTGTGTCCGTCCACATGCAGAAGGTCGAAGCAGAAGTAGGTCAGCATGTTCTTCGCACCATTCTGAAAGGCCGCCTGCAGGTCGGCAAAATTCGTCGTTCCATTCTCCGCGAGGACGACAACCTCGCCATCGAGCGTGACTTTATCCACCGCGAGTTTTGCCACTTCATTCGCAACCGCGCGAACTCGCGCTGTCCAGTCCAATCCCTTCCGCGTCAGCATCTGTACGCCGGAGCCGTCTTTGCGCGCCTGCATCCGGTAGCCGTCGAGCTTTAATTCATGCAGCCATCCCTCTCCCGCAGGCGGCGATATAGACTGCAAGGCCAGTTGAGGAGTGACAAATTCCGGCTGGCTTTCTTTCGGCAGCTCGCGCAAGCTCTTTTCGAAGGCGCTGACTGTCATGGCGCGCTTCTTTGTTGCTGAAGGACCGCGCCGATTTTGAGAAGGCAGAGCGTCAGATGGCTTGCCGGCCTGTCTGTACCAGGCCTTTCCCTTCGCTGTATCCTTCGAGTTCCAGACATGGTCTTCATTGCGGGCAATCTGTTCGATGGTGCGTCCCGTGACCACGCTGTCGGGCTCTTCCACGGTCACACAGGGGTCGTCCTTGCCGCGCTCGAAGTCGTCATGCTCCTTGATGAGGAGCCAGTTCGGCTTGCGCTCGTTCGCAGCCTTTCCACCCATGCGGACGAGCGCCCATTTGCCCTTGATCTTGGTGCCGTGCATCATGAACTTCAGGCTGCCGTCGCGCAATCCTTTGTCCACGTCCTGACCCGGCTGCGGCTCCCATGTTCCCTGATCCCACAGCATCACGGTGCCGCCGCCGTACTGTCCCGCCGGAATGATTCCTTCAAAGCCGCCGTACTCCATCGGATGATCTTCCACCTGAACGGCCAGCCGCTTGTCGCCGGTGAAGTAGCTGGGCCCCTTGGTTACCGCCCAGCTCTTGAGGACCCCATTCCATCCCAGCCGAAAGTCGTAGTGCAGATGCGAGGCCGCGTGCTTCTGAATGCAGAACGGCAGCCCCTGCGACCTGCGCTTATTCTTGTCGCTCCCGCCGCTCGGCTCCGCGGTGATGTGAAAGTCCCGCATCGACCGGTAACGCGCCAACTGCTCATCGACGGCATCGGCGGCTTTGCCGGAGTGCGGGGCCGATGGCTTTTTCGCTGCGTCCCTGGCAGGACTCTTTTTTGCCGTCGACTTCCGGGCTGTGGTCTTCCGGACTGTCTTTCGCGCTTCCGCCATCCTGCCTCCGCTCGATTCAGCCAGCTAGGCCGACTTACGCTTCCTGCTGGTTGCAGGAGGCTTCACCAGGGAGAGTCCCTCCTTTTGAACTCCTTTAGCTTGGTCGCCTTTAACGGAGGCCGCAGGCTTCTTCTTCGTCACCGAAACCTCTTCGCTGCTCACGCTCTTTCGCAGGGCATCCATCAGGTTGATGACCTTGCCGCGCTTCGGCGCTGCAGACTCTTCCTTGGGTATTGAGGCATGGTTGACCTTTGCCTCCACCAGTTCCTTCAGGGCAGCTTCGTATCCATCGGCAAATTTACCGGGATCGAACTTAGCGGCTTTCTTCTTGATCAAGGTTTCGGCGAGTTCAAGAGAGTCCTCATTGATCGCAACTTTCTTGATCTCGCTGAAGTACTCGGCTGGATCGCGCAGCTCTTCCTGATAGCGCATGGTGTAGGCCATCATGCCGGGAAACTTATCGTCGGCTGGAGCGGTAATTGCCAGCACATGCTCACGGCCGCCGAATGCGATCTTGCCTAAGGCAGCCTTTTTTGTCTTCTGCAGCGCCTTGCGCACCACGGCGAAGGCCTCAGCCTGCACGTCATTCTCGGGGACGACAAAGTAGGGCTTTTCGAGGTATTCCGGCTCCAGTTCGTCGACGCCGACAAACTGGGTCACCTCGATGGTGTGTTTGGAAGGCACGCGCAACTGCTCGATCTCGCTGGGCTCGATGGTGACGTACTGCCCCTTGCTGTACTCATAGCCTTTGACGATCTCGTCTTTCTCAACCGGCGCGGCGGCTTCGTCGGGAGAGTCTTCGACCGCGGAGGAGAGCACCTTCTGGTGGCGTATTCGCTCACCCGTTTTGCGGCTTATCTGATGAAAACGAATCTCGCTCTTTGCTTCGGTGGCGACATACAGCTTTACGCCAAATGACACCAGCGATATCTGAATCTGCCCGGACCAATAGGGACGCGCCACAGGAAACCTCGCAAGACGGAGAACTCCGTCTCCACTTGGATTCTGCGTCCGCCGTCAGAGATGCCCGCTGGAACGGCGTCTCCGATAGCGTGCAGGTACTCCAAAACCGCAGATTCCTCCGCTTCGCTGCGGAAAGACAAACAAAAGGAGAACAAGGCCCTATCCAGATAGGGATTCTGCTCTAATCCGGTAGTTCGGAACCTTCTACTCCAAACCGCAGGCTCACGTTGCCGGCGGTCGAGAACTGAACGTCGACCGCGTCTCCCGCCGCGGCCAGCTCAACTCCGGTCCAGCTTCCCGTGGTGATCCACTCGCCGCGCCGGAGGCCGCCGGTTCGGGCGGCCCCTTCATTGGCGAGGAAGGGGAGCAGGCGCAGGAGATCGCCCGAGGTATTCGAGCCCGTACGCTCCACCCTCACCGTTCCATCAACGGCCAGGGTGACGTGCTCCTGCGAGAAGTCGATGCGCTGCCAGTCGGGACAGGCCGGTCCATAGACGAAGCCGCCATGCATCTGCAGGTCGCCGATCATCGTCAGTCGGGCGACTTTTGTCGGGTCGATAAAGGCGCTTTCGAGCACTTCAATCGCAGGGTGACAGCTTTCGATCGCGCCCAGGACCTCCTCACGCGAATAAGCGGTCTTCTTCGCGGGCAGGTCCTCTCCGATCAAAAAGGCGATCTCTGCCTCCAGGCCGCGGTACCGGTGCGTCAATCCGCGCATCTCGCATCCGCTGCAGGAGATCCACCCCAACGGCATGGGCCCGAACATGGGGGTGGCATCGGCCGACGGAGCGCCGACCTTCCATCCGCCAATCGCCTCGTATGCCAGAGCCATCCTGTCCTGCACGCAATAGGCCTCTTCCATGGTCTGTGGCCGCAGGTCGGCGGGAAGATCCGCGATCGGTTTGTTGGTCCTGCGTGCGTCGAGCAGCCTATTCGCTGCGTCAAACATCTGTCGTTGCTGGGCGCCGGTTATCATGCAGACCAGTTTGCACTAATTGACCCTATCTTGTCTCGTTTCAGCGGAGGCGCAGCATATCCATCAGCTAATTGATAACTGTATACGCCGATTGATTGGCTGCGTTCGGTTATCCGGCATCGCTATCCGGCATCAAATCTCAAGGAGAGGCATCTAAACCCGCGGCCCGGACGTAATCTTAGGTAGCATCGACTTGCGGTATTGACAGCCCCGACCGCAAGGGAAGGGAACAGCATCATGATTCTGCGTAGTTCCAACCGGCTTGGCCCGGGCATTCCCTCCTCCGACATTACGCCGAAGGAGACGTTCGAACAGCATCGGCAGGATCGCCGCCGCTTCCTTACCGGAGCAGCCGCCCTTGGGGCCGGAGCCATCGCCGCTACCCGGTTTCCGGGAATCTTTCATCCCGGCCAGGACGTTCATGCCGCGACGCAGCTCCAGACGGTTCCCAGCAAGTACACCGTTCCCGATGCGCAGACTCCTATCGGCAAAGCGACTCACTACAACAACTTCTACGAGTTCGGCACGGACAAGCCGGATCCGGCGCGCAACGCCCATACCCTGCGCACCCGGCCCTGGACAGTGAAGATCGATGGGTTGGTGAAAAAGCCCCAGACTCTCGATATCGACGCCATCATGCGCTATCGCCCCATCGAGAGCCGCGTCTATCGCCATCGCTGCGTCGAGGCGTGGTCGATGGTCATTCCGTGGGATGGCTACTCACTCTCCGAACTCATCAACTTCTGCGAGCCTCTGCCGAGCGCCAAATACGTCGAGTTCACCACCCTGCTTGACCGCCGCCAGATGCCCGACCTTCCCGGTGGCTTCAACTGGCCCTATACGGAGGGCCTGCGTATGGATGAAGCCATGAACCCGCTCGCCCTGCTCACCTTCGGCTGTTACGGGCAGGAGCTTCCCAACCAGAACGGCGCGCCCATCCGCGTCATCCTGCCCTGGAAGTACGGATTCAAGAGCTGCAAGTCAATCGTCAAGATCAGCTTCAAGGGAAAGCAGCCGGACACGCTCTGGAATGAGATGGCTCCCCGGGAGTACGGCTTCTACTCCAACGTCAATCCCAATGTCGATCATCCCCGCTGGAGCCAGGCCCGGGAGCGCCGCATCGACTCCAGCGCATTTCCCCGCACCATTCCCACGCTGATGTTCAATGGCTATGGCGACCAGGTAGCCGGTCTTTACGCAGGCATGGACCTTAAAAAATACTACTGATTTGCCATCAGTTTTTTTGATTGTTCCATTTGCAGTCTTTATCGCAAGGCCAAAGGTTCTTTCCAAGCTACGCCCTCCGAACCGGACCCAAATCTCCGAATCCGGACCAGAGGGCGTAGCAGAGTTCAGCATCCCGACCCCATCGTCCCCGATCACTCTCTATGTCAAAACGATCCATCGCCGCGCTCAAGGTTCTGCTCCATCTGCTTTGTCTTGTTCCATTTGCCTACCTTCTTCACCTCTATCGCAACGGCACGCTTGCGCTCGATCCCGATCCGGTCGCCTATATCACCCACTTCACCGGCAACTGGACGCTCTACCTTCTGCTCGCAACGCTGGCGATTACCCCGATTCGCCGCCTCTCTCCTCGAATCGGCTTTATCGTCCGCTTCCGCCGCATGATCGGCCTCTACGCGTTCTTTTACGCGACGCTGCATCTGGCAACCTACATCTTTCTCTTCTCCGGCTATGACGTGGTTACGGCCCTTGCCGGCATCCGCGCGGATCATCCCGGCGAGATCGTCACGCAATGGAAGCTGATATGGCCCGGCATCGTGGATGATCTGCTGAAGCGCCGCTTCATCCAGGTGGGACTCTTCGCCTGGGTGATTCTCTTCGCGCTGGCCGTGACCTCGCCCGCGTTCGTCATGCGTGCGATAGGCGGCAAAAACTGGCAGCGCCTTCATCGGCTGATCTATGTTGCTGCTATCGCCGGGGTGATTCACTACTGGTGGCTGGTCAAGACCGGCGTCCGCACTCCGTGGAAGGACACCGCGGTTCTCGCGGTCCTGCTGTTTGCGCGGGTCGTCTATACCGCTGTCAAGCGCCGCCGCAAACGCGTCCCTGCCAGATCGGACGCCGTCATCAGCGGCGCGTAGCCATGAGCGCAACGGCGGTTCACCGTCGCTATTGCATTGAAAAACATAGACGAACCGGATTGCGCGCCGTAGAATCATCTCCGAATCCCAGTCTCATTCCATCCCTTGCGTCGAAAGGCAGTCCATGACATCTCCCGCTTCAACCCCTGTTACGCCTGAACGAATTATGCAGTTTGCCTGGTCCTACATTCCGCCTCTTGCGCTTGAGGCCGCCATCAAGCATCGCGTCTTCGACGTTCTCGACGAAGGCCCCAAAGATCTCCAGCAGGTTCACGAAGCCACCGGCGCTTCTCTACGTGGCCTCGCCGCTCTCATGAACATCCTCGTCGGCCTCAACTTCCTTGCGAAAGACGACCAAGGTGCCTACTCGCTGGCACCGGAGAGCGCCGCGTTCCTGGTCAGCACTAAGCCGGGATTCCAGGGTGGCATCCTTCGCCATACCAGCCGGCAGTTGATTCCCAATTGGCTGCACCTCACCGAGGTCGTCGCCACCGGCAAGCCTGTTGCCGCCGTGAACCAGCAGGGCGAAGGCAGCGACTTCTTTCAGCAGTTTGTGACCGACATTTTTCCTATGTCCTATCCTTCGGCGCAGGTACTGGCCAGTCATCTGAATCTTGGTGCACTGCAAAGTTCCAGCGCCCTCGATCTTGCCGCAGGGTCCGGCGTCTGGGGCATCGCCCTCGCACAGAGTGCTCCCAATCTCCACGTCACCGCCGTCGATTGGCCGGATGTCCTTCCTGTGACACGCAAGACCGCCGCGAAGTTCGGCGTTGACGGCCGCTTTTCCTTTGTCGCGGGGGACCTGCTCGAAGCTGACTTCGGCACGGGGCACACTGTCGCGACGCTGGGGCACATTCTGCACAGCGAAGGCGAGCAGCGCAGCCGTGCCCTGCTGGCGAAGACCTTCAAGGCGCTGGCTCCGGGCGGAACCATCGCCATTGCCGAATTCCTTGTCAACGCGGATCGTAGAGGACCGGTCATGGGGCTGTTCTTTGCCGGCAATATGCTGGTCAACACCGACGAGGGCAATACCTACTCCTTCGAGGAGATCAGCGCCTGGCTTGCTGAAGCAGGATTTGAAAATCCGCGCACCTTGCAGGCGCCGGGACCGTCTCCGCTCATTCTCGCCACCAGGCCTTCGTAGCCTGGCGGCGAGTTTTTGCATCTCATCTTAGGTCGTTTCGCAGTAGCTGGAAGGACCAGATGAACGGTAAAGAAAATGAGTTGCGCTGTACGACGTCGAAAGACTGGTTCGGCCATTTTGCCGCAAGTGCTTCTACCTGTCTCGGCTCGCGCTGGGCCTTCGCCACCGCTATCGCCATCATCCTGGTCTGGGGAATCACCGGTCCGATCTATCACTATTCGGACACGTGGCAGCTTCTTATCAACACGGGCACGACGATCGTTACGTTTCTGATGGTGTTTCTGATCCAGAACACACAGAACCGCGATGCGCGCGCCATCAACCTGAAGCTCGATGAGCTGATTCACTCCATTGCCACCGCGAAGAATCAGATGATTAACATCGAACATCTGTCCGACGAGGATCTGGATATGATCGCTGAGAAATATAAGCTGATTCAATCCGAGCCGGATGCACCTCCGCAGACTGAAGACGCTAAGGAAACAACCGCTCCTTGACCCATTCCTGATCTCTTCTCGAAAACAGGAAGCGATCGTGCAGCCGTTCTTCCCGGTTGATCCAGAACTCGATGCGCTCCGGCCGCAGGACATATCCGTGCCAGTTGTCTGGCCGCGGGATGATCTCGGGATAGCGTTCGGCAGCCGCCCGAACCGACTCCTCCAGTGCTTCGCGGCTGGCCAGCGGTCTGCTTTGTTCGGAAGCCACGGCCCCCAGTTGGCTCCCACGCGACCGGCTATGGAAATAGGCGTCGGACTCCGCATCGGGCAGCGAGGAGACTGGGCCTTCCACGCGAACCTGCCGGCGCAGCGACTTCCAGTGAAAGCACATGGCCGCTCGCGGATTCTCGGCCAACTCCAATCCTTTGCGGCTCCCCGCGTTGGTATAGAAGGCGAAGCCTCGTTCATCGAGGCCCTTCAGCAGGACCATGCGCACGCTGGGCGCGGCTTCAGCGGTGGCGGTCGCTAGCGCCACCGCATTGGGATCGTTCGGTTCCGCTGCCTCGGCCTCGCGCAGCCATGCGCGAAACAGCGGAATCGGATCCGTCGCCGCCTCTACGTCTTTGGAAATAGAGCTTGGGTTCATCGTCTGCACCGGGAGAGTTATCCCGCCAGTCCTGCGAACAGGTCCGTCTGCTGCCGGGCAGGCTGTGTTTCCGCCGCCGCGATCAGCGTATAGAACTCCTCAACTCCGAACTTCTCGAACAGTTCCTTTGTCTGTTCGACGAGCGGAACCTGCGACGCATGTTGCCGGAATGCCTCTGCCTTGCGCGCTTGTACAGAGCGGATATCGAGTGTAACCGTCCATGGCGCGGGTTTCGGCTCCTGCCGTCCCGGGATGAAGAAGTTTGTGGTCAGGTAAAAGAGTCGCTGCGGGCTGTACACCGCGCCCAGTTCGGGATAGCGCTTCGGCTGACCCGACCAGTGAAACGCCGCCGTCGTCAGCATGGAGACGAGCATATGATCGGGATGCGTATTCAGGCCGCCGTCTCCGCCGAACGTAATCACGACATCGGGTTGAAATTGCCGTACCCGTTCCACCAACCGTCCCGCCGCCTTTGAGAAATCGACGAACACCAGCTTGCCGTCCTGGTAGTCCAGTACCTCATGCCGGGTGATTCCAAGCGTCTTGCACGATGCGGCAAACTCCTCCCGCCGCATCTTTCCCAACTCTTCGCCGGAGGCGGCCCCGGCCCGGTACGAGCCTGCCTGCCCGTCGGTCAGGCAGATCACATAAGTTTCGATCCCTCGATCCGCGGCCAGCGCCAGCGCGCCGCCAAAGCCAAAGCACTCATCATCCGGGTGTGCGATAACGCACATCAATTTCAAGCCCACTCTGCCCCCTCTTCCAGTTCCAAATCATCGAACAACAACTCGTCAGCGACCTGCGCCTCGACGACAGCATCGGGATCGACTGCCCGCACCGGAGCGAACGTTCGCCGATGCAGAGCGCAGGGCCCATGCTCGGCCAGCGCCCGACGATGTTCCGGCGTTCCATAACCCTTGTGCGAGGCCAGACCGTAGCCGGGATGCACCAGGTCGAGGTTGCGCATCAGCGCATCGCGATGCACCTTGGCTACTACTGAAGCGGCGGCGATCGAGAGGCTCAACGCGTCTCCATAGATCAATTTGGTCTGCTTGCAGGGATGGTCCAGCCGCATGGCGTCTATCAGCAGATGATCGGGAGCCACCTGCAGGCCCTGAACGGCGGCCAGCATCGCCATCCGCGTTGCCTGATAGATGTTCACCCGGTCGATGGTCGCCGCGTCGATCTCGGCGACGCAGATCGCAATGGCCATCCGCCGTATGCGCTTGTCTAAAAGTTCGCGCTGCTCGCGCGTCAGTTGTTTGGAGTCGGTCAGCCCGGCTCGAGCGAGCCCGCTCAAGCGCTCGGGAAGAATCACGGCCGCAGCCACTACCGGCCCGAACAGGGCTCCCCGGCCTACCTCGTCGACCCCCGCGATGGTGCGGAAACCGTGGTAGCGCAGGGCCTGCTCCGGCGCATCGCTGCAGACAAGCTGTTTGAGCATCCGCTGCTTCGCAGTCGCCGCGGTAACTGTCTTCGAGATTCGAATCGACGCAACAGAGGCCATACGCTTCAACCACGAGTGTATAACCACCGCGCAAAACGAAGCCACAACCGGAGTTGTGGCTCTGTGTAAAACATCTTGTGTACGACGAGGGGAAGGGAATCGGACTACTTGACGCGCTCGACCTCGCGCAGACGAGCAGCCTTGCCGCGCAGACCGCGCAGGTAAAACAGCTTCGAGCGGCGAACCTCGTAGGAGCGAACCTTGGTGACCTTATCGACGACCTTGGAGTTGTACGGGAAGATGCGCTCGACGCCCTGGCCGAAGCTCATCTTGCGAACGGTGAATGTGCCCTGGACTCCCCGGCGGCAGGCAATCACCATGCCTTCAAACGCCTGCAGACGCTCTTTCTCGCCCTCGCGGATCTTCACTTGTACGCGGACGGTATCGCCAGGGGCAAACTCGGGTAAATCGGTCCGCTCTAACTTGGCGGCCAGCTTCTGCATAATAGGATTGATCGACATGACAACTTTCCTGTGTTTGGACTAGAGCTTTTAGTGTACACGAACGGTGCATGAAAATCCTCAAGCGAGATACCGCGCGGAGCCGAAATACAGGGGTCTCTCCACTACGGCGTGCGATGGAGCCGCACGCCTTCGGTCGCGATGACGTGGATTTTGGGAATCGGTTGAGAAGAAAAGGATTACTCGTCTTCTAGACGAAGTTCGGCCAGTATCTCCCGATCCTCGTCGCTGATTGCGATTCGATCCAGAAGATCGGGTCGGTTCTTCAGGGTCTTGCCCAGCGCCATCCTCCGACGCCATTGCCGGATCGCCTCATGATCGCCGCCTCTCAACGCCTCGGGAATCGAGACGCCGCGAAACTCCGCCGGCCTCGTATAGTGCGGATAATCGAGCAGGCCCCCGGCTCCATAGGTGCTGCGTGGAACCCCATCGGCCGATACAGCATCCTCCGGCGCGTCGTCGGCTCCGAAGCTCTCGAAGCGTGAAGAGTCGGGATTGCCCAGCGCCCCTGGCAGCAATCGAACTACCGCATCGACGATCACCGCCGCCGCCAGTTCGCCGCCCGAGAGGACGTAATCTCCAATCGAGATCTCGCGGTCGCATAGCATCTCGTTAACCCGCTCGTCCACGCCTTCGTAACGGCCGCAGATAATGACTACCCGCTCCGTGGCCGCCAGTTCCTGTGCGATTGACTGCGTAAACGGTCGTCCCTGCGCCGAGAGCAGGATGACCGTCTCCTTTCCGGGCTGCCGCTCTGCCTTGGGAGTGACGTCCAGCGAAGTAACCGCATCGTAGATCGGCTCCGGCTTGAGGACCATGCCCTCGCCGCCGCCGAAGGGGCGGTCGTCCACCGTGCGATGCCGGTCGTGCGTAAAGCTGCGCAGGTCATGCGTGGATACTTCCACCAGTCCTGCCTTGCGGGCGCGGCTGAGGATTCCATAGTCCAGCGGCGTATCGAAGAATCCCGGGAAGATCGTGATGATATCGAAGCGCATAGAAGAGTCAGTTCCGTACCAGCCTATCGCGTCGGCTCATCCGAAGCATCTTCGCCGTTCGCCGCGTCGGCAGTCCGGTTCACATCCACCAGGCCTTGCGGCAGGGTCATGTCGACGCGCTTTGCCTTGACGTCCACGCCGATCAGGAATGCCTTTGCGAACGGAATGAGGATGTCTTCGCCGTCGCCGGAGGTAACCTCCAGCAAGGGAGCGGCCTCCTCCAGCCGTCGCGAACCGTCCGCCGTGGCAGGGAATTGAACGTCGACGATCACCCCAACCGCCACCGTGCCGTCGTAGACGGTGCAGCCGATCAGTTCGCTGGTGTACACGGCGTCTTCGTCGAGGGGCATGCGGTCATCGCCATGCACCAGCACATCGAGCCCGCCCAGTCCTTCTGCCTGGGTGATGCTGTCGACGCCCGCGAACTGCAGCACGATGCGTCCCTGATTTTTGCCCACCGGCAGCCAGAAGGAGATGACCTCGGCCGAACGCGCCTGATCCTCTCCGCCATCGAAGCCGGAGGGGGCAAGAAATACCCGTCGATGTTCCCGGAATCGATCGGGAAAGTCGGTGAACAACTCAGCGAGCAACTCGCCCTTACGGCCCTGAGGCCGCAGCAGGTGCGCCAGCACAATCCACGAAGCCGGGGTTGCCGTCATAGGCCTAGGACAGATCTCATCGCGTCAGGACGCTCCGTTCTCTTCGACGATGTCCAGTGAAAAGCGCCGCTTCAGCTTCATGCTGGCCGCGCTCAGCACCGTGCGCACCGAACGGGCTGTTCTGCCTTGCTTGCCGATCACTTTGCCTACGTCGCTGGGTGCGACATGCAGCCGCAGCAGCACGCCCTCACCGTCCTGAACGACCTCTACGGCAACCTCTTCCGGCTTATCCACCAAGGCACGGGCAAGCTCGGCCACAAGGCCGCTCATTTGTTTCGTAGAATCGTCACCTGATGCCAATTGCATGGCTTCGTCCATTACACACACCTCTTGGGAGTCACGACGAGACGCTCCTACTCAAACCTATTGTCTCGTCTGATGCGAGATCTTCCAGGATTGTGCCGAAACGAGCGAAACGTCGGCTGGTGGGCAAGCCTGGATACGAACCCAGAGCGTTTGCCCAGCCTTGCACCGTCGATAAGACGGCGATGCAATAGAGAAAGTCTACGTGAGTATGTACAGGATGCGATATAAAAGGAATCTATTGCGTCAAGAATCTTTGGGAACCTTTACGACGTTCCCAAAGATTCAGGAGAGTGGTGACCTAAGCCGCATAACTGCGTAGCCGACTAAGCCGCGGACGCGGTTTCAGTCGCCGCCGGAGCCTGTGCGAGCAGCTTGCCCACGCGGTCCGACAACTGTGCTCCATTGCCCACCCAGTAGTCGATGCGGTCGCGCTTCAGGTCGATGGTTGCCGGATTCGTGCGTGGATTGTAGGTGCCCACGACTTCAACCGACCGGCCATTGCGGGCGCGATCCTTTTCAATAACGACGACACGGTAGTGGGGTTGCTTACGCGCTCCAACGCGCGCCAAACGGATCATCAACACTAGGAATGCCTTTCAAGAGCTTTGATTTTGAGCAAACGTCCGCGCTTTTCACGGCGAGCGGATCGATGGGGTCCAACACCTAAGTATGGCCGAAAATCCGGCTTTTCGCAATCTCTTGCCGCCTCTTTTCGTGTGCGCCGCTGCTTTCCCCGGCTCCGGACATCCCGGCCCCATCGCCTGTCTACAAACCGCCTGTCTACAATAGGAAGGGACGAATGAACCGCGAATATCACAAATGGTTGTCGCCTGCCCTGGGGCGGGAGATGGAGTTGCTTGTCTTCGGACATGCCGGCATCCCCGCGCTTGCCTTTCCCACCTCCTGCGGCCGCTTTTTCGACTTCGAGAACTTCGGCATGGTCGGCGCCGTTCAGGGCAAGATCGAGCGCGGCCACCTCCAGCTTTTCTGCGTCGATACGGTGGACGCGGAGAGTTGGTACAACCGCACGGTCGTTCCCCGGGCGCGCGTTGCTCGCCACCTCCGCTACGAGCGTTACCTTCTCGACGAAGTTGTTCCTTTTGTTCGATATCGCAACGCCATGCCCAGCCTGGCGACAGTAGGGTGCAGCTTTGGCGGCTATCATGCGCTGAATCTGGCGCTCAAGCATCCCGGCATCTTTAGCAGGGTCCTCTGCATGGGGGGAGCGTTTGACCCATCGCGCTTTCTCTCCGGCTACTACGACCAGGACTGCTACTTCAACCTGCCCACTCACTACATGCCTAATATGCGCGATAGCCGCTATCTCGACCTCTACCGCCGCAACACATGCATCCTCGCTACCGCCGTCAACGATGTGTGCCGCGAGGTCAACCAGCAGATGGCCTACATCCTCCACCATGGGGAGATTCCCTGTCGGCTCGACGTCTGGGGTGACAACGCCGGCCACGACTGGCCGACATGGCAGCGAATGATGCAGGCGTATCTATAAAGAAGTAGGAGAAGAGGCTGAAATACAAAGAAGTAGAAGTAGAAGAAGAGCCTGAAATACGCCATTAAATGGCAGGAGGATATTGCGCTTGAAGAAGATAGGCGTCCTGTTCGGGGTGGAAAACACCTTCCCCAGCGCTTTGGTCGATTGCATCAATTCGATGGAGGTCGAGGGTGTGCGCGCCGAGTTCGTCCATGTCGGCGGCGTTCGCATGGACGAACCCTCCGATTATGCCGTCATCGTCGACCGCATCTCGCACGAGATGCCGTTCTATCGCGCGTGGCTCAAGAGCGCCGTGCTGGCGGGTACGCAGGTGATCAATAATCCCTTCTGGTCGTCTGCCGATGACAAATTTTTCAACTATGCTCTGGCCGCGAAGCTCGGCGTCGCCGTCCCCCGCACTGTGCTGTTGCCCCACAAGCAGTTTCCTCCGCAGATCAATACCCGTTCCGTCCGAAATCTCGAATACCCCCTCGACTGGGACGGCATCTTCGAGCACATCGGCTTCCCCGCCTTCCTGAAGCCTTACAACGGCGGCGGAGGCCGCGACGTCTTCCATGTCCGTAACCGCGAAGAGTTCTTCCATGCTTACGACCGGACCGGGGATCTCTGCATGACCCTCCAGACCGCGATTAATCACCAGGAGTACTTTCGCTGCTTCGTCGTCGGCCAGTCCGAAGTACGCGTCATGACCTACGATCCGGCCAAACCCTATGGGCAGTCCTACGATATGGATCCCCCGGGATGCGATCCCGAACTTCTCCGGCGCATGGAGCGGGACGCGCTCACGCTCTGCCAGGCTCTCGGCTACGACCTTAATACCGTCGAGTTTGCCGTCGAAGGGGGGATTCCCTTTGCCATCGACTTCATGAACCCGGTCCCGGACGCCGATCTGCACTCCGTCGGTGAGCCTCACTTCCGCTGGATCGTCGATGCCATGGCAAAACTGGCCGTAAGGAAGGCGCAAGCCGCATCTCCCACGGATGGCGTCCCTCTGACCCTGGCGCCCTGGGCTGCATTTCTCTCTGCAGCTCCGGCAAAGAAGGCAAAGGCTAAATCAAGCTCCAGAACGGCCTCCAAAAAGAGTGCGGCAAAGAAGGGTAAACCGGGCAAGGGGCGGTCCTGAGAATCGGTTAGGGGCAACAAGAAAGGCAAAATACAGGGGGGACTCTCCGCTGTGGTCCTGCGGGCCTTCGAATGACGTAGGAGAAGATAAGGTCGTTCGCGGCTCGGGCGAGCTTCCGTCCCGAAGAAACCTCTGGAGGAATGCGAGAGGGGTACGATAGACTCCTGTATGTTAACTAACGGGCTCAGGTACGGTTGTGGAGCCCGGTGAAGGAGGATGTGTGAGCCAGCGGTCGAAACCGATTGGGGACAACCCAGTTCGTAACGCGGTACGTTTTCCTATGAGACTGGCTCTCCACATCCACACCGATCAGGGTGAGATCGAAGCGATGACCGAGAATATCTCTGCAAACGGTCTGCTCTTCGTCAGCGAACAGCTCCCCGACATCGACAGCAAAATCGAGTTCACCATCGCCATGCCCTCGGCTGTCATGGGATCTGCTACGGACGTAACGATTCATTGCAGAGGACGCGTTGTACGCCACTCTCTACAGGACTCCGAGAAAAAGGCCGCTGCAGTGATCGACGAATACTTTCTAAAGGCCTGATTTTATGACGGTTGTACATTTCGACAAAACCCGCCCCCCGGAGGACTCTCCGGACGAGAGCGCGCTGGAGGAGAGCGTTGCCCAATCCGGCATCCGCGTGATTCTGGCCGATTCTCAGGCCATCTATCGCGTTGGAATTCGGAAGATCTTCGCCCTCGAGGACGATATCCGCGTCGTGGCGCAGGTGGAAAATCTCAACAATCTTTATCTTGCCTTGCAGCGGTACCCCACGGACGTCGTCGTCCTCGAAGGACAGTTGATTGCAGGCACCATCGACGCCATTCCGGAGCTGGTGCGAAAGGCGCCGGACGCCAAGCTTATCGTCCAGGTAACCGAGACCGACGAATCGAATACGGTCGAGCTCTATAGGCGAGGGGTTCGCGGAGTTGTTCCGCGGTCGATCTCCCCCGATCTTCTGGTCAAGTGCGTCCGCAAGATTGCAGACGGAGAGACCTGGATCGACAACCAGTCCATCAGTTGGGTGATCGAGGCCTACCGCGCGCAGGCCACTACGCTGACCGACCCCAAGGTCCAGCCCAAGCTGTCGAAGAAAGAACTGGCGATTATCAGTTGCATCACGCGGGGGATGCGGAACAAAGAGATCGCTTACCAGATCGGCACGACGGAACAGGTCATCAAGAACTATCTGCGCAAGGTGTATGACAAGCTGGGCGTCTCCGACCGGCTGGAGCTTGCGCTCTATTGCCTGCATCACGAGTTGTTGAAGAAATATACCCAGGAACTCAACAGCACGGCCGCAACGACCGAGCCCTCGCAGCCGTTGCGGGCAAAGATGTAAACGAGCGGCATCGGAATGCCGCTCGCTACGGTTGCCTACTGCTTGTCTATTTCCACGTCAATTGTGAACTTCACATCGTTGCCGACAACGACGCCCGGGGTATTCGGCGCGAAGTTGAAGTCGCTTCGCTTCAGCAGCCCGGTCGCAGAGAAGCCGCTGCGAGTCTTTCCATCCTTGGCGGTTTCGGGCGCGCTCGGTCCGTCCAGATCGAAGGTGACGCTCTTGGTCACGCTGTTCAGGGTCAGGTCGCCGGTGAGTTGGAGCTTGCCGTTAGATCGGCTGAGCGAGGTCGACTTGAAGGTTATCTGCGGAAATTTTTCGATATCGAAGAAGTGGGGCGACTTCAAATCCTTGTCGCGGGCCGCAACCCCGGTCCACACCGTGGTCGTGTCGATGGTCGCCTCGACGGTCGATTTGGTGATGTCCGCGTCATTCAGAACGACGGTGCCCTTGACGCCGGTGAGCGAGCCATGGACGTTGCTGACGCCCATGTGGCGAACCTGGAACTGGACGCTGGAGTGGTTGGGGTCGATGGACCAGGTCGAGGTCTGTGCCTGAATCGTGGCTCCGGCAAAGGTGAGCCCGGCAACGGCCAGGGTCAATAGAAGCTTGCTGCGCATAATTTTTCCCTCGTGCTTTTCATGAAGAGTTGCGGCCGAACCTGACGCTTTGCGTTGCGGGTAAGGGTGCTATCAAAGTAGCAGATAACAGTTCAGTCGTGAGTCGCAGGTAACAGTTCAGCCATGATGAGCGCCTCGAATGCAAAAAAAATGATTTCATGTGCACTTATCAGCAAACATGCAAAATTTTGCGGATAAATGCGAACCTCTTTGACCAAAAGTATTTAGTAAGGCTCCGGCGTTCGAGAGAAATAGCTACTTTCCTTCGTAAACTGAGGAAAATTTCTCTTTTTTCAGTCTGGCACTCCGATTGCCTATATCTAGGGCAAGTGAGCGACATCTCGCTCAAGGGCTCTGCCAATGCGTCGTCGAGTGTTCTTATTCCTTATTATCGTTCTCCTGATCACTGGATCGGCAACGGGCGTTCACGCATCGACAGATTGTCAGCGCTGGTTTATCGCATACAAGCATGAGCTGGCGCAGTCGCAGGCCGCAAAGCGTCTGCGCGCGGCCAAGGCGCGAGCGCGCCGCTACGCCCGTATGAAACTGGCGGGATACGTGAAGCCGAAGCCCGTGGCCAAACCGCGCCACCACCGTCGCCCCGCTACAGGTCCGAGGATGACTCGGGAAGAGCTGCTTCGCCGACTCGACCTGGCCTGCGGCGTCCTGCCGGAGAGGGAGGCAGATCAGCCTCTGATCAAGGAGGAGACAATCGCGGACTTCCTTCCGCATCTTCCCCTGGGCTACGTTCCGCTGATCCCTTCTGACGACGAACCGCTGATCGCCTACAATGAGCCGCCCTCTTTGCCGGGGGCAGACAGACCTGTACCGAGCGGACCTCCCGCTGGCGGCTATCCCGGCGTCCCCGGATTCTTCCTGCCTCCGGTGCCTCCGCCTCCACCTTCGACGCCCCCCATCACCCCGGTTCCCGAGCCGGAAAGCCTTGTTCTTTTGCTGACCGGGCTGGCTAGCGGCGCTGCGGTGGTACGGAGGAAGATTCAGGCGTCGCGTTCTTAGGGGCTGCTTAAGATCCGCCACGGTGGTTATGGGGCGAAGGGATCAGGAATAGGTAAGGAATAAGAGCGCAATACAGGGGGTCTCTCCACTGCGGCGGCAAAAGCGCCGCCTTCGGTCGAGATGACGTAGGGTCGAGATGATGTTGGGTAGTGATGACGTGGGGTAGAGATGACAGGCTTTTGGTTGTCAGGTCAGCGGACCTGAATTGCCTTGCCCACCAGCAGGATCACCGGAGCCGGGCCGATGGCTTCGTTCTCGATCGAGCCGAGCGTCGCGGCGTGGACGTGCTCCGCGGAGGTGCTGGCTTTGGAGACGGCAACGCATGGCGTCTCGGGTGCGATGCCGGAGCCGATCAGATCGTCGGCCAGCGCTCGGAAGTTGCGCCCCGGCATGTAGATGACCAGCGTCGCATCCTGGGGAAACATTCCTGCCCATTGCGGCGTGAGCTGTACCTTTCCCGCCGCATGGTGGGCAGTGGCAAAGATGAGCTTGGACGCAGAACTGCGGTCGGTGAGCGGCGTTTTGAGCGCCGCGGCCACGGCAAATCCGGTGGTGATGCCGGGAACGATCTCGAAGGGGATTCCGGCATCGGAGAGCGCTTGAATCTCTTCTCCCGCGCGACCGAAGATCAGCGGATCGCCCGATTTGAGCCGCAGAACCGATCTGCCCGACCGCGCTCCTTCGATCATGAGCACATGAATCTCAGCCTGGGTGATGCGCGGCTGGCCGCAGCGCTTGCCCACTGGGACGATCTTCGCGTCTTTGTGCGCGAGCCCAAGAATTTCCCTGGATACAAGGTCGTCAGGCAGTATCAGGTCGGCGGTATCGAGCAGCCGGACGGTACGCACGGTAAGGTAGTCCGGCTCTCCCGGACCCGCACCCGCAAGATAGACGTGGCCAGGCTGAGCCGGTGACGAGAGAGTCTTCTTCGGTGCAATCGCCGTATCGTCGAGTGCGCTCACGCCTTGTCCTCGGATCGATTCCTGGCTGACTTTCTGGATGGATTGCCTTTCGCGTGCTCCCGGGCCAGGAGGCGCGACGGGCAATGGTCGTAGCCGCATACCTCGCGCTCGGCAAGCTGGTGCAGCAGCCATCTTCGTTCGTCGTTGAGAGGCTCGGCGGCCACGACCTCGCGGCGCAGATTGCCGAGATCGGTGAGCCATTCGCCGGCGTCGAGCGGAAGCTGCGCGTTGATCTCCTTGCGAAGCTTCTGCGCCAGGGCAGGGCTCGCGCCTGCGGTTGAGATGGCGATTTGAAGATCGCCCCGACGGACGACGGAAGGGAAGTAGAAGTCGCAGAAGGGAGGATCGTCGACGGCGTTGCATAGAACGCCCTTCTCCGTTGCCTCGCGAAAGACGGCGCGATTGACCGCAGGAACATTCGTGGCTGCCACGACCAGGAAGCGTCCTGTCAGGTCACCCTCGACGTAGGGGCGCTGGTGATATTGAATCTCTCCGGCCGCGGCGAGGCTGCGGATGCGCTCGCTGGCCTCAGGCGCAATGACCGTAATCTCGGCGTTTGCTGCTCTCAGCGACTCGATCTTCGATTCGGCGAGATGGCCGGCGCCGATGACGGTGCAGGGACGGGCGGCGAGTTTGAGGAAGATGGGGAAGAGGGACATAAGTCGTCCTTCGATGATAGCGAAGGCATAGGTGTGCGCCTGGGCGCGGGCAACAATGCCGCCGCTTCATCTGTAATCGGGTGATCGGTCCTGCCTACTCACCGGCAGCGAAGCGGCCTGCTCCTACCGGCGGAGCATCGCGCTCGACCGGATCGATGGCCTCGCCGTTGAGCACGGTGCGAAGCGAAGCGTCGTCGGTACGGGCAAAGTAGGCGCGGAGATCTTCATCCGGCTGGCGGTCGGCAAGATAGGCGCGCAGCAGACGCTCGATGGCGTCGGGTACATCCTCGGCGGCAGCGCGATAGCCCAGCGGACGCGAAGTGGCGGCATACTTGCCGATCGCTCCGCCGACGCAGAACTGGAAGGCGTCGACGAGCTTGCCGTCCTTCTTCATCTTCTTGCCTTCGAGGCCGATGTCGGCGAGCCAGTGCTGGCCGCAGGAGTTGGTGCAGCCGGTGACATGGATCTTGATCTGCTGGTCGAAGCCGGGGAGACGCTCTTCCATCTCGCCGACCACCCACTTCGAGAAGCCCTTGGTCTCGGTGATGGCGAGCTTGCAGAACTGGGTACCGGTGCAGGCGATTGCGCCTCGCCAGAAGGACGAGACATCCACCTGGAGCCCCAGGGTATTCAACTCGACGACGAGTGCGGCGGTCTTCTCGTTAGGAACGTTGGGGATGAGGATGTTCTGCATGATGGTGGTGCGAAGTTCGCCGTTACCATACTTGTCGGCGAGATTGGCGAGCTGCAGAAGCTGGTCGCCGGTGAGGCGTCCGGTGATGACGCTGGCGCCGACCGAGGAGAGGCCGGGCTCGCGCTGCGGATTGATGCCGATGTGGTCGCGGTAGATGTCGGCGGGGATCTTCTCATCCTCGTGGGGCGAGGGGATCAGCTTGTAGCCGAGCTTGCCTTCGAGGACTTCGAGGTAGGACTCCGGGGTCCAGCCGAAACGGAGGAAGAGGTACTTGGAGCGGGCGCGCATCCGGTGTTCGCGAAGAATGTCGGCGTCGCGGAAGATTTCGGCCGAGGCCTTGATGACGTCGAAGGCCTGCTCCTGGCGGATGAAGGCAGGGATGCGGGTCGCAAGGAAGGGCTCGGTGGAGAGACCGCCTCCGACGCGCAGGGTGTAGCCGACCTCTTCCTTGCCGTCGACGACGTGCTTGAGCGCGGTCAGGGCGACATCGTTGACCTCAGGGTAGTTGCACCACAGCGGGCAGCCGGTGACAGAGATCTTGAACTTGCGCGGCAAGTTGTGGAAGGCGTTATTGGAGCTGAGCTCGTGAACCACGCGGCGCGCCAGGGGAGAGGCGTCAATCAGTTCGTCGTGGTTGTGGCCGGCCAGCGGGCAGCCGGTGACGTTGCGGACAACATCGCCGCAGGCTCCCTTGGGAGAGATGCCCATCTTAACCAGGGAGTCGACGATCTCCGGAATGGCCTCGATGGTAAGCCAGTGCATCTGCATGTTCTGGCGGGTGGTGATGTCGATGTTATTGCGGGCGTACGTTTTGGTGATGTGGCTGATGCCGCGAAGCTGGTCGCTGGTGAGCAGGCCGTTGGGCAGGGCGATGCGCATCATGAAGAACTCGGTGGCTTTACCCTGGCCGCCTGTGCCGCCGGCGAGTCCTTTCCCGTCGCCCTGGGAGTAGATGCCCCACCAGCGGAAGTAAAGCGCCCACTCTTCGGGGATCGAGCCATGGCCGTCCCGCGCAAACTGGCGAATCTCGTCAAAGGACTCCCAGGGATTTTTGGCTGCCTTCAGGCGCTCGGTCTTCTGGGCTTTGGTTTCTTTGACAATCGGCGTTACGGGTTCGGCTGGGGTTGGCATGTGTGGAGATATCCTTTTTAGTGTGGAGCATAAACAAGAAGAGCCCACGGAGTTTGTGGGCGCTTATGACTTTGCTGAGATGTCCGGGACTTGACTGGATCAGTCTACGAGACGGGGCAAAGGCGAAGGCGCACGGAGTCGCAACAACACATGCAACAACGGGCTGCACAAAATATCGCCATTGGTATTAGGATAACCGGAGGTTTGTCTGCCGTCAAGGAAAACCGCACTTAAGCTTCTTTAGATTCCTTAGCCTTGTTGCACTTCACCATGATGGCCGTATGCAAACGTTCGCGGAGTTCCCCTGAGAGTTCGTAGATCTCGTTGTCGCGATAGACCTCGATGGTTTGTCGAGTAGTATTCAGGACCACCTCGCAGTGGCTGCACCCCGCCGTATGAGCGCGAACCTCTTCAAGCAGTTCGGGGCTGATCTGGCCGTCGAAGTAGTCGGTAAGCTGGCTGAGAAAGTCGGTGCAGGTCATGCGGGACCACCCTCCTTTTTATGGAAGTACCGGCTGAGGCGCTCGCGCAACTGAAGCCGGGCGCGCAGCAATCGCGATTTGACCGCGGGTATGCTCAAGCCAAGTGCCTCCGCAGTCTCTTCCGTGGAGAGGTTTTCGATGTCGCGCAGGGTGAAGACGGTGCGGAAGCCGGGGGGAAGTCCCTGAATCGTCTTGCGCAGAATCTCGGCAAGCTCGGCCTGGTTGTAGTTCTGTTCGGGATTGGGCCGCCACTCGGCGAAGTCGCGAGGGATGGCTCCGTCCTCGGTCTGGACGTCGGCGTCCATGGAGACGGTCTTGCTGGTCTTGCGCTTGCGCAGCCGCATAAGGCTCTCGTTGACCGCGATGCGGACCAGCCAAGTCGAGAACTTCGAGTTTCCCTGGAACTGGTCCAGCTTCTCGTAGGCCTTGAGAAATGCGTCTTGCGTAATGTCTTCGGCGTCTTCACGGTTCTGAGTAATATGCTGCGCTACCCGAAAGATCTGACGTTCGTACTGCCGCACGAGCTGCTCGAAAGCGGCCGTGTCCCCCTCCTTGGCGCGCGCTACAAGCGCCACATCGGGATGAATCTCTTCCGTCGCTGGGGATTGGATGGCTGGCATGTGAAGAAAGGTGCGAAAACAGAAGGCCGATTCTAGGGAACCGGCACTTGCATCATAGTAAATGCAGTCGCAGGGGAGAGCAACGCGGACGCGCCGGAAGATCCCGGCGCTGGGTGGATATCTGTTTGGATCTAAGGAGATGCAAGTGACGAAACCGAGACGGATTCGTCACTATGGCGTACCTGTGCTGGTTCCGCCAGCGCCTCGATCTCCCGGATTGGGACTCGCGCAGCTTAGAGTAGATCGTAGACGGGAATAAAGAGCGGGTTGATAGCGAATTGAGATTGCGTACTTGGTTTAGAGGTTCGATGGCAGTTGTGGCTGGCGCTTTGCTGGCCGGCACGATGATGGTCCCCAACCGGGACGCGGATGCGCAGACGACCAAATCGTCCAGCCATTCCAAGACCTCCAAAAAGATGACGTCCAGCAAGAGAGCTCCTGCCAAATCAAGCAAGAGCGTGAAGAAGACGGCATCCAGATCGACAGCGAAGAAGAAGTCATCCGCAAAGAAATCCACAGCAAAGAAGCCAGTCGCCCGGCGAAAGCATCACCCTGCTCCCCGGCCGACTGCCGAGAGCATCAAGCTCACCAGCGCATTTCGGGCCACGGAACGTCTCCGGCCCATGGCGCAGCAGTTGACGGCGACTCGTTCGCCAGCCGCCTATCGTGGAGTCGAGAGCTACGCCCGCCAGCATCCGGGTGAGGGAGCCGCCGCCGCGTACCTCGCGCTGGGACATGCGTACATGCTCGACCATAAGTACGATGACGCGGCCAACGCTTATCGACAGGCGTCGAAGAGTGGCAAGGCGCTCGACGACTATGCCGACTACCTCGGAGCACAGGCTTTGTTGCAGGCAGGACGAGGAGCGGATGCGTATGCTCTGCTGGACCACTTCGCCAGCCGCCACCCGTCGAGCATCTTCGTCTCGGACGCGCCGGTGCTGCTGGCCAACACCTATCTGCAGCAGCTCAATCCGCAGGCGGCGTTGAAGGTGCTGCTGCCTCTCGGAGATACGCTGCAGGCCTCGCACGTTGGCTTCCGCTATGCGCTGGGCCGGGCCTACCAGATGTCGAACGACACGACACGCGCCGCTGCGGTCTTCCGCGGCATCTATCTTAAACAGCCCCTCAGCCCCGAGGCAGGGCAGGCGCGCACACAGTTGCAGGCGATGGGTGTGCCGCTGACGGCGGCCGAACGCAAGATCCACGCCGACCAGCTCTTCAACGCGAAGCAATATACGGCAGCCGCCGACGAGTACCAGGCGATTGCGCAAAACAGCACCGGCCTCAGCGCGGCAGATCTCGATGCGCTGAAGGTCTACTCCGCTGTCTGCGATATGAAGCTGAAGCGTATCAGTCGCAAGCAGGTAGAGCAGTTGCCGGATCTCGCGGGCGACGGCGGCGCGCTTAAGCTGTACATGCTATCGGAGTTGTCGCGCGATGAGAACGATGAGGCGGGCCACGACGCTCTGATCGCCCAGATGGTCGAGCGTTATCCTGCCAGCCGCTGGCTGGAGGAGGCGCTCTACTCGGGCGGCAACATGTACCTGCTCAAGAACAACGCGAAGCAGGCTACCTATCATTACTCTCTGCTGGTAAAGCTGTTCCCTAACAGCGTCTATGCGCCTTCCGCGCACTGGCGTGCAGCGTGGATGAACTACCGGTTGCGCAACTACGCCGAAGCCGCACGATTGATGGACGAACAGATCAGAATGTATCCCGCCGGAGCCGAGGTTTCGAGCGCTCTTTACTGGCGCGGGCGCATCTATGAAGACGAGGAGCACAACTTCGGCCAGGCGGTGAACTACTATCGGACGCTGTCGGAGACCTATCCCAACTACTACGACGCCGACCTGGCGCGGCAGCGTCTTGCCGTGCTGAAGGCGCAGGCGCCCGTGCCTCCTGCGCCAACGCTGAGTTCGGTGCCCGCCGCACAGGTGCCGGATTTGACCGGCGAATTGCCGGAGAACGAGCCTCACCTCATCAAAGCCAAGCTGTTGGCAAATGCCGCCCTGAACGAATACATCGGTCCCGAGATTCAGGCGAGTCCGACTTCGAACGAATGGGGAGCGCTGGCCGAGGCCGAGATCTATGCCTCCTATGGCGAGTACACGCGGTCGGTGCAGTCGATGAAGCACAGCGATATCTCCTTCTATGCGCTGCCGATCGACCAGGTTCCGAAGGTCTATTGGCACCTATTGTTTCCACAGCCCTACTGGGCCGACCTGGTTGCGCAATCGAAGAAGAACGGGCTGGACCCGTATTTTGTGGCATCGCTGATTCGGCAGGAGTCGGAGTTCAACGCAGGCGCAGTCAGTCGCGCCCAGGCGTATGGGCTGATGCAATTGCTGCCGTCGGTGGGCAAGTCGATAGCGAAGAAACAGGGCATCAGGCATTTCAAAACGAGCGACCTGTTGAATCCGAAGATCAATCTAGAACTAGGCACGGCCAATCTGAAGCAGGTTCTGGGCCGGTTCGGCGGGCAGGCAGAATATGCTTTGGCCGCATACAACGCTGGCGATACGCCGGTGCGGCGCTGGATGTCGAGCAACGATTACAAGGACATCCCGGAGTTTGTGCAGTCGATCCCTTACTCCGAGACGCGAAACTACGTTCAGGCGGTGCTGAGGAACCGGGAGATGTACAGGGTTCTGTATCCGGGCAAGTGAGCGGAGTGCTCGCCAGAGAGCTTAGTGCTTCTCGGGCTTGTCGTGCTTCTCGTGGGGATAATGCGTGGGAATCACGCCGGCCTGCAGCTTGATCAGTTCGGGCTGGGCGAACCGGCTCGGTCCCAGAACCGCGACTCTGGGCAGAACGCCGCGCGCCATGGCCACTTCATCGCAGGCATAAAGCCGCGGGCAGTTCTGGCAGTCCTTGTAGATCTTGTCCGGCAGGGTAGTGCGGTCGACCATCCTGAAACCGTAGTGAAAGAAGAAGTCGGGAATGCGGGTGAAGAGGCTGACGCAGACGACGCCCTGCTCCTCGGCTTCGGCCAGCAGCGCCCGCAGAATCTTGCCGCCCGCGCCCTGGCCCTTGGCCTCCGGCTTCATGACGATGGAGCGAACCTCGGCCAGATGCGGCCCGTACAGGTGCAGTGCGCCGCAGCCGAGAAAGACCCCGTTCTCGGATTCGGCGACGGTGAAGTCGCGGACGTTCTCGCAGATCTCGGCGTAGCTCCGGCGCAGCAGCGTCCCATCACCGGAGAGAGAGTTCACCAGATCGAAGAGGTGAACGGCATCCTGCAATTTGGCTTTGCGTACCGTCGCTCCACCTACGCGGGGACGCGACGATGACGTCGAATCACTCACCGGCGCCAGTGGACTAAACACGGACATCCTTGTCCTCCCTTACCTCTCCTGTCTCGGCTTCGAGGCGCTGGCGGGTGTCGATCAGGGCCTGTCTGACCCGGTGTCGTGCCGTCCCGCCGATGACGTCGTGGCAATCGAGGGTTGCTTCTAGAGTAACCGATTCGTAGAAGTCTTCGCTGAACTCAGGACCGAACTGGTTAAGTTCGGCGAGGGTGAGGTCGTTGAGTTCGCGTCCGGTTTCGAGCGCGAAACGGACGGCGTGGCCGATCTTCTCGTGCGCTTTGCGGAAGGGAACGCCTTTGTTTGAGAGATAGGTGGCGGCGGCCATGGCGTTGAGATAACCGGCGGTTGCGGCGGCCTTCATGCGGTCGTAACGGAAGCGCAGGGAAGTAGTGAAGGCGGGAAGAAGCCTGAGGATTCCAAGCGTGGTCTCGGCGGCGTCAAAGACTGGCTCCTGACCTTCCTGTAGGTCTTTGTTGTAGGCGAGGGGCAGGCCCTTGAGGAGCAGGGTGAGGGTCGCGGACGCGCCGAAGAGCCGGGCGGATTTGCCGCGGAGGAGTTCGGTGAGGTCGGGATTCTTCTTCTGCGGCATGGCGCTGGAGCCGGTGGAGAAGGCTTCGGGGAGGTCGAGGAAGCCGAACTCGGCGGTGGAGAAGAGGGTGAGTTCTTCGGCGAAGCGGGAGATGTGCAGGCCGAGCAGCGAAAGCGTCTGCGTGAACTCCATGGCGAAGTCGCGGTCGCTGGTGGCGTCCATGCTGTTGGGCGTCGGCGCATCAAAGTCCAGCGCGTTTGCTGCAATGGTGCGGTCGAGGGCGAGGGTTGCGCCGGCGATGGCTCCCGAGCCGAGAGGGCAGCGGTTCATGCGGGCCTTCTCGTCTTCGAGGCGGGAGAGGTCGCGCTCGATCATGCTGACGTAGGAGAGCAGCCAATGGGCGACGAGGACGGGCTCCGCGCGCTGGAGGTGGGTGTAGGAGGGCATGACGGCATCGCCCGCCTGTTCGGCCAACGTAACGAGGGCAAGCGCCCATTGACGGAGGCCGGAGAGGATGCGGTTGGCGGAGTCGCGGACGTAGAGGCGCATGTCGGTGGCGATCTGCTCGTTGCGGCTGCGGCCGGTGTGGAGCTTGAGGGCGAGGTCGCCGATCTTCTTTGTGAGTTCAAGCTCGACGAAGTGGTGGATGTCTTCGGCTTGCTCGTTGCCGGCGATGTCTTCGAGTTTGGCTACGGCGCGGAGGCCCTGCTCCATCAGGAGGAGTTCTTCGCTGGTGAGGATGCCGGCGGCTGCGATGGCGCGGGCGTGCGCGATGCTGGCTTCGACCTCGTACGGGAGGAGGCGGTAGTCGAAGGGGAAGGATCGCTGCCATTCCTCGAACTTTTCGTTGAGGGGTTCGCGAAAACGGCCGGACCACATCTTTGCGGGTTGTTGTTTGTCGGACATAATTCTCTTTCTGTGGTCCGGCTAT
>Ga0207674_10000698_pt1 | contig 43696 bp, 36 predicted proteins | sample KBSCornC72_FD_184303 | JGI IMG/M metagenome (GOLD analysis project Ga0207674, IMG submission 184303) | Corn rhizosphere microbial communities from Kellogg Biological Station, Michigan, USA - KBS Corn C7-2 (SPAdes) (version 2) | ecosystem: Host-associated > Plants > Roots > Rhizosphere > Soil ... | reverse complement strand
CGGCTTCCAGAGCCAGCTTTCCTACACCTGGTCGAAGTGCCTGGACAACGCCTCGGGCACGTACGGATTGGAAGGCGGCATTCCCTGGTCCAACCCGTTGAATGGCGCCTTTGACCACGGACGGTGCCTCTTTGACAGACCGCACGTCTTCACCCTAAGCGGAGTTTACGCCCTGCCGTTCCAGCAGAATATTTTCGTCAAAGGATGGCAGATGAGCGGCGGACTGAACGTACAAAGCGGCTCGCCGTGGAACGTTCTCATCGGGTTTGACCAGAGCGGAAGTGCAGTCGCCAACCAGCGACCCAACCTGGCGCTGCCCGCGGACACGATCATGACCGGCAATATTAACCAGTGGGCCAACCCTGCCGGATTCTCTCTGCCGGCGCCGGGAACCCTTGGCAATCTACAGCGGGACTTCCTGGCTGGTCCGGGAACGGTAAACACGAACTTCTCGGTGATCAAAGAGACGCCCATTAAAGAGCAGCTCCGTGTTCAATTCCGCGCCGAGTTCTTCAATCTGTTTAACCACGCCAACTTTGCTCTGCCCAATGCCAACGTATTCGTGCAGACCGCAAACGGCGGCGGCGCCCCCAACCCGACGTTTGGCAAGATTACGGCGACCACAACCGCGGCCCGGCAGATTCAGTTTGCCTTGAAGTTGCTGTTTTAACGAGGAGGTTGCCAGAGCATGATATAGCCACCCACATCGGGGTCGCGGATCAAAGCCGCCCGGCCCTTGTGGAAATCGATAATGCCGCCTGCCGAGGCGGTGATCGCGCCATGCTCCTTGGCTCGGGCATAAGCGGATTGAATGTTACTGACCTGGAATCCGGCATAGTTAGCGTTGATGTCCTGGAACTTGATTGGCGGAGGAGTCTTGCCGGCATTCACGGCAAAAAGACCCAGCTCAATGCGCACGTTGTTGCTGGTCGTCGCCTGCGGGAACCAGCCGTTGAGCATCACCTGGGCTGCGCCGAGCCGGCCTTCCAGGGGCGCATAGTCGCCGCCCAGGACCTTTCCGTAAAAATCCTGTGCTTTTTGCGGATCCATGATGTTCGTGGCGTAGTGATTGAAGCCGGCCTGTTTGCCCAGGCGGTCCATGTTCGCCGCTGTGGCGGAAGAATTGGAAACCATGGGTGTCGCGGGAGGATCGCCGGGCTTCGGAATGGGCTTGCTGAAATACTCGATCGTAAGTCCATCGGGATCCTGAATAAACGCGTAGCGGCGGAATCCTGGCTGGCGGCGGGGATTGGGCAGACCCTGGACTTCAGGCATTTTCAGCATGTTCAATCCTTCGAGCTTGTCCAGTAAATCGCTGACGTTGCCGTCCACAGTCAGGTCAATATGACTGGCTAGCAGATTCCAGGAACTGAGCTTGCTCCAGTCCTGACGTTCAATCCCGCGGTATTGACGCAGCACCAGTGTGAAGGGGACATCCGACACGGAACTCTGAACCCGCATGGTTGCGGTCCGCGATTCTGCCCCCGGTGTGTTGCCTAGCTTGTTCAGCTCTTTATCAACAGTCCAGGCACTCGGCCCCTCGATCACCTTAAAGTCGATAGCCTCGAAGAATTTTATGGACCGTTCCAGGTCGGCGACCTGGTGACCGACAAGGGCCAATCCCAGCACATCCGCAGGTCGACCCGATGGTTGCGCGAACAGAGATGGCATTGCCAGGGTAAGGACAAGGTTGAAAGTCAGAACGCCTAGCCGCCTTGAAGCAATCGAGAATGAAGTCTTTGTGTGTTTGATCATGTCATCTGACGTGAAGCGCCTTGGCTAATCCCAATACATTTTATCCCGTAACGGGCGCAGCATACGTATGGTTGGACACTTGTGCCCCAATAGGATTGAATGCAAAGATAGTTCGATCTCCAGAGTATTGTTCACTATGGAAAGGCGGAATTCCATGAATTTCAGAACACGGCGATGGTTGCTGGCGGGCGCGATTCTGCTCAGCCAACTGGCGTTTGGCCAAAACGGAAGTCATTGGGTTGCAACATGGGCGACCGCGCAACAGCAGCCGGGGGGCTTCGGCCGAGGCGGCCCAGGCCGCGGCGGGACTCCGGCAGCCCCAGCAGCAACACCGGCCACACCGCCCGCGACCCCGACCCCTCCGGCAAGCACGCTGGCGAATCAGACCGCACGCATGGTGGTGCGCACGAGCATAGGAGGAAGCCGGTTACGCGTACACTTCTCGAACGCATTTGGCACGACTCCCGTGGAGGTGGGCTCCGTCCATATCGCACTGCGGAGCAAGGACTCGGCGATTATCCCGGAATCCGATCGACCTCTGCTCTTTGGCGGCAAGGCTTCGGCGCGGATTCTGCCGGGCGCTGAGTTGCTGAGCGATCCGGTCGATCTAACGGTGCCTAAGCTGAGCGACTTGGCGATCAGCGTGTTCGTTCCGGGCGAGTCCGGCCCGGCATCGGCGCACTCGCAGGCCTTGCACACGACATACATCGTCGCTGGCGATGCTACGGGCAATACTGATTTGACAGATGCTAGAACCACCGCTGCGTGGTATTGGATTTCAGGTATCGATGTGATGGCGCCGGCGGATGCGGGCGCGATCGTTGCCTTTGGCGATTCGATCACCGACGGTACGACCTCCACAATAAATGCCAATAAGAGCTGGCCCAGTCAGTTGTCGGAGCGGTTAGCGGCGAATCCGGCGACGGCCAACGTCGCCGTCTTGAATTTTGGGATTGCGGGGAATCAGGTGCTGGGTGATGGGGCGGGTGTTAGCGCGCTGGCTCGGTTCGATCGCGACGTCCTGAGCCCTGCCGGAGTCAAGTGGCTGATGATCCTGGAAGGTATCAACGACATGAACCTCGCCGGCCGCGGCGGGCAAACAGGCTTTCAGTTGAAGGCCGAACATCTGATCGCCGGCATGCAGCAGATGATCGAGAGGGCGCACACGCACGGCATCAAGGTGATCGGATGTACGCTGACGCCATTCGGAAACGCGTCGGACACTGTAGAAGCGATGCGGCAGGAATTGAACGCGTTTATACGGACGAGCGGAGCATTTGACGCCGTGGTGGACTTCGACAAAGTGATCCGCGATCCCAGCGATCAGCGGCAGTTCATCAAGGAGTACAACAACACGGACAAGCTGCATCCCAACGATGCGGGATACAAAGCCATGGCGGACGCAGTGGATCTTGCGTTATTCGGCGCCAACCCGGCAAATCGCAGGTAGACAGATGAAGTCGGTGGGGCCGAGATTTTGCCTGCCTACTTCTTGCAACCCTTCTTGGTTTCCTCGAATCCGTCGAACAATCGCCCGGCGTTGGCGCCTGCCAGCGTCTCCAGCCGGTGCGGCTGGCCCTTCTCGACGGTATAGCGCGCAACTGTTCCGGTAGAGCGCAGGAGCTCGGCTTCTTTCTTCATCTCCGGGTGCCACATGTATTCGTCATTCTCGCCGACGTACATGAAGACGCACATCTTCGAAATAGCCTGGAGTTTGGCCGGGCTGGGCTCCCACATATAACCAGGGAAGGCGGTGATCGACGAAAAGTACTGAGGATTCGCGGCCGCGACGTGGAATGCAGCGATCCCGCCGTTGGATGGTCCGGCGATATGGAACTTGTTGTCTTGTATCTTGTAATCCGCCAGGATCATCTTTAAGAACTCAGGGAAAATTCGAGCGCCGCCCTCGAAGAACAACTGGTCGCCGGGCGCGGCCGGAGCGATTACGATATAGCCGCGTTTTTCGGCTTCAGCACGGAAATTGCGGCTCAGAACACTATCCACCGTGTTCATGGTTTGCGGGCCTCCGCCGAAGGCCAGGATGGCTGGATAGGTCTTCGCGGGATCATACCCGTTGGGAAGAACCACTTTATACGAAACTGTGGTCCCGGCCACTTTCTTGGTCTTTTCCTGCAGTTCCGCCTGGACCGGCTGGGTCGCGAATACCGCAACGACGACTGCTGCGGAAAAGATCCACTTCGAGCTTTGCTGATTCATATAGCACCGATTCTATCCAAAGATTTCCGTTGCAGGAGGGTATACATCCGCAGGCCTCAAGATCGTTAGACTGTGATCATGGATTACGCTACCCTAGTCAACCGGACGGTCCGCAGCCGTTCCATAGTGGTGTGCGCCGCGTTTGGAGCTGCCGTGCTGATATCCGCGACCCCGGCCCGCGCGCAAGCTTTCGCCGAGGTGAAGTCCGCACTTGTAGACTACTCGAAGGCTGATTTCGATCCTCGCAAAGCTTGCGAGGCCCTGGGCAAGTTCAAGGCTAAGGAGGTCGTGCAGATCGCTACGTCGGCGATGCCTGCGGCCACTGGCGCACCGGCCCATTGCCGCGTCACGGGTCTGATCGCACCCGAGATTGCGTTCGAAGTGAGCCTCCCATCGAAGTGGAATGGGCGCTTTTATATGATCGGCAACGGCGGTCATGCGGGTGAGGCGCTGGACGACGCCGGCCGAGTCACGCAGCGCAATCAAGCCTTACTGCTGGGCTTCGCCTTTGCGCAGACGAACACCGGCCACGATGCCAGCAAGGAACCCGGCGGGACCTTCGTGATGAGTAATCCGCAGAAAGCGATCGACTATGCTTGGCGTGCTGTGCACCTGACTGCCACGACCGCCAAGAACATTACGAAGGACTATTACGGCAAAGCAGTATCCCGCGCTTATTGGAACTCATGTTCCAATGGCGGGCGTCAGGGGCTCCTTGAAGCGCAACGCTTTCCCGACGATTTCGACGGTATCGTGGCGAATGCACCGTGGGTAGATCAGACGGGCTTCACGATCGGCGCGATGTGGAACCAGAAGGCGCTGAGTCAGGCGCAGGTCACGCCGGCGAAACTTGCTCTGGTGGCCGACCGGGTGATGGCGAAGTGCGACGCGCTCGATGGGCTTAAAGACGGGCTGATCGACGATCCACGCAAGTGTAACTTCGACCCGCGCCGTGATGTGGCGGCCTGTAGCGCGGGCACCGACGGCTCGGACTGCCTCACCGGCGCACAGGCGGAGGCGGTTGCAAAAATCTACGGTGGTCCTATGAGCAATGGCAAGCCTTTCTTCCCCGGTTACATGCCGGGGAGCGAAGCTGTCACGACGGGCCTGTTCGGCGGGGGGACCGGCAGCGGTTGGCTGAACGTGATCGTCGGAACGCAGCCGAACGCAAAACCCGCGGATTTCAATTTGGCGGAAAACACCATGCGGTATCTTGTGTTCACTCCACCGAAGCCGGACTACGACTATACGACGTTCGATTTCGACCACGATACTCGCCTACTGGATGAATGGAGCAAGAAGGCGGACGCGAAGGACCCCGACCTTTCGAAGTTCCGTAAACACGGCGGCAAAGTGCTGATGACCTACGGGTGGGCAGACTCGATCCTGCAGCCGATGGCGGGCGTACATTACTACGAGCAGGCGGTGGCGAAGAACGGCCCGGCGACGTCAGATTTCTTTCGCCTATTCATGGTGCCCGGCATGGCGCACTGCGGGGGCGGGATCGGTCCGGACCGCCACGACCCGGTGACGGCGATGATCGATTGGGTCGAAAAAGACAAGGCCCCGGCTTCGATGGTCGCCAGCCGCGTGGTAGACAACAAAGTAGTGCGCACCCGTCCCCTGTGTCCTTACCCGCAAGTCGCTCGCTACTCGGGCGAAGGCAGCATTGATGAAGCAGCCAATTTCCGTTGCATGGCGCCACAATGAACAAACGCAAACTTGGAAATAGCGGCCTGGAAGTTTCCGCCCTGGGGCTCGGCTGCATGGGAATGAGCTTCGGGTATGGCCCGCCTGCAGACAAACAGGAGATGATCGCGTTAATTCGCACGGCTGTCGAACGCGGCGTCACCTTCTTCGATACCGCTGAAGTGTATGGCCCGTTCACGAATGAAGAGCTTGTCGGCGAAGCCCTGGCTCCGTTCCGCGACCAAGTGGCGATCGCCACCAAGTTCGGTTTCAAACTCGACCCGAACAACTTCAAACAGACAGGCCTGGACAGCCATCCCGAACACATCAAGCAGGTCGCCGAGGCTTCGCTCAAACGACTCAGGACTGATGTTATCGATCTGTTTTATCAGCACCGTGTTGACGCGGACGTGCCGATCGAAGACGTGGCCGGAGCGGTGAAGGACCTGATTCTGGCGGGCAAGGTAAAACACTTTGGCCTTTCTGAAGCTGGAGTGCAAACGATCCGTCGCGCGCACGCCGTTCAGCCGGTGACCGCGCTCCAAAGTGAATACTCGCTGTGGTGGCGCGAGCCGGAAGCGGAGGTGATCCCAACTCTGGAGGAACTCGGGATCGGTTTCGTTCCGTTCAGCCCTCTGGGCAAAGGCTTCCTCACCGGGAAAATCGACGACAGCACCAAGTTCGACAGCTCCGACTTCCGCAACAGCGTCCCGCGTTTTACACCGGCAGCTCGAAAAGCGAATCAGGCTTTGGTCGATTTGCTCGGCGCCATCGCGAAACGGAAGAATGCGACACCTGCTCAAATCGCCCTGGCGTGGCTGCTGGCGCAAAAGCCGTGGATTGTTCCCATTCCCGGCACCACGAAACCGCATCGGCTCGAGGAAAACCTGGGAGCACCCGCTCTGGAGCTAACATCTGACGATCTGCGGGAGATAGAAAGCGCGGCATCCAAGATCACCGTGGAAGGGGCGCGATACCCAGAACATCTGCATCGGCTTGTCGGTCGCTAACCGTCAGCGACGAACAATACTCGGGCTGACGAACGGGTTCTGGTCAAGATTGATAAAAAGGGCCGCGCCTACCACGTAACAAAAAGGGGGGAGTCTCGAAGAAGTTCGCGGCCCCATGTCCAGGTTGGTCTCCTTTCCTAGAAGGCGGGCATAAGATTCCCACCCTCTAATAATTCAACGTATCCGCCCGATTCGGAGTAACACCGGTTCAAAGGGTATTCTTGACACCGTCCGGGCAGTAGTCCGTCACTTCGAACCGAATCGAAACACCACGCCTGCCGAGAACCGCATACCGTTCTGGTTTCCATACGGGCTCCAAATGTTCGGAGTTTGAGTCATCAGGTAGTCCAACTGGAAAGGCTTGACGTAGACATGGTCCGTCAGCTTGACGTCCACACCACCGCCATACGCCATGGCAAAACCGTTCTCAGCGAACGAATTCCCGGTAACCGGATCCGTGAGGCTGGTGGAGACACGAGCACCACCGAAAAGAGCCTGCGCGTAAGGTGTGATCCTGGACATTCTAAAATTCACCCGCGGCCCGAACAGATAGGTGAAGGTGGTGGGGTTGAAGTTCACATCGGAGCTATTCCGGTAACCGCCGAGGTCCGCCACAACGCCGAACGTGCGGTTAAGGTTGTATTCGACCGTCCCAGTTCCACCCGTTGAGGTGAGCGATGGAACGCCACTGCCGGGGTACAGGGTTGTAAAAGAGAAATTCATTCCCGTTTCCACGGCCGGTGTCGTGTTCTCTTGCGCATTAAGGACAGCGGCGGTGAATACCAGTGGGATTGCAAAAACGATTGTTTTCATGAAAAGACCTCCTTGATTCTTGTGACGCGACCAATCTAGGCCCTCACGACAATTCAGACGGGTGTCGAATGACTGAGGCTGCTACTGTTGCCGCGGCAGATTCTGGAGCCATCCGAGAGTAGCCGGCACACCCGTCTATGCCGAACAGATATGCCGCCTACATCTATTCGGCACAGATACTGAAAATCGCTAACCATCTGGTTGCTACGCGCATCTGTTAGACATGGGTTTTCCGTCATGAATGGTGCATCTGTGCGAAACAGCATTCACAGAATATTGGGCGCCCGGACGAATACCCTCTGGATCGGATTCGCTGGCCTGTTGTCTCTCATGGTCTTCATCGCCGTCGATTCCGGAAGAATGCTCCGGAGCGTTGCCGCGACGAGTGCCACGTTAAGGCGGGAATCACGCGATCGTGATGCCTTGCTGGATCTGCTTCGAAACGATATCTACCACTCGGGCACGATTGTCCGCGACTATCTCCTGGAAACGGAAGACGCTGGTGCGGCGACTCAACGAGCGGAGTTAGAATCTGTCCGAGCCCGGATCGACGATACATTGCAGAGCTATGAGCAGACTTTTCCGCAGAGCGACCGAAGCGAATTTCGCGACCTGCGCTCACACATTGATTCCTACTGGGAATCGCTAGAACCCGCGCTGCGTTGGAGCTCCGTTGCGCGAAGGAACTTAGGGGAAGAGTATCTACACAACGTCATTCTTCCCAGGCGAGCCGAAATCGTTCAGCTAGCAAGGCAGGTCACGCTATTGAACGAACGGGATCTCGATACAGGGGAGGATCGCCTGCAGGCGTTACAAGCGCAGTTCCGCCAGCGCGTAACGATTATTTCTGTTGTGGCGTTGCTAATTGGTGCACTGCTGGCATGCGTCATCATTCGCCGCGTGCAGCACCTGGAACGGCAGACGGAAGCCCGTTACCGGGAAGTAGAAGAGGCGCGCCGGGAGCTTCGAAAGCTTTCGGACCGCCTGGTCACCGCCCAGGAAGAGGAACGGCGCAATCTATCGCGTGAACTGCACGACGAAATTGGCCAGGCAATGTCCGCCATGCTGGTGGACCTCGGAAGACTGGAAGCTGCGCCGCCCGATGGAGCGAAATTAGGCGAGCGTCTGGCCTCCACGCGCAGGATGGCGGAGACCTGCGTGGGGATGGTGAGGAACATGGCCTTGCTGCTGCGTCCCTCTATGCTGGACGACCTCGGACTGATTCCAGCGCTGCGGTGGCAGGCTCGCGAAGTGACCCGGCGCACCGGCCTGCCCGTCAAAATGGTCGCCGACGATATCGCCGACGGACTGCTGGATTCGCATCGCACGTGCTTGTACCGCTTCGTACAGGAAGCTCTCAATAATTGCGCAAGACACTCCCGGGCGACGCAAGTACGGGTGGTTGTACGCGAAGACCCGGATGGGTTGTCTGTTTCGGTACAGGATAACGGCATTGGCTTTGACCCTCGACAGGAGAAAGGCATGGGTTTGCTGGGAATGGAAGAACGAGTGGAACGCCTCAATGGAGCCTTTCGAATTGAGTCACAACCCGGACACGGGACTCTCATTTCGATGCATTTTCCGACCGCGAGCCTCCAGCCCGTTAGCCAAGTGGAGAGTACCGGATGGAACGCATGATTCGGGTGATTCTGGCCGACGATCACGCCGTGATGCGGCATGGACTGCGGCTCATTTTGGAGCAGCACGAGGGATTTGAGGTTTTAGGCGAGGCACGCGACGGCCGGGAAGCCGTAAATCTTGCCGAGGCGCTCCATCCCGATGTCGCGGTTCTGGACATCACCATGCCAAACCTGAATGGCATCGAAGCGGCGCGCCAGATCACCGAGAAGCAGCCCAGTGTTGCGGTTGTTGTTCTGAGCATGCATGCCGATGAAAGCTACGTGCTGCGTGCGCTCAAGGCCGGCGCGCGAGGATATCTTCTGAAGGAATCTCCGGAGTCGGATTTTGTATCGGCCATCCGGTCGGTAAGCGATGGCAAGGCATTCTTCAGCCCCGCTGTAAGCCGCCTCCTGGTGGAAGATTACGTTCGCCAGCTGCAGGATAAGGATATCGAGGACAGTTACGATCTGCTTACTCCGCGAGAACGCGAGATCCTTCAGCTGGTGGCCGAGGGCAAGAGCAACAAGGAAATCGCAAACCTGCTGAACCTCAGTCTGTATACGGTGGAGACGCACCGCAGCAACATTCTTGGCAAGCTCAACCTTCACAGTGTGCCGGAGTTGATTCTGTACGCCGTGCGCAAGGGAGTGATCAGTTAGCGCCTTAGGAACGTCGTCTGGTGCTGCGGTGGAGTTGCTCCAGGTGCCGCCATAGGAACCATCCGGATCGGATTGCGCGCACAACCGCTTCCTTATCCAATGGAGTGCGCAAAATATCTGACCCACCGAACCCCGTGAGGTCATCCCACAAATTCTTATCGGAATGGCCGGATAACAGAATCACCCAAGGACGCGGAGGCAGCCCGGAAAGAACGGAGACTGCTTTGTGCCAATCGCAATCCAGCAGCTCACGTTCCCACAGGACGATCGGAAACGGATGAGTCTTCTGGCTCGTGAGGGCGAATGAAAGCGACTCAGCGATCGCCAGATCCCAATCCGCTTCACGGAATATCGCTTGGAGCGCATCGCGCTCAGGCCCTGGACGCATAATTGCGAGCGCTCGGGGATTCTCCTCCCGAGCGCTTGAGGTGCGTTTCGTCCGCGTCTTTGCCGATCCCCAAAGTCCCAGCATCGTGGTGCCAAGGCCGCTAGCCAAGATAGACCTCGCTTAGCATGCGTGGTTCGGCGTCCCGTTCCGTTTTGGATCCCACCTCGTGGGGTCGATTCGCTATCACGCCTCGCACGATGGATGCTGCGCCATTGTAGGTGGGAAACAATCCATTCAATCGCGTCAGGCGAAACAGCTCCTTGGAGCGGCGGCTAACATTAAGCAGTATCGTGCTGCCCCCGGCCTGCGCCACGGAAACGTGACCGGCGATCAGTTCGCCGAGCCCAGCGCTATCTATCTCGGCCACATTCGAAAAGTCGAGAATCAAACACTTAACGCCAGTTTGCGCCAGCTCTTTCATACTTTCTTTGAGTCCGCATCCTAGCGTTAACGTGGCCTGAACTTCTGTAATCGCCACGTCGCCATCTCTTTCGGTCTTCAGTACGTAATTCATGTTATTCACCTGTGACCTTCAAGCTTTCCTGCAGTTGTTCCTCTTGATCGTGTGCCTTGGCGTACTTCAGATACTCTTTCAACGTCGCCGCGATGTGCTCCGAACCTTGATAGACCCCGTCAACGTAGCCGCGGTATTGACCCTCCCATAGATCGACCCTGTTCTCGTTGAAGAAGTTGATGGCGTCCTGAGCGTCTTTGGCGGCGTCCGTAAGCAGGGCATCTACCCTGTCAACAGCCTGCTTCTCCCAAGGCGTCAGGCCGGATTCAGCCTGCAGATTGCTGATGTCCTTGCCCATCCGATTGATGTCGTCCCGCACCGCCATTAATTTGTCATATTGCGATTCCACGCTGAACCTGTCGGCGAACTGCCGCAGCGAGTCCGCAGCATCGGCAGCTTTACTCGCGGATCGTTGAATTTCTCTGAGAGTCTCTCGCGCCTGGTCGCTTCCAGTGGAGGCCTCGGCTGTCGAAATCGTGATTGCAACAAACAGCATCGAGGCGACGGTAAAACGCGCTCTAGCTTTCATACTTCTGCTCTCCTTTTAGACTTAAGCCGGCTCAGACCGTTGATCATTTGCCGTGCTCATTAGCAATGACGCGATTGGTGGTACGAGCGCGTCTACTCCTCGCGGGGCATTCTGAGTCGAAATTGGAGGGTACTTCGCCCTTTGGCTATTGCCTCCCGTCAGCCGTCCGTTCAACATGGAATCCGGGCGGTAGATACCGAGGCGCTCGCGCCTGCGCCTTTTGAATTAAAGCTCCGCAACGTACTGGGGGCCTAATGGATCTTCCGTAAAGGAGCCTTATGTGTCGAGGTGTCATCTCCGAACACTTGGGAGTCGATGGACGAGAATAACTCCTTTCTGCTTGAGACGAAGCTCGAACCGCCTCTAGCACTTCCAGCGGGTGAGCGTCAGCTCGCGCTGCCTCCGCCAGCGGGTCCCGCGCCCCCAAAACATCACCGGTCGATGCTTAAGTGGATCGTTCTCATTGCTCTTTTGGCAGGGGGGATATGGGGAGGCGCTCACTGGTATAGGACAAGTGGCACATTCGCCAGTGGTCCGGCCCCCAGCACCGGGAAGCGAGGCTCGGGAAAGGGTACAGACACCACTCCCGTGATCGCCACCAAGGCTCGACGCGGGAACATCGGTGTCTATTTCAATGGACTTGGAACCGTAACGCCGATTTACACCGTCACCGTGAAGAGCCGCGTGGACGGACAGCTGATGGATATCCATTATCGCGAGGGCGATACGGTCCATCAGGGCGATCTGCTCATTCAAATCGATCCACGGCCCTTTCAGGTCCAGTTAACCCAAGCCGAAGGCCAGATGGCGAAAGATCAAGCTGCGCTTGAAAACGCGCGCCTCGATCTCACTCGCTACGAAACCCTGCTGAAACAGAACGCCATTCCCGAGCAGCAAGTGGCGACACAAAAAGCCACGGTTACACAGGACGAGGCGGTTGTGAAGTCGGACCAGGGCCAGATCGACAGCGCCAGGCTGAACCTCACGTATTGTCGTATTACAGCGCCAATTACAGGCCGGATCGGATTGCGTCTGGTGGACCCGGGCAACATTGTCCACGCGAGTGACTCCAATGGTCTGCTGGTTATCACGCAAGTCCAGCCTATCAGCGTTCTATTCACAGTTGCGGAAGATCAATTACCGACCGTGCTGCAGAAAATGAAGATGGGAGCGCTTCAGGTGGATGCTTACGATCGCGACATGAAGAAGAAACTCGCCCAAGGATCGCTCACCACCGTTGACAATCAAATCGACCAGACCACCGGCACCGTCCGCTTGCGTGCTACTTTCGACAACACCGACGACTCGCTCTTCCCGAACCAATTTGTGAATGCTCGGCTCCTGGTGGAAGAGAAGCGCGGCGTGGTTCTGCTTCCCAGTGCGGCCATCCAGCGATCCTCGACTGCAACGTACGTATACCTGGTCCAGCCTGATTCGACAGTAGCCGTTCGAAACATCACGGAGGGGACCACCGAGGGTGACGATACCGAAATAGCATCGGGACTCAACCCAGGGGACGTAGTGGTCATGACTGGTGCGGACAAGCTTCAGGAAGGCAGCAAGGTGAATGCGCAGATTCCGCAGGATAGGGCCAAGGGTAAGGGAGCCACGCGCCAGTGAATCCATCCCGGCCATTCATCTTGCGTCCAGTAGCGACTTCGCTACTCATGGCCGGAATCCTGCTCGCCGGTGGATTTGCCTACAAGCAGCTTCCCGTTTCCGCATTGCCGGAAGTGGATTATCCGACGATTCAGGTGATCACGTTTTATCCGGGGGCGAGTCCGGATGTCATGGCGTCGTCCGTAACGGCCCCCTTGGAGCGGCAATTCGGCCAGGTTCCAGGATTGCAGCAAATGACGTCCACCAGTTCCGACGGCAGCTCCGTCATCACGCTGCAGTTCAACTTGAGCCTCAACATCGATGTGGCCGAGCAGGAGGTGCAGCAGTCCATCAACGCCTCGGGGACCTTTCTGCCTCCGGATCTTCCGGCCCCGCCGATCTACAGCAAAAGCAATCCCGCGGATGCGCCGATCCTGACACTCTCCCTGACTTCAGTCCATACAGAGCTCTCGAAGGTAGAAGACCTGGCCGACACTCGTCTCGCTCCCAAGATCTCGCAGTTGCCCGGCGTCGGATTGGTCAGCATTAGCGGGGGGCAGAAGCCTGCCGTCCGGATTCAAGTGAATCCGACCCTGCTGGCATCCTACGGCTTGACGCTCGAAGATGTCCGCAGCGCCATCGCCGCGGCGAATGTCAACCAGGCAAAAGGTAATTTCGACGGACCCTATCAGGCGTATCAGATCGGCGCCAACGACCAATTGGTATCAGCTGGCGATTACGCCAGCTTGATCATTGCTTACCGCAACGGCGCCCCGGTCAAGCTCTCCGACATAGCCGGCGTCAAGGACGATGCCGAGAATATCCGCCAGGCCGCCTGGATGAACCAGACGCCGGCCGTCATCGTCAATATCCAGCGGCAGCCTGGAGCGAACATCATATCGGTCGTCGATCGCATCAAGACACTGCTCCCGCAGCTCACCGCGACACTTCCGCAGGACGTAAAGGTCAGCGTCCTGACCGACCGCACCAACACCATCCGCGCCTCGGTTAAGGACGTCCAGTTCGAGCTTATGCTGACGGTGGCGCTGGTAGTGATGGTGATCTTCCTGTTCTTGCGCAACTTCGCGGCGACAGTGATACCGAGCATTGCCGTCCCACTCTCTCTGGTCGGAACCTTTGGCGTGATGTATCTGCTCGGCTACAGCCTGAACAATCTGACGCTCATGGCCTTGACCATCTCCACCGGCTTTGTGGTCGATGACGCCATCGTCATGATCGAGAACATCAGCCGCTACATCGAGGAGGGAGAACGGCCTTTGCAGGCGGCCCTCAAGGGATCCGAGCAAATCGGATTCACCATCGTGTCGCTCACCGTGTCGCTGATCGCCGTGCTCATCCCCTTGCTATTCATGGGCGATATCGTGGGCCGGCTGTTCCGCGAGTTCGCCGTCACTCTCAGCGTCACGATTCTGGTTTCCGCCGTCGTCTCTCTAACGCTCACCCCAATGATGTGCGCCAAACTGCTGAAGCACAAGCCGGAGCATGAGCAAAACCGCCTGTATCGCGCATCCGAGCGAGCCTTCGAGTGGGTCATCGAACAATACGGCCGGACCCTCAAGTTCGTCTTGCAATACCAGACAATAACTCTTCTGGTGGCCGCCGGGACCCTCGCTCTGACGGTCTACCTCTACATCGTGATTCCCAAAGGTTTCTTCCCTATTCAGGACACCGGCGTGATCCAGGGTGTTTCGGAGGCGGCCCAGACCGTGTCCTTCGGGGCGATGGCCGACCGCCAGCAAACCCTCGCGAAAATCATCCTGCAGGATTCCGCCGTGGAGAGTTTATCTTCTTTCATCGGCATCGACGGCACGAACACAACGACCAATAGCGGGCGTATTCAAATCAACTTAAAATCGCTCGACGAACGAAAGGACACCGCCACCGACGTCATCCGCCGCCTGCAACCAGAGTTGGCCCGCGTTCCGGGAATCACACTATTCATGCAGCCGGTACAGGATCTGACCGTAGAGGATCGCGTCAGCCGCACTCAGTTCCAGTACACACTCGAAGATCCCAGTATCGACGAGCTGAATACCTACGCTGCACGCTTGATCGCCAAGTTACAACAGGCGCCCGAACTGCGTGACGTCGCGAGCGACCAGCAAACCCAGGGTCTGCGAGCCAGGTTGATCTACGATCGCGACACCGCTTCGCGCCTGGGTATCACGCCAGCCAGCATCGATCAGACGTTGTACGACGCTTATGGTCAGCGCCAGGTCTCGACCATCTTCACGCAGTTGAACCAATACCACGTGGTGCTGGAGCTGCTGCCGGGTTTCCAGAAGAATCCCCAAGACCTGCGGGAGTTGTATGTGCGTTCGGCTGGATCGGCCGCGGCCGGTAGCAGCGGCCTGGTCTCCGGAGGTACCTCCGCGACCGGACTCTCGAAAGGTCCAACCAATGCTGCCGCCAACACTGCGGCCCCCGGTTCAGGATCGTTCAATTCCACGGGCGGCCTCGGCGGAACTGCTGCTTCCTCCGCGGCGTTTTCGAGCGGTAGCCAGGTTCCCCTCAACGCGTTCTCCCGCGTGGAGCTGGCTGCGTCTCCTATCACCGTCAACCACCAGGGACAGTTTCCCGTAGTCACGCTTTCGTTCAATCTTGCGCCCTCGGCATCGCTTGGAAACGCGGTCCAAGCCGTGGAGCGCGCGAAAGACGAGGTCGGATTGCCGGCTAGCATCCAGGCCGGATTTCAGGGCACGGCCGCGGCGTTCCAAGGGGCGCTCTCCAACGAAGTGTTTCTTATTCTCGCCGCTCTGGTCACTGTCTACATCGTCCTGGGTGTGCTGTATGAAAGCTACATCCATCCGCTGACCATTCTCTCCACGCTTCCCTCCGCAGGCGTGGGCGCTCTGCTGGCGCTGCTGATCACTGGCAACGATTTCAGCGTCATCGCACTGATCGGCATTGTGCTCTTGATCGGAATCGTGAAGAAAAACGCCATTATGATGATCGATTTCGCATTAGACGCCGAGCGCCATGGAGGCAAGTCGCCTGAGGACGCGATCTATCAGGCTTGCTTGCTGCGCTTTCGCCCCATCATGATGACCACCATGGCGGCGCTGCTCGGCGGCGTTCCGTTGGCATTCGGCGGAGGCACCGGATCCGAATTGCGGCGGCCTCTAGGCATCACTATCATCGGCGGCTTGATTCTCAGCCAGGCACTGACCCTGTATACGACGCCGGTCATCTATCTCTGGTTCGACCGGCTTTCCCGGAGATTTTCCAAACGATCCGAAGCTTTGGAAGGCTCTCCGGCGCCCGCCTGACCCCCATGAGCATATCAGCTCCATTTATCCGGCGACCGGTCGCCACCACCCTGCTGACCGCGGGCATCGCGCTGGCAGGAGCCGCGGCCTTCCGCTTGCTGCCCGTGTCACCGCTGCCGGAGATCGATTTTCCGACCATTTCCGTAAGCGCGAGTCTGCCGGGGGCAAGTCCAGAAACCATGGCCGCCTCCGTGGCGACGCCGCTTGAGCGCCAGTTCGGCCGGATCGCCGGCGTCTCGGAAATGACTTCGTCGAGCGGCTTGGGCTCGACTTCCGTAGTCCTGCAATTCAATCTGAATCGCGATATCGACGCGGCCGCCCGCGACGTGCAAGCCGCCATCAACGCAGCCCGCGGAAATCTGCCGACGAATCTTCCCGGCAATCCCACGTACCGCAAGGTGAACCCCTCCGATGCGCCCATTTTCATTCTCGCGCTGACGTCGGAAAAGTTGCATAAATACGAGATGTACGACGCCGCCTCGACCATCGTTGCCCAGAAGCTGTCGCAGATCAAAGGCGTGGGGCAAGTCGTCGTCGCCGGCAGCGCTCTTCCGTCTGTACGCGTCGAATTGAATCCGGATGCAGCGAACAAATATGGTATCGGCCTGGAGCAAGTTCGCTCCGCCCTAGCCAACGCCAATGCGAATACGCCTAAGGGCCATTTCTCTGACCCAGACCGGATGTGGGAAGTGGGCGCCAATGACCAGATCTTCAACGCGGCCGACTACCAGCATTTGATCGTCTCCTATCACAGCGGCGCGGCTGTCCGGATTTCAGACATCGGCGAAGCAGTAGACTCTGTCGAAGACATCCGCAATGCCGGCTATGCCAATGGAAAGCCTTCCGTACTTGTGACGATATACCGCCAGCCCGGCGCCAACGTCATCCAGACTGTGGATCGCGTGCGGGAATCGCTGCCTCAGCTCCACGCGGCCATCTCGCAGGCCATTGACATGCGCATTGCGATGGATCAGACCGTTACCATTCGCGCTTCTGTTCGCGAAGTGGAACGTGCCTTGCTGATCTCTATCGGACTAGTAATCCTGGTGGTGTTTTTCTTCCTGAGGAATCTGCGCACGACGTTTATCCCCAGCGTAGTCGTCCCTGTGTCGCTCATTGGGACGTTCGGCATCATGTATCTGCTCGGTTACAGCGTGGACAACCTGTCGCTGATGGCCCTGGCTGTTTCCACCGGATTCGTGGTGGATGACGCCATCGTCGTGATCGAGAACATAACCCGCTACCTCGAACAAGGCATGAATCCGATGCAGGCAGCGCTGAAAGGCGCACAGGAAATCGGCTTCACCGTCATCGCGATCAGCATCTCGCTAGTAGCCGTATTTATTCCGTTATTGCTGATGCAGGGCCTGGTCGGACGCCTGTTTCGCGAATTTGCCGTTACGCTCTCGGTAGCAATCGCCGTATCCATGATCGTTTCTCTCACTGCCACGCCCATGATGTGCGCGCATCTCTTAAAAGGCGAGCAGAAACATGGCTGGATGTACCGGACAACCGAACGTGGATTCACCACGGTCGTAAACGCGTATGGGAAGGCCTTGAACGTCGTACTCCGCCACTCCTTCATCACGCTGCTGATCCTCCTGGGGACCGTCGCCCTGAACATTTATCTGTTCATTCGCGTTCCCAAGGGTTTCTTCCCGCAACAAGATACAGGCCGGCTCAACGGCAACGTTCAGGCCGATCAGGATACTTCGTTCCAACAGATGGATACCATGTTGAAGCGTTACGTAGACATCATCGGTGCGGACCCGGCAGTGGACACCGTCAACGGCACCACCGGCGGAGGCCGTGGCGGGGCTACCAACAGCGCGCGTCTCAACATTTCCCTGAAGCCGCTCGACGAACGTAAGGCGAGCGCCGAGCAGATTATCGCCCGGCTGCGGCCTAAGCTCGCACGGCTTCCAGGTGCGACACTGTACCTCACCGCCTTCCAGGATTTGCGCGTGGGCGGACGCCAGAGCAATGCTCAGTACCAATACTCTCTGCGGTCAGACAGCGTGCAGGATCTTACGGCATTCGGTCCTCGCATGCTTGCCGAGCTGAAGACCATCCCCCTCATCACCGACGTGAATAGCGATCAGCAGAACCACGGATTGCAGACTTACGTCGAATACGACCGCAAGACTGCGGCGCGCTTCGGAATTTCACCGCAACTGGTCGACAACACGCTCTACGACGCATTCGGACAGCGTCCTGTATCCACAATGTATACGTCGCTGAATCAGTACCACGTCGTAATGGAAGCGGCCCCTCGATACTGGCAGAATCCCGACATTCTGAAAAAGATCTACGTGATGTCCCCCAGCGGCGGGCCCGTTCCGCTGAACGCGTTCGCGCACTTCGCTCCGGCAGTGGCGGCCTTGTCGATTACCCACCAGGGTCTGTTTCCCGCAGTGACCCTGTCCTTCAATCTGCAGCCGGGTGTCGCTCTGGGCGACGCGGTGGATGCGATCGAATCCGCCGCCAACCGTATAGGCCTTCCGCCGGGTGTGCAAACCGTCTTTGCTGGAACCGCGCAGGTGTATCAGGATTCTTTGAACAGCGAGCCGCTCCTGATCGCCGCCGCCTTGGCCTCCGTCTACCTGGTCCTGGGGATGCTGTATGAGAGTTACGTCCATCCCGTAACAATTCTCTCGACTCTGCCTTCGGCCGGCGTCGGAGCGCTGCTTGCGCTGTTATTGACGCATACCGACTTGAGCCTGATCGCCATGATCGGGATCATTCTGCTGATCGGCATCGTGAAGAAGAATGCCATCCTCATGATCGATTTCGCGCTGGCAGCGGAACGCACGCAAGGCAAGAGCTCGCGTGATTCCATTTACGAAGCCTGCATGCTGCGCTTCCGTCCCATCCTCATGACGACCATGGCGGCGCTGCTAGGCGCGCTGCCGCTGGCGCTGGGCACAGGAACCGGGTCCGAGCTGCGCCGACCGCTCGGGATCACCATCATCGGCGGATTGATCGTCAGTCAAGTCCTGACCTTATTTACAACACCGGTAGTCTATCTGTACTTCGATCGGATGCAGCACTGGTGGGCTCGGGGCCATGCCTCGCGCCAACCGGCGGAGCCTCTGGGTTCTGAAACATGAGACTCCAACAACATCATCGGCCGATCGCTTTCGCAATTGCGCTATGCGCTTTGGCGGGCTGCATAGTAGGACCGAATTATAAGCGGCCTGCCGCGCCTGCCCCGGTGAGCTTCAAAGAACCTCTGCCGCCCGGATGGAAGCAAGCCGAGCCTGGCGGCGCCTTCGTAAACGGCAAGTGGTGGGAGATCTACAACGACCCAGCTTTGAATGGGCTGGAGGAACAGGTCAGCATCTCGAATCAGAACGTGCTGCAGGCTGAGGCGCAATACCGCGAGGCCAAGGCCGCGGTTCGCGAAGCTCGCTCTGCGCTGTTTCCGACGGTCTCGGCGGGGCTGGGGATTACTCAGGCACGCGCCGGAATTAGCACGAACACGACGGCCAATTCGAGCTCCCGGACTACTTTCAGTTTGCCCTTTAGTGTCGCTTGGGAGCCGGATCTGTGGGGCAATATCCGTCGGAGCGTAACCGGAAATATCGCCATCGCCCAAGCAACCTCCGCGGATTTGGATAATGTGAAGCTGTTGTTCCAGGCCGAGCTCGCTCAGGATTACTTTCAGCTTCACGGCATCGATGCCGAGACGGATCTACTCCAGCGAACAGCGTCTTCCTACGACGAATATCTGACGCTGACGAAGAACCGCTACGCGGCGGGCGTGGCATCCGACCTCGACGTAGCGCAGGCCGAGTCGCAATTGTATTCCACGCAATCGGCCTTCATCGACCTGGGCCAGCAGCGGGCGCAGCTCGAACACGCCATCGCCATCCTGATCGGCAAGCCGCCCGTCGAGTTGAACGTCCCCGCGGCGCCACTGACTATTCCGCCTCCGCCCGTTCCTATCGGGTTACCGTCGGATCTGCTGGAGCGAAGGCCGGATATTGCCGGCGCCGAACGTCGCGTGGCGGCGGCGAACGAGCAGATCGGAATCGCCATGGCCGCTTACTATCCGGTGCTGACCCTGAGCGGCGATATCGGAATCCAGGCATCCACCATCGCGAAATGGTTCACCTGGCCCAGCCGATTTTGGTCTGTGGGACCGCAACTCTCAGAGACGCTCTTTGACGCGGGCCGGCGGCGCTCGATCGTCGTACAACAGCAGGCGGCCTACGATGATACCGTGGCAGGCTATCGCCAAAGCGTCCTGACAGCTCTTCAGCAGGTAGAAGACAATCTGGCTGCTCTGCGGGTTCTGGCCACAGAGAACGATTCAGTACAGCAGACGATTCAATCGGCTGATCGTGCGCTGAATATCTCCGGTGCTCAATACAAGGCCGGGACCACCAGCTATCTAACGGTGATCACATCCCAGGCAACATTGTTGGGGGCTCAGAGAGCCGCGGTTGAACTGCTTGCGCGCCGCCTGACCGCGAGCGTGCTGCTGATCGAAGCGTTGGGCGGCGGATGGGATTCTTCGCGGCTACCGAGCCGAAAAGATGTCATGGCAGAGATCACCACGAGCAGCCATTAGCGAGCATTCGTTGCAACCGGCGACGCCTCTAAGGCGTTATACTCCGCGGGCTGATTCCTCGATGCGCCTTCCAGGCCGCGTACTAAGCGGGAGCTGTCTTCGTCGCGGCAAGGACTGGGGACCGACAGATCCAGGCGCACGGCGGAACCCTGCCCGGGAGGTTCCTTCGCCAGCACGATCACTCTTGTTCCAAGCGATAAAGCTTCGTGCGTATTGTGAGTCCCGTGCCCGGCGGCGGTGGCGAACTGGCGTTCGACGAGGGCCATGTGTGGGCGACGGTATTTCAAATCCCCATCACGGAATTCGATCCGGCTACGAACACCGTCGTCAGACAATGGTTCGGACCCGGCGGAGATTCGATTCGTGCTGCAGCACGGTTCAGTGTGGCTTTCACATTTACGCGAGCACAACGTCTGGCGAGTGAGCCCAAAGGAACCATAACCTCTCTGGCTAAGAACGTGGCTCTGTCGGTGTATATTGACCGATAGTGCGCCGCCCGCCCGATCCGCAACTGCTCGGCTTCCTCGAAGCCTACGACCGGCCGATTTCCCACCTGGCACTCGCTCTACGCGAGATCATCCTGCAAGAGGCGCCCGACGCATCTGAATCGATTTACCAGGTGTACACCGTCGCCATCTGGTTCGGATTCAGCGGAAAGATGAAAGACATGTTCTGCTACATCACAACCCATGCCGAGCATGTGAATCTAGGGTTCCCGCGTGGCGCGATGCTACCGGATCCGAATGGTGTGCTCGAGGGTGAGGGCAGGACCATGCGTCACATCAAGTTCCGGAGCCAGCGCGAACTGGAGCGGCCTTTTGTGCGGCGCTACATCCGGGCGGCCATCGAACAGGTCGGCGCGCTGGCCGGTAGTGGAACTGGCAAAAGTCTAGTCAAGAGCACACGAGGCACTGTGCGGAAGGCGCGCGCCAAGAAGTCTTGACAAGTTTCATATTTCTGCTATCTTCGAAATATGGCAGACGCGAAACGCGCCAAGAATGCCGAGCAAGTGGCCCGCTTCGCCGATATGTTCTCGGCCATGGGAACCGAACCTCGCCTGCGGATCATGCAGCTTTTGTTGTCGGCGCATCCCGACGGGCTAGTAGTTGGTGAAATTCAATCCGAGCTCGGCATCCCCAATTCGACGCTGTCTCATCACCTGGAAAAGCTCAAGAACGAAGACCTGGTTCGCGTTCGGCGGGACAGCACCTTTCTCTGGTACACCGCGAACACCGAAGTGCTCCAGGACCTTTTGGGTTTCCTCTACGCCGAATGCTGTACCCGCAACAAAGCCATTCAACCCGACAAGATTGTCACCCTTTGCAAGTAGTGAGGACAAAACCATGGAGATAAAAGAGATCGTCAAAGAGAAATACGGCCAAGCCGCCTTGCGCGTCACCACCGGCGGAAGTTCCTGCTGCGGCGCGAGCGCAACCGTGGATGGATGCGGCGTCGATCCGATCACTTCGCATCTCTACGATGCGAACCAGACCGGGGAGATCCCCGAGGAGGCGGTGCTTGCGTCACTCGGCTGCGGCAATCCCACCGCTCTGGCCCAGCTCAATCCTGGCGAAGTTGTTCTCGATCTCGGCTCCGGTGGCGGCATCGATGTGCTGCTTTCCGCTAAGCGCGTCGGCCCGACCGGCAAGGCGTATGGGCTCGACATGACAGATGAGATGCTCGCACTAGCCCACGAAAACCAGCGCAAGTCCGGCCTTCCGAACGTAGAATTTCTCAAGGGTGAAATCGAGAATATTCCGCTGCCCGACAATTCGGTGGATGTGATCATCTCCAACTGCGTCATTAATCTCTCTGGCGACAAAGACCGCGTCTTGCAGGAAGCCTTTCGCGTCCTGAAACCGGGTGGCCGATTCGCTGTTTCCGACGTAGTAGTCAGAGGCACCGTCCCTGACGAAGTGAGGCGCAGTATGCTCCTGTGGGTTGGCTGCCTCGCCGGAGCATTGCAGGATTACCAGTACGTTTCCAAACTGGCTAAGTCAGGCTTCGAGCAAATCGATATCGAGCCCACGCGGGTTTATGACATCGAGGATGCACGGCAGTTTCTGGCCGGCGAAGGCATCGATGTGGACGCGATTGCTCCTTTAGTGCAGAACAAATTCATGGGCGCTTTTATCCGCGCCGTGAAACCCGCCGCCACGACAGAGAAAGGCTGCTGTGCTCCGTCGTGCTGTAGCTGAGGCTCTGGGAACCGCATTTCTGCTAGCGGCTGCAGGCGGATCGGGAATCATGGGAGACCGGCTCGCAGGCGGCAATATAGAGCGGAGCCTCCCGCCATGGCAAACCTCCCTGGCTCACCATAGGCGCGCCGGAAGCGCTCAGGTATTTAGCGAATATCGCCACCGCTGGGCTGCTCAGCGTCATTTGGGGATGTTCGCGCTTGCGCTCGACCGCTGTTCCTTTCGCCGTCGGAGCTTACATCACTGGAGCCTACTGGTTTACTGCCTCCACTTCATTCGCGAATCCGGTAGTGACTCTCGCCCGAGCCGCTTCAGATACCTTCACGGGAATTCGACCTGCGGATGTTCCATGGTTCGTCCTTGCGCAACTGGCTGGGGCCATGGCAGCTACACTTTTTCGTTGGCTTGTTCCAACTAGGTCCCATGTCAGCTAAGGAACGTGTGCTGATTCTTTGCACGGGTAATTCCGCCCGCAGCCAGATGGCGGAGGGTCTATTGAGGCACGATGCCGGCGATCGCTTCGAGGTGTTCAGCGCCGGAACCAAACCAGGTCAAGTGCGTCCGGAAGCCATTTCGGTCATGCGTGAGATTGGAATCTACATTTCGGGGCAGCGTTCGAAGCACGTGAACGAGTTTGCCGATGAGAACTTCGACTACGTGCTCACCGTTTGTGACAACGCGAACGAGAGCTGTCCGATCTATCCGGGTCATACCCGTCGTCTGCATCGAAGCTTCGACGATCCAGCTGCTGTGCAAGGTTCTGAGCCGGAGCGGCTCGGTGTGTTTCGCCGGGTCCGGGATGAAATCCGGGATTACCTGCGCAGGTTTCCTCCGAATTGATTCTCAATCACTCCCGGTAATGATTGGGATCGCGATTGTTTTCACCGCAGATGAATTCCATGATCTCCTCGTCCGCGGAAGCGAGCGTGGCAGTGAAGGTTCGTTTCCAAGGACCGGTGAAAGCCTCCGAATCCTCCATCACAATTTCGACTTCGATATGCCCGAAGTCGGGACGACGGATATGTTCTACCGTGTGGAGTTTCTCGGTGTGAGGAATGCCGGTGAGCGAGAGCCAGCTCTTGTCGTTATAACGCGAAGTATCGATCACCAGCGTGTCGCCTTCCCAATGGCCGATCGAATGTCCTTCCCAAGTCGGATTCATGTCCGCAGGGTGGCCGCGTCCGTCCAGGAAGATCTGCCGCACGCCCGGAGTGTCCGATTCATGCAGCACCACGATCAGCTTAGGAGTCTGGACGAACTTGTACGGGAACGCCCGCGTGATGGGCGCGGCGTTGGCCGGCAGACAGAATCCGCCGGGATAGTCCTTCGAGTTGTCCGCCATGCGCTTGCGCAGTAGTTCCGCGGCCCAGGGCTGCAGCGGAGGCGCGGGAGTGTCGGGATTGTACACGTTGATCCAGATTCCCGTAAGATCCGGCGTGCCTTCGCGCGTGCGCGGCGCGGGTCCCGCAGGAACAGCGGCCCGATCTCGAAAATCGTTCAGCAGCAGGATGGGATCGTCTCCCAATGTTCCCAGGTTGGATCCCCACGCTAGGCGGATGTTCAAGCGGACCGGCTGCCCTGCCCTCACCGCGACATTCGATTGCGCGAAGGAACCCCACTGGCAGCAAGGCATCGGGACCGCGAGATCGTAGGTTCCCGGAGGCACGTCGAGCGTGTATTCGCCTTGAGGAGAAACCATCGCCCGCGTCACAGCGCCGGTCGCGGAATTCTTGAGCTGCACCACGGCGTCCTTGACTAGGCCTCCGTCGGGATCGGTGACGGAGCCGGTAATGGTCGCCGTCTGCGCCTGCAAGGCCGCTACCAACGCCAGGAATATCCAGGTAGTAGTATGGCGAAATCCCACTGCTAACATCGTATTCCAAATCGATATATTCTATGGAACGGTACGGAGGACAAGTTCATGCTGACAAAGCTTGCTTTAGCTTTGGCGCCCCTGGCAATAGTCTTCGCTCAGAACCCGTTGCCTGCCAAAAAGGCCGCGCCTGCGAAACCGTGGACTCCGCCTCGCACGGCGGATGGCCACCCGGATCTTCAAGGCATCTGGAGTAACGCTTCGATCATCCCCTTGGAGCGTCCCAAGGAACTCGAGGGCAAGCAGTTTTTGACCAAAGAGGAAATGGCGGCGTACGAGGCGAAGGTTTTTCCTCGAACTTCGCGCGAGAAACCGGTGGCCCCCGGCCAGGTTGGAACCTATAACGACTTCTGGTGGGACGGCGATTCCAGGCGCGCGCCGAATTTGCGGACTTCGATCATAGTGGATCCGGCGGATGGGAAGGTTCCCGCGCTTACTCCGGAAGCGCAGCAGAGAGTGCAGGCGGAGAGGGCTTATGCCCGCGAGCATCCGGCCGATGGCCCTGAGGACCGTCCGCTGATGGACCGCTGCCTGCTTTTTCCGATGGCGGGACCGCCGATGCTTCCGAGCTTTTACAACAATTCTCAGTATGGTCCGCTGACGACCAATTATCAGATCGTGCAGACGCCGACGACCATCGCGTTACTCATGGAAGTGATCCATGACGTGCGGGTGATTCCGCTGGACGGGCGTCCGCACGTTCCGCCTACGGTTCGTCAATGGCTGGGCGATGCGCGCGGTCATTGGGAGGGCAACAGCCTGGTTGTGGACACGACGAATTTCACAGATAAGACTAAATTCCGAGGAGCCGATGAGAATCTGCATCTAACGGAACGCTTTACCAGGACGGCACCGGATATTCTTCTGTACGAGTTCACGGTGGATGATCCTACGGCGTTTACCAAGCCGTGGAAAGGGGAGATCCCCATGATCGCGAGCGACGGCCCGCTCTTCGAGCACGCCTGCCACGAGGGCAACTACGCGCTAACCGGAATTCTGGGAGGCGCGCGAGCGGACGAAAAGAAGAAGTCGAAATAGATGCAGCCGTCAGCCTAGAACACAAATCCGATCGCTGTCTGAAACGCCCGCGGCTGCACGAAATGCGTGCCGCTGAATGTGGACAGGAAATTGTACAGTGCGTCTTTGTTCGTATAGTTGGTGACCGCCAACTTGAGAGTGGTGCGGAAGCGCTCCCGCTTAAACAGATTGTCAGTGCCCACGGCGATGTCGAACACATTGCGTGGCGCGATTCGCGCCGGATTGTGATCGTCGTTCTCAGTTCCCGGCGCAGGAATAACGATCCTGGTGGCCCCGTAGTTTGCGGTCGTACACTGCGCGTCCGTAAGGGGAGAACCGACCGCCGGGTGGAAGCTCCCGCAGAAGAAGCCGATGGCCGCTTGCTGCGCCCCGGTGAGTCCTAGCGCGTCGTCCAGGCTTCCGACGGAACCGGCCACCAAACCGCTTTCATACCGCCAGGTCCACGACACCCACGGGCCGGTCTTCCCGATCTGATACCGAAGCTCGGTGGTCTGCTGGAACGCCTGGTCGTGGTCGATGCGGAATACGGAACCGCCCGCACCTACGTCTCCGTTGAACACCAGACCGCCGGTCTCTGACGGGAAGAATCGCGCCCGAGTATGTCCCATCGTCGTAGTCCACTGAAATCCGTGCAGCGTCGGCGTTCCGATGCGAACCGCAACGCCATCCAGCTTGGATTTGTTCCAGGCGATCGGAAAAGCAATGGGAGTATTGAACAGCACGCCGAAGTCGTACGCATTGTTGGTGTACTTCCAGAAGTAGTCCGCGCTTGCCACCAGCCAACGGCCGAATGCTTGTTCGAGACCCGCATTGTATTGGTTGCGAGTCCCCGGCTGCAGAGGTACGCTTTCGGCTCCAAACGCGTTAGCGGCGAGTCCCCCGACGCCGGTGGCGCTCGACAGGATCAAATTCTCGTTGTACGGAGTCTCAAAGGTACGTGAGTACGAGGCGCGCAGCACGGTTCCAGTGGGCTTGATGAGGTAAGAGAATCCGATGCGAGGCTGGGCGCCGGTCTTCGAGATGATTCCGTGATAGACGTCCACGCGCAAGCCCGCCTGCACCTGGAAGTCTCCGAATTTAATCAAATCCTGAGCGTAGAGGGCGTATTGGTTGACATTCGTGCTCTGATCGAATTGAAACAGCTTGCCCCCAGGCTGGGTTAAATCGTAGGGAATCAAACCGGGCAGAAAGTTTCCCTCAGCATCCTGGAATGCGCTGTCCGCCGGATCGGTGATCCCAAACCCAAACTGCTCGTGAAGGCGCGTCTGCATGAGCTGAGTTCCAATCTTGAAATTGTGGCGGCCTTTGACGATCGCGAGGTCGGCTTTCACCCCCCAGTTGGTAAGAGTCCGGTGCTGGCTAATGGTCGCGGGCGTATCAGCAGTGATGTCCCGGCTTGGATAGTAGTTGACCTGATCTTGTCGATAGAAGGGATTGATCGTTAGCAGAGTGCTGGCGCTAAAGATGTGCTGGTATCCGGGAGCAAAATTGAAGGTGCCAATTTTCTGCCGTTGATCCTGCCCCAACTGGTCGTAATGTATTCGGGATCTGAAACCAGTTCCGCGCGCCAAGGATATTGAGGTGAAACACATCCTTGCCGTTCGGATTGTAGTCGAAATGATCGAAGATGGTGCCACTGTTGCCGATGGCATGGATAGGCTCGAACTCAGGCGTATCCAGGAATCGCCCCGAGCGGAGCGCGTTGACAGACAGGAAGTTTCCCAGCTTCGCGCCGCCAAATCCGAATGTCGCTTCTTCCGAGTAAGTGGCAAAGGAACTACGCTGCGCAACGAAGCTGCCTTTCGGTTTTTGGCCCAGACCGGAACGCGTGACGGCGTTCACGATAAGGCTGGTCTTATCGCCGAATTCCGCTGGCGGAGTTCCCGTGATCAACTCCATGGATTGAATTGCGTTCAAGGGGATCTGCGTGGAAAACGCCTTGCTTTGCTGATCGCCGATGGGCTGTCCATCAACCGAAAAGCTAGTCTGCGCATGATCCCCGAGAGGATGAAAGAATCCATTGGAATCGCCGGCTACGGCGCCGCTGCTGAGCATCACGGCATCGCTGGCACCGGCGCCTGGCGACGAAACGGAAAGCTTGGAGAGGCTCGACATATCCACATCGTTGTGGGCGTACGGAACATTTTCCAAGAGGTCCGCACCGTGAGCCTCCACCGTAACGGTCTGCTGCGCTCCAGTTACCATGAGCGAAACCTTCAGGCTGACGGGTACGGTGCTCCGAACGTCTAAGTCTTGCGCAGATGTGGAAAAATTCGGCGCGCTTACCTCCACGTGGTACGGATTCGGAGGAATATTAGTCAGGCGGAACGCGCCCTTGCTATCGGTGGTGGCCGTCTGGGTATAGTTGGTGAGCCGATTGAGAATCGTCACGGTGGCATTGGGCAGGACCGCACCCGACGGATCTGTAACGGTGCCATCGATCGTCCCGGCATTGCCGAGCCCTTGAGCCCAAATACGCCCGGTGGCGCAAGAGCAAAGCACTGAAAGCGCGATGAGAGCAAGAACTGGCTTCATTTGCCTCAGTATTAAGGAGACATCCGTCCGCCTCCTACGATATTCTCGTGACCGGCCAGGTATGGCCCATAAGCGGGCCCTGAATCCCGATGAGCGGACCGACATTCGGACTGGCTACCAATGCAAGATGCTACGAATACTGTGGGCTTGCCGCTTGCTGACAACCAATTGAAGGGAATTGCTAAGGGTAACCAGCTACCGTTGACTGCTGAGCCCGCTCATCTTTCGCACCTGGTCCACGTTCACAATCGCGTTGCGGTGCACTCGCTGGAACTGCTGTTCTCCGAGACGCTTTTCGATGACGCGCAGTGTTTGGGTCGCCAAGAGCTTCTTTTTAGCGGTGACGATCCATACCAGTTCTCCTTCGGCCTGAAACGCCAGAATCTCGTCCGCATCCAGCAGCAGATATTCTCCGCCATCTTTTCCCACGATTTTCCGGCCTCGGCTCGACTTGTCCGGAAGGGTGGCCGGTGCTATGTTGGCGACATTGTTCGCGACGGCCAGAGGATTCTTATTCAGTCTTTCAGCGCGCTCCAGAGCTTTTCGGAGCCGCTCCTCCCCGACAGGATTCAACAAGTAGTCCACCGCGCCAGCTTCGAAAGCCTCAATAGCATGCTGGTCAAAGGCTGTGACGATCACGACGACCGGCAGATGTCCCCCCGCCAGCCTCCGTGCCTCTTCGAAACCGCCCATCACGGGCATCTGGAGATCCAGCAAAACCAGGTCCGGCTGGAGCGTCGCGATCTGCTCTAAGGCTTGCTCGCCGTTTTCAGCTTCCCCGACAATCACGACGCCTGGAACAGCGTCCAATTCCTCCCGCAGCACGCGCCGCGCGATCGGCTCGTCATCTACGATCAGCGTTTTCATCGCGCTGTGATCCATGATGAGCAGATTTACACCAAGTTTTCGAAAGGCTTCAGGGAATACTTGCGAGCACCGATAACGGTCATAAGAGGGCTGGATCTAGAAATGACCGGGCAGTTCTAAGGCCCTCGACCGCCCGAGTACAGCTCTGCAATGATTTAACGCCGCATTTAACGGCGATTCGGACCATCTAGTAGGAAAATAAGGCGCTTCCTGGTAGTCCCCTGAGCGCCTTCGTACTGAAGAGAAACGAGGGGTGCCGCTAGGGGAGCTTTCGGAGTCCTGGGGGTCCCTCTACTTAGTGCAATCGAAACGCTTCTGCCTCATGCTGTTAATCGAGGAGAGAATAAAATGCGTAATCGTCTGGTATGTTGCATCTCGGGTGGTTTGCTGGGAATTGCTCTGTCGGGAACGATCAATGAGAGTCTGGGACTGTCCACGACTCTGGGAACAGCTCTCAGCGCGGCAGCGGGTCTGGCACTGGGTTACGTGGTCAGCACGCTGATCGACGTATTTACGGCGAAGCCGGATACCCTGCTGTCCAGCACCCACGAGTAGATCGCTCCTCTTTAAGCAGTGCGGACCAGCCAAAAGAGGATGACGGCGAACACCCCAATGAACGCCGCAATGGCGTCATAGGGGAACTGAAGATGCTCGCGCAGGCGGAACTCCTCGCCGCCGCAAGCTCCGCAATACCGCGCCCCATCCTGTTGGACCGTCCGACAAGCTGTGCATTCCCTACTAATTGCCTTGCTCATGAACCGATTGTAAGAATCGCGCGCACATCCCGAATGGGAAGGCGGCGCTATTCAACATCGATTTAGTTGGACAAACTCCGTGATGAGAGGTACTAGAACCCCGCAATCGGCCTAAGGTGAGCGTCTGATACGATGGTGCTTCCATGAACCTGGAGCGCACAAAATCTCCGCGGCATATGGATCGGACTCGCGCTCGGCTGCCAGCGGTGTCACTCAAGATTACGTGTAGGGTTATCTTTGGTGCAGTCTGGCGATTGCGGCGTCGCCGGAAATGCCAACGCAGTTTCCGGCGGCCAAGCGACCATGAAGATTGCCGAGGCGCAGAATCTGTTGCAGAACTGGACGCCGAAATAGATTGAAACAACTCCTGCTTTGGCTGATCGTCGCAGTGGTCCTGCTGATCGGGTACTTGCTCTATCGTTCCCGGTCAGGAAACGACCTGAACATCACTCCGGAAGCCGAGAGAGCAATCGAAAAGGCAAAACGGCAGTGACTAGGTCTTATGAATCGTTTGAATCCTTGAGGGGACTCACTTGCCCGCCGACCATAGTGTTGCGCTCAGCCGCATCCCGTCCACCCATCTCGCCCGCTGGTCTGCGGCGAGCGTACGGATGTCCTTTTCGGTCGACGTCACAGCAGCCTGGGCGACTTCTGTTTGATGGCGTGACTCTTCCTGCTTATTACGCGTGAGGCTATTCGCGAGCTTTCTGTTTTCCTTCCTGAGCAGGTAGCAGAACGACGCCAGGCTGCTCACACCGGTGATCGCGACGACGTTAAAGATGAGTTGAAGTTGAGCTGTTTCCATTGCAGCTCCATCATGGCGAAAAGCTCGGTGGTGGCGAATAGGTAGACAGCTACAAACAGGAGTGGTACTGACTTCGGCCGCAAGCGAAACCTCGGTACTAAGAAGAAGAACGAGTAGGCCCACTGAATACTGCGGTCTAAGGTCCGGCGTAGATTGTGCCGGTTACTGTGACGGGCGACCGGTCCGGCGATGCGAGAACCTGTAGCGCAATGGACGTAGGTTGAGCCGATAGCATATTGCCCGGGGGAATGCGCATTATGACCACGTCAACGCCGCTCACCAGAGTAGGAACTGCGCCGGCGAACAGGATCGTCGCATCTCGGGGCGGGCTTGCGCTGGTGCAATAGTCAGGAGCGATCGAAGGAGCAAGGGCAGCACCGATGGCGCCGGGTTTCGGAACGTAACAAAAAATGAAGCGAGCGGAGGCTGTGGCCATCACGGATTGAGTGGGGAGTCCAGAAACTCCGCCATCAATCTCCGGCGCTTGAATGTGCCCCATGCCCGTCATGTACAGCGAAACATAGGACCCGTAACGCGCGGGGTGATCCAGCGAGTTGATGGTTCCATCCTGGTTGATCGCCGCAATCTGAGAGTTCACCGAGAAGAACCCGGGCGCGATGGAATCCGTTACGGCGTATAAGCACGTCTTGTCGCCCTTCACTGTTATGCAAATCGGCACGCGTGTCCCATCGGTTCGAAGAGACCACGGGATGATGAAGTTGATTTGGTTCGGCTGGGTATAGAGCACCGGAGCGGGCATGCCGTCCACGGAAACACTGGTTCCCCCAACGTCGAATGAAACGAGTCCGTTCTGCACCGTGAAGGACTGGCCCGGTGCGGGACCAAGTTCTTCTCCGAATATCGTCATGATGGTTCCGGGTGCAGCCGACGAAAGGTTCAGTGTTCCGGAATGCACCAGGCATCCGGCAAAGGCGTGCGGGGACGGCAACTCGTCGGGATTAAAGTGGACAAGCCCAATCCACCCTGGAGTCGTGAGATTGACTGGCGCGTACGCGAAGCCGTACGGATGATCGTTGGCGGCGGAGAGCGCCATTGTGACCGCTTCCAGCATATACGTGGAATACCGGACATCGCCCTGCGGACCGATCACCAACAGGACTCGACCGCCGGGAATCACTGGGGAAGCTGGAATTGCCAGATTCGCCTGGCACGGCTGCGTTCCGTTGTAAGTCGGGAAATTGGGCGGAACGTCTGACAAAAACAGAAACATCATGCCCGAACGCGTCACGGTGAATCCGTCGAAGGAACCAGGAGATGCAATGTCGAAGGTAAACAGAAGATGCGTCCCATCGGGGGCATACTTCTTAACAGCAAACTGCTCTCCCACGTAGATGTTCCCGGCATCGTCGAGCTGAATAGTTGGAAAATTGTTAGTCGGAGTGGAGAACACCAGCGTAGAAAGAGATGCGTCCAGCGCTCCGAACATGCCTCCAGCAGAAAAGAGAACGTCGCCGTTCCGACGCAACTTGAGATTGAACGCAGCACTGGCGGGAACGTAGGTGGCAGCTTCCACGCGGGTGCCCGCAGGGTCCAGTTTTGCGATAAATCCTGTCCCAAGGGCTCCGAAATCCAGCGGCGTAGGATCGAACGCGGAAGGCGATGGAGACAGCTCTCCGGGTTTAATCCCTCCGCTGATATAGATAGCTCCCGCCGCATCGATCTGTGCACCTCTGAGGTGCAGATCCGCCCAGCCCAGTACCATGCCGAATACCAGGTTGCCGTTTGGATCCAGCTTGAACAACACGCTGCCTCTGTGACTTCCTCCTAAAAATGAGGACGCCGGAAAGTCATCCGATATCGTCGAACCAGAGACGTACGCGTTGCCTGCGGCATCTACCTGTATACCGCTTGCATCGTTTCCATTCGATCCGCCGATCGCCGTGCCGTAAAGGATGTGCTGTCCCGTCGGATCCAGCTTCACGATCACAATGTTGTATTTGTTGGCGTTGTTCGCAGGGGTGAGTGGTCCGATGCGATTTGTGATGGAGTCCGGCAGCGAGCTCTGAATCGACGTAGAAACATAGATATTGCCTTGCGCGTCGATTGCGAGGCTGCCGCCGGGCAGCCAGGGATACAGCGTGTCGATTCTTTGGATCAGGTCCACGGACTGCGGCAAGTCCTGTGCGGCGGCCGTGCACAGAGAGACGGCTATCGCCACAAATGGCCAGAGAAATCGCATCTGGACTGTTTAGAGCAAGCAAAGCTCCAGGAGATTCCAGTCCTACACGGGATAATTTAGACAAACTTAGCGAGGTTCAGCGCCGCTCGAAGAGTTCCTAGCAGGTCAAATTGCCGCAATCCGCGCGTCGATCGGACTCAGGGTAGTTTTACTTGTTTACCTTGTGCCCCTCGGCATCCCAATCCTCGATGGGACCGAACTTGGTCAGAACGTCACGGATCTTGGTTGCGTCGCCCACGGCAACGATCTGGATATTGTCGACGGGAATATACTTCTGGGCGACACGCTGAACGTCGGGCGAAGTCACGGCGGAGATCTTTTCGGGGTAAGTATCCCAGTAATCCACCGGGAATCCGTACTCCTTGACGGTGACCGCGTTCCGAAGCGCGGTGGCAGGGCTTTCGGTGCTCAAGGCGAAGTTGGCGACTAATGCGCGCTTGGCGTCTGCCAGTTCGTCGGCCGGCACGGTGCGATCGCGAATGTCGCGGAATTCCTTGAGCAGTTCCTCGATCGCGGGTCCGGTCACTTCGGTCCTCACGTTTGTGGATGAGACGAAATGGTTGTAGTAGTAGCTGGCGGAAAACCCGCTGCTGATGCCGTACGTGTAACCCTTGTCTTCGCGAATGTTGCGGAACAGCCGCGAGGCGGGTCCGGAGCCCAGAATCTGGTTCATAACCTGAACGGCGATGTAGTCGGGACTCATGCGGTTGATGGCATGATTTCCGACATATAGCGTCGTCTGAACCGAGTTGGGCCGGTCGATGAGATAGATCTTCTTCTCGGCAATGGCGCCGTTAACAGGGAGCTGCGGCGGTTTGGGCGCCGAACCCTTCCAGTTGGCGAAGATCTTCTCGAGCTTGGGAGTGATCTGGCGTGTATTGATGTCTCCCATCACGGTCACGCGGCCGCCTTCCGGCCGGAAATTCTCGTTGAAATACGCGATGAGGTGTTCGCGATCGATTTTCTTGATTGAGTCCGGCGAAGGCAGGACCAGCGAGCGATTATCGCCCGGATAAAGTACGGCCTGGAAGCGCTCCGTTGCCAGAAACCCGGGAATGGTTCGCACTTGCAGAAGCTGGCTCAGCTGCTGGTTCTTCCACTTATCAAGCTCGTCCTGCGGGAACGTGGGATTAAACAGCATGTCCATGACCAGGTCGATCACCGCATCGAGATTCTCGGTCAAGGTGGAAAAACGAACCGAGGCGTTACGATCTCCGACGCCGAATCCGATTCCCGCACCCAACTCGGCGATGGTTTCGGCGATTTGGCGAGAATCCTTCGTCTTAGTCCCCAGGCGCGGCATAGCCGCAGCAGCGTCGCCGATGCCGGCTAGCTCGGCGGGGTCGTTTAAGTTCGAGGCCGGCATATCGATGGTTACCTGGATGGTGGGAGACCGGTGATCTTCCAGAACCAGCAACTCCACGCCGTTCTTCAATTTGCTCTCGACCGGCTTCGGGAACTTGACCTTGAGGACCTCGCTCGAAACCGGAGCGCGCTTCTTGAGCGTCACGCCCTTGAAGTCGGTAGCCTTTGGCGCCGGAGGGGCATCCTGCGCGAAAACCAATCCCAGAGAGAAAAATGGAATGAGAAGACAATGCCGCGTCATATATGGAATCCTCCTGTCACTGGACCTTCGGCTTAGCCGCGGCGGGCGGCGTGGATGGTGCGGCTTCGGGGAACGTGGTCATGACCACTCGATTGTCGTTTCGAAGATAGGCTTTCGCCACCCGCTGAATGTCGGCCGGAGTGACGGCGGCCAGCTTGTCGGTGTTGGTGTTGATCCGGTTGGGGTCGTCATACATTGAGGCGCTGTCGGCGAGAGAGATGGCTCGGCTCAGCGCGCTCTCACGCATCGCCACGGCCGATCGCCGGGCGTTTGTTTGGACGCGTTTCAGCTCTTTGTCCGTCACTGGAGCCGCGTGCAACTTGGCGATCTCCTCTGAGATCACGGCATCCGCCTGCTCCGCGGTCTTGCCCGGGCGGAGCGTGCAGGTGATCTGGAACAAACTCGGCCCCATTCGCGCTCCCCCGCCCGCACCGACGGCAGAACACACTTCCTGATCCTTCACCAGCTTCTGATAAAGACGGGAGCTGTCACCGCCGCCGAAAATGGTGCCGAGCGCGGAAAGGGCCGGCGAATCGGGGCTGGTGGCGCCCGGGATTTTATATCCAATCTGCAGCCGAGTCAGCCGTGCCAGCTTGTCGTCCATCTTCTCCCGGCGTTCAGCCTTCATGTCAGGTTCAGCCAGGTCTACATGGCGCGGATTCGGCTGGCGAGGAATTTTGGCGAAGTACTTCTCCATCTTGGCCAGCGTTTCCTTCGTGTTCAGATCTCCGACCAACGCGATTACGGCGTTGTTGGGGGCATAATAGGTGCGGAAGAAATCCTGGACGTCCTGCACGGACGCGGCGTTCAGATCGTCCATCGAACCAATAACCGAGTGTTTATAGGCGAAATTGTCGAAAGCCATTTCGTTGAAACGCTCACCGGATTTTCCGTAGGGCTGGTTATCTAGACCCTGGCGGCGTTCCTCTTGGACGGCTTGACGCTGATTATCGAGATTGTCCTTGGTGATCGCCAGAGAACTCATGCGGTCGGCTTCGAGAAACAGTCCCAGATCCAGCTGATTCTTGGGAAGAACCTCGTAATAGAGCGTCCGATCTGTGTTGGTGGTTCCATTCATGTTGCCGCCGTAATTGAAGATCAAGAAGAAGTGCTCTCCGGCGCCCACGTTTTCCGAGCCCTTGAACATCATGTGTTCGAACAGATGCGCGAACCCAGTCCTCCCCTCGCGTTCGTCCTTGGAGCCGACCCCGTAACTGACTGCAATGGCGAAGACCGGCGCATAGTGGTCCTCGGCGATAATCACGCGCAAGCCGTTACTCAGGCGGGTGTCGCTGAACTTGATCGGCGGAATCTTAGTTTGAGCGGATGCTGTATTGCTCCAGAATCCGGCAAGTAGGAGTGGAACAAGACAGCAGGCAAGCTTATTCATTGGGCCTCCGGACGTGACAGCAAACTAGACTGCGGACATGCTATCAAAATATGACGCGGAATGTCCGGAAGCGTGCTGTTTTACGTCGCAAGAAGCGGGACCGAGCAGAGGCGTATCTAACTCGGTCCCCTTCCTCCTCTTTTTACAGGACCGGCTATCCAAATCCCACCCGGAGGAGTCCGAGGCGGGCTGGACGCATTTCGCCGGTCCCGATGCGGAGAGCCAACTGCCAGGTTTATGTTTCAAAAAGAGGTACTAGTAGGCCTCACTCACCCCCTTTGCTGCAAATCTCCCCATGCTGCTTGTGACTGGGATATAATCCGCCTGTTATCTTCACCCGGTCGAGGAGGGAGCCCCGATGTTACTGTCCCGAACGAAACGATTCCTCAAGATTGTGCAGACACTGGGGGCCGCGGCGGCGCTTCTTGCTCTTGTGGCGCCACGCGGAACCACCCAGCAGGGCGCATCCAATTCTTCCAATGGCGCGAATTGGCGCAGCTATGGCGGCGATATCGCCAACACCCGCTATTCCCCTTTGAATCAGATCGATGCCAGCAATTTCTCAAAGCTGCAACTGGCCTGGATCTTTAATACCGCTAACTTAGGGCCGACGCCGGAGACGAATCTGGAATCGACGCCCCTGGTGATCGATGGGGTGTTCTATTCCACAGCCGGGGACCGGCGCGATGTAGTCGCGCTAGACGCAGCCACAGGCGAGGTTCTCTGGACCCATCGCGAAGACGAAGGGAAACGCGCTCAGGTTTCGCCCCGGCGTCTCTCCGCGGCCTCGCGTACTGGGCGGATAGCAACCCCGGTAGAAACGACCAGCGGATCATCTACTTCACGACGGGATATCGCATGATCGCGCTGGACGCCAAGACCGGCCTCCGGATTCCGAGTTTTGGCGTGGACGGCGCCGTCGATCTGAAGCAGGATGACGATCAGGAAATCGATCCGCTTAGCAGCGAAATCGGCATCCATTCGACCCCGGCGATCGGCAGGAACACCATCGTTGTAGGCGCGGCTCACAAGCCGGGCGGCGTCCCCACCAGCAAAACGAACGTCAAAGGTTTCGTCCGCGGATACGATGTCCGCACCGGCAAGCGTAAGTGGATCTTTCACAACATCCCACGGCCAGGCGAATTTGGATTCGATACATGGCTGAATGATTCCTGGTCCTACACCGGCAATACGGGCGCCTGGGGAGAGAGCTCAATCGATGAGGATCGAGGGGTCGTTTACGTCGGCGTCGAGGCGCCAACGGGCGACTTCTATGGGGGACCGCGCCCTGGAAATAACCTCTTCGGCGAAAGCCTGGTTGCCTTGGACCTCGAAACCGGTCAGCGCAAGTGGCACTACCAGTTCGTCCACCACGGTATCTGGGATCATGACAATCCCTCACCTCCGATCCTGGCGAATGTCACCATCAAGGGCAAACAGGTCCCGGTGGTGGCGCAGCCCAGCAAACAGGCATTTCTGTACGTTCTGAATCGTGAAACCGGCCAACCGGTATGGCCCATTGAGGAACGTCCGGTAGAGAAAGGCACCGTTCCGGGGGAGTGGTATTCACCCACGCAACCGTTCCCGACGGCTCCGCCCGCCTATGAGATTCAGGGTGTCGATGAAAGTGTGCTGATCGACTACACGCCTGAGTTGCACAAGGAAGCAATGGACATCGTGAAGAACTATAAAATGGGTCCGATCTTCACGCCGCCTGTGGAGAGTAAGGCCGAAGGTCCATGGGCGACACTGGTTTCGTCGCTGTCCGGTTCCAACTGGATGGGCGGCTCGATCGATCCGGAGACCGGTGTTGTGTATGTCGGCTCCAGCCGGGGGATCCTCGGCATCTCTCTCGTGCCCTCGGGCACTCGCTCCGATGTTGGGTATATTTCGGGGCGAGCGCCGGGCGCGCAGGGACAACTGACAGTGAAAGGGCTCCCGCTAGTGAAGCCACCCTACTCGCAGATCTCGGCGATCGACCTGAAGACAGGAACCATTCTGTGGCAGGTCCCGCACGGAGATACTCCCGACAATGTCCGCAACAACCCGGCCTTGAAGGGCATGAATATACCTCGCACCGGGCACGGCGGTGCGGCGATCACGCTAGTGACCAAGACCTTAGTCATCGCCGGCGAGAAGGGTACCGTGACACAGTCCGACGGACGCACGGGCGCAATGCTTCGGGCGTACGACAAGGCGACCGGACGCGATGCAGGCGCTGTATATATGCCGGCGCAGAGCACCGGCGGTCCCATGACCTATATGGTCAACGGCGTGCAGTACATCGTGATCGCGATTGGCGGCAACATCAACGGACGCCCCCAGGCGCAATTCATGGCGTTCCGTTTGCCCAATAACGACGACGCTCGCAAAAAGTAAGCTACGCAGGCCCTTCGCCTGCCATCGCTCTCAACCTGATGCGGTCGATCTTGTTCGTGCCGGTCCGCGGCAATGCGTCGATGAACGTGACTTCCACCGGCCGCTTATACTTGACCAGGTTTTCCTTGCAGTAGGCGAAGAACCCGTCTTCGTCCAGTTCGGCTCCCATCTTCAATGCAACAAATGCGATCACGACTTCGCCCAAGCGGTCGTCTCGCTTGCCGACCGTTGCCGCCTCGCGGATCGCCGGATGGTTGAACAGCACCTCATCGATCTCGCGCGGATATACGTTGTAGCCCCCGACGATAATCATCTCCTTCTTGCGGTCGATCAGAAACAAAAATCCGTCCTCATCGACATAGCCGATATCGCCGGTGTACATGTAGCCGTCGCGAAGCGCGAACGCTGTCTCTTCGGGCTTATTGTGATACCCGAGCATCATTTGCGGACCACGCACGCGCACCTCGCCCGCTTCCCCCATCGGCACTACGCGGGTCCCGGTTTCGAGATCGACCACCTCCACCTCAGTCTCGGGCACCGGATTACCGACCGACAGGAGCTTTCGTTTGCCATCGTAACGATTGAGACAAAACGGAGCGCCTTCGGACATGCCCCAGCCCTCCAGCAACGGACAGCCGGTGCGCCGGAGCCATTCGCGATGCAGGTCCTCGGGACACGGCGCGCCTCCAGAAGGGCAGTATTTCAATGCCGAAAGGTCCACGGTATCGAACAATGGGCTCCTCAGCAGTCCCATGTAAATAGGCGCCGGCCCACCGGCAAAGATGCTGACCCGATGCTCGGCCAGTTCTCTCACCACCTCATCGGGGTCGTACTTCGGAACCATGACCAGGGTCCCGGCCGTGAAGATCGGTACCCAGGTCGCATACGTCAGACCCCAGATATGAAACATCGGCGCAACATTCAGAAAGACGCCCTCGCCGAAGGGGATCGGCCAGACGCTGACATGCTGAATCAGGCCCCACATCAGGCCGCGATGCGTATGGTCGACGCCTTTCGGAACGCCGGTGGTGCCGCCGGTGAAAATTGAAAGCGCAAGATCGTCGGCCTTGGGCATCTTCGCCGGCCGAGCGTCGAGGCGCGCGTCGCTGGTCTTTTGTGGTGTAGTCCATTGCGATAAGTGCTCGCCGCCATCGCCGACGGTGACCACATGAGCGATGCCGATCTTCTCAGCCACGGCATTCGCTTTGTCCCGCGTGGTCAGATCGCAGACGATGGCGTTCGCGCCGAAGCCATCGAGCACTTTGCAAATCTCCGCGACGGTGAGGAATGGGTTGATCGGCGCGACCTGTGCGCCCAGGCTCATCACCGCCATGAGCGCCACGTCCATCTCAATGGAATTAGGCATCATGATAACGATCGGCCCTGCTTCCAGCCCACGGGAGTGGAGCAGCGCTGTAATCCCATTGCTTGCGCGGCCGAACTGACGGTATGTGATCGAGCGGTCCTGATAAATCACCGCCACGGTATCCGGCCTGCCCTCTACTGCATGCCACAGCATGTGGACCAGGCTTTCGTGAAACGGCAGATTGCGGTCGGCCACAATCTTCGGGCCTATTCGAGACGGCCCTTTCTCGCGATACGAATCGATCATCTTCAAAGGAGCAGGCCCTATTTTCGCAGAGCTGCCTGAGACTTGCTCCGCTCGATTCGTGATACCTTCGCGGAAAAGGCTTCAATATAGGGAGGAGCACCCATGATCAAGTTATCAACATACGCAATATGCGGCGCGGTATCGCTTTACTTGGCCATCTCGGCCGGCACGACGGCGTTCGCCGACGACAGTGTCAAGCCTGTCCGGCTCGATCCCGATAAGATCGCCGGTCTCGGCCTGACGGCGATTCCACCGGACGCCTACAAGGACATCCTTGTCGGCGGCGAGTTGAACATGCGGGTGGCGACACTGTTCGAAGGTAAGGAGCTGCGCGTGTCGATCTTCGAGTCGACGCCGGCAAAAACGAATCACCGAAAGCGGCCGACCGATGTCGATGAATTTGTCTATGTGCTGAGCGGCAAGCTGATTCTCACTGAGACCAACGGTACATCGCACGAGTATCGGCCGGGCGACTCTCTTGTGCTTCCGGTCGGCTACACCGGCACCTGGGAGATGCAAGGCAACTACCGGGAACTCGTGGTGCTGATGCAGAAAGGCCGCTAGGGGGCCTTCTGCGATGGCCGATGAGCTTATCCACAAGCCGAAGCTCGATCCCAAGGCTTCCAAATTCGCTCTCAAGCTAAGACGATCGAAAATTCATCGTTTCGGCATCTTTGCGCTGGAAGACATCCCTAAACGCGCCAGAGTCATCGAGTACACCGGCGAACGGATCAGCCGGCGCACCATCAGTCGTCGCCTGGAAGGCGAGTTCACCTATATTTTCATGTTGGATTCGTACTGGGGGATCGATGGAGCGGTCAACGGGTCCGGGGCGGAGATCATTAATCATTCGTGTGAACCGAATCTGGAAGCTCATATCGTGTCGGCTCGTCGGATCTATTACGTTTCGATGCGTGCAATCAGAGCCGGCGAAGAGCTGACCGTGGACTACTCTTTTGATGCCAACCAAGATCCGCACGAGTGCCACTGCGGGGCCAGAACTTGCCGAGGCGATATGAGAAGACCCGCTAACGAGCTCGAGCTTGACACACGACGCAGGTAAACGAAGCCATATCCTGATCGATCATCAGACGCTGGATCGAAGACTGAATTGCGCTTAGTAGTGTTTCCTTGCGGGCGCTGTGGGGCCATTCGACAATAAGGTGCAGCCTATGGTGCTCCGCCGCTATCCAAGCGTGCAGCATCTTAGTTTTCATTTCGTTCATCTTGTTGGTCTGAAGGAGAATGCTGAAGGAAAATGTCGAATTCAAGGAACCATCGAACTGTTAGGAGGCCTAGAGCTCGGAGGAAACTCAGGTGGTCAACTCTTCGATGGTTCCTTTACGTGCACTTTAATTCGAGTATGGGTGCAAGGACTGAGAAAATCACGTTCACAATTGAAGGAAGACTGAATGCGAAAACGAACGCATGCGCTAAAATAGGCATCTGCACCATCTAAATAGGAGAATACGAATAATGAACAATTTGCGACACACCTTGATTCCAGCCGTCATGGCCCTCTCTTCCTGCGCCATCCTGATGGCCCAGGCGCCCGCCGCACCTAAAGGAGGACCCGGAGGAGCTAAAGCAGCACCGCGACCCGTACTGTCAGTTAGCTCTACTGCATGGCCCGATGGCGGAGAAGTTCCGATACAACATGCCGGCCGTGGCGGGAACAAGTCCCCGGAGTTTGAATTTCACTGGAGCTTGGGCACCAGCCCAACCTCGGCGCCGGAAAGCTTGCAGACATACGCAGTGATCTTCCACGACATCGAGAACTCGACGAACCGAACCACTACGGATACCTTGCATTGGTCGGCGTTTAATATTCCTGGAACCGCTAAGGGTTTGCCGGAAGGATTGGGAGCCGGCGACCTGGCCGACGGAACGCGAAACGGCCCTGGCATCAATGGCCGCGGCGGGAACCCCTCGTCGTATTTTGGGCCTGGCGCCGGTCCCGGACCGTTCCATCACTATGTGTTCGAATTTTACGCGCTAGACACAAAACTGGATCTGCCGGCGACTACGACGCGCGAAGATTTGATCAAAGCGATGGATGGCCACGTCATTGGAAAAGCAGCCTACGTAGGCCGCTTCCACGCAGTCCAGTAAAGAAAGTGAAAATCCCAGGTGCGATTCGATCCGCTGGGTTATGCAAACTGGGGTGAGGCGTGCTTGCCAAGGCATCCCGCCCATCGAGAACTCGGTCGACATCGTTGAAGTAGATGCTAGTGATTTACGAAGCTGAATATCAGAAGCAGTAAAACGATGACACCGATCCGCGGGGCCCAAAAGCGCATGCTGGATGAAATTGCCATGAGTCGGACGCCTAGTTGAAGACGCTCAAGCTTCAACCGTGATTTAAGAAGTTGTTTAGCTGATTCCGACATGCCCCGCGACCTGAATAGGCCCCGGACGCCTCAATTCGGGAGGCGAAGGCTGGGCTTTTAACCAGTTCTGGGCCTGATACTGTTCTCTATCAAGGCGTTGCGAGACAGCACCTCTGGGGTTGAAGCTGAGGGTCGCGGCCGCTGCAAAATGTTTAAATCTTGCGAGGTTTGGGGTGAGTCTATGGTCCGACGGCAGAACGCGAATGCGTTAACGTTAGTCCGGAGTTCGGAAAAGTCTCCGCGGAACTGGAATACAGAGGTAAATATTTATGACAGCCGAAGCAAGAACCAAGATTGTGGACGAAGTGAAACGATTCGCTGCTGATCTGAGCCTTTCAGAATCACAGAAAAGCCAGCTTCAAACCGCGTACGAAAGGGCGGAAGATCGAATCGAGGAGATTCGCAAGGCAAACCCAGACGTGACCCGGGCAGATGTGATCAAGAAACTGGTGGCCGCGCGCGATCAGATTCGGGAACACATCGTCAAGTTCTTGACGCCCGATCAGTTGAAAAAGTGGGATGCCGAGATGTCGAAGGCCAGAAGCTTCCTGGGCCACCCAATGCAAGCGTGAGACCCGTCTGGCCTCCTTTGTCTACGTTCGGACGCTATGGGGAGCACTTGCTCGATCTGGCCGTGATTGTTCGCTAATCGCTTACTCGCTCCACTAATCCGGCAGGTTAGTTGAGTTCGTCTCCCCTAGGTCCTAGGCTGCCACCCGACTCTAAAGCGTCTAGGCGGCCCTCAAGCGTGCCTAAAGCTTCTAGCACTGTGCGGTTGGTCGTCTCTTGCGACGCGATCTGCGTCTGATAGGTTTCCAAGAGCAACTGAAGATGCCCTTGCAGCGAGGTCATCGCGCCGACCCTCTCTCCCGCTTGCTGTTCCAGCGTTTCCACCCGCCCCGCAAGTTCTGCTGACGCGCGTTGGGATCGGATCCACCATTAGCCGGTCGACCGCCGCTTAAGCCGGAGGCCTCACCTGTCCGCGCGTCCGCTGGATTCTAGGTGGGCCTCCGGGTCATGTCATCGCATGACAATATGAAGATGCGGTTCAGCCCGAGGACTGTTTCACCGGACAGGCCGGAAGCATAGGGCCACCGGGAGGGAGAGAAAAAGAACCTCCCAGAAACAGCGCATCAAACCGGAGGAGGGTCCGACGCACCTGGCCCCTATAGATAGTGACGTGCGGCGTGCCATGGTGGTTTCGTTGCCGAGGCAGCGGTCGCTCAGCTCTCGGCGCCAAAGACGAAAGTCCGACCTTAAGAAAGTTTAAATCTTGCGAGTTTCAGAACGAGTCTATGGTCTGGTGGCGGTGTACGAAGCGTTATACGTTCGTCCGGAGTTCCGGACATCAATAGAGCGCCCCGAAATGGAATACAGAGGTGTACATTT
>Ga0207674_10000694_pt1 | contig 43838 bp, 40 predicted proteins | sample KBSCornC72_FD_184303 | JGI IMG/M metagenome (GOLD analysis project Ga0207674, IMG submission 184303) | Corn rhizosphere microbial communities from Kellogg Biological Station, Michigan, USA - KBS Corn C7-2 (SPAdes) (version 2) | ecosystem: Host-associated > Plants > Roots > Rhizosphere > Soil ... | reverse complement strand
GACGTCGGACGCGATCCTGGTCGATCACACGACCGCTTCGGCCGAAGTCGCGCGCGAGATGCATCGCGCGGCCCGCGAAAAAGGCGTCGCCTTCCTCGATGCGCCGGTGTCCGGCGGACAGGCCGGCGCGGAGAACGGCAAGCTCACGATCATGGTCGGCGGCGACGCCGATCCCTTCGCGCGCGCGCAGCCGCTCCTCGCGCATTACGGCCGCGCAGTGACGCTCATGGGTGGTCCGGGCGCGGGCCAGCTCACCAAGATGGTGAACCAGATCTGCATCGCGGGCCTGGTCCAGGCATTGTCCGAAGGAATCAACTTCGCGCAGAAGGCGGGGCTCGATCCGCTGCTCGTCCTCGACGTGATCGGCAAGGGCGCGGCGCAGTCATGGCAGATGGACAACCGCGGCAAGACCATGGTCGAGGACCGTTTCGATTTCGGCTTCGCCGTCGACTGGATGCGCAAGGATCTCGCGATCTGCCTCGACGAGTCGCGCCGCAACGCCGCGGCGCTTCCCATCACCGCGCTCGTCGACCAGCTCTACAGTCGCGTGCAGGCGCGCGGCGGTGGACGCTGGGACACCTCGAGCCTCATCCGCCTGCTGCGCGACCCGACATGAAGCGCGTCGTCGTTGCATGCATCGCAACGCTGCTCGCGTTGCCGGCGTACGCGGTCGACATCGCGCTGTCGTCGGCCTGGATGCGTCCGGCGGACCCGGGCGAGGCGGCGAGCGCGTACGTCGACATCCGGAGCGACGCGCCGCTGCAGCTGGTCGGAGCGAGCACGCCGCTCGCACGCAAGGTGGAGATCGTCGTGGTCGAGCGCACCGACGGCACCGATCCTGGCAAGGTCGTGAAGGTGCTCGCGGTTCCCGCCGGGGCGCCGCTGCGCCTCGCCTACAAGGGCAGCCACCTGCGCCTCGTGGGCGTGAAGAAGCCGCTCGTGAACGGAACGCCCGTGCCGGTCACGCTGCGCTTCCGCGACAAGGCGGGCAAGCGCTACACCGCAGTGGCCGACGTGCAGGTGCACGGTCTCGTCCACGTACCCGGGGGCGTCAACTAGGCGACGCCGCGTTTCCGGCGAGCTCGTCGAGGACGATCTCGAAGGTGATCTCCGCCGTCTTCGCCATCATGGCGGTTGCCGAGCAGTACTTGTCCTTGGAAAGCTTGACCGCCCGCTCGACCTGCCGCGCGTCGAGACCGTTGCCGGTCACGCGGTAGACCAGGTGGATGCGGGTGAATACCTTCGGGTCCTCGGCGGCCCGGTCGGCCTGCGCCTCGACGACGCAATCGGCTACCGGCTGGCGCGCCTTGCGCAGGATCCAGACCACGTCGAAAGCGCTGCAGGCCGCGGTACCGGCGAGCACCATTTCCATGGGGCGCATGCCCAGGTTGCGCCCGCCCGCCTCCGGCGCGCCGTCGACCACGACGGCATGACCGCTTCCGGTCTCGGCGATGAAAGTGACGCCTTCGATCCATTTGACGCGTATTTTCATGAGTTTGACGAGAGGTTACGAGGCCGCGGCCGACACCGGCAGTGTTGCCGGCGCGGCACAGTGCGAGAGTTGAGGTGAATTTTCCCCGCTTATGCGTCTTGCATTGTGCAGCGCAATATAGCAATATTGATCACGTTCGCGGCGCGCCGATCCTCCTCCTTCGGCACCGCGGACCAATTCCTCCATTCTCCTCCTATGGTGGAATCCTCCGGCCCGGTCCTCGACCGGGCCATTTTTTATCCCGCCTCGTTGCCCTCGACGCGGCGATCATAGTAAAATCGCAGGCTTTGCTGCGCCCGGGATTCCCGGGCTCGAACTTCCCGGGAAACACATGAAGACCTTTTCCGCCAAGCCCTCGGACATCACGCGGGAGTGGTACGTGGTGGACGGCAGCGACAAGGTGCTGGGGCGGCTCGCCGCCGAGATCGCCCGCCGCCTGCGCGGCAAGCACAAGCCGATCTATACGCCGCACATGGACACCGGCGATTTCATCGTCGTGACCAACGTCGAGAAGATCCGCGTGACCGGCAACAAGGCCGAGGACAAGCTCTATCACCGCCACAGCGGCTATCCCGGCGGCATCTCGACCACGTCGTTCGGCAAGATGCAGGCGCGCTTCCCCGGCCGTGCGCTGGAAAAGGCGGTCAAGGGCATGCTCCCCAAGGGGCCGCTCGGTTACGCCATGCTGAAGAAGCTGAAGTGCTACGCGGGGCCGTCGCACCCGCATACCGCCCAGCAACCCAAGGTGCTCGAACTCCACTGAATCCCAACACATGATCGGCAACTATTACTACGGCACCGGCCGGCGCAAGACGTCGGTGGCCCGCGTGTTCATCAAGCAGGGCTCCGGCCAGTTCGTCGTCAACGACAAGCCGGTGGACGAATTCTTCTCGCGCGACACCGGCCGCATGGTGGTGCGCCAGCCGCTCGTGCTCACCAACCACGAGAAGACGTTCGACATCATGGTCAACGTCAACGGCGGTGGCGAGTCCGGCCAGGCCGGCGCGGTGCGCCACGGCATCACGCGCGCGCTGATCGATTACGACGCGCAGCTCAAGCCGACGCTCTCCAAGGCGGGCCTCGTCACGCGCGACGCGCGTGAAGTCGAGCGAAAGAAGGTCGGCCTCCACAAGGCGCGCCGCCGCAAGCAGTTCTCGAAGCGCTGACCGGCGCTTTCCCGAGCGAAAAGGCCGCCTTCCAGGCGGCCTTTTTGTTGCACGCTAGAATGGGCTTTCGCGAGGTACGGCAATGATCAGGATCGGCATCGTCGGCGGCACCGGCTATACGGGCGTGGAGCTCCTGCGGCTCCTCGCGCAGCATCCCGAGGCGGACGTTCGCGCGATCACGTCGCGCAAGGACGCCGGCACGCGCGTGGCGGAGCTGTTTCCGAGCCTGCGCGGACGCTATGAGCTCGCCTTCGTCGAGCCGGACAAGGCCCGGCTCGCCGATTGCGACGTCGTGTTCTTCGCCACGCCGCACGGCGTGGCGATGGCCCAGGCCCGCGAGCTCGTCGGCGCCGGCGTGAAGATCATCGACCTCGCGGCGGATTTCCGCCTCGCCGATCCGGCGGAGTTCGAGCGCTGGTACAAGATGCCGCATAGCTGTCCCGATCTCCTGGCCGAGGCGGTGTACGGCATCCCCGAGATCAACCGCGAAGCCATTCGCAAGGCGCGGATCGTCGGCAATCCCGGGTGCTATCCCACGGCGGTGCAGCTCGGCTTCCTGCCGCTGATCGAGGCCGGGCTGGTCGACACCGACCACCTGATCGCCGACTGCAAGTCCGGCGTCTCGGGGGCGGGCCGCAAGGCCGAGATGAACCTCATGTTCTCGGAGGCATCGGACAACTTCGCCGCGTACGGCCTCAGGGGACACCGCCACCTTCCCGAGATCGTGCAGGGGCTGAACCGGGCGAGCGCGGCGCCCGTCAAGCTCGTCTTCTCGCCGCACCTGACGCCCATCATCCGCGGCATCTTCGCCACGCTCTACGCACCGCTCAAGGACCGCGACGTCGACCTGCAGGCGCTCTACGAGCGGCGCTACCGTGGCGAGCCGTTCGTCGACGTGATGCCGGCCGGATCGCTGCCCGATACGCGCAGCGTGCGAGCGTCGAACATGCTGCGCATCGCGGTCCATCGGCCGCCGGCGAGCGACATCGCGCTCGTCACGGCAGTCGAGGACAACCTCGTCAAGGGCGCGGCCGGCCAGGCGATCCAGAACATGAACCTGATGTTCGGGCTTCCGGAGACCACGGGCCTCACCGCCCTGCCCGTGCTGCCCTGACGATCGCCGAGCGTGGCACGTCCGTACTGGTGGCGCCGGGTGCGCCGGAGCTTCGGCATCACCGCGCCCCATATGGCCGTGCGCACGAGGCTCCCGTGGTGGGGACGCGGTGTCATCCTGCTGGTGCTGCTCATCGGCGTCGGCGTCGCGTGGTGGACCTGGTTCGACGCCCGCGCGCTCCTCGGCGGACCGACCCGCCGCGACCTCGAGACGCGCATCGCCACCCTCGAAGCCGAAGTGCAGCGTTACCGGGGCGAGGCCGCCGACCTTCGCACCCGCAACTCGCAGCTCGAGAGCGACCTCGCGATGACGCGCGGCGCGCAGGAGGCACTGTCGCGGCAGGCGACGGACCTCGCGGGCGAGAATGCGCAGGTCAAGGAGGAGCTCGCGTTCCTCCAGAAACTCTTCGCCGATTCGAACAAGCCGGGCGGCCTCACCATCCCGCGGCTCACGCTGGAGCGCCAGGACGACGAGAACTGGCGCTACGGATTGCTCGTCGTGCGAGGCGGCTCGCCCGGCGAGGACTATCGCGGCTCGGTGGTGCTCGAGGCGACCGTCGCGCCGATCGACCCGAGCCAGAGTGCGGTCCACACGCTCACGCTGCCGGAGGACCAGCCCGATGCCGCCGGCGCCCTGACGCTCAAGTTCAAGTATTATCAGAGAATTGAAGGCACGCTGCGGGTCCCGGCCGGCGCACGGGTAACGGCGCTGACCGCCCGGGTGTACGAGCAGGGAAGTACCACCCCGCGCGCCACGCGAACGTTGAGTAACCCGTAGGGAGCCCTCACATGTTCGAGCGCAGGAGGTCCGGGCCGCAGAACCGCATCGACAGCCTGATCGGCGCGGGCACGGTGGTCCGGGGCGACGTCGCGTTCTCGGGCGGCCTGCGCATCGACGGGCACGTGGAGGGCGACGTGTGCACCGCCGACGGCCAGGCGGGAACGCTCGTGGTGAGCGAGCAGGCGCGCATCGACGGTCGCGTGTCGGTGTCGCACGTGGTGGTGAACGGCGCGGTGAACGGTCCCATCGTGGCGCGCGACTACCTCGAGCTGCAGGCGAAGGCGCGGGTGAGCGGCGACGTCACGTACAGGACCCTGGAAATGCAGCAGGGCGCGGTCGTGGAAGGTCGCCTCAACCACGCCGAACAAGGCTCGGCGTCGGTGGTCGAACTGAAGCGAGCCGCGGCCGACTAGCGGAAATGCCTCGCGTCATCGCGAGAGGCGGCATAATCGGTGCATCGAGCACCGCGGAGTGATCTCAATGAATGCAATGAACGAAATGCCGGCCCCCCTCGTATTCACGGATGCGGCGGCGGCCAAGGTGAAATCGCTGATCGACGAGGAAGGCAACCCCGACCTCAAGCTGCGCGTCTTCGTCTCCGGCGGCGGGTGCTCGGGCTTCCAGTACGGGTTCACGTTCGACGAGGTGACCAACGAGGACGACACGGCGATGCAGAAGAACGGCGTGACGCTGCTCATCGATCCGATGAGCTACCAGTACCTCGTCGGCGCCGAGATCGACTACCAGGAAGGCCTCGAGGGGGCGCAGTTCGTGATCAAGAACCCGAACGCCACCACCACCTGCGGCTGCGGATCAAGCTTTTCGGTTTAGCGCCGCCGCATCAAAGAAGTCCCTGCCGTCCGCGACGCCGCGCAGCGGCGTCGCGTGATCGTCCCGCCTTTGTTTTTTTAAAGTGTGGGTGTTGGTTCACCTAGGATAGATGGCGCCGAGCACCCGCGGGCCCTTCGCGCCCGTCACCGCGGGTAGATTTCCCGGCCGCCCGGCCAGCGCCTCGCGCGCGAGCCACGCGAACGCGAGCGCCTCCACGTGCTCGACCGGCACGCCTTCGGTCGCCGTACTGGAAACGCTTCGCGGCGCGAGCTCGGCGGCGAGGTCGCGCATGAGCGTGCGATTGTTCGCCCCGCCGCCGCACACCAGCACCTCGGTCGACGTCGCGGCGTAGCGGCGAACCGCGTCGGCGATCGTGCGCGCGGTCAGCGCGACCAGCGTTGCCTGCACATCCGCGCCGTCGCGCTTCAACCCGGCGGCCTGGAGCCGCTCGGTCAGCCAGGCGATGTTGAACTTGTCGCGGTGCGTGCTCTTCGGCGGCGCCTCGTGGAAGAAAGGCTCGTCGAGGAGGCGCTCGAGCAGTTGCGGAATGACCGAGCCGGTCGCGGCCCACTCGCCGTGGGCGTCGAACGGATCGCCGCGGTTGCGGGCGCACCATTGGTCCGACAGCACGTTGCCCGGGCCGGTGTCGAACCCGCTCACCGGCCCGCCGGGCGGAAGATCCGTGATATTCGCGATCCCGCCGATGTTGACGATGACGCGATGCCGGTCCGGGCGCCCGAAGAGCGCCGCATGGAAGGCCGGCACGAGCGGCGCACCCTGCCCGCCTGCGGCGACGTCGCGGCTGCGAAAGTCGGCGACGACCGCCATGCCCGCGCGCTCGGCCACGCGGGCCGGATTGTTGAGCTGCAGCGTCCAGCCGCGCTCCGGCCGATGGCGCAGCGTCTGCCCGTGAACGCCCACGGCCGCGATGTCCTCGGGACGCAGCTTCGCGTGGTGGAGCGCGCGCGCGATGCCGTCCGCGTAGAGCTCGGCGAGCATGTTCGCGGCAGCGCCGGCGCGCGCGAGCTCGCTGGTGCCGGGCGTCTGCAACGCGAGCAGCTCGTCGCGCAGCATCGTCGGATAGGCGACGTGCGCGGCACCGAGCGTCTCGCAGCACGCGCCGTTGCCGGGCGCGAAGTCCGCGACGACCACGTCGACGCCATCCAGGCTCGTGCCCGACATGACGCCGGCGTACAGCTCGCGCGACATTCAGCGCTGCGCGACCCGTGCGTCGTCGGCCGCCTGCACCATCGCCATTTGCTGGAGCAGCGGCGCGGTGGCGCTCGCGAACGCGGCGCGCTGCGCGGCGTCGAGCGGCGTGGCGTTGGGCAGCGCCACGGTCATCGGATCGCGCGGCTCGCCGGCGACACGAAACTCGTAATGCAAGTGCGGGCCCGTCGCCCACCCGGTCTGCCCGACGTACGCGATCGTGTCGCCCTGCTGGACGCGTTCGCCGACGTGCAATCCCTGCGCGAACCGCGACAGGTGCCCATACAAGGTCGAATACGTGGCGCCGTGGCGCAGGATGACGACGTTGCCGTAGCCCGTCTGCTGCCCCGCGAAGGCGACGCTGCCATCCGCGGTCGCGCGCACCGGGGTGCCGATCGGCGCGCCGAAATCGGTGCCGCGATGCGCGCGCCACGCCTTGAGGATCGGATGGAAGCGCGCGAGCGTGAAGCCCGACGTCACGCGCGAGAATTCCATGGGCGAGCGCAGGAACGCCTTGCGCGAGCTGCGGCCGCTGTCGTCGTAATACGCCTCGTGACCGTCGGGCGTGCGCCACAGCAGCGCGCGGTACGTCTGGCCGCGGTTCACGAACTCGGCCGCGAGCACGCGGCCCGTTGCCACCGCCTCGCCCTCGACGTAGCGCGTCTCGAAGACCACCGCGAAGCGATCCCCGCGCCGCAGGTCGTGATAGAAGTCGATGTCCCCGCCGAAGATGTCGGCAAGCGCGAGCGTGACCGCGTCCGGCAGACCGGCGTCGTCCGCGGCGCCGAACAGCGAAGAGCGGATCTCACCCGACGCGACCGACACGCGCGTGTCGCTCGCGGGGGCACCATGCGCCGCGGTGAAGCGCTCGCCGTCGCGCGTGATCGACAGCACGTCGTCGTCGCCGACGAGCAGGCGCAGCGCGACGAGCCGCCCTTCGCCGTCGGTTGCGATCTCGATGGGACGTCCCGGGCGCAACTGATACAGCGCGCGCGCCGCAGCATCGCTTTGCACGAATGCGCGCGCTGCGGGATCGTCAACCCCCGCTCGGGCGAGCAGGCTTCCGATGGTGTCGCCCCGCAGCACGCGCTCCTCCTGCCAGTACTGCGGTGCGGAGGATTCGCTGCCGAGGATCTCGGGTTGCGGAAGCGTTCGCACGACCGGGTGCGTGGGCACGACGTCGAGCGTCGTATCGGGCGCGAAGCCGAAGGCGGCGGCACCCGCGAGCGTGAGCACGACGAGGCCGGCAGCCTGCGCGGGCGACACGCGGCGCACGACGTGCACGGCGAGCGCGGCGGCGCGCTGCGATAGAATCAGGAACTTCTTCTCGGACATGCAGCTTCGAAGCGGACGGCTGAACGACGCCGTCGGATTCTACACCGCTGCACAGCCCTCGCGCGAAGCCATGCCCGTCGACGTCCTCCATCAGATCGCAGTCTTCAGGCGCGGCGCGGACGAGCTCCTGCCCGAGACGGAGCTCGCCACCAAGCTCGCGCGCGGCAAGCCGCTGCGCATCAAGGAAGGCTTCGACCCGACCCGGCCCGACCTGCATCTCGGCCACACGGTGCAGTTCAACAAGCTGCGCCAGCTGCAGGACCTCGGGCATCACATCATCTTCCTGGTCGGCGACTTCACCGCGATGATCGGCGACCCCACGGGGCGCAACGTCACGCGCCCCGCGCTGTCGCGCGAGGAAGTCGAAGCCAACGCGAGGACCTACACCGACCAGGTGTTCCTGATCCTCGATCGCGACAAGACCGAGGTGGCGTTCAACTCGACCTGGCTCACCGCGCTCGGGTCCGACGGCATGATCCGTCTCGCGGCGAAGTACACGGTCGCACGCATGCTCGAGCGCGAGGACTTCGCGCAGCGCTACAAGTCCGAGCAGCCGATCGCGATTCACGAGTTCCTGTATCCGTTGGCGCAGGGCTACGACTCGGTGGCGCTGCGGGCCGACGTCGAGCTCGGCGGCACCGACCAGAAGTTCAACCTGCTGGTCGGCCGCGAGCTGCAGCGTCACTACGGCCAGGAGCCGCAGGTGATCCTCACCCTGCCGTTGCTCGAAGGCCTCGACGGTGTGAACAAGATGTCGAAGTCGATGGACAACTACGTCGGCATCACCGAGCCACCGGCGGAGATGTTCGGCAAGCTCATGTCGATCTCCGACGATCTGATGTGGCGCTACTACGACCTCGTCTCGCTGCGTGCGGCCGAGGACATCGCACGGCTGAAGCGCGAATGCGCCGAAGGGCGCAACCCGCGCGAGGCGAAGGTCGCGCTCGCGCAGGAGATCGTGGCGCGGTTCCATTCGCGGCGCGCGGCCGAAGAGGCGCTGGCGCAATTCGATGCGCGCTTCCGGCAAGGCGCCATCCCGGACGAGATGCCGGAAGTCACGGTGCACACCAACGGCGCCGGCATGCCGATCGCGCAGCTTGCGAAGCAGGCGGGCATCGTCGATTCGACGTCGGAGGCGCTGCGTCTCATCCAGCAGCACGGCCTGCGCCTCGACGGCGAGGTGGTGAGCGACAAGGCGCTCGCCGTGCTCGCGGGTCGCACGGTGATCATCCAGGCCGGCAAGCGGCGCTTCGCGCGCGTCACGCTGGTGTGACGCGTCGCCTGCGCGACACCGCCGTGCGCCTGCTCGACGCGGTCGCGCAGCGATCGCGTGCATGGGCCGCGCTGGGATTCGTCTGCGTTGCGATTCTCGCGTGCGCCGCGACACCGCGCGAGCGCGACGCGGCGGCCGAGCAGCGCGCCGCGATCGCGCGCGCGAACGTCGAGACTGCGCTCTACAACCAGCCCGCGCTCCTGCAGCGGAGCATCGAGGCGCTGCAGCCACGCGATCCGAACCGGATCAACCTCTACCTCCTCACCGTCGCGGGCGACGGCTCGCAGGAAGTGTTCCGGCGCGAAGCGCAGTTCGTCGGCGACGAGTTCGAGCGGCTGTTCCACGTTCGCGGCCATACGCTGGCGCTGGTCAACTCGCGCAACACCGTCTCGACGCTGCCGATGGCGACGGTGACGAGCATCCGCGAGGCGTTGAAGGCGATTGCCGCCCGCATGGACCGCGAGCGTGACATCCTGTTCCTCTTCATCACCACGCACGGCTCCCGCGACCACGCGCTCGTGCTCGACCAGATCGGCATGGACCTGCCCTGGCTCACGCCGTCCACGCTTGCGGCGCTGCTCGATGAAACGGGCATTCGCTGGAAGGCGGTGCTGGTCTCGGCCTGCTTTTCCGGCGGCTTCATCCAGCCGCTCGACGACGGTCACACGCTCGTGATGACGGCCGCGCGCGCGGATCGGTCATCGTTCGGCTGCGCGGACGAGAACGAGCTCACCGACTTCGGCCGCGCCTACTTCAAGGAAGCGCTGCCGCAGAGCGCATCGTTCGAGGATGCCTTCCATCGCGCCCGGCTGCTCGTCGACGAGTGGGAAACGCGTGAAAAGCTGCAGCACTCGAGGCCGCAGATGGTCGACCCGCCCGAGGTCTCCGCCTATCTCGCGCGCTGGTGGGCACAGGCGCGCGCCGCTCGCTAGGCCGGCGCGAGGCGTTTCGCGAGCTCGCGCAGCAAGGCCGCACCGTCTCCGCGCCACGCGCTGCCGTGCATGCACGCGAGCGTGATCGGCGCCTCGGACGCGAGCCGCTCGAGCGTCGCGGCGGTCTGGGGGGCGTGCGCGAAGTAGTCGAGCGGGGCGCGAAAGGCCTCGCTCGCCTCGAGGATGTCGCCTTCGGTGAGCGCCACGTCGCCCGCGCCGCCCTGGGTGAAAAGATCGCCGCACAGGAACGTGCGCGTACGATCCTCCATCATGAGCCCGCATTCCCAGGCATGCGGCACGTGCGGCGTGTCGCGCCACCGCACGACGTGATCGCCGAGGTCGAGCGCCTCGCCGTCCGCGAGCGCCCGCGGCGCGCGATCGGCGTAATCGTTCACCGACACCATGGCGGCGATACGCCCGCACACAGGCTCGGCGTGAGGTGCCACGGCGAGCCATTCGTTGAGCGCACCGCATTCGTCGGCTTCGAAGTGCGAAAGACCGACGAAGCGCAGGCGCTCCAGGGGAATCAGGGTGCCAACCGCGTCGCGGACGAACGGAAACAGCTTGCGCGGCCCCGTGTGGAACAGCAGCGGCTGCGCGTCGCGTATCAGGTACTGGTTGAAGTTGAAGCCGGCGCCCGCGCCCGGGATGTCGATCGGCGTGTTGATGCGGAAGATGCCGTCGGCGATCTCGTCGACGCGCGTGGGAGACTGCGCTCGGATGACCATCACGTGCTCCTGGGCGATCACTCCATGCCGGGGTTGCCGTCGATTCCCACGACGCGCGGTCCTTCGGCCCTCACGGTCGCGATCGTACCGCGGGCGCGCAGGTCGCGGGCTACCACGTCCCAGATCGCCTCGCCGCCGGCAGCCTTCGCTTCCTCCGATACCGGCGCCCAGCCGGCGACCTTGTAGCGCTTCGAGGCGTCGATGGGCTTGCCGTCGAGCTCCATGCGCGTGATGCGCCGGCCGATCGTCGCGGCCGGGTCGATCGCATAGCGCAGGCCGCCTACGCGGACCATGTCGCCGCCCTGCTGGTAGTACGGATCGGGATTGAACAGATTGTCGGCGACGTCCTCCAGGATCGTCTTCAGCGTTTCTCCCGTCACGTCGGTCACGGTCACGTAGGGATACGTGATGGCCGTCTGCTCCATCACGTTCTCGAACGTGATGGCGTCGCCGGGAAGCAGCGTCGTTCCCCAGCGAAAGCCCGGCGACAGCGCGATGGGCGCATCCTTCTGCGCCATGAGCGCGTCGAGGATCACCTGGTCCGCGGTGCCGTTGAAGTTGCCGCGGCGATACAGCAGGCCGTCGGTCACGGCGACGCGCTCGGCGAGCTTCGCCGCGTACGGCGCGCGTACGCGCTCGATGAGCGCTGTCATCTCGGGATCGGGGCGAAGCAGGTTGGCGAACACCGGAAGCAGCCGGTAACGCCAGTCCGCCAGCCTGCCGCCGCGCACGTCGACGTCCAGCACGGCCACGAACTTGCCGTTGCAGCCCGCGTTGGTGACGAGCGTCGTCCCGCTGCGGTTGGCGACCGGAACCGGCCGCGGAACGCCGTCGTGCGTGTGGCCGCCCAGGATCACGTCGATGCCGGCGACACGCGACGCGAGCTTGAGGTCGACGTCCATGCCGTTGTGCGACAGCAGCACGACGATGCGCGCGCCTTTCGCACGCGCGTCGTCGACGGCCTTCTGCAGGCTCTCCTCGCGAATGCCGAAAGTCCAGTCGGGCACGAGATAACGCGGATGCGCGATGGGGGTATAGGGAAAGGCCTGACCGACGATCGCAACCTGCACATCCCCGATGGTGCGCATCACGTAAGGCGCGAACACCGGGTCGTCGAAGTCGGCGGTGCGCACGTTCTGCGCGACGAATTCCACGCGTCCTGCGAGATCGTGCTCGAGCGCCTGCTTCACCCGTGCCGCGCCGTAGGTGAACTCCCAGTGGGCGGTCATGACGTCGACGCCGAGCAGCTTTTGCGCCTCGATCATGTCGGCGCCGGCGGTCCACAGCGAGGTCGCGGAGCCCTGCCACGAGTCGCCTCCGTCGAGCAGCAGCGCGTTGGGGCGCGACGCGCGGAGGTGCTGCACGAGCGTCCGCAGGTGCGCAAAGCCGCCCATCGCGCCGTAGGTGCGCGCGGCCTGCACGAAATCGAGGTTGGTAAATGCGTACGCGTCGCGGCCTCCCGGCGCGAGGCCGAAATGCCGCAGCAGCGCCGTGCCGACGAGGTGCGGAGGCCGGCCCCGCGCCGGGCCGATGCCGAGGTTGACGCCCGGCTCCCGAAAATACAGGGGCCGAAGCTGCGCGTGCGTATCGGTGATGTGCAGCAGGCTGACGTTGCCGAACGGGCGCAGCGCCTCGGCATAGAAGCGCTGGCCGTCGGCGTCGTCGGCCGCCGCGCCCGAGAGCGGCAGTCCCGCCGCGACCGCGGCCGCAAGCGCCTCGAGGAATTCGCGCCGCGTCAAACGGCTAGTGGTTGACCGGCGACTGCGGATCGGTCAGCAGCGCGACGACGTCCTTGATCTGCTGCTCCGTCAGGATGCCGTTGTGGCCGAAGCGCGGCATGTTCGAGCACGCGGCGAACGCCTCCGCGTTGTAGACCTTGCCGTACGCGTACTTGCGCGTCTCGTCGGTATAGCCGCGCGTCTTGCCGAACTGATAGAGCGACGGTCCGATGGTGCCGTACGACAGCTCCCCCGCAGTCAGCCGGTGGCACGCGTAGCAATTGCCGCCCACCGGGCCTTTGGGGTCGTCGCTGTACTGCTTGCCACGGCCCTCCTGGGCGATCTTCTCGCCATTGCGCCAGTCGCCTGCCAGCTTGCCGTCCGAGGGATATCGGATCGTCGCGAGGTTCGCTTGCTCGATCCGGGCTGCGACGTCCCTCGGCAGCGCCTTGCCGGCATAGATGCTGCAAAGTCGCTGTGTCTCGTCCTGGTCGAGGCGCGTGAGGTCCGCCTGGCCGCGCGCCTTGAACGACGCCTTCATGACCGCTTCGGCTTCCGTGCGAACCGCGTCGTCCGATGGCGCGGTCGCGCAGCCGAGCAGCATCAGCGCCAAGGCGCACCATTGCGCGAGCAGCCTGGCGCTCATCGCTTGATCGCGGGGCCGGCGTACGGCGCGCCGTTGGCGTTGTAGGCCAGGAACGTCGTCAGCGCAACGGCGGCGTCCGAGTCGTACTTGAGCTCGGGAAACCGCTGCTGGCGAAAGCAGTCGTTGAGGCGCCACTCCATCGTGCGCAGCTCGCCCTGCGACACGCGATACGCGGGCCACGTCGTGTACGCCTTCTGCGCGCCTTCGCGCGTCGTGAGGTTCGGCAAGTCCTGGAGCCGGATGCGCTTGGCGTCCTCGCCATGGCACGTCGAGCACGCGAAGTCGTGAGTGCCGCCGCGGTAGAAGAACATCTTCTCGCCGAGCGCGTACATCGTCTTCATCTTCGGGTGATCGAGCGACACGCGCATAGGCACGCCGCGCGATTGCCCGACGACATATGCGGCGAGCGCCTCGAGGTCCGAGCGCTTGGCCGAGCCGTCGCCGAAAGGCACCTTGGTCGCCTGCTCCTGCGTGTAGCCCTGCTGCTCGACCATGCACCACACGAGGCGCGACTCGAGATCCATCACGCGGTCGGCGTCGGCGAAGTAGCGCGGCATCTGCGCGTACGCGCCCTTCACCACGCCCGCGCCGAGCCCGAGGTCACACGCGGTGAAAGCCACCTTTTTCGGCCCGCGCGGCGTCTTCCACAGTTCCTCCCCGCGGGCTTCCCACAGCTCCGCGGGATTCCCGTCCTGCAGCGCCTCGCGGTACTTGGCGATAGCGTCGGCGGTGCTGCCTTGCGCGAACGCGACGCTCGCCGCGACCGCGGTCAGCGCGGCGCCCAAGGCGACACCCTCAAGCAATCGTCGCTTCATCCGACCTTTTGTCGCCGTGGTTGTCGACCCACGTGATCTGGATCCTGTCGCCTTTGGCCCCGCCCTTGAACTTGAACGCCAGGAAAGGGTTCTTGGCGACGGACGTGCCCCACTGCGCGGTCAGCACGGTCTTGCCGTTCCAGGTCGCCGTCACGGTCTGGATGAACCATGCGGGAATGGTCTTGCCCTGCGCATCCTTGCGCTGCCCCGTCTCCATCTCGTGCTGCATGAGCACCTTCACCTCGGTCGAGTCGCCGACGAGGGTGGCGCGGATCTTCATCGGATCGGCCATGGCATCAACCTCCGCAGCCACCGAGCGTGACCTTGATTTCCTTGGAGGCTACGTAGTACTTGCCGTCCGCCTTCACCAGCGCGTAGACGTTGGACGTCTGCGCCATCTTGACGCGCGTGGACAGCGCCGGGTCGGTGCCCGCCGGGATGTCGAACACGGCCGACAGCATGTTGGGATTCTTCTCGATCAGGATGGCGATCGATTCGGTCTTCGGAATGTTGCTGGTGATGCCGATGGGCACCACCGCGCCGTTCTCGGCGATGTCCGGTGTCGCGACGAAGACGATGTCCTTGCTCTGCGCGGGCGCACTGCCCCCCAGCGCCTTGACCGTGTCGTCCAGCGAATGCGATTCGAACGCGCCCGTGTTCCAGCCTTCGGCCGCGGCGTCGCCGGGCCGCAGCCAGCCGGCCGCCGCCAGCAGCGCGAGGAGCGTGAGGCCGCCCCCCGTGCGCAGCGCCTGCCTGCGTGACTCATCCATTGCAGTTTCTCCCGAATGGCAACCGGTGATTCTAATGCGCTTCGGGCGAGCGCTGCCAATCGGTTGGTTATGAGCACATGCCGCGCGACCGCGCGGAACGTGTGGCGAGGCGGCGGGCCGCGGGAGCCCGCAGGACAACAGCTGCCGGTGGGAAGAAGTGCGTCAGTGAACCGTGGCGGAAGCGAGGAAGCGGAGATGCGCCCCGCATTTCAGGCGATACACGCCCTCGCCCACGTACTCGGCCTCGTCGATGTCGGCGCGCGTCAGCTCGATCTCGGTGTTCCCGCGCTTGGCTTCCAGCACGATGTCGTCGGCGTCGGTGTACTCGTCGGGCACGCGCAGATATTCGGTCTCGAACACGGCACCGTCGATGACGACGAAGTCGGCGTCGTGCATGGTCTCGATGAGGTTGGTCAAGATCGCTTCTCCTGTGAAGGCATGCCCGCCTTGCCGGCGACGCCACCCGCGGTTACCTCCAACGTGCGGCCGCTTGCACCATCCTTCAATGCCACGTCCAAGCCGTTGGTCGATCCGCTCCTGTACGCGATCGGAGCATCCCATGGCACGGGCCCCCGGAATGTCGGCGCGCGCCGGCGGATCGTGTCAGCGGCGCGCGGTATCGCATGTCGGAGCGGCAAGTCGCGCGCGTAGGGTCGAAGGGCCTCAGGCCCCGGGGCAACCCCGCCGCCGACGTCTAAGCGACGAGCGGACGGAGGAAGGTGGGCATCGCGAGCGACGCGCGATGCATGTCGCCGTTGAAGTATTGCAGGTCGCGGATGCCGCGCTGCGCGATGCGGCGGTCGACCTCCAGCGGGGTCAGGTAGTGCGGGTCGAGCTGCGGCGCGCAGCAGGCCATCATCCACATGCCGCCGTACAGCGGGATCGACACGAGGTACGGCGTGACGACCGGAAACGCCGCGCGCAAGTGCGCGAGCCCTTCGCGAATGCGCTGCGGGTGTGCGATCGGGCTCGCGATGTGCAGCGTCATGGCGCCCATCGGCAGGAGCCGCGCCGCGCACGCCTTGTAGAAATCCGGCGTGTAGAGCTGCGTGGAAGGTCCGCCGGGATCCGTGAGATCCAGCACGATGAGGTCGTACTGGTCGGTGCCGTTGCGCACGAACGCGAAGCCGTCCTCGATGCGCAGGTCGACACGAGGATCGTCGAGCGCTCCGTGATGAACGTGCTGCAGGTACTTGCGCGAGATATCGACCACGGCGAGGTCGATCTCCACGAGCGTGATCGAGCGCATGGACGGGTACTTCAGGAGCTCCTCGGCGGAGCCGCCATCGCCGCCGCCGACGATCAAGGCGCGCTCGGGCTTGGGATGCGCGAGCGCCGCCGGGTGGACCAGGTTCTCGTGATAGAAGAACTCGTCGCGCTCGGAGGTCATGAAGTGGCCGTCGAGGCGGAAGAGCTTGCCGAACGGCACGGTGTCGTGGACCTCGACCGCCTGGAAGGGCGAGCGGAACTTCTCGAACTCGCGCGCCGATCGAACGAAGAACGCCCAGTCGTCCGTCAGGTACTCGGTCATCAGGCCCGGACCGACGTCGCCGGGCTGCTTGGCGTCAGGCATCCCGACCCCCGCGGCGAATCGCCTGGAAGCGCTTGCGCGCGGGCTTGAGCGCGGACTCGAGCGCCGCGAAGAGGCGCTCGGCCTTGCCGGAGTTGTCGGTGGTGTAGTTGCACACGTAGACGTCGACCGTGACGAAGCCGGCCTCAGGCCACGTATGAATCGCCAGATGCGACTCGGCAAGGAGCACCGTGCCGGTGACGCCCTGCGGAGAGAACTGGAAGAAGCGGTCGCCCACCACGGTGAGCCCCGCGCGCTCGGCTGCGGCCACGCACAGCGCGCGAAGCGGCTCCGCACGCGTGAATTCCGGCGTGTCCGCCGGGCAGTCGTACCACTCGCCCAACAGATGGATGCCGTCCATGAGCTGCCCTCCTGAAACTCGCTTCAACCCGGGTGTGCTTCACCCGTGAAGCGGCCCCGCTCTCAAGAACTCACTTCCGGCATTTCATCGCCTCGCAGTACTCGATACCTGCCTCGCGTGTTGCGCCGGCCACGCGTGAGCTCCACGCTCCCCGATGGAGCGCGTCCCCACTACGCCGCTGCACCACCGGGCGCGCCGTAAAGGCCCGCTGCGGCGGTGCGCCGAAACAAACCCATAATCATTGCACAATATTGGCACTTTCGCCATAATTTTCAATTCTTTCGCGCTCGCAACGCAAGCTCTTCCTTCGAGCAGCGGCGCGGCGCGCTCCGCAGGTCCTCCGATGCCCGACGCAAACGCCTCCGACACCCGTCCCCGCGCCGAGCGGGCGTCCGACGAACAGCTCGCCAACGCCATTCGCGCGCTCGCGATGGATGCGGTCGAAGCCGCCAAGTCCGGCCATCCCGGGATGCCCATGGGCATGGCGGAGGTGGCGGTGGCACTGTGGACGCGGCATCTGCGCCACAACCCGGCGGACCCCGCGTTCGCCGACCGCGACCGCTTCGTGCTGTCGAACGGGCACGGCTCGATGCTGCAGTACGCGTTGGTGCACCTCTCCGGTTACGACCTGCCGATGGATGAGCTCCGGCGCTTCCGCCAGCTCGGCTCGAAGACGCCCGGGCATCCGGAGCTCGGCGTCACGCCCGGTGCGGAAACGACGACGGGGCCGCTCGGACAGGGGCTCGCGAACGCGGTTGGCATGGCGCTCGCCGAAAAGCTCCTTGCCGCGCAGTTCAACCGCCCCGGCCACACGATCGTCGATCACTACACCTACGTGACGGCCGGCGACGGCTGCCTCATGGAAGGCATCTCGCACGAGGCCTGCTCGCTCGCGGGCACGCTCGGCCTCGGCAAGCTGATCGTGCTCTACGACGACAACGGGATATCCATCGACGGGGAGACGCGCGGCTGGTTCACCGACGACACGCCCGAGCGTTTCGAGGCGTACGGCTGGCACGTCGTGCCCGACGTCGATGGGCACGACGTCGATGCGGTCGATCGCGCGATCGCGGCAGCGCGCGCCGAGACCGCGCGCCCCTCGCTCATCTGCTGCAAGACCATCATCGGCAAGGGTGCGCCGAACAAGGCGGGCACGGCCGACACGCACGGCGCAGCCCTCGGCGAGAAGGAAGTCGCTGCGACGCGCGCGTCGCTCGGCTGGCGCTATGCGCCTTTCGAGATTCCGGCCGACGTCTACGCAGGCTTCGACGCCCGCGCGCGCGGCGCGCTCCAGCAGAGCGACTGGAACGCGCGCTTCGCGTCCTACCAGAAGACGCATCCCGACCTCGCGGCCGAGTTCGAGCGGCGGATCACGCACGTCCTCCCGGAGGGCTTCGAGCGCACGCTGGACCAGCTCGTGCGCACGCAGGCCGACAAGGCCGAGAGCATCGCCACGCGCAAGGCGTCCCAGCAGGCCATCGAGGCGTTCGCCCGCGTGCTGCCGGAGATGATCGGCGGCTCGGCGGACCTCACGGGCTCGGTTTTCACCAACTGGTCGGGCTCCGTGCCGGTGCTCGCGGATCGTCCGGGCAACTACGTGAACTTCGGCGTGCGCGAGTTCGCCATGGCGGCCATCGCCAACGGGCTCGCGCTGCACGGCGGCTTCATCCCGTACGTCGGAACGTTCCTCACGTTCTCCGACTACATGCGCAACGCGGTGCGCATGGCCGCGCTGATGAAGATCCGCACCATCTTCGTGTTCACGCACGACTCGATCGGGCTCGGCGAAGACGGTCCCACGCATCAGGCGATCGAGCACGCGGCGAGCCTGCGCCTCATCCCGGGCCTCGACGTATGGCGTCCCTGCGACACCGTCGAGACGGCCGTGGCGTGGGGCGAGGCGCTGTCGAACGAGCATCGCGCCTCGGCGCTGCTCTTCACGCGCCAGAACGTGGCAGCCTCCAAGCGAGGCGCAGTCGATCGGCGCGCGATCGCGCGCGGCGGGTACGTGCTCGCGGACTACCCGGACGGCGCCTCGCAACGCGCCGTCGTCATCGCCACGGGATCCGAAGTGCCGCTCGCCCTGGCCGCGCGCGATCTCGTGGCCGCGGACGGCATCGGCGTGCGCGTCGTGTCCATGCCGTGCACGCAGGCATTCGATCGGCAGGACCCGGCCTATCGCGCCGAGGTATTGCCGCGCGGCGTCGCGCGGATCGCCGTCGAGGCGGGCGCCACGGGCGGCTGGCACGCGTACGTCGGCGCTCGCGACGATCCGCATGCCACCGTGGTCGGCATCGACCGCTTTGGCGAATCGGCGCCGGCCGGCGTGCTCTTCAAGCATTTCGGCTTCACGCCCGAGGCGGTCGCCGAGGCCGTGCGGCGCGCGGTGCGCGGTGCGTGACGTGAGCGATATCGCGATCCGCCGCGCCACGCCGGCCGACGCGCCCGCCATCGCGCGCGTGCGCATCGACAGCTGGCGCACCAACTATCGCGGCCTGATTCCCGACACCTACCTCGACGCGATGCAGGTCGACGCCAGCACGGCCATCTGGGAGCGCGTGCTGACGGCCGAGCCGAACCCCACGTCGGTGTTCGTGGCCACGCTGCGCGACGACGTGGTCGGGTTCGCGGCCGGCAACCCGCTGGCGGAGCCCAAATACGGCGCCAACGCCGAGCTGAGCGCGGTCTATCTGCGGCACGAATTCCAGCGCGCCGGCATCGGGCGCCGCCTGGTGGCGGCGGTCGTGGAGGACCAGCGCCAGCGCGGAGCGACCGCGATGATCGTATGGTTGATCGCGGGCAATAAAGCCGCACGTTCCTTTTACGAGAATCTGGGGGCCGAGCTCGTGGTCGAGCAGCCGTTCCAGTGGGACGGGCTCGACCTGATCGAGGCCGGTTACGTGTGGCGCGATCTCGGCGCGCTCGTTGCCGCGTGCGCAACCGCCGTTCCATTCCCTTCGATTTTGCAATGACGGAGCAAGGAGCATCGCCATGACCATCAACGTCGCCATCAACGGCTATGGCCGCATCGGCCGCAACATCCTGCGCGCGCACTACGAGGACGGCAAGAAGCACGACCTTCGCATCGTCGCGGTGAACGACCTGGGCAGCCCCGAGACCAACGCCCACCTCACGCGCTACGACACGGCGCACGGCAAATTCCCGGGCAAGGTGGCGGTCGAAGGCGATTCCATGATCGTGAACGGCGATCGCATCCGCGTGCTGGCGCAGCGCGATCCGTCGCAATTGCCGTGGCGCGACCTCGGCGTGGATGTCGTGCTCGAGTCGACCGGCTTCTTCACGACCAAGGAGAAGGCCTCCGCGCACCTGAAGGGCGGCGCGAAGAAGGTGATCATCTCGGCGCCCGGCGGCAAGGACGTGGACGCCACGGTCGTCTACGGCGTCAACCATCAGACGCTCAAGGCGTCGTACACCGTGATCTCCAACGCGTCGTGCACGACCAACTGCCTCGCGCCGCTGGTGAAGCCGCTGCACGAGAAGATCGGCGTGTTGAACGGCCTGATGACGACGGTGCACGCGTACACCAACGACCAGGTCCTCACGGACGTGTACCACGAGGATCTGCGGCGCGCGCGCTCGGCGACGATGAACATGATCCCGACCAAGACCGGCGCCGCGGCCGCGGTCGGCCTCGTGCTGCCCGAGCTCAACGGCAAGCTCGACGGCTACGCGATCCGCGTCCCCACCATCAACGTTTCGATCGTCGACCTGACGTTCATCGCCGCCCGCGACACCAGCGTCGAGGAAGTGAACAGCATCATGAAGGCCGCGTCCGAGTCGGGGCCGCTGGCGGGCATCCTCCAGTACAGCAGCGCGCCGCTCGTGTCGAGCGACTTCAACCACGATCCGGCGTCGTCGACGTTCGACGCGACGCTGACGAAGGTCTCGGGTCGCCTCGTGAAAGTGTCGAGCTGGTACGACAACGAATGGGGCTTCAGCAACCGCATGCTCGACGTGACGGTCGCGTTCATGAACGCCAAGTAGGGCGCGCGATGGAGGCCCTTCGCATCAAGCGGCTCGCCGACGTCGACGTGCGCGGCAAGCGCGTGTTCATCCGCGCCGACCTCAACGTGCCGCAGGACGACGCGGGCCGCATCACCGACGACACGCGCATTCGCGCGTCGCTCGCCGGCATTCAGGACGCCCTGTCGCGCGGTGCAGCGGTGATGGTGACCTCGCACCTCGGTCGGCCCACCGAAGGCACGTTCAGCGAAGCCGATTCGCTTGCTCCGGTGGCCGCGCGCCTGGCCGAGCTGCTCGGACGCCCCGTGCCGCTGGTGCGCGACTGGGTCGACGGCGGGCCGTGGCTCGACGCTCTGAAGCCCGGTGACGTCGTCCTGCTCGAGAACTGCCGCTTCAACGTCGGCGAGAAGAAGGACGACGAGGGCCTCGCGCGCCGCATGGCGAAGCTCTGCGACGTCTACTGCAACGACGCTTTCGGCACGGCGCATCGCGCGGAGGCGACCACGCACGCGCTCGCGAAGTACGCGCCCGTGGCGTGCGCCGGCCCGCTGATGGCGGCGGAGGTGGACGCGCTCACGCGCGCGCTGGCGCAACCCAGGCGGCCGCTGGTGGCGATCGTGGCGGGCTCGAAGGTTTCGACCAAGCTCACGATCCTGCGCACGCTCGCCGCGAAGGTCGACACGCTGATCGTGGGCGGCGGCATCGCGAACACCTTCATCCTGGCGAGCGGCGGGCGCATCGGGCAATCGCTCGCCGAGCCCGAGCTCGTCGGCGAAGCGAAGGCGATCCTCGCCGAGTTCCCCGGCAAGGTGCCCATTCCCGTCGATGTCGTCTGCGCCAAGACGTTTTCCGCCGACGCGACACCGCACGTCGAATCGATCGCGGACATCGCGGACGACGATCGGATCCTCGACATCGGACCGCGCACGGTCGATGCGCTGCGCGACGTGATCGCCAGGGCCGGCACGATCGTGTGGAACGGTCCGGTGGGCGTATTCGAGTTCGACGCGTTCGGCAGTGGCACCAAGGCGCTCGCCGAGGCGATCGCGGCGTCGGGCGCGTACTCGATCGCCGGCGGCGGCGACACCGTCGCGGCCATCGCCAAATACGGCGTCGGCCACCGCATCGATTACATCTCGACCGGCGGCGGAGCCTTCCTGGAGTTTCTCGAAGGACGGCCGCTGCCGGCCGTCACGGTGCTCGAAGCGCGCGCCGGCTAGCTCACTGCGGCGCGCACATCACCACGCGGTCGGGTCCGTCCCCCTCCGCGATCCACCCCTTCGCGACCATGGCGTCGCGCACGCCGCGATCGGTCGTGTAGCGATGGTTCACGTCGGCGCGGTTGTCGAAGAGCCGGTAGATCGGCGTCGAGCCCGACGGACACGCACCTGCCGTCGGCAGGTACAGCTGCATGTAGTTGGCGTCCTCGAGCACGAACTCGGGATGCTCCTGCTGCGCCGCGCTGCACTCGGCCGGGCTGCGGCCGAAGAAATGCGAGTTGCCGTCCGCCGGCGGAATGTAGAACCGGCAGATGTTGCTCGTGCCCGGTTGCGTCGTGGCGTACGCCTTGAAGCTGTAGCCGGTGCGGGTCCAGCGGCTCGGCGTCAGGCCCGCGTCGAGGTTCGCGATCTCCGCGTCGATCCACGTGATGAAGTAGTGGTCGAGCGTCGCGTTGTAGAACTCCACCACATTCACGGGCTGCACGCTGGCCTGCGGCGGCGGCAGCGCCGCGCTGTCGTCGCCCGTCGCGGTGAGCGGCAGCTCGTACATGCCGTCGTTGGTGAAGAGCTGAATCGTCGACGCCACCGGGCCGGCGCGCGTGGGCGTGGCGGCGATCTGCAGCGTGCACGTGCCGCCCGGCGGCACGATCGTCCCGGCGGCGCAGCCGGCCGCGCGGCGGAACGTGGCATCGCCGATCGACACGTTGTCGATCGACAGCGGCGCATTGCCGCTGTTGTGGAACGCGACCGACTTCGGCGCCGATGACGCCTGCAGCGGCACCGTTCCGAAGTCGACCGACGCAGGAAGCTGGCACACGTAAGGCGCGCTCGCGCCGGCCGGCAATCCATAGAGACAGCGACACCCGCGCACGTCGTCCGCCTGCGGCGTCACGAGCATGTTGTATTGCGTCAGCGGCGGCCCCGCCATGATCGCGGACTCGAGATTGGAGTGGTTGAGGCCGATGGCGTGGCCGAACTCGTGCGTCGCGACGCGATCCAGCTCCGCGAGGTAGGTGACGTCCTGCACGCTCAGCAGCATGTCGGCGTCGACGAGGTCGCGTCCGCCGGTGGCATTCGATTGCCACCAGTCGTACGTCCACGCGGAGTTCGCACTGAGCGATCCCCAGCCGATCACATTCTCGTAGTCGGGTGCGGCGACGTTGTCGGTTGCGTGCGGAGGCGTGCTCGTCTCACCCGCGTATTGCGCCTTTACGTTGCATTGCGACGACCATTTGTCGAAGGCGGCCTGCAGCGTGGCGACCACGCTGGCCTTGTCGAGCTGCGCGGGCGCATTGGCGGCGTTGTACTTCCACTGGAAGGTCGCCGGCCAGCGCGCCGTGGGATCGAACATCGGCACGTACTTCGCATCCGCGCGCGTCGCGGCACCGACCTGCGACATCGAGTAGTCCGACGTGCCGGACGCGGCGGACGCTGTACACGTCAGGCCGAAGCTCGCGAGCATCACACCGGCGACGACTGCGCCGGCGCGCATTGCGCGGGTCTCGTTCCACTTCGTCGACATGAAGGCGCACGGCGCGAGCGGGATCGGAAAAGCGCTCGAACGGGATTGAAGATGGCGCGATCATGGCCATTCGACGGCTGGATTGCAGTCGGACGGTTCCCAATCCGGCGTGCGTAAAATTAGGTCCCGCACGCCGGTCGCTCTCCGACGCGAACGGGCACGACGTTGTAAAAATCGGCACGGCGGCGCGGATTGTCGCCGTTTGGAAACGAAAATTCCGCTCCCGCGCCGTTCCGGCACGGTAGAAATGGCACGAATGCCGGCCGACGAACGGCGAGCTCGAGGGCGGTGAGCGCCCGACGCAGCCGCAGGAAACGGCGCTAGCGCGCGAGGAATGCCCGGATGGCCTCGCCCTGGGGCGCGATGTTCAGCAGGCCGTCCAGGTGCCCGCCTTCGCCTTCGATCACGACCACGTCGGCCACGCCGCCCTGCGCGCGATAGCGCGCGGCCGCACGCTCGGACAGCACCGGCGGGAACACGAGATCGGAGCGCGCCGGCATGAACAGGATCCTGGCCTTCATGCCCTTCACCTCTTCGTCGGTCAGCCGGTACAGCTGGTTCTCGCGCGCCGTGTACAAGATGGAGTTCGCGTCGGCGCTCCTGGCGCGCGCGGCGCCACCTTTGTCGAGCGTATCGCTGATTGCGAACTTGTTGTCCATCGAGGCAGCGGGATCGCGCGTGGCGTCGGCCCACTTGTAGCCGAACGTCTTGTCGGCCCACCCGTAGTGCCGCGTCGTGAACGTGACGATGGTGAGCGCCTCCGCGACACCGTCGACCGGCTCCTCGCGACCATAGTAGTCGCCCTTGTTCCAGCGCGGATCGAGGCGGATCGGCAGCGTCCACACATCGACCATTTCGAGCACGTACGGCGTAATCTCGAATCCGGGGCCGATCACGTGCACGACGCGCTCGACGAAGTCCGGATAGACCGCCGCCCATTCCATGGCCTGGATCGAGCCGCCTGATGCGCCGATCACGGCGTGAAGCTTCTTCACCCCGAGCGAGTCGAGCAACGCCTTGTGCACGCGCACGCTGTCGCGATACGAAACGACCGGGAAGCGCATTCCGTACGGCTTGCCCGTCTGCGGATCGATCGTCGCCGGGCCGGTCGTGGTGACATTGGGATCGCGCGGATTCACGTTGACGAGGCAATCAGCGCTCACGACGAAATACTTGTCGGTGTCGATGGGCTTGCCCGAGCCGATGATCGCGTCCCAGTAACCCGGCGCGGCGTCGCCGGGCTTGTACTTGCCCGCGGCGTGCGAGGTGCCCGTGAAGAAGTGAGGAACGAAGATCGCGTTGTCGGCCGCGGCATTCAGCGTGCCGTACGTCTCGTAACCCACGCGCACGTCGGGGACGGTCTTGCCGGCGACCGTGACGTAGGAAGGCATCGAGAAAGTCTTCTTCTCCACGGTGCCGTCGAATGCGACCGCGCGCGACGCCAGCGCGCCGACCAGCACGATTCCCGCGATTCGCAGCGCAAGCGGCATCGACATCGAACGCTCCTTCTCGAAAAAGTGGTCGCCTGGGCGACGCCCGGGGTCCGGCATTGTAAGGGCCTCGGGCGTCGCGGTTTCCGGCCCGTCGTGAAATCCCTTACCATTTCACCATGCCACGTGCCACCAAGATCGTTGCCACGCTCGGGCCCGCCTGCAGCGAGCCCGCCATCCTGAAGCGCATGCTGGCGGCGGGCGTCGACGTCGTGCGCCTCAACTTCTCTCACGGCAAGGGCGCCGACCATCTGGAGCGTGCGCGCGCCGTGCGCGTGGCGGCGCGCGAGCTCGGTCGCGAAGTGGGCATCCTGGCCGATCTGCAGGGGCCGAAGATCCGCATCGGCAAGTTCGCCGAAGGCAAGGTGGAGCTGAAGCCGGGACAGCGCTTCATCCTCGACGCCGAATGCGACCAGGGCGACGCGGCGCGCGTCGGCCTCGATTACAAGGAGCTCGTCCACGACGTTGGCCCCGGCTCGGTGCTGCTGCTCGACGATGGGCTCATCAAGCTCGACGTCGAGACCGTCGACGGACCGCGCATCATCACCCGCGTGGTCCTCGGCGGCACGCTGTCGAACAACAAGGGCATCAACCGCATGGGCGGCGGTCTCTCGGCGCCGGCGCTCACGGCCAAGGACATGGACGACGTGAAGACGGCCGCGCAGCTCGAGGCCGACTTCATCGGCGTGTCGTTCCCCAAGAACAAGGAAGATATGTACATGGCGCGCCAGCTCGTGCGCGCCGCCGGGGGTCGCGGTCAGCTCATCGCCAAGATCGAGCGCGCCGAAGCGATCACCGCGCTCGACGAGATCATCGATGCGTCCGACGGCATCATGGTGGCGCGCGGCGACCTCGCTGTGGAAGTGGGCAACGCCGCCGTGCCGGGCTTGCAGAAGCGCATGATCCGCTCGGCGCTCGAGAAGAACAAGGTGACCATCACCGCGACGCAGATGATGGAGTCGATGATCCACAATCCGGTGCCGACGCGGGCGGAAGTGTCCGACGTCGCCAACGCCGTGCTCGACGGCACCGACGCCGTCATGCTCTCCGCCGAAACGGCGGCCGGCCGCTATCCGGTGGAGACCGTGGAGATCATGGCGCAGATCTGCGCCGAGGCCGAGAAGACCGACGCGTCCACGCTGGATCGCGATTTCCTCGATCGCACGTTCACGCGTATCGACCAGTCGGTCGCGATGGCGACGCTCTTCACGGCGTTCCACCTGCGCGCCAAGGCGATTGCCGCGCTCACCGATTCCGGCTCGACCGCGCTCTGGATGTCGCGACACGACCCCGGCACCCCGATCTTCGCGCTGACGCCCAAGCTCGAGACCCAGCGTCGCATGAACCTGTACCGCAACGTGCAGCCGCTGTTCCTCGAGCAGAGCACCGATCGCGACGAGGTGCTGCGTGCCGCGGAAGACCTGCTGCTCACGCGCGGCCAGGTGCAGCGCGGCGACCTCGTCGTGCTGACGATCGGCGAGCCGATGGGCAAGTCCGGCGGCACCAACACGATGAAGATCGTGCGGGTCGGCGACCACCGGTCCTGACGTGTCCCCTCACTCGAGCCCGAAGGTCCCGCGCACGACCTGACGGTAGCTGCGTCCGCTGACGATCTCGACGCCGTTCGAAAGCCGCAGCAGGTACTCGCCATGGAGTCGCGGCATGAGCTCGCGCACGCAATCGATGCGCACCGCGTGCGAGCGATGGATCCTGACGAACGCGCGCGGATCGAGGCGCGCGACGAGCCCGGCCAGCGTCTCCTTGTGCAGGTACATCCGGTCGGCCCAGATGCGCACGTAGTTGTCGTCGGCCTCGAGCCGCACGATGTTCTGGACGCGCACGATGACGATGCGATCGAGCGAGCGGACCGGGATGCAGTCGATGGGCCGGGGCGGCGTCCACTGCGGCGCGGGCCAGGCGTTGCGTTCCAGCATCATGCGTCGTTCCTCCCATGAGGCGATGCCGACCGGTGGACCGCGCCACGCGGCGTGCAATCGCTTAGAATCGATCGCACGCGCGCATCGCCCGCCACGCCGCGCCGCCCCCGCGGCCGCGCGGCAACCCACGGCCGCGCCGCGCAGGGACCACCGGGAAGCAGGCATTTGCGCACGTCGTTCCTGTCATGAAGGCATCTCGCGCACCTTGGCGACGCCAACGCCGCCGGTCCCGACGGACTCCTCCGTTTTTTCTCCAATTTTTATCCTGCGGCGCAACTCCTTGATTCGGCATCGCGCCCATGCCTGACGACTCGCTCCACCGACCCGCCGCCCAGCCGTTTCGCCGGTCGCCGCCGGCGCGGATCGGCGCCTTCGAGGTGCGCGCGGCATCGAACGAGCTCCTCGGTCCGGCCGGACGGGTGCGGCTGCGACCGCGCCTCATGGACGTCCTCCTGCGCCTCGCGGCCTCCGCCGGCGATGTCGTTCCGCGCCAGGTCCTGCTCGACGAGGTGTGGCCGAGGCGCCTCGTCGCCGACGAGGTGCTGTCGCGGGCGATCGCCGACCTGCGCACGCTGCTCGACGACGATGCACGCGAATCGCGCTACATCGAGACGCTGCCGAAGGTCGGGTACCGCCTCATCGCACCCGTCTCGGCGTTGCCTGCAAGCGATGTGAAGGCCGAGGCAGTGCGCGAGGCGCCGGTCGCCTCGTCTGCGCCGAGCGTTGGGATCCACCACTCGCGTCCCGTCCGCCGCTTGCATCGGTCGTGGCCCCTCGCATTGGTCGCGACGGTACTCGTCGCGGCGTACGCCGGCTATCACGTTCTTGCTCGCGACGACCGGGCATCGGCGCCGGCACTGGATCGCCAGCTCGGCAACGCCCTGCAGTTCTCGTCGGACCTCGAGATGGAGATGGCGCCGCGCTTCTCGGCCGACGCGACCAAGGTCGTGTTCACGCTGGGCGACATGGAGCGCGCGCATGTCGTGGTGCAGGACGTCGCCACGCGCAAGCGCCTGTTCCTCGACGGTCCCGACCGGTTCCAGACCGGGCCCGTGTTCTTTCCCGACGGGCAGCGGCTCGCCTACTTCCGGCTCGACGGCGACGATTACTCCATCGTCGAGCGCAGCCTGGTCACGGGCGCGCAGCGCGTCCTCGTGGCGCATGCGAGCGGGCCGGCGCCCTTTTTCGACCTCGCGCCGGACGGGCGGCGACTGGTGTATGCAACGAGCGAGCGCGATTCACCCGGACTGCGCCTGCTCGACCTCGACACGGGGCGCGTCACCACGCTGACCGCGCCCAACGCGCAGGAGGGCCTCGATCTCTATCCGCGCTTCTCGCCCGACGGCTCGCGCATCGCGTTCGTGCGCGGACCCGAGCTGATGCGCGACGTGTGGATCGTCGCGGCGGACGGGACGGCGCCGCCGCGCGCGGTCGGCTCGCCGCGCGGCCTCACGTGGGGGCTTGCATGGCTCGGCCGCGACGGTCCGCTCCTCGTCTCGGCCGACTGGTTCGACGGGCGCGCGCTGAACATCCTGGATACGCGCACGGGGCACGCAACGCTCGCCGGTGCGCGCGGCGCTCAGCATCCCGACGTGAGCCGCGCCGGCGATATCGTGTACGAATCGGCGGCGTACCAGGCCAACCTGCATCTCATGGACACCGCGGATCCCGACCGGACCGAGCGGATCCTCTGGCCGTCGTCGAAGTACAGCAACTATCCGAACTTCTCGCCCGACGGCCGCTCGGTGGTGTTCGATTCGAACCGCGACAACCCGATCTCGATCTTCGTGGGCGCGCTGGGCGGCGACGCCCATCGCCTGCCGTTGCCGGCCGACTACGAGTTCGGCGAAGCGCACTGGTCGAACGACGGAAAGCTGATCTACGGCGTCCGCGCGACGCGCAGCGGGGGATCCATCACGTCGCAAGCCGTGCGCATCGATCCGCAGAGCGTGCAGGTCGAGGTGATCGACGCCCTGGGCGACATGGTGGCAGCCGTGCGCGAGTCGGGCGACGCGAGCACGCTCTACTACAGCGTATCGGACGGCACGCAGCTCTGGCTGTGGCGCGCGCCCGCGGCGGACCTCACGCGGCGCGAGCGCCTGCCGTTGCCCGCCATCACCGAATTCGATGTCAGGGGCGAGCGCCTCGCCTACCGCGCGCCGCGCGCGAGCGACATCACGGTCTGCGACCTTCCCGCGCTCGCGTGCGCGCCGGCGGGCATCGCGGCCCTTGGTGGTCCCATCGCCGGATGGGCGCTCGCCAGGGACGCGCTCTGGGTGCGACTGGGGCGCATGGACCAGTCGGGAGAGCTCGTCCGCTTCGACCTCGCGCAACACAAGGTGACTACGCGCATGAGCGTCGGCGCAACCGCCATCGGCGCCAACGTCGCCGTGTCACCCGACGAGCGCCAGGTGATCGTCGCGGTTCAGGAGCGCGTGGCGATCGACCTGATGCTGGCCCCGCGGCCGGCCGCCGACCTCGCGCGCGTTGCGCGCAAGTAACCGGATGGTTAATATGCCGGCATGAGCGTGCCGGCATCCGCGACCCGTTCGCCCGCACGGCGCGCGCGCCGGCGCCCGGCGCGCGACAGCGAGCGCACCCAGGCGGCGATCCTGTCCGCGGCGACGCAGGAGTTCGCGCGCCACGGCCTCGGCGGCGCGCGCGTCGACCGCATCGCCGCGCGCGCGCGCACCAACAAGCGCATGCTCTATTACTACTTCGGCGGCAAGGACGACCTGTTCCTGGCCGTGCTCGAAGCCGCCTACGCGCGCATCCGCGAGGCCGAGAAAACGCTGTCGCTGCTCGACGTTCCGGCCGACGAAGGCGTGCGGCGCCTGGTGCGCTTCACCTGGCAGTACTACCTCGAGAATCCCGAGTTCCTCACGCTGCTCAACAGCGAGAATCTCCATCGCGCCGAACACCTGCGGCGCTCGCGCGAGGTGCGGGCGATGAACTCGCCGCTCATCGAGACCCTCGCGCAGGTGCTGCGCCGGGGTCACCGCGAAGGGCTGTTCCGCGCGGGCGTCGATCCGCTCCAGCTCTACATCTCCATCGCGGCCCTGTCGTACTTCTACCTCGGGAACAACCACACGCTGTCTGCGGTCTTCGGTCGTGACCTGACGACGGCCGCGGCGCGCGACGAGCGCCTGGCGCACATGGTCGACGTCATCATGGGATACCTTCGCCCCGCGGTTGACGCGCGGCGCGGGCGACCGCGATAATTAACTATCCGGTTATATACCGGCATGCTGGGACAAAGGGGCCGCGACATGCGCCAAGGCTGGCTGCGACGCACGCTGTTCTCGGCCTGGGCGCGCCCGGTGATCCTGGTGCTGCTCCTCATCGCGCTCTGGGAGCTCGTGATCCGGCTGTTTCGCATCCCACCGTACCTGATACCAGCGCCCGAAGCGGTGGTGAAACAGCTGGTCGAGCAATGGCCGACCCTGCTGCAGCAGAGCATTCCGACGACGTTGGCCACGCTCGGCGGATTCGCGATGTCCATCGCCGTCGGCATCCCGCTCGCGCTGGTCATCGCGTACTCGCGCACGGTCGAGAGCTACGTGTATCCGCTGCTGGTGTTCTCCCAGAGCGTGCCGAAGATCGCCATCGCGCCGCTGTTCGTGGTGTGGTTCGGGTTCGGGATCATCCCGAAGGTCATCTCGGCGTTCATGCTCGGGTTCTTCCCGATCGTCGTCTCGACGGTCATGGGCTTCAAGTCCGTCGATCCCGACATGCTCGACCTCGCCCGCTCGATGAAGGCGTCGCGCCTGGAGACGTTCATGCGCATCAGCCTGCCGCAGGCGATGCCATCCATCTTCGCCGGGCTGAAGGTGTCGATCACGCTCGCCGTGGTCGGCGCCGTCGTGGGCGAGTTCGTGGGATCCAACTCCGGGCTGGGGTATCTGCTGCAGATCGCCAACGGGACGTTCGACCTGCCCCTGATGTTCGCCGCGCTCACCGTGCTGTCCGGCATCGGCGTCCTGCTGTTCGTGATCGTGGACGTGGTCGAGCGCTGGATGATTCCCTGGCACGCCTCGCATCGCAACGATTTCGCCGCAACCGCATGACGGTCGCCACAACCAGGAGGAAACCATGAACTTCAAACGCCGGATCGCGCTCGCCGCCGCGGCGCTCGCGCTCGTGACGGGCACCGCGTTCGCGCAGGGCAAGGACAAGGTCGTGCTGCTGCTCAACTGGTACACCTACAGCGAGCACGCGCCGTTCTACCTCGGCAAGGCCCGCGGCTACTTCGACGCGGAGAACATCGACCTCGACATCCAGGAAGGCCGCGGCTCGGGCGTGACGGTGCAGGCGGTCGCGGCGGGCACCGCCACGTTCGGCTACGCCGACGTGCCCACCATGATGCGCGCGGCGTCCAAGGGCGCGCCGGTGATCGCGGTCGGCGTCGCATTGCAGACGTCACCGATGTCCGTGATGGGCTTTTGCGAGAAGAACATCCGCAAGCCCGAGGACATCAAAGGCAAGACGGTCGCCGTCACGCCCGGTGATTCGATGTCGCAGATCTGGCCGCTCTTCCTGAAGAAGACGGGCCTGAAGCAGGACGATTTCAAGCAGGTCGCGGGCGACGCGCAGACCAAGCTCAACGCCGTCATCAACGGCCAGGCCGACCTGCTGCTGGGTTACGTCATGGACCAGGCGATCAAGCTGCAGGACGCGACGCACAAGCAGGTATGCCCGATCCGTTTCGCCGACTACGGCGTGAACATGGTGAGCTCCGGCATCATCGTGCAGAAGGACCTGCTCAAGACCAAGCCCGACATGGTGAAGCGCTTCCTCCGCGCCGCCACGCGCGCGCTGGAGGAATCCGCCAAGGATCCCGCAGCCGCGATCGACGCCATGCTGAAGGCCAATCCGAAGTCCGGCGTTCGCGACACCGCGTTGATCGGCATGAAGGAGACCGCGCGCCTGTACAAGGGACCGGACAATCCGAACGACAAGCCGCTGCGCGTGGGCGCGAAGAACATGGCCGAGACGCTGCAGCTGCTCGTCGATTACGGCGGACTCGACAAGGCCTCCGCGGGCAAGCCCGAGGACTACTACACCAACGCCTATCTCCCATGACGATGGGCGCGGCGCTCGGCTCGGCTTTGCCGGTGGGGCACGGGCCCGCGCTGCGTCCGCTGATCCGGCTCGACGGCGTTGCGAAGACGTATCGCACGCAGGACGGCGAGGTCGAGTCGTTGCGACCGCTCACCTTCGACATCGGCGACGGCGAGTTCATGGCCATCGTCGGACCGTCCGGCTGCGGCAAGTCGACGCTGTTGAAGATGGTCGCGGGACTGCTGCCCGCGACGAGCGGCCGCATCGCGCTGGGCAGCACGCCGGTCGACGGGCCGCCGGACAACGTCGGCATCGTTTTCCAGGCGCCCGTCCTTCTCGCGTGGCGCACCGTGCTCGACAACGTGCTGCTGCAGATCCAGATGCGGCACCTGCCGCGCGAGCGTTTCCTGCCGCGGGCACGCGCTCTGCTCGAGATGGTCGGACTCGCCGGATTCGAGCAGAAGTTCCCGTGGCAGCTTTCAGGCGGCATGCAGCAGCGCGCGTCGATCTGCCGCGCGCTCGTCCACGATCCCGCAGTGCTGCTCATGGACGAGCCGTTCGGCGCGCTCGACGCGATGACGCGCGAGAAAATGAACCTCGAGCTTCAGCGCATCTGGTCGGAGAACCGCAAGACCGTGCTGTTCATCACCCACAGCATTCCGGAAGCCGTGTTCCTGGCCGATCGCGTGCTCGTCATGACCGAGCGCCCCGGCAGCATCGCCGCGATCTACGACGTCGACCTGCCCCGTCCGCGCTCCCTCGCGGTGATGGGCGACGCGGCGTTCGTATCGCTGACGCAGGCGATCCGCCGTCACTTCTACTCCCAGGGCACGCTGGACGCATGAGCGCCGCCGGGCCGCCCCAAGGCGCTCGCCCCCCCTGTGGGGGGAGGCGGCGCGAAGCGACGCTACGGGGGGAGCCCATGAGCGCCGCCGGGCCGCCCCAAGGCGCTCGCCCCCCCGTGGGGGGAGGCGGCGCGAAGCGACGCTACGGGGGGCGTTCATCGAGCGCCGCCGGGCCGCCCCAAGGCGCTCGCCCCCCTCTGGGGGGAGGCGGCGCGAAGCGACGCTACGGGGGGCGTTCATCGACCGCCGGGCCGCCCCAAGGCGCTCGCCCTGCCAGCGCACCGCCCTTTGCCATCGCCGAGGTCGAATGCTTCGAGCGCCCCGTCACGTTGCGGCTGCCGTTCCGCTTCGGCAGCGCGACGGTGCGCGAGGCGCCACAGGCCTTCGTGCGTGCGCGCATCGTCGCGCCCGACGGCAAGGGCGCGACCGGCATGGCGGCCGAGCTCATGATTCCCAAGTGGTTCGACAAGGACCCCGCACGCGACAACGCCCGCAATGTCGACGACCTGCGTGGTGCGCTGCGCGCGGCGGCGGAGGCATACACCAGCGAGCGCGCGAGCGCCGGCGCATTCGAACACGCATCGCGTCATTACCGCGCGCTCCTGGAAGCGGGAACGCGCGCGGGACGCAACGCGCTGACCTCCTCGTACGGCCCGGCGCTGGTCGATCGCGCCGTGCTCGACGCCCTGTGCCGATGGCAGGGCATGGCCTTCGCGGCCGCGGTGCGCGCGAACCGTGTCGGACTCGATGCGCGGCTCACGCCCGACCTCGCCGGCTTCGCGCTCGACGGCTTCCTCGCGGCGCTGCCGGCCCGTCGCTCCATTGCCGCGCGTCACACCATCGGTCTCGTCGACCCGCTCGACGACGACACGCCGGAGTCGCTGCGCGCGATCATCGCGCGCTACGGGCATCGCTATTTCAAGATCAAGCTCGGCGGCGACGTCGACGCGGATGTCGCACGCCTCGCAGCGATCGCGTCGGTCCTCGACAGCATGCACGACTACGCCGTCACGTTCGACGGCAACGAGCAGTTCGCGGATGTCGCTGCGGTTCGAGCGCTGCACGACGCGGTGACGCGCAACCCATCGTTGCGACGCCTTGCGCGCTCGGTGCTGTACCTGGAGCAGCCCCTCGCGCGAGCCGCGACGCTCGACATCGACGTGAGCGGCGCGGCGGGAGACTGGCCTCTTCTCATCGACGAAGCCGACGACACGCTCGACGCCTTTCCGCGTGCGCGGCGTCGCGGCTATGCGGGCGTGTCGAGCAAGAGCTGCAAGGGAGTCTACAAGTCGCTGCTCAATGCGGCGCGATGCGCGCAGGCGAACGCGCTGCACGAGCCGCCCTCGCCGTTCGTGTCCGGCGAGGACCTCACGTCGCAGGCCGGCATCGCCGTGCAGCAGGACCTGTCGCTGGTCACCCTGCTCGGCCTTGCGCACGTCGAGCGCAACGGTCACCACTACGTCGACGGTTTTGCAGGACAAGGGGCGGGCCGTCACGAGCGGCAGGCATTCGTCGCCGCGCATCCCGATCTCTATGTGCAGGACGGCGACAACGTGCGCCTGCGGATCACCGCCGGAGAAATCCGCTGCGGATCACTCGACATGACCGGGTTCGGCGCCGATGTCACGCCCGATCCTGCATCGCTGACGCCGCTTTCCCTTCACGGGACCGCGGCACTTTCCTGAACGTTGCCGGAGCTGCCCTTGGAGACCCTTCGACTTGGCGTGATCATGAACGGCGTCACCGGACGCATGGGCACGAACCAGCACCTGGTGCGATCGATCCTCGCCATACGACAGCAAGGCGGCGTTGCGCTCGCGGATGGCCGGCGCGTGATGCCGGATCCACTGCTGGTCGGGCGCAACGCGGCCAAGGTCGAGGCGCTCGCGCACGCGCACGGTGTCGAGCGATGGACCACGGACCTCGACGCCGCGCTGCGCAGCGCCGACGAGCACATCTATTTCGATTCCGCCTCCACCGGCCTGCGGCCCGAGCTGATCCGCAAGGCGATCGCCGCGGGCAAGCACGTCTACACCGAGAAGCCGCTCGCGCCGACCCTCGACGAGGCGCTCGACCTGTATCGGCGCGCCGAAGCGGCCGGCATCCGCCACGGCGTGGTTCAGGACAAGCTGTGGCTGCCGGGCCTGCTCAAGCTGAAAGCGCTGATCGACAGCGGGTTCTTCGGCCGCATGTTGTCGGTGCGCGGCGAGTTCGGGTACTGGGTGTTCGAAGGCGACTGGCAGCCCGCGCAGCGACCGAGCTGGAACTACCGCAAGGAGGAGGACGGCGGCATCATCGTCGACATGCTGTGCCACTGGCGCTACGTGCTCGACAATCTCTTCGGCGGCGTGCGCAGCGTCGCCTGTCTCGGCGCGACGCACATTCCCGAGCGCGTCGACGAGAACGGCACGCGCTACACCGCCACGGCCGACGACGCCGCGTACGCCACGTTCGAGCTCGACGGAGGCGTCATCGCGCAGATCAACAGCTCGTGGTGCACGCGCGTGCGCCGCGACGATCTCGCGACGTTCCATGTCGACGGCATCCTCGGCTCGGCGGTTGCGGGCCTCACCGACTGCTGGATCCAGCCCCGCGCGGCCACGCCCAAGCCCGTGTGGAATCCCGACGTGCCGCAGACGATCGACTTCTTCTCGACGTGGCAGAAGATGCCTTCCAACCGCGTGTACGACAATGCCTTCAAGGTCGAGTGGGAGCTGTTCCTGCGCCATGTCGCGGAAGGCGGCCCGTTCCGATGGAACCTGCTGGAAGGCGCCAAGGGCGTGCAGCTCGCGGAGCTCGGCCACGTGAGCTGGCGTGAACGGCGGTTCGTGACCGTGCCCGAGCTCGACGCATGAGCGCGAGCGTTACGCTGCCCGGGGCCAACGGCGCGCTCGCGCCGTACACCCTGCGCATGCCGCACACGTTCGATCTCCCGGCCGAGCGGCCGCAGTGGAACCGTGTCGCGCTCGCCGCGGCGCACGTCGTCGCGGACCCCCTCGCCGGCACCGATCCCTGGGTCGACGTCGCGATCGACTGGGAGGCCACGCTCGCGTACCGGCGCTACCTGTGGTCGCTGGGATTCGGCGTCGCGGAGGCCATGGACACCGCGCAGCGCGGCATGGGCCTCGACTGGTCGTCGTCGCTCGCGCTCATTCGCCGAACCCTCGCCGAGGCGCGCGCCACGCCGGGTGCCGTCGTGTTCAGCGGCGCCGGGACCGATCACCTGCCGCCCGACCCGGCGACGCCCCTTGCGCGCATCATCGGCGCCTACGACGAGCAATGCGCGGCCATCGAAGCACTGGGCGGGCGCATCATCCTCATGGCCAGCCGCGCGCTGGCGGCGTGCGCGCGGTCTCCCGACGACTATCGCGAGGTCTATGCGCGCGTGCTGTCGCAGGTTCGCGAGCCGGTCGTCATCCACTGGCTCGGCGAGATGTTCGATCCCGCGCTCGCGGGCTACTGGACGGGACGCGCCGCCCGCGACGTCGATCATCGGCTCGCGATGGACGTATGCGCCGACGTGCTCGCGGCGCATGCCTCCAAGATCGACGGCATCAAGATCTCGCTCCTCGACGCGTCGAAGGAGATCGAGCTGCGTTCCCGCCTGCCGCACGGCGTGCGCATGTACACCGGCGACGATTTCAACTTCGCGGCGCTCATCGGCGGCGACGCAGCGGGCCATTCGGATGCCCTGCTCGGCATTTTCGACGCGATCGCGCCCGCCGCGTCGGCCGCCTTGTCGGCGCTCGCGCGGGGCGACCGGGCGAAGTTCGACGCGATCCTCGCGCCGACCGTGCCGCTGTCGCGGCACGTCTTCGCCTCACCGACGCGCTTCTACAAGACGGGCGTCGTGTTCATTGCGTGGCTCAACGGCCACCAGTCGCACTTCACGATGGTCGGTGGCCAGCAGAGCGCGCGCAGCCTCGTTCATCTCGCCGAGCTCTTCCGGCTCACGGATGCCGCCGGACTGCTGCAGGATCCCGAGCGCGCGGTCGCGCGCATGCGCACGCTGCTCGCGCTGCACGGAGTGACTTGATGGGCGGTCCCGATCCCGCGCTGCTGTCGATCAACACCGCGACGGTGCGCGCGCAATGGCGGCTGCCGCAGATCATCGACGCGCTGGCGCGCCATGGGATCCGCGGCATCTCGCCGTGGCGAGACCAGGTCGCCGATGCGGGACTGAAGGAAACCGCACAGCGCATTCGCGATCATGGCCTCACGGTCACCGGCCTGTGCCGCGGCGGCATGTTCCCCGCCGCCGACCGCCAGGCGCGGCGCGCCGTGCTCGACGACAATCGCCGCGCCGTCGACGAAGCGGCGGCGCTCGAGGCGCGCTGCCTCGTGCTCGTCGTGGGCGGCTTGCCGAAGGACCGCGAGGGCCGCGTCGTGTCCAAGGATCTCGCCGGAGCGCGCGAGATGGTCCGCGACGGCATCGGCGAGCTCCTCGATTACGCGCGCAGTGCGGGCATGCCGCTCGCGATCGAGCCGCTGCATCCCATGTACGCCGCCGACCGGGCGTGCATCAACACGCTGGCGCAGGCTAACGACGTGTGCGACGAGCTCGCGCCGAGCGGCCGCGATGGGCTGGGGGTGGCGGTCGACGTCTATCACGTCTGGTGGGATCCCGCCCTTCAGCGCGAGATCGCGCGCGCCGGCGAGCGCGAGCGCTTGTTCGCGTATCACATCTGCGACTGGCTGGTGCCGACCAACGATCTGCTGAACGACCGCGGCATGATGGGCGACGGCGTCATCGACCTGCCGCTGATCCGCCGCTGGATGACGGACGCCGGGTATCGCGGCTTCCACGAAGTGGAGATCTTCTCCGCGGAGAACTGGTGGCGCCGCGATGGCGACGAAGTGCTGCTCACCTGCCGCAGGCGCCACGCCGAAGCTTCCTGAAGCGCGCGTCTAGCGGTTGTCGAGCTCCGCGAGCGTCCTGGCGAGCGAAGCCCTGAACGGCGGCAAATGACCCGCAAACGCGACCGCCATGTTGCGCAGCGCCTGCGCGGTCGGCGACTTCACGGTAGCAACGCGCGTCATCCGGTCCGTCATGGCAACCACGTCGCGCGCGACGCGATGACGCTCCGCGGCCCACGCGTCCAGCCGGGATTCCTGGCCATCGTGCAGCGTGGCTGCCAGAGCGTCGGCTAGCGATATCGCATCCTGGATGCCCGTGTTCATCCCTTGCCCGCCCGCGGGGCTGTGCACGTGCGCCGCATCGCCGCACAGGAGGATCCGACCCTTGCGCGGCGTCTCCGCCACGCGATGATGAATATGAAAGCGGGAGCTCCATGCAAGGCTGCGAATGCGCACCGCGCCCGCGGTCGGACCGCGCCGATCGAGCACCGATTGCATGAAGGGCACCGACGGGGCCTGCGGCGCATCGTCCGTGGTCGCAACGATGCGAAAGCGATCCTGCGGCAGCGGCGCGACCACCATCAGCCCATCGGGTGAATAGAACAGCGTGACTTCGTCGCGGCTGAGCGGCCAGTCCATCGCCACGTCCGCCAGCACGAAGCTCTGCTCGTAAGCGGCGCCGGCGAACCCGATGACCGCCTGCTCACGAACGATGCTGTGCATGCCATCGCAGCCGATCAGCCAGCGAGCCCTCGACGTGCGCGGCGTGTCGTCCCCGTGCGTCAATCGGACTTCGACGTGTGAATCGTCTGCACGCAGATCGACGAGGGTGCAAGGTCGCGTCACGCTGCCGCCCAGCGCCCCGAGGTGGCGCAGCAGACTCGCCTCGACCCGATTTTGCGGGCACATCAGCGTGAACGCGTACGCACTGTCGATGTGCGAGAAGTCGATTGCGAGCAATACGTGATCGCGATCGCGGATGCGGAAGATCGGCACCTTGACGCCCTCTGCCAGCAGGTCGTCGGTGACGCCAAGGGGCTCGAGCACCTCCAGGGTGCGTGCGTGAACCACGCACGCGCGCGACGTATTCGCGCCCTCGGGCTGTCGGTCGATCACGCGCGCGGCCACGCCGCGCCGGGCGAGCGCCCCCGCGAGCGCAAGGCCCGTGGGGCCGGCGCCCACGATCAGGAGGTCGGTGTCCGAATGGGAATGCGACATGGGGTCCTTTCAATCCTTTTTGACGTTGCGAGCCGGACGGGCCTCAGCGGTGTTGACCTGCCGTTGCGCGAAAAGGTCGCCGAGCGCCACGAGCGAGTTGCGCACGGCGGGCCCTCCCGCGTAGAAGACCAGGTGCAGCACCGTCTCGACGATCTGCTCGCGCGTGCGTCGATCTTCAGCGCTGCCTCGGGACGCGCGGCCAGGCCGTCCCGCCAAAGCGCCGGGCTAACGCGTAAACACCCCATTTGTGCGCCGCACAAAAAGGCGTAGGATAGCGGACCCGTCGGGAACCCGCCTTGTGTGGGGCCGACGCGTCCATGAGCGCCGCCCTCCCCCACCCGCTGGTCGTAATGCGTCCCGGGCGCCTGATGCGTGCGAGCGGCATCGCGCTGCTCGCGCTGGGCGTCGTGTACGGAGACATCGGCACGAGCCCGCTCTACGCGCTCAAGATCGCGTTCACCGCGGAGCACGGACTGCCCCTCGACCGCGAGAACGTCCTCGGCATCCTTTCACTCACGTTCTGGATGCTCACGGTGGTGGTGTCGATCAAGTACGTCGGCTTCATCCTGCGAGCCGACAACCGCGGCGAGGGCGGCATCCTCGCGCTCGTTGCGCTCGCGCTGTCCGCGCTGGAGGATCGCCCGCGACTGCGCTACGGCCTGATCGTGCTGGCGCTGGTCGGGGCGGCTATGTTCTACGGTGACAGCGTCATCACCCCCGCGATCTCGGTCATGTCCGCGGTGGAAGGGCTGGAGATCGTGTCGCCCGTATTCGGGACGTGGGTGCTTCCGCTGACGGTCGTCATCCTGGTCATGCTCTTTGCCGTGCAGCACCGCGGCACCGCCGTCGTCGGCCGGATGTTCGGTCCGGTCATGCTCGTGTGGTTCGCGTCGATCGCGATTGCGGGAACGGCCGAGATCGCGCGCGATCCCGGCATCCTGGCGGCGCTGGATCCGCTGCACGCCATCCGCCTGGGGCTCACGCATCCCGCAGCGACGTTCGTGCTGCTCGCGGCGATCTTCCTCGTGGTCACCGGGTCGGAGGCGCTCTACGCCGACATGGGCCACTTCGGCCGGTTCCCGGTGCGGCTCGCATGGTTCACCGCGGTCATGCCGGCGCTGGTGCTGAATTATTTCGGCCAGGGCGCTTACATACTCGCGCACCCCGAAGCGGTGGCCAATCCGTTCTACCTCATGCTGCCCGCGTGGGCGCAGCTGCCGATGGTCGTGCTGGCTACGGCGGCGACGGTCATCGCGTCGCAGGCCGTGATCTCCGGCGCCTATTCGCTGACCGCGCAGGCGATCCAGCTCGGCTACAGCCCGCGCATGACGATCGAGCACACCTCGTCGCGCGAGATGGGGCAGATCTACATGCCGTTCGTGAACTGGACGCTGTTCGTGGCGGTCGTTGCCCTGGTGCTCGTGTTCCGCAAGTCGGACAACCTCGCCGCGGCCTACGGCATCGCCGTATCGACCACGATGATCGTCACCTCGGCGCTCGCGATCGTGGTTGCGCGAACAGTATGGGGCTGGAGCGAGCTGCGGACCACGCTCGTGCTCGGCACGCTGCTGTGCGTCGACGGCGTGCTGTTCGCCGCGAATACCGTGAAGATCGCCGACGGCGGCTGGTTCCCTGTCACGATCGGCGGCGTCATTCTCGTGTTCATGCTCACGTGGCTGCGCGGGCGCAACAAGGTGTTCGAGCAGCTGCGCCGCGACAGCATCCCGCTCGTCGATTTCGTGCGGGGGCTGAGCAGCGATCCAAGCGGGCCTGCGCGCGTGCCGGGCGTCGCCGTGTTCCTCACGGGCGACGCGGAGGCCGTGCCGCACGCGCTCCTCCACAATCTCAAGCACAACATGGTGCTCCACGAGACGGTCGTGTTCATGACGATCGCGACGCGCCCCGTCCCGCTCGTGCCGGCCGACGAGCGCCTCGTGCTGACCTCGCTCGCGCCGGGATTCCATCAGCTGCGCGCCTATGTCGGGTTCAAGGAGGAGCCCGACGTGGTGGCGCTCCTCGACGAGCTGCGCAACCGCTACGGACTCGTCTGCGATCCGATGCGCACGTCGTACTTCCTGTCGCGCGAGACGCTGGTGACGGTCGGCGCGCAGGGCATGGCGCGCTGGCGTGAACGCCTGTTCGCGTGGATGGCGCGCAACGCGATGCGTGCGCACGACTACTTCAAGATTCCATCGAACCGCGTGGTGGAGCTGGGATCGGTGCTGGAGATCTAGGGCGTAGAATCGCGCCTTTTTCCGCACGGAGATCGCGCAATGCCCCTCGTCTCGATGCGCCAGCTGCTCGACCACGCGGCCGAGCACGGCTACGGCCTTCCGGCCTTCAATGTCAACAACCTCGAGCAGGTGCAGGCCATCATGGCCGCGGCCGCCGAGACCGACAGCCCGGTGATCATGCAGGCCTCCGCCGGCGCGCGCAAATACGCGGGCGAGGTCTTCCTGCGCCATCTCATCGATGCGGCGGTCGAGAGCTATCCCAACATCCCGGTGGTCATGCACCAGGACCACGGGCAGTCGCCCGAGATCTGCCTGGGTGCCATCCGGCTCGGCTTCTCCTCCGTGATGATGGACGGGTCGTTGCAGGAAGACGGCAAGTCGATCGCCAGCTACGACTACAACGTCGACGTCACGCGGCGCGTGGTCGACATGTCGCACGCCATCGGCGTCACGGTGGAAGGCGAGCTCGGCTGCCTCGGCTCGCTCGAGACCATGAAGGGCGACAAGGAGGACGGTCACGGCGCGGAAGGCACGATGACGCGCGAGATGCTGCTGACCGATCCGGACCAGGCCGCCGACTTCGTGAAGGAGACGCAGCTCGACGCGCTCGCCATCGCCATCGGCACGTCGCACGGCGCGTACAAGTTCTCGCGCAAGCCGACGGGCGACATCCTGGCGATCGATCGCATCAAGGAGATCCACCGCCGCATCCCGAACACGCACCTCGTGATGCACGGCAGCTCGTCGGTGCCGCAGGACCTCCTCGCGGAGATCCGCGAGTTCGGCGGCGACATGAAGGAGACCTACGGCGTGCCGGTGGAGGAGATCCAGGAAGGCATCAAGCACGGCGTGCGCAAGGTCAATATCGACACCGACATCCGCCTGGCGATGACCGGCGCGATCCGCCGCTACATGGCCGAGAACCGCTCGAAGTTCGACCCGCGCGAGTACCTGAAGCCGGCGATGGCCGCGGCGAAGAAGGTGTGCGCGCAGCGGTACCAGCAGTTCGGCTGCGCGGGCATGGCCTCGAAGATCAAGCCCGTCGCGCTCGACAAGATGGCCGCGCGCTACAAATCCGGCGAGCTGAAGCAGGTCGTGAACTGACGCGTTGCCGGCGCTTCGCCGGCGTGGTGCCAGCGTGGCTTGCGCGCAGTATTGAACGATTGCACGAGTCACGCGATCGAACGTGATGATGCACCGCGCGTTCGGCAACTGGCTCCTGCTCCTTTCCGCCCTGGCGGCGCTGTGCGTCGCGGTCTTCGAGTATTTCTGGCACGGCAACGGCATACACGGCACGGGCGGCGCGCTGATCGTGATCGTCAGCACCGCCCTGGTGCTCGCCGGCGCTTTCGTGCTGGGACGCCTGCCCGAGCGCGCGCGCGGGATGCGCATCCTTCTTCTCGTGCTGCTCGTCGTCGACATTCTCGGCACGGCGCTGGCGGCCTATCTGCTGGAGGCCTACGCGCTGCTTGCACTGGTCGTCCTGGCGCTCGTCGGCTGGGCCATCTGCATCGCCGCGCCCGGTGCGCGCCGGGTCGCGTCGGCAGGCGCAACGGTGGTCGCCGGACTCGTCGTGGCAACGCTCGCGGCGCTTGCCCTGCAGGGCGCGCCGCGCGCGCAGTCGGCCGCGCAAGCGCCCTCGACCGGCTCGACCGACACGCCGGCTTCCGCCGAGGGCGCGCAATACGCCGGCTGGTACACCTTCAACGGCGATCTGATGGACCAGAAATATTCGGACGCGGATCAGATCACGCCCCAGAACGTCGGCCGCTTGCGCAAGGCGTGGGAGGTCCACACCGGCGACGTTTCGGACGGCAGCGGCGACATTCCCCTCACCGACTGGTCCGCCACGCCGCTGTTCGTCAACGACACCGTGTACGTCAGCACGCCGTTCTATCGCGTCTTCGCGATCGAGCCCGACACGGGCAAGGTGAAGTGGATCTACGACACGCACGCCGTGCTGAAGGCGGTGACGCAGCCCGACCTCAAGACGCGCGGCGTGGCGTATTGGCAGGCCGCCACGCCCGCCGCAGGCAAGCCGTGCCAGAAGATCGTCTACGTCGGCACGATGGACGCGAAGCTTCACGCCGTCGACGCCGACACCGGCCAGGCGTGCGAAGGCTTCGGCGACCACGGCGTGCTCGACGTCAACCAGTGGAACAAGGTCAATCCGAAGTGGCCGCTTTCGCTGCTGCAGCCGCCGACGGTTTACAAGGACACGCTCTACATCGGCTGGGCCGGCAAGGACTGGGCCGAAACGCAGGAGCCTCCCGGCACCGTGTTCGCGGTCGACGCGCAAACCGGCAAGCTCAAATGGACCTTCGACGCGCTGCCGCCCGACGCCGACAAGAGCACCGGAACGGCCAACGTGTGGGCGAGCATGTCGATCGATCCGGCGCACAACATCCTCTATCTGCCGATCAGCTCGCCCAGCCCCAACTTCTACGGCGGCAACCGCAAGGAGGACCTGCCCCTCGCCACCTCGGTCACCGCGCTCGACGCCGACACGGGCAAGCTGTTGTGGAGCCGCAAGATCGTGCACCACGACATCTGGGACTACGACACGAATGCGGCGCCCACGCTCGTCGACTTGCACAAGGACGGCCGCACGATTCCGTTTCGCAAGGCGGCGTTGACTCGCGATGGCGAAGCGCTGGAGGAAATCGCGGCGGGCGATCTGCAAATGAAGGAAATGGGGCTCGCCGAAGGGAAGCGCAAGAGCAGGAAGAA
>Ga0207674_10000692_pt1 | contig 43905 bp, 34 predicted proteins | sample KBSCornC72_FD_184303 | JGI IMG/M metagenome (GOLD analysis project Ga0207674, IMG submission 184303) | Corn rhizosphere microbial communities from Kellogg Biological Station, Michigan, USA - KBS Corn C7-2 (SPAdes) (version 2) | ecosystem: Host-associated > Plants > Roots > Rhizosphere > Soil ... | reverse complement strand
CTGCGCTCGCGGTACTGTAATGGCATCCGGTCGCTGCGCTCGCGGTACTGTACTGATCGCTCGCCACTCACCAAGGTTAGAGTTTTTGTGCAAAGCCCCTCCGGTGGCACTTCTTCGCCTCGGATGCAAATAAAGTAAACAAGGATTGACGTATGAGCTTCGTACACGGAAGAAATACAAACTGAATATTTCGTGTTCACCCTCCACTCGTGGGCAAACGATCGCTTCACGTCATCGGTTTAAAGACTGGAAACTTGAAGAAGATCGGACCCATTTTGTCGCATCTTAATTTGAAGTCTGGACTTTGATACGCGAATGCTTCTATCGGCAGTACGGCCCTCTATTTGCTCAGACGTTCAATGAGCTTAAGGCAAGTTTAGAGGTGGACAGTGGTTTACGTCACATCGGGTAAACGGCAGCAAATTCCTGTCGTCGTTTGCTGGGGTGGCGGGTATAACGGTTTTCACACGGTGGAAACCACTTAAATCAACTATTTCGAACAAGGGAGGGAACATGCAAGACAATCGCAAAGAAAATCAGAGTAGTCAGAAGGGTGGCCAACAAGCTCCAGGCCGTCAAGGCCAAGGTCAGGAGGGCGGGGGCCAACAAGGACAAAAGGGCGGCCAAAAAAGCGGTGGCCAAGGCGGGCAAAAGAGCGATAAGCAGAGCCGCTAACTAAATCAGAAACGGCGCGAGATGAAATTGTGCGATCTCATCTCGCGCCTTTTTTTCTTGTCGATTGCTGTCAATCACGGGAGGAGGGCGACATGAGTGCGAACAAAGACTTACATGGCAATGCGCCTGACCAATCGAAGATTGCAGTTATTCTCATTGATGTCATCAACGACCTTGAATTCGAAGGAGGTGAGAAGCTGTTGCGTACCGCGTTGCGCGCAGCTAAGAACATTGCTCGACTGAAGAAGCGAGCGAAGCTTGAAAAAGTACCTGTCATTTATGTGAACGACAACTTCGGTCGTTGGCGCTCCGATTTCCAGAAGATCGTAAACCATTGTCTCGAAGATGATGTACGAGGTCGCCCGATCGCAGAACTTCTCGCCCCCGACGAAGACGACTACTTTGTCTTGAAACCAAAACACTCCGGCTTCTTTTCAACGACTCTGGACTTATTGCTGGAACATCTTGGTGTCCGAACATTAGTGATAGCTGGTTTTGCGGGAAACAATTGCGTGTTCTTTACTGCTAACGACGCTTACATGCGCGACTATGAATTGCTGATCCCGGCTGATTGCACAGCTTCTAACGAATCAACCGACAATGAAAACGCTTTACGGCAGATGGAAGATGTATTAAAGGCCGATACGCGACCTTCCGATGATATCGACTTCAGTGCTTACCGCTAGAAACGGCGAGCAAAGGATTCCATCTTTACCAATCTCCGTATGTAGTTAATTAAAGAGCGATCCCCCATGGCCCATCGCCCGCCTTGATCGTCGCAACCACAGCATTTGTGCTGGCATCGATGACTGAAACGTCGTTAGAGAGGCCATTCGCTGTGTACACTTCTTTGAATCAGGACTTATTGCGATACCCCACGGACGTTAGCCCAATGGAGCCATTCTCTGCCGTAACGAACGCTCTTGTTCCGTCGGAACTGAAAACGGCCTTGTGCGGTTGGGCGCCTCGCTATTCGCTACGTACATAAGGCGGGCCGGTTATGGGGCAAGTATTCGCGTGCCCTTCGATTGTTCCATCCACTTGGTTATTCGTGAGTATGCCTTGTCCAGCACTTTCTCCAGGTCTGAGAGGTCGGCTCTAGATCCACAACTCTTCTTTTGATGATTCCAAACATGGACTTTGATTAGATCAGATTCTTGATCTTTAGAAATGCTGATTTCGTATTTACCGCCAACATCATCAACAATATCAACGTAATAAAATGTGTCTCGATAAACGTCGGTGACACGCAATCCGTGACGCTTGCACCAAGGGACTAATGTTTTTTCGATTCCTGAGCGCATAATCTTTCGCTAACCTCCAGGCGGCGATGTGCGATCAATCAAACCACATGTGAGACTACTGATTATAAGGTGGTTTACCCCAGTCCTAATACTCATCCGAGCCAAGCACCCGATTTGGTGAGCTTTCCAGGATGACGCGGTGCTCACGCTTCATCGATCCATTCTGATCGGTATGAATAAACTCATAGCCACCACCGACCACTAAATTGTATTTATTCTCATCATCGATCTCGTGGCCACGCTCCCTAAGCATGCGCTTCATCCGGTAAGTGAAAAGTGTTCCCACCCTCCATTGGTCGAGAGAAAAATCTTCGCCATCGTGTTTTTTGTAGTATCCCTGAATTCGACTTCTTGTCCCGAGGTCGTAAGTAATGCTGACCATCGGCCAAATCTCCGTGTCGGAACCACTCGTCTGTGCCATTGAAGAATTAAGACTTGAGAGTAAGAACGCGAGGCTCAAGAGTAATTTCGATTGCCTGTTTTTTAACCCCATCGCGACCTTCTGATCGATTAAGTCAGCCCAGAAACCGCCCAATCATCTATCGCGGCGATGTCCAACGAATCAAAGACAATAACAATCGACCCCCGGTCAGGTCAGCTAGCAATTATTACAGGTCTTTCGCGGACTATATGACTGATATCAAGGATTGCGGTTTAGGCTCTTTGATTGTAGAGTAACACTCGTTACATAGCTAATAAGCGTTACGTCTACAATGAAGAGTCGGGCCAATAGATCAGAGCGGGACTGGGTTCTCCTTATCCATCAGTTGCCGCCGAAACCTACCAATCTACGTGTGCGGATTTGGCGCAAACTCCAAAAGCTCGGCGCAGTGGCGATTAAGAATTCTGTTTACGTCCTGCCTGCTACAGAAAAAGCACACGAACACTTTCAGTGGTTGAAGCAGGAGATCGAATCGGCTGGCGGAGAGGCCGCAGTTTTCAGAGCAGGGGCAGTTGAAGGGAAGACGGATAAAGAGATTATCGCTGCCTTTCGCAACGCTCGTGATGAAGAATATGCCGCGATCTCAGCCGCACTCGAAGGTTTGACAGGCGCAATTCGCGAACAGTCTCGTGGTAAGCACTTATCTGCCGGGCGTTTGGCTACGCATGAAGCCGAGATCGATAAGTTGCACGCCGATCTTCAGCGTGTTGCAGCCAACGACTTCTTTGACGCCGTGGGCAAAGCAGCTGCTTTCGCTGCTTATGAGAGGTGCCAGAAAGCCATCCGTGCCGGTCAAGGTCCAATCACGAAAGCCACTCAGTCACAGACAAAAGCCGCTACTCTCGACATAGCAAAGTATCAGGGGCGGCGGTGGGTGACCCGTCGTAATCTCCACATCGACAGGCTTGCTTCAGCTTGGTTAATTAAACAGTTTATCGACAAACGTCCCCGTTTCTACTTCGTCAGTGATGAAGAAACGGTCGACGGCGCAATTCGGTTTGACATGTTCGGAGCCGAGTTTACGCACCACGGAGAAGATTGCACGTTCGAGACCATGTTGAAACGATTCGGCTTGACAGAGAGCAAAGGCTTGCGCGGAATCGCCGAGATCGTTCACGACATCGACTTGAAAGATGACAAATTTCATCGGCTTGAGGCTGCGGGGCTAAATGCAATCATCGACGGCTTAAGCAACTTATTGAGGGACGATCGGAAGCTGCTGCAACAAACCGGCCTCGTCTTCGACGGTCTTTACGCCCTGTTAAGTACAGAGTCTCACGAGAAGAACGAGAACCAATCGATTACTAAAAAGCGCAGAACAACGAAATGACCAGGTAACTTCCGAAGACTAGCGATTCGATTGTGTGAGTAGTAAGCACAATGAATGAAGGTGTCATAACAACGCGGTTAGGTTGGCGCGACGCTGTGAGGGACTACCTCAGTCTTGAACGGAACGTGTCCATCGCGTCAGCCAGTGTCTTTCTGCTGGGGTTTGGGGAAGAGTTATGGAAGAAGTTCATCCCAAAATATCTCGAAGCACTGGGTGCGAGCACTCCCTTCATTGGACTGTTTGGCACGGCTACGGATTTCCTCGATGCGGTTTATCAGTATCCGGGTGGCTGGATATCCGATCGGCTCGGTCGTCGACAGAGCTTTCTCATCTTTATCACTCTCGCTGGCTTTGGCTATCTAATTTTCCTGTTAAGCCCTTCGTGGCCCTTTCTGTTTATCGCCCTCGCTTTCACGATGGCCTGGCAAAGCATGGCCTCGCCCGCGATCTTCGCAGTCATTGGTGATTCTCTTCCGCGTGAACGCCGTGCGATGGGTTTCACTCTGCAATCGATCCTTAAACGTGTCCCCATAGTGATCGCACCCATCATCGGGGGGATGCTCATAGCGTCGTGGGGAATAGTCAAAGGTGTTCAGGCAGGACTCGTCATAGCGCTGGTGTTGGCCGCAGTTACGTTGCTACTGGTTACGAGAATAACCCTCACGATAGAACCCGCAAAGGTTACGAATATCCAAGGTGTCTGGCGATCGTTCCATAGTGCACTGAAGCGTCTCCTCGTCTCGGACGTCATCATCAGAACTAGTGAAGGCATGACCGGAGTGCTGACGATTCTGTATGTGACCAACATAAAGGGAATCAGCATTGCCTGGTATAGCACCCTGATCGCCATCCAGATGCTCACTTCAATCGTCGTTTACCTTCCGGCAGGAAAGATAGCTGATCGAATCGGACGCAAGCCTTTCGTGATCGCTACGTTCCTGAGCTTCGCACTCTTCCCGTTGGCCGTTATGTTGGCGTCGAGTTTTTCGTTTCTAGTTCTGGCTTTCATTGTTGGCGGATTGCGCGAGATCGGCGAGCCCTCGCGGAAGGCAATGATTGTTGATTTTGCAGAAGAGGGTGTTCGCGCACGTTCTGTTGGGCTCTATTACCTGGTGCGGAGTTTGTCGATTACACCTGCCGCACTGGTGGGTGGGTTGTTATGGAAGATTGCGCCGCAAGTGCCATTTGTTACTGCTGCAATAATTGGAATGGCGGGCACAGTAGTTTTTGCAATAACCGTCGAAGAGCAAAACGCCAGCTAAAGGAGGCTCAAAATGATCATGGAAGGCATCCTAAGAGATATTCATTACTCTATACGTGGGCTCCGCAAACAACCCGGCTTCACATTGCTCGTGGTCCTCGTATTGGCATTCGCCATCGCAGCCAACAGCTCCATCTTCAGTATTGTGAACGCAATGATATTGAAGCCCTTGTCTTTCAAAGATCCGCATCAGCTAGTCTGGATTTGGGCGACACGCAAGACTGTTAGTCGGGCGTTCTTCTCAATTCCAAACTTTATCGATACACGCGACCAGAACCAGACACTGGCAGATGTTGCACCGCTCGCAATCTGGCCCGCAAACCTGACTGGTCAGGGAGAAGCTGAACGTTTGCAGGGTGTACGAATCTCGGCTAACGCAATGCAGATGCTTGGAGTCGAAGCCGTGGCGGGGCGTTCCTTAGTGCCCGAAGATGACAATGCAAGTAATGCTCGCGTCGCTATGCTTAGCTACGGCTTGTGGCAAAGGCGTTTCGGCGGCGCAAGCGAAACGGTGGGCACAACCCTTACGCTCAACGGCGACCCTTACATAGTAATTGGAATTCTGCCACCACGTTTTGTCATCCCGAATGCGGAGACCGAAATTCTCGTCCCCTTGAGGATGGACCAGGACCCGCGACGCACTGAACGTGGCTCTAATTTTCTACGAGTCCTGGCCCGGCTAAAACCCGGCGTTACTGCGGCGCAGGCCCAGGCGGACCTCACCGGGATTAGTAATCGCCTGCGTGATCAGTATCCCGACGACAACGACAATCTCACACCTCCGCGCGTTCTGGCGTTACAGGATGAAGTCGTCGGAAGTTACAGCGAGGGGTTGTGGTTAATACTCGCTGCCGTGGTCCTCGTATTGCTGATCGCGTGTGCAAATCTCGCGAGCTTTCAGTTGGCCCGTGCAGCCTCGCGACGTAGGGAGATGACTATACGCGCAGCGTTGGGCGCCAGGCGGCTAGTTCTGATGCGTCAGTTGTTAGTCGAAAGCATGCTGCTCGCAATAATAGGCGGGGGATTAGGCCTGCTACTATCGTTCTGGGCCAAGGATCTGCTGCTGGCATTGAGCCCTGCCGACTTTCCGCGCGCAGCGGCGGTGAATGTCGACGGTCGCGTGCTGCTTTTCTCGATCCTTATCACTTTGTTTGCTGGACTCGTTTTGGGGCTCGCACCGGCTATCCAACACACTAGACACGATCTCAACTCTGAGTTGAAGGAAGGCGGTCGCGATCAAGCAGGCGTAACGAGGGATCGTGTTCGCAGTTTGCTGATAGTGGCCGAGATTGCCCTATCACTGATGCTGCTGGTAGGTGCGGGCTTGCTGCTTAAGAGCTTCGCGCGTCTACGCGGCGTAAGTCCAGGCTTCGATGCTAATAATGTTCTGGCGGTCCGCTTTTCTTTACCCGCTGCTCGTTACACAAGCGGAGCTTCAGTGAAGCTGTTCTACGACAAGATAGCTGAGCGCCTGGCTGCATTACCTGGAGTCAAAGAAGTTAGTGCCGCCAGTGCGCTTCCTCTGAGTGGAATGATCGCGCGCACCACCTTCACGATTGCCGGTCGCCCTCCCGCCCAGGCCGGTGAAACACCATTCGCACAACATCGCTGGGTTGGCCCAGCCTACTTTCAGACCATGAGGATTAAGCTTGTACGCGGGCGCGATCTCACCGAGCGCGACAACGATCACACGGCGGGTGTAATTGTCATCGACGAGGCTTTGCAGCGGCGATTCTTTGGAGCACAAGATCCGTTGAGCGCCCATGTGCTTATCAACATGGGCGACGGTAATCCCCCACGGGATTACGAAGTCGTGGGTATTGTGGAAGACGTAAAGCATATGGGGTTGACTGACGAATCGACACCTACGCTCTACGGTCCAATTCCGCAGGCGCCAAAATCCGCGGTGCCGTTTCTGGCCAATAATCTGAGCCTCGTCGTACGAACGGGCGTTGATGCCGAGACTCTAAACGCATCTGTGCGCCAGGAGTTGCGCAACGTAGATGTGGACGTGGCGATAGCCAGCGTTAGACCGATGGACCACTTTCTAGCTGCGTCGCTGGCTGCTCGCAAATTCAATATGGAATTGTTGGTAGCCTTTGCGACAACCGCTTTGTTACTCGCTGCGGTCGGACTGTATGCCGTTGTCGCTTATCTCGTCTCGCAGCGGACACGAGAGATTGGCATCAGGCTAGCGCTCGGCGCTGCCCCTCGGGACATCCTCAGGTTGCTGATCGGACAAGGGATGAAATTGACACTGATAGGAATAGCTATCGGGTTTGTTGGTGCGATAGTGGTTACACGTCTAATGAGGAGCCTATTATTTGCTGTAGCTCCAACCGATCTAGTGACGTTTACCATTTCCGCTGTCGCTTTAACTGCGGTGGCGTTGTTGGCCTGCTTTCTTCCTGCGCGGCGCGCAATGAAAGTCGATCCCCTGGTGGCACTGAGATACGAGTAAACTTGATTTATGCTTTAGACAACGAGTAAGACGCGACTAGTACCGGACAGTGAGCGAAGCGCTCGGAAGCCACACTCATCTTCGATCGCTTGTGGAGTGTGGCATCAGGGCGCTTCGCTCGTTGTACGGAACTGGAGGCTCTGAGAAGGGAAGGAATCTTAGGCTCTTAAAACCAAAGAGGCATCACTGATATGAGAACACTTTCAAGACGCAGCGTAATTTCGACTCTGGCAACCGCTGGCGCGGCATTGGCAGTCACAGACGTCTTAGATGTGAACAGAGTTAATGCCGAAGGTACCAATCAACTCCAAACCCAGGGGTCTCAAACGATGGCGCTAGCGTTTCGTGGCCAGCACCAACCGAAGCCATTGCCTTTCGATCCAGCTAAATTGAAGGGGCTGTCTGAAAAGCTGGTCAGATCACATTGGGAAAACAATTATGGAGGTGCTGTGAAAGCACTAAACGCAGTTGAGCAAAGACTTGGAGCAATGCTCACGGAGAAAGATCTACCGCCCTATCTTTACGGCGACGTAAAGCGGGAGGAGTTGGTGCGCACCGGCTCGGTCGTTCTTCACGAGCAATACTTCGGCAACCTTGGTGGTGATGGCAAAGCCAGCGGTAAGGCGCTCGACCTTATCAAGCACTGGTTTGGAAGTTATGATCAATGGGAAATGGAATTCAAAAAGACGGCTAACGCACTCGGAGGCGGTTCGGGTTGGACGATTCTCTCCTATAACTTGCACACCGGCGAAGTTCACAACTACTGGTCCTGGGATCACATGCATAACGCACCGATGGGCTATCCGCTGCTGGTGCTCGATATGTATGAGCATGCTTACCACATGGATTATGGCGCCGCGGCAGCGAAGTACGTCGACGCCTTTATGCAAAACGTGAATTGGGACGAAGTCAACCGGAGAGTGGAAGAGACTCGCGTTCGCAAGTGAGGCTTCAGATTTGGGAGTGAGAGGCTAAAGTTAGAAATAGGTAATGCTTAATGATCAGACTTTCAAAAACTCCGCTATGGACTCGATTGCTTTGACGTCAGGCAGAAGCAAACGCTGCGAGGGCTTCGTGAAAAATGCCGTTCATGAGATACGAGCGGTTTGACTGTATGTTCTAGGTGGAAGGTGAAAGACTAGGCCGCTTAAAGAGACTGTGTGCAGACTCTGACTGTTTACACCTTCGTGTAAACGCACTTACCTAACTCAATTATTTCTTGTACTCGCCTCCACCCATCCCGTAATATTTCGAAGAGAGTAAGGTAGTGCCTCGCCAGGCCGTTTTCGGTTTGTGTCCTTGCAATGCCGCATCGCAATCCTTCCTTACTCTGTATCCGAACCTGAAACCTTTTTAAAAAAAACGTATGTTCACAAATCAACCGGTGCATGAATCCTCTTCGTCACTGCGGACAGTGATCTCCGCTGCTACTACAGGATTGGTCGAGCGTGAATCACTCGTCGAAATGGTCGCGCTTTCTGCCGTCGCTGAAGAGCATGTGCTGGTCATTGGGCCGCCCGGAACCGCAAAGAGTGAAGCTGTCAGAAGAATTGCACGCGCAACCGGTGGCCGGTACTTTGAGTATCTGCTGGGTCGCTTCACTGAACCCAGCGAGATTTTTGGTCCAGTCGATCTTCATAAACTGAAGGATGGGCTCGTTGAAACTGACACACTGATGCTGGAGAAGGACGGTGTTAGAGTTCGTGTTATCGACCTTCTGACAAAGGACATCACGGCTGAATTGATGTTAGAGGGTGCAAATGAAGTCTCCACCAGGCTGGCGCAGGAAACGCTGACTATTGGCGACAACCTCGGTCGTATCGTCGTCGTTGATCTGCGTCGCAATTGCTCGATACGCAACTTTCGTATCTAGACGCTAAATTCGACTCTACTCTGTGCACCCTCGGTGTCCTCTGTGACTCGGTGGTGGAAGAAATATAACCACCGAGACACAGAGGACACTAAGGTGGCACAGCGCGGCTTGGGCACAACCAAACGATCAAGTTGCGAGCCCGGTCAGTACCGAAGCGCGGTAGCGTCGGGTGAGCCTTTAGGTAAGGTCCAGCAGCTAATAACTCGAAGCTCACCCGACGCTACCGCGCTTCGGTACTGACCGGGGTGATAGGGCCAACTGCTCTCGGAAGATGCCTCTCGCGTAGAAACATCGTCAGAAAAACAAGAAGTTGTTGGTTTGTTACATCAGAGAAGTGTGGTATTTCGACTTTTAAGGGCAAAGGCAAAAAAGAAAAAAAATGAGGAGTGATGAGTTATGTCTCTCTATGAACACACAGCGGAGTTGTTCGGCAAACCCGTCAAAGAGTGGAAACCGGGCATGCCTCTCGACGATCCATCAGGTACTGCGTATCGGCTCAGAATTGATTACGACGAAGCTGAGTCTGGTGTGACCTGGGACGCCAGATTTGGTGAATTCCTTTCGCTACCCGCTTCCAGTTCTGTGACCTCGATTGTAGTCGGCGCATGGGGTGACACTGGTCCACTAAGTAACTCTTCTGCAGTCGTCAATTCCCTGAGCCAAATGAGCGGTAAACTTCTCTCACTAAGAGCCCTCTTTATTGGTGACATCATCGGCGAAGAGTATGAGATCTCATGGATCGAACAGTCAGACATGGCACCTATTTTTGTCGCGTATCCGGAGCTCGAGCACTTTCGTGTACGTGGTGCCAATGGCCTTCGTTTTGGCCCACTTAACCATAATCGACTTCGTTCCCTGATTGTTGAAAGTGGTGGTCTGGATGTCAGCGTTGTTCGCGATATCACGTCATCGTCGTTACCTGAACTAGAGCACCTGGAACTTTGGTTGGGCGATGACGGATATGGAGCGAATGCCGAAGTAGTTGACCTGGCCCCAATTCTCTCTGGCAAACACTTTCCAAAACTACGCTACCTTGGTTTACGTGACAGCGTACTCTCCGATGCCATCGCCGCTGCCGCCGCCCACAGTCCATTGCTGGAACGCTTGCGAGTTCTCGATCTTTCGCTCGGCACGCTCAGCGACGACGGAGTCGCAGCGTTGTTGGCAAGCCCCGGTATTAAAAACCTGGAGTTCCTGGATCTACATCACCACTATTGTTCACCTGAGATGATCTCGAAATTAATGGCCCTGGGAATTAAGGTGGACACCAGTGACGAACAGGAACCTGACGAAGATGATGGGGAATCCACTCGATACGTCGCGGTCGCGGAGTAATTTGCCTGTTGCTCCTGTTCCGATCTTGTTGATTGGCGTACCGGGTAGCCGGCGCACTGAACTGTTTCAAGCTGCGCTGATTCGCGCCCGTAAGCCGGCCGCTACAGTTGTCTCCTTCATCGATCTACTTCGTGAGCGGACCAACATCGCGGACCTCATTTCGACAGAAACGGTCGTGCGTGTTGATTCACCTGGAAAAGATTTTGAGACGGAACGTGCATTACTTCATGCTGGCAGCAAAGCCGCTTACGAGGAGCACTTTGCCAGCGTCACGTCTGTAGAAGTCGACAGACTTGAGTTTGAACGTGGCCGAATTCTATATCCACGCCAGTGGTATTTTGGTTTATGCAAGGCGCTGAAAATCATCGAGTCGCAACTTCCGGACTGTTACTTGATGAATAATTTTCAGGATATTGCTTTGATGTTTGATAAGCCGCGCTGCCAGGCAGTTCTAACAACCAATGGCATTCCGGTCGCCAGGAATTTGGGAGAGATCAAGAGTTTTGATGATTTGCGGCAACGAATGATCGAAACCGGATACGCGCGCGTATTCATTAAGTTGGCCCATGGTTCGAGTGCGTCCGGTATGATTGCTTACCAGACCAACGGAACGAAACATCGGGCTACAACTACGGTTGAAGTCGAGAAGTCTGGTGACAAACTACGCCTCTATAACTCACGTCGCATTCGCCTCTATCAATCTGAAAGTGAAATAGGGCAACTGGTCGATGAGTTGTGTCGTCATCGAGTGTACGTGGAGCAGTGGTTGCCGAAGGCCGGGATCGATGGCCGTACTTTTGATCTCCGTATCGTTGTTATTGCTGGACGAGCGGCGCACACCGTGGTTCGTTTGGGCCGGCACCCGATGACTAATCTGAATTTGCTTGGCGGACGCGGCAATCTTGAACATGTGTTGGATCGAATCGGGAGTTGCGGATGGGCCAACATGCAACGCACCTGTGAGCAAGTCATGACAAGTTGTTTCCCGAACACTCTTTACGCTGGCATTGACCTTCGTATCTCTCCCGACTTTCAACATCATCAAGTCCTTGAAGTAAACGCTTTTGGGGACCTGCTTCCTAACGTGATGTGCAATGGCAGAGACACGTACGAGAGTGAGATTGTCGCCATTAGTCCGGAATCGCTGCAAAGATGTGTGGTCTGAGTTGAGTTCTGTGAAACAAACCGCTTGTTCTCCTGACCGATTTTTACACCAAAGGTGTTGGCCAATTCCAGCCCAGGGTTGAGCTTTGGAAACCCTGTGATCAAGACGGTACGGGCGGACCGGTTACCCTGAAACGGTTGGCTGCGTTAGCGAAACCCCTTCAAGGTTAGAAGGGATAGAAGAACTTCTTGTCCCGGGGTTGCCAAAGCTCAACCCTGGGCTGGAATTGGCGAACACCTTCGGTGTTGGATTCTGTTTACTTTTGTCCTTTTTGGTTGCGGCTCTGCTGTGCTATGCAACCTCAGTGCCCTCGGTGCCTTGTGGTTAGCTGTTCCGCAGAAAAAAACAACAGAGACATTTGAGAAGACAAAGGCCGCACAGAGAAAACAAGCGTCAACACCAGAAAATTTATCCATGCTTGATGCACGTCAATTAGTCGGTAGCGCCGACATCCTTTTTATCACGCTCGACACGTTGCGCTATGACGTCGCGCAAGAAGCGTTTCGCACGGGACAGACTCCCAACCTCGCGACGATCCTGCCGAAGAGTGGTTGGGAAAAGCGGCACTCTCCAGCCAGTTTTACTTACGCTGCTCACCATTCTTTCTTCGCCGGATTCTTACCGACGCCGGCCCGACCGGGTCTACATCCGCGACTCTTTGCGGCGCATTTTGAAGGCAGTGCAACAGTGACGGACAAGACATGTATCTTCGACGAACCTGATATTGTCAGTGGCCTGGCACGCAAAGGCTACGCAACGGTCTGCATTGGCGGAACCGGATTCTTTAATAAACAGAACCAGCTGGGAAAGGTGTTGCCAAGTCTTTTCGAGACGAGTCATTGGGACGAAAGCTTGGGAGTGACGCACAAACGGTCAACTGAAAATCAAGTAAACCTGGCGCTAAGACTTCTGGACGCTATACCAAAAGAGCGTCGCGTCTTTCTCTTCATCAACGTCTCTGCATTGCATCAACCCAATTGTATTTTTCTAAAAGATTCGACACGCGACAACCTTGAGTCACATGCTGCGGCTCTGGCTTATGTCGACAGCCAATTGCCGCCACTGTTTGCCGCGGTGCAGAAGCGAGCACCTGTAATGACTATTATTTGCTCAGACCATGGTACGGCCTACGGTGAAGACGGATATGTCGGACACCGCTCCGCGCATGAAGTAATTTGGACCGTACCCTATACAGAAGTTTTGCTCAGTCAGATTCAAAAATGATCAGCCTCGCACATAGCCTGAGAGAGTCGCCGTACGTGTCATACGCTTATTCATATCCGCACAAGACTGCGTACCGACCATTCGAAGTTCCGGTACGTTTGGAGGACGCGTGGGCCACCGAAGATAAGAAATCCCTTTTCTTGTATCTCCACGTGCCTTTCTGTGAGATGCGTTGCGGTTTTTGCAATCTCTTCACTACGGCCAATCCAAACGAGAATATTATTGTCGCTTACCTTGACGCCTTGAAAAGACAAGCAAGTGAAGTCAGACGCGCTCTTGGAGACGTAAGTTTCGCGCGTCTCGCGATCGGCGGCGGAACACCAACATTCCTTTCAGCGCCGGAGCTCGCATGTTTGTTCGATATTGCTGAGAACATATTCGATTGCAAGGTCGATCTGATCCCTGCCTCCTGCGAGACCTCGCCCCTGACTGCGGATGAAGCGAGATTGCGAGTGTTGCGAGAGCGCGGAATTGATCGCGTCAGCATTGGCGTGCAAAGCTTTGTTGAGGCCGAGGTTCGTGTTATTGGCCGTTCGCAGAAAACAATGATTGTCGAGCAGGCGATCGAACGCATTCGGATGCTCGGCTTCCCGGTGTTGAATCTCGATCTGATGTACGGATTGCCTGGCCAAACTGTCGATAGTTGGCATGTCTCGCTGCAATCAGCTCTTCGCTTTGAGCCGGAGGAAATTTATCTTTACCCACTCTACGTGCGACCGCTGACAGGGATGAGTCAGCAAGCTAAAGAATGGGATGATATTCGTCTGGCCTGTTATCGAGAAGGTAGAGCTCTACTTTTGAACTCTGATTACGAACAGATTTCCATGCGTATGTTCCGGTCCAGGCGAGTGGCAAAACCAGACGGTGCGGTCTATTGCTGCCAGGATGACGGCATGGTTGGTCTCGGATGCGGGGCGAGATCTTACACGCGCAAGCTACACTATTCGAGCGAATATGCAGTGGCCGCTAAAGGAGTACAGGGCATTATCGAAAGCTTTATTAAGACGACGACTCATAGTTTTAACTTTGCGGAATATGGTTTCTGGTTGTCAAAAGACGAAGAGCGCCGTCGTTTTGTGGTGAAATCACTATTGCGTGCCGATGGGCTCGAGTTGGACGCTTATCAAGCACGTTTCCGACGCAGTGCGATCGAAGATTTCCCGCAACTCGTCGAGTTGACATCCGAAGGCCTCGCGGTTTTTGATTCGGAGACACTCAAACTTTCCGTAGCCGGGCTCGAACTGTCAGACGCGATTGGCCCGTGGTTATACTCCAGCCATGTTCACGACTTGATGAAGAATTACGAACTGCGTTGAGTTGAGGTTGTAGATGGACCTCTCGATTCTATATCGTGGCCCGCTGTCCAGTTGCAATTACGGGTGTGAGTACTGCCCGTTCGCCAAACACTCTGAGACTGCTGCGGAACACAAGGAGGACGAACGCGCGCTGAACCGTTTCGTCTCATGGGTGAGCAACCGCGATGCGGACAATATCTCCGTCCTCTTTACGCCGTGGGGTGAGGCGCTAATTCGAAAACGTTACCAGCAGGCCCTAATAAAACTCTCCAACATGGCACGAGTGCAGAAGGTTGTCATCCAAACAAATCTCTCCTGCAGTTTGAACTGGATTGATGCTTGCGATAAACGTAAGTTGGCTTTATGGACCACCTTTCATCCCACGGAAGTTTCGCGTGCGAGTTTTGTAGCGAGATGCCGGGAACTGCACGAACGCGGAGTGCGATTTAGCGTTGGCGTAGTTGGCTTGAAGGAACATGCCGGCGAGATTGAGGCCTTGCGTCGTGAGCTTCCGGCAACCGTATATCTGTGGGTTAATGCCTATAAGCACGAGCCGGACTATTACAGCGTCGAAGATATCGAGCGCTTTAAAGCGATTGATACGTTGTTTCCTATAAACAACAAGAATCATGACAGTCTTGGTCGTGCCTGTCGCTGTGGTGAATCAGTGATCTCAGTATACGGCGACGGCTCAATCCGACGCTGCCACTTCATCCGCGAAGAAATTGGCAACATCTATATCGATGATTTACGTGAGGTACTTCGCGAGCGGCGCTGTAGTAATCGCACGTGCGGTTGTCATATTGGTTATGTACACATGGACCACTTAAAGCTGTACCAGATTTACGGTGATGGCATCCTCGAAAGAATTCCCAAAGGATAGTCGTTTCAACGGTTTATCTTGAACAGAATCAGAGTAAAGAGCCTAAGAGCCGTTACTGGGCTTCAGCTCGTGAGGACTGACTCAGCTTTCAGTTTGAGTCTCTTCGTCGCAGGGCTTGCAGTCGAGTTCGAGTCCGATGCGTGAGGCTCTACCAGCCTCCGTCAGAACCCATGGTCGAGTGATCAGCGGCGGGTCGTGGCGGACATGTTGAAAGTGGCCGCAGGCGAGCTCAGCTCGCCAATCGCCGTGCTCATCAGTCTCAAATCTTATTATTCGTCGTTTCACAACTGGGACGTTTCCTCTGTGAAACAAATCAACATTCTTGTTTTTCTGACGATGTTTTTACGCGAGGGCATCTTCCTGAAGCAGTTGGCCCTATCGCCAAGGTCAGTACCGATTCGCGGCAGTCGGGTGAGTCTCAACATGCTAGATAACTGGTTGATCGTCGAGGGTCACCCGACGCTACCGGGAATCGGTCCTGACCGGTCCTGCAACTTGATCCTTTGGTTGCGGCCGAAGTTACAGCGAGAACATTCAAATAAATCGTGGTGGAAGATTATCTAGTTCTTGCTGAATGCGGCTGCGTAGATCGGCCCAGGTTGCCGCATCCAGGATCAAACCGACCCATGCGTAAGCTTGTTTTTCTTCCAACTCGTTATGCGTCTCGAGGCGGGTCGTGATTGTCATCAGTCGCCTGGATAAATCCTCAACAACCGGTTGGTCCACCTGTTTGTCAGCCTTCATCTCGCGCATCACACGGATCATATCCGCAAGTTCTTTCATGAAGAAATCGTGATCCAAACGCAATTGGTGGATTAGCTCGTGTATTTCTTCCGAAGTCGGTAAGCCATCTTTTCCTGCCGACAGGGCGGACGCAGCATTAGATAGAGCAGGGAACAGGTGGAGATGCTCGGCACGAATATGAACTGCGAGCCGGGCCCAAAACAGATCGAGCAATGCGAAGCTTTGTGAGACGTTGAAGTTGGACAAAGACAGGTTGAGTTCGCTGAGCAGTTGGCCCAGCGATTCGTGGTCGTTTTCGAGTAGAGACTCGACAGAGTTCTGCATACTGAAGGTTCCAGCTGAGATACAGCACTAAATTCTCTTTGGCAGAATAGAACAAAACCATATCGACGATCGAGACCGGATACTAACGATAAAACGATCCCCGAATCCACATCGAAAGCACCAATGCAGGCCACCGCCGCTTCGAGTGGGGCATCCGGTCGCCAGGCTCCCGGTAATGTACCTGCGGCGGATTCCATTTCTAACTGTTTCTTCAAAAATCTCTTGACACTCTATTCGGCGTGGAGTAAAACACCATCATCTTAGGAAGGTTTGGAGAATTACACCAACCGCGGCAAGTCAGAGTTGTTAGAGAGGACGGACACTCTAGAATGCCTAAAACAGGCCATATCGCCCCAACAAAAGCCGGCTGCCTACTTCGGATTAAGAGCGCCGCGGAGATGTTTAAGCCGGCCGAGAAGTCTGTGGCGGAGTTTGTTCTCAAGAATCCCGAGCATGTCATGCACATGTCCGTGTCCGAGGCGGCCCGAGATATCGGTGTGGGAGAGTCGACCGTTATTCGGTTTTGTCGTTCCCTTGGATACAAAGGCTATCAGGAGTTTAAGTTGAGATTGGCCCAGGATCTTGTCGAGCCAGTCGAGTTCATTCACGAAAACATCTCCTTCACTGATACAACGGCGGATCTTTCACAAAAGGTCTTCCAAACAAATATCCAGGCCGTCGGCGACACAATGAAAGCACTCGATCCGCAAATGGTCGAAGTTGCTGCAAAGAAACTCGCTGACGCTGGCAGGGTAGATATCTATGGAGTCGGCTACTCATCATTCACCGCGCTTGATGCCAAGTTGAAACTGGTTCGCCTTGGTATTTTGGCTGATGCTTATGGCGATTCCCACCTGCAGGCGATGGCGGCTGCTTCGCTCCGCAAGGGGGATGTCGCAATCGGAATTTCACATTCAGGCAGCACTCGAGACGTAGTCGATGCGTTGACGTCGGCAAGGAAAGCCGGAGCCTCGACGATATCGATTACGAATTTTAGCCCGTCGCCGATTACTCGGGCGTCGGACGTCGTGCTTCTTACTGCTTCACCCGAGTCGCCCCTTGGTGGCGAAGTCTTAACGTCGCGAATTGCACAACTTTGCGTACTGGATGTGTTGTCAGTGGCATTGGCTGTGACCCTCGGCGATGGCTGTTTGGATCTGATCAGAAAAACATCTGAAGCGGTAAAGAAGAAACGTTACTGAAAGTTTCGGCGTTAGCTCAGTGTAGATAGCGATATTGACGTTCGGAGTAATACGCTGGACGTGTATCCAGTATTCTGTCTGTAAGCCCAGATCAATTTCCCCAATCCGTACACGAATGCCCTCCGAGGGTATTGAGGAGACTTGTGTCATGAGAAGAACTCTCGCCTTTACAGTTCTCAGTTCTTGCTTGCTCCTGTTGGTATCAATCTCAGCATTTGGTCAGTCAGAGCGCGGTGCGATCGTGGGTGTAGTTACCGACAGCAGCGGCGCTGTCGTACCTGCCGCAACCGTCACTATTACTAACCTGGGAACTAAAGCGTCTCTGACTCTCACGACAAATGGTGAAGGGATCTACGAAGCACCATTCCTGGCCCCGGCAACCTATGAGGTCTCGGCAATTGCCACCGGCTTCGGCAAGACCATGAATAACAACGTGGTCGTCAACGTCGGACAACGGGTGTCGATCAACCTGGTATTGTCGGCGGGAAATATACAGAGCAATGTGCTCATTGTTGATACGCCGCAACTTGTGCAAACTGAATCGGCGACGATTGGCCAGGTAATTGGAAACAAGCAGCTGACCGAACTGCCTTCCGGCGATCGAAATATCTATAACTTCATCCTTCTTAACTCGAATGTTAATCAACCACCTGGCGGAAACGCCGTATCATTTCGTCTGGAAAGTGGCGGGTCTTTTTCCATCTCCGGAACACGACCTTCGACTGCGACCTTCAAAATTGATGGCCTCTCGAATACTGATCCAACCTTTGGTACACCGACCATTACGCCGTCGTTGGATTCGGTCCAGGAGTTTCAACTCCAAAACAGTGCTTACTCAGCTGAGTATGAAGGCATTGGTCAGGTTAACGTGGCAACGAAGGCAGGGACCAACAGCTTTCATGGTTCGCTGTTCGAGTTCTTCAGGAATGATCGACTGCAACCTCGCAATCCGATCGCGGCACCAGATAAGAGTGGTAAGCCCAGCAGAGGGAAACTCCGATTCAACCAGTTTGGAGGCACTCTCGGAGGCCCAGTCTGGCTACCGCGGTTTGGCGAAGGTGGTCCAGCGTTCATAAAAAACAAGACATTCTTCTTTGTCAGCTATGAAGGCAGAAGGCAAAACAGTGTGGCGCCTGGCCTAACTCGTGTGCTAACGCAGGCGGAGCGCAACGGTGATTTCTCGGCTTCTCTCGGAGCATGTTTGACGGTTGGCGGAGTCCAGGTCCCGTTGCTTGGTCCAAATGGCGCGCCTACGGGAAACTGTGTACGCGCTGGGCAGATTTTTGACCCTGCGACCACTGCTGCGAACCCACTTTTCAATGCAGCGCTACCGGAATCGGCAACTAATCCTCGCACGATTCGACAACCGTTTTTGAACAACCGGATCCCGACCAATCGACTCAGCTCGGTTGCGCAGGCACTTATCAACATCCAGCAACCATTACCTAATACGGTGTCAGGCACGAACAACCTGATTGCGCCCGCTGGTCTAATAAGTGACAACAATCAAACATCGGTTCGAATCGATCACCAGTTTTCTCAAAACGATAACGTCTATGGAAGATTCGCGATTCAGGACAATACTCGATTCAACAAAGGCGTGTTGCCTTTTACGACGAAGAACCTTGTCGGAAATGGACGGGTGTTCAACTCAGCCTGGACTCACGTCTTTAGTCCATCGTTAATCAACGAGTTTCGTCTTGGCTACGTTCGTGGAGTTTATGGTGAGAGTGTTGACGAGATTGATGCAACTCAGTTTGGTATCCAAAACACGATCTTGCCGTCGCTGCCAGGTCTGAACATCACTGGTAACGTTCCTGCCGCTTACGGCGGTTTCAGCGCCTCAGTATTGCAGACTGTTCAGAACACTTATCAGTTGTCAGACAATGTCTCGTATATTAATGGCAACCACAGCTTTAAGTTTGGCTTCAAGGCTGACCACAACCGTTTCAAGAATGGTGAACTCGGAAACGGTTCCAATGGGGTTCTAACGTTCAGTGGGCTCTACACCAAAGCCAGCAGCGCTTCACAGGTAAGCTCCAATCGTGATAACTCGGTCGCTGACTTTTTGCTGGGAATTGCTCAAACGAGTGCGCTGTCAGTCCCGTCCATCGCTAATCTAAGAAACACACCGTGGGCAGTCTACGTTCAGGACGACTGGAAGATACGACGTCGGATCACCCTGAATCTCGGATTGCGATACGAGTATCACCAACCATTTAGAGAACAATTACTCGGCGGAGCACTCTTTGATCCAACCAATGGAGGTCGTTTAATTGCTGCAAATCCTGATGTCGTTCGACGTTCGAACACGCCGTTAGTTGTTTGTTGTACGGACTCAGAAGTGGTCCAACCGGACAAGATGGACTTCGGTCCCCGGATCGGAATAGCCATCCAGCCTTTCAAAAAGGACGCGACGGTCGTACGTTTAGGCTATGGGATCTTTTATGCTGACTCTACACAGTTCTTTCACTGGAGAGCGTATGAACCGCTTCCCGAACGCACCTATACAACCCAAACTGGTGACTTCATAACTCCAGGCGCGACCCTCGCGAATGCATTTCCTGATTCAGCGTTTACGGTAGGTGCCGGCTACATTCCAACATTTGGACCAGTACCGCCGGCGATCCTGAACAACCATCCGTTCATTGGCAGCGGTAACTCCGGTGCACTTGCCAGCTACAGGACACCATATTCCCAGCAGTGGAGCGTTAGCATTCAACGCGAAATCGCAAGGAACATGCTGTTGGAAGTTAACTACACAGGTTCAAACTCGAAGAACCTTCCAATCCAATGGATCTTCAGCCAGGCATTCCCGAGTCCAATTACAGCCAACAACACAAGTGCAGATCCGGCAGCCAATCCATACCTGCGACGCCCGTATCCGAACTTCAACATTGGTGCCTTTGCAACTACTAATGTGCTGCAGTCCAACTACAACGCCGGCACCATCAAACTCGATAAGCGTTTCTCGTCCGGGTACAGCTTCCTCGTCACTTACACTTATTCAAAGAGTATCGACCAGGGCAGCGAGGTGTTCGCGCTGGGCGGGACCTTCAACATTCTCGCCGATAACAACAACTTTAATCTCGACAAAGGGCTCTCAACCTTCGACGTACCCCATCGCTTTGTAGCCAGTGGCATCTACGAGTTTCCGTTTGGTAAAGGCAAGACTTTCTTGAACCAGTCAGGCTGGTTGGACAAGATCGTTGGTGGTTGGCGGACATCGGTCGCGTTCCAACTGCAATCGGGTTATCCGTTTTCGCCAAATATCCGGAACCGCCGTGCAAACACTGGCTACTCCTTGTCGACTGAACGCGGGAATCTAATCGGTGATCCGAACTGGTCAGATGAAGAATGGGAACGGCGTCTCAAAGATTGGGAGGCAGGTATTGGTGGAAATCTGTTTGTAATCAATCCTGCGGCAATCAGCCTTGATTATGCACCAGGAACGTTCGGAAATATTCCACGTAACTACTTCCGTGCGCCATTTGGTCGCAACCTTGATTTCTCGGTAGCCAAGGTTACTGGCCTGGCTGAAGATCTGAGGATGGAATTGAGAGTTGATGTAATTGGGGCAACGAACGAACGTTTACACCGGTTTGATGCGGCCAGTCGTATCCTGGCAAACAACCTGCTCACGAACGTAAACATGGGTAGCTTTCCGGTGCGGAGTTCGATCTTTGGACCACGCATTATTCAACTTGGAATGCGATTCGTTTTCTAAGTTCTCAAATGCGACCTTCCATTTGGACCTTTGACTGAGAATCACCAGGGAGAAAGTCTTGCTGAAAGCCGGATTCGCTAAAGTGTGTATCTCGCCGCCGGTTGGAGTTCCACTCGCCGGATTTGCCGCACGCCCGGAGGTCTCAACCGGTACGCACGACGACCTTTTTGCGCGAGCGCTCGTGCTGGAAACATCAGACGCGGCAGTGGTCTTCGTGAGTGTCGATCTGCTTGCTTTGCCAGGGGAGTTCATCGCGCTGGTCCGACACTCTGTTCACGAGAGTACCGGTATTCAACCGCACTCGATAATGATCGCCTCCACGCATACTCATGCAGGACCAGTGACCATTACAACTTTCTTCAATCCCGATGGCAGTGTTGATAAGCACTACATGGAGAAGTTGGCGCTGGGAATCGAGGAGGCAGTGGACAGTGCCTGGCGCGACCGCGCGCCGGCCCGGGTAGGCGTTGGTGTTGGCCGAGTTGAAGGAGTTGGTGTCAATCGACGCAGTTCCGATCAGAAACCGATCGACGAGCAGATTGGAATCATACGAGTAACCGATTTGGAGGAACATACCCGGGCAGTCCTTATTAACTATGCCTGCCACCCGACAGTTCTTGGGCCAGACAATCTACTTGTGACCGGTGATTTTCCCGCATTCGCCGTACAGGCAATCGAGAGTGCCATTGGGCCACAAGGCTTTGCGATGTTTGTCAATGGCACCCAGGGCAATATCAGCATGGGCCATTCCTCAGAACTTAGTGCAATAGGCATCATTACGCCTGGTCGCACTTTCGAGCGTGCGGCCGAGTTGGGAAAGTTGCTCGCAGGAGCAACCCTAAGACAGCTCAACTCAATTGCGGTCGACGATGGCCCAACACTCGAGGCTGTAACCCTTCCCGTTTCTCTCCCCCTGAAGAAGTACCCGTCAGTGGATGAAACGACGAAATCGCTGCAGGAGGCGGAAACGCACCTTGCCGCTCTTGTGTCATCTAACGGGGACAACACGGATCAGGTACGCCGCGCGAAGTCGGAACAGTTGTACGCTTCGATCAATAACTTCTACGCCAAGGAGACCCAGGTATTTAGCGATGGGATGCTGCCCATCGAATTGCAGGGAATACGGATCAACGACGCTGTCTTTGTGGCGGTTCCGGCTGAAGTCTTCGTCGAGATTGGGTTACGACTTAAACAAATCGCTGCTCACAATATCTTTATTGTCGGCATTGCTAACGGCTACATTGGATATTTACCGACGCGCGTTGCTCACGAGGTTGGGGGGTACGAAGTCGTTTCCTCAAAATGTCGGCCTGAAGCAGAAGAGAAACTGATTGAGGATGTTCTTCGCCTTGAGCAGAAACTTTTTCAAGCGTCCGCGCCCATGGTCGAGAAAGTGAAGTAGACTGCACTCATGATGACAGACAAAATTCGCATCGGCGTAATTGGTTTAGGAATCATGGGTGAACAGTATGTGCGCATTTACGATGCACACCCACTCGCGACCGTCACAGCAATTTGCACACGGAACCAGACAAAACTGGATGAGATAGCGGAAAAATACCATGTCGATGCGCGCTATACAGACTATCGGAAGATGCTGGATGAAGGTGGTTTCGATGCCGTTTGTGTTGCCACTCCGGATTTTGCTCACTTTGAACCGGTAAGGGCCGCGCTCCTCGCCGGAAAACACGTCCTCTCTGAAAAGCCGTTCACGACTGAGCTCTCCGAGGCAGATGAACTGCTCGCCCTCAGCGCTGGACGGCCGAACCAAATTTTACAAGTTGCTTTTAATCATCGCTGGCTCGCCTCGTACCATCACGGTTTTTCTGCAATTCGAAATGGATCTATTGGGAAGCCGCTAGCGGGATATGCGCGAAAGAACGACACGATCTACGTATCCACCGAAATGATCAATTGGGCCAATCGCTCAACGCCCATTCATTTCCTCGGTGCTCATGACATCGACTTGATGCGCTGGTTTTTTGGGAGCGAAGCGGTTGAAGCTCGAGCGTACGGAGTGAAGGAAGTACTCGTGCAGAAGGGAATTGATACCTACGATCTGATCCAGGCTCAGATTAGGTTTGAAAGCGGAGCGATTGCGACCATTGAATCCGGCTGGATCTATCCGAATACATTTCCCACGATTGTTGATTCGTTTGTCGAGGTCGTCGGTTCTCAAGGTCATCTTCACTTTGATCGCAAACGTGAATCAATTGAGATGAGTACCCCGGAGAAATTTTCTTATCCGAAGACGTTTCTGACGCACGAGATTTTCGGAAAGTTGCGCGGCGCATTTGTCGAATGTCTCTCAGATTTTCTTGATTCGATAATCAACAAAACTGTACCGAAGGTCACTGCTTTCGACGGTCGGCAGGTCACGGCGGTGCTGGATGCCGTCAGTCGTTCTTTGGAATCCGGAAACACGGAAAAAGTCGCCGCGGCAATTATGAAGCAGAAGTACTGACCATTACGGGCAGTAAAACTAAGTCTTTCCCCAAGAGAAAAGTTTCAACTATTTGATCGCTAACCCACGTGTAGTGCTGCTTGAGCACTGCCTTCTTGAAGAACATGCAAACAGGTCTGCATACAGGTGATCACATTATCATCGTGGGCTATTTCGCCTTGCTCACAGTGATTGGTCTCTACTTCTGGAAGCGTATGAAGCACGTGCGCGATTTCTTCACCGGGGGTAATGCGATTCCCTGGTGGTTAGCCGGCGTCTCCTTTTATCTGACGGGATTCAGTGCGTTCACATTCGTCGCCTACTCGGAAATGGCATATCGCTTTGGCTTTGTAGCCGTAACGCTGGCGTGGAGTTCGGCAGTTGGAATGGTGGTGGGCACTCTTCTTCTTTCCGCGCGTTGGCGACGTGCTCGGATTACAAGTCCGATTGAGTTTCTTGAAACTCGTTACAGCCCGGCGATTCGACAGGTCCTCGCCTGGGCCGGACTCCCGCTGAAGATCATCGATGATGGTCTCAAGATCTACGCGACAGGTGTGTTTGTTTCGGTTGGACTTGGTTATGACCTGAAGACCAGCATTCTCGTTAGCGGACTAGTGATGTTGTTTTATACATTCATGGGTGGTTTGTGGGCGGTTGTGGTAACGGACTTCATCCAATTCATCATCCTCACTTTGGGAGTGCTGATCCTTTTTCCGCTCGTGTTTTCTCACGTCAGCTCGATCGACTTTTTTACGGCAGGAGCACCTGGAGGTTTCTTAACGCCTATCAGTGCGCCGTTCTCGCCCATCTATGTCTTAGCGTTCTATCTCCTAATTATTTTGAGTTACAACGGCAACTGGGCTTTCGCGCAAAAGTTTTACAGCGTGCGCGATGAACGCGCCGCGCTGAAAGCCGGAGCATTAGCGGTTGTCTTAAAGATTCTTGGTCCACCACTGTTCATTCTGCCGGCGATGGCCGCCCGCAGTCTCATGCCAGAACTGCTGCAGCCACCTAATTCGCCGCAATACACGTACGCCGCACTCTCACTCAAGTTTCTTCCTGCGGGTTTAATGGGCTTGATGATTGCTGCGATGTTTTCCGCGACGATGTCGACACTGAGCGGTGATTACAACGTCATGGCCAGCGTCATCACAGAAGACATTTATCGTCGCCTGTTCGACAAAGAAGCGACGCAGCGCCGGCTAATCATTGTTGGAAGGGTCGCCACGCTTCTGGTTGGCGCTCTGACTATCACCATTGGCATCAGTCTAATTGCGTCGGCGCGCAAGGGACTGTTTGAGGTGATGGTGACTGTCTTCGGTCTGTTTGTTGGGCCGATGCTCATACCAATGCTTGCTGGACTTTTGATACGACGAGTCACCTGGCGCGGTGCGGCTGCTGGAATTGCGACGGGCTTTGCTTCAGGACTAACACTTTATCTCTACAAAGCATTGGTGCTTGCGAAGAACCCTGGTATCGACGCGAATTGGCTGCGTTATGACTACGAAGCCATCAGCATATTGACGAATGTTGGACTGACTGTCCTGGCTATGACGGTTACGACTATGTTGCAGAAAGTGTCAGACCATGAGCGCATTCGCATCGATGAATTCTTTACCCGGCTTGCCACTCCAGTTGATCCCAAAACTACTCACGCCAGGGTCACCGGCGAAATCTTTTCCCCCTTTTACATCATTGCGTGGATTACTGCAGGAACCGGTTTGCTGCTTGTCTGCGCTAGTTTTCTCCTGCCCGGCGGTATTGGACGAACGATAAACATCGGCTCTGGTCTAACGCTTTGGTTGCTTGCGTTTGGAATATACCGGCTGCACGTGCGGTTCGTTCGTCGTGAGGCAGCTGCAGAGGTTCTAAACCCGATCGGTCCTGGCACGACAAAACCTGTTGCGAGTGCGACAAGTTGAAGGAGTACTAAGTTCAGTTGAGAAGAGTGACTATGAACCAGGTTAGACAAAGAAGATGAAACTAGCGTCGTTCAAGAACAAATCCGAAGACATAACACGTGTGGGTCTCGTCATCAGCGATTCTATCTTTGATCTGTCGAGCGCTTTGGGTATTAGCGAGATGATCTTGCTGCTTCAAAAGTACGGCGAAGTCGAGAAAGCTTTGAACAAAATCGCAGACAGGCCCGGGAAGAACCACGGGTGGGTGAAACTTAGCGATGTAAAACTTGTCGCGCCCATTGAACGTCCGGGAAAGATTATCTGTCTTGCCGGAAACTATCGAGAGCACATTGCTGAGAGTGGCTACGTAGTTCCTGAATCAATGGATGTCGTCACCCAGCAGCTTTTCATCAAACCCTCAACGACAATCATTGGCCCAGGCGATGAAATTATTATCGGCAAGAACAATGTCAAAGTGGGATGGGAAACCGAGCTCGCCGTAGTAATCAGTAAGCGTGGTAGAAACGTTCCTGCTGAGTCAGCGCTTGATTACGTCTTTGGCTACACAATACTTAACGACGTCTCCGAACGCGGGTTGAATTCAACTATTCAAAACCGGCATAAGCGAGAGATGGATCGCTTCCTTGATTGGTTAGCCGGTAAATGGTTCGACACTTTTGCGCCCTGTGGACCATGGATAGTTACCGCGGACGATGTGGCCGATCCTCAGAACCTCGAGATCAAACTCACGATCAATGGCGAACTCCGTCAGCACGGCAACACGCGCGACATGATCTTTAGCGTTGCGGAACAAATTGCATATGCATCATCGATTATGACTTTGGAGCCCGGTGACATTATTTCAACCGGTACCCCCGCGGGCGCTGGCCTGGGCGGCGCCAGCAACTCACTGCTACATGGCGATAACTTGATTTGCGAAATTGAGAAGATCGGCACTCTAAAAAACACCGTGAGGTACACCGAGTGAGGACACTGGATTGGGTTGTCGTCGGTCTCTATTTCTTATTCATGCTCGTCGTGGGGCTTTATTTCATGCGCCGCGCGAGCCGGAGCATGGCCGACTACTTTGTTTCCGGGCGAGATCTTCCATGGTGGGTTATCGCGCTTTCTGCGGTTGCAACTTATACAGATGCAGGTTTGGCTCCCGCGGTGACTATGCTTACGTACCAGGGTGGTCTACTTGGTAATGCCGTCTGGTGGATCCCCTACGTTGTGTGGATGCCGCTCGGTGCCGTCCTCTGGTCCAAGTATTGGCGACGTTTGGGTACGGTCACGTCAGCCGAACTGCTCAACATTAGATACAGTGGCCGATTTGCTCACGCCTATCGTGGCATCTACGCAGTCTTCATGAGCTTTGGTTTTATCGTCGTGTTGATGGGATATGTGTCGGGCTGGCTGGGTGCTGCACTTGGTCCAATACTCGGTTGGGAACCGATCAGCCTCATCTTGTTCTCAGCGGTAGTCACTGCTGCATATACAGTGGCTTCCGGTCTTTCAGGAGTGGCTTACACGGACGCTTATCAGTTTGGGATCTTCCTCATTGGGAACATCATTCTGGTGCCGATAGTTATGGCCGGCGCAGGAGGGATGGAGCATGTTTACCAGGCAATCGAGACTACTCGAGGCGCCGGTGGCTTTGAAACGTTCTTTCGCGTAATCCCTCCAGCTGAAGGTCTAGGAGGATTGACTGTATTTGCGTTTGTCGTGCAGGGACTCTTCTTCGCCGCATCTCCGACAGGCGGCGAGGGGTTTACGGCCCAACGCTTCATGGCAGCGCGCAATGAGTTTCACGCACAGGTGGGCCAACTCTTCAACGCACTCCTAACGTTGATCATTAGAGTCGTGCCATTTCTGTTTCTCGGACTGATAGCTGCCGCGCTCTATGCTCCAGGAACTGTTGCGGAGCCGGGCGAAATTTGGGCGCGCATGGTTCGGACTTATGCGCCAGTTGGATTGCTCGGTTTGCTGGTTGCCGGGATCTTCGCGGCTTACATGTCAACGGTGAGTACCCTGATGAACTGGGGCGCCTCATATATTGTGAATGACTTCTACAAACCATTCGTTCGCACGCAAGAGTCTGAGCGTCATTATGTTTGGGTCGGCCGGATCGGGTCGGTCGTGATATTTGCCCTCTCACTGATCGTTGCCTATTACTTCGTTGAAGGTTTACGCGCATGGTTTCTTTTCATCAACTCTGTTGTCTTTGCTTTCATTCTTCCGCTTTCGTGGCTGCGTTTCTTCTGGTGGCGTCTAAATATTTACGGTGAGGCAGCCGCTTTAATAATAGGACTGCCGTTAAGTTACATCGTCTGGTTTCCGCTCGGATTTTCCAACGAGCAACAGCATCCCTTCTGGCAGGGCTTCCTGCTTCTTTTTGGTCTTGGTTTTCTGACCATCATTGTGATCACTTACCTGACTCCTGCGGAAAGAATTGAGACGCTACGCGAGTTTTACCGGCGTTGCCGGCCGCCGGGCTTTTGGGGACCAGTTGTCAGAGAGTTCGGTGGTGAGGAGCGCCAGCAGATACGTCGCGAGACGATCACGGATGTTATCGACTGCGCACTTGGTGTCATCTTCTGCACCGCTGCAATCGAATTAATCATCAGCATGCTGGGGCGTCACTGGGTTGTTTTTGCGGTTTCACTATTGGTGTCGATCCTCAGTGGCGGACTGTTCATCGGGCGGTGGGCGCGTCGAGGAGTTTTCCGCGGCCTTTCTGGAAGTGAAGCCGAGCGCCCGATTGAAGTTGAAGGAGAAACCTGACGCTTAGCTCCTAATTCGGTTGAAAAAATGATTAATGCTCGCCTTGGTCCGACAGAATTCATTTTAATGAAACGTCTTCCCCCATTGTCCAGAACAAAGAGGTAATTGTAGGAGAACTTTCCATGATCAGTTGCGGGTTGCAGAAACTTAAATCACGAACACTTTTTCTTGGTCTACTTATGTCGTTTGTTCTCGTGGTGTTGTTTCATTTCTTGAGTGTTACAAATGCGAGCAACAGTACGCAGCCCAAACGAGAAGTACACGCACTGTGGACGCACCCTCCTGCCGTTGGTAACACTCCTGAGGCTACGCGGAAGTTCATCGATCGTTGCAAGCAAGCGAACATCGATACCATCGTGATCATGATCAAAGGTTCTTCGGGTGAGATCTATTGGCAGAGCAAACGTTTCCCGCAAGCCATCGCCAAGGGCTATGAGAAGTTTGACTTTCTTGGAACACTGATAAAAGAAGCTCACGCTCAAGGAATCAAGGTCGATGCCTGGTTCTGCGATTTTATTGAAGGACTGGACGGTGCGGCTTACCGTGAACATCCAGAATGGGCCGAGTTAAATCCAGACGGCAATACTACGGCCAGTGAGAAACTTGGTCATACGAGATCCTATGACTATGTTTGGATGTGCCCGGCCAGGCGTCCGGGATACGTGGACCAGTGGCTGATACCGATGTTCGAAGAAGTCGCGAAGAACTACCCGGTCGATAGTGTTCACCACGATTATGTGCGTTACCCGGGCGATGTTGCTCCCGACAGTTATTGCTTTTGTGATTATTGCCTTGCTCACCTTCCTCAATACGCGATGCTTAGTTACAGGACTCGTCCCGAAGAGCGTTATCGAGTCAAGTTCAATCAACCTCGAATAGAAGCTAACTGGTGGAGTGATCCAACGATGTTGCCGGGTGATTGGAATCAGATGGACCGTCGCGAAAAAGCCGACTTCATAATGAACGGTCGCACCATTCCCGGTGGTCCACCAGACATGCGCTACTTCTTTTATGACTACCGGCAGCAACAAATTAAGACCTTCGTAAAACAGTTAGCGACCACCATCAGAGGGCTCGATCGCAAAATTGAGATCTCGGCGGCAGTTTTCAAGAACCCGATTTTGAGTAGCCGTTATATAGGTCAACACTGGAACGATTGGACCCCGTGGATCGACGTCTACATGCCGATGACTTATCGCAGCCACTTTGCGGGTAGTTTTGACAGTTACCTGGACCATCTTACGGAAACGACTGCAAAACAAATTGAATGGGTAAATCATGAAAGACCCATCTATGCGGGAATTGCCACGACTTACCTATATCGGGAAGAGTTGCAACCGATCGATGATATTCGAGATCGCGTTACTGAACTGAAAGCGTTAGCTCCGAATGACTCTAAGGGACGGGCAGAAAAGGCGCGGGCAATCAGAACCAGCTTTGACGTCATGAAGCCCCATCTCGCAGAGGTCGCGCCCGAGGTAGAAAAGGAGATTGCGGGGCTGGTTGATGCTGTGGTTGCTGCCGGTGGTAGTTCGTCGGCGAGTATTGCGGCGGATAACTTGTTAGCTCGAATTAAGAGACTTCGAAGTGATTTGCCAGCGGGTTACTTTCAACCGGAAAAGCTCGTGAGATCGATCGAAGCGGCGCGTAAAGCTAACCCAGCCGGAATCGCAATCTTTGCGGCGTCCAATCTTGATATTGAGAAGTTGTGGCCCGCTGTGGAAACGGCATTCAAACGCTAGATCGAGAACAAGATGAGCCGACTTATTTCCAAGGTCATTAGTACAAGTCTCGTCTATGCGTGCCTGATTTCGCCGGTACTCTTGAGCTCGCAAACCTGCCCGGCGCAACAAGAGGGAAAGATGCTTGCGCCTTACGAAGTGCGAGATGATTTTCAGGGCGATAGCCTGGGCCAATGGGCCAGTTATCCTCCAGCACAGGACGTTGGGTATGAGCCGAGTATCTCGCCAACATCAGACTACGGCGCGCCTGGCGGACGCGCCTTGATGCGTGTCGTGAAACCCACCCAAGCCGCAGTTCAGCGTTTTGGGTTCATCAAGAGAGTGAACGGAATCATCGCTAGCGGTTCTCGCCTACGATTCTCTTATCGTCTCAATTCATCGTCTGCCGCAACGATTGAGGTTGGTTTTGCCGGAAAGAATGGGCAGCTTTATACGAAAAAGCTGACAGCCAAAACAAACGAGTGGAGCAGCGCCGAGTTCAATCTTAGTGAAACTGGCGCGCAGGTAGGAATTGGCGTTGAAGCAGTCTACGTCGTTGCTACAGTTCCCGATGCGGATCCCGACTTCATTTATCGTTTCATTATCGATGACTTTTCTTTCAATGCGGTTACCGACGCGCGCTTTAAAATTAGCAGGCCGCAGACGGAAATGATCGAACCCTGGCCCGAGTTAGTTAGCGCAAAAAGTTATCGGCCAGGCGATATCCTGGTTTTGGAGGCACATGCGCCGGCGCGGCTTGCAAAGGCTGAATGCGTGCTCGAAGACCAGTTTGGAAAAACAAGCTTCAATCAACCTCTCTACGATGACGGTAGTCACGGTGACAAGACTGCCGGTGACAATGTTTGGACCAACAATAAAGTCCATGAACTGCGAGCATCCGATCCACCTGGCATCTGGTTGGCCCATGTAAATGGAACTACGAGCGACGGTCAATCGGTTAAGACTGTTATTCGGCTGATCGTGCGTCCTGCCGGTGTTGCGAATCACCCCAGACTCTATTTCCCGGGAACGGATCGTGAAAAGTTGATCGCTCGTTCACGCGATCCAAAACTTTCGAGCCTGTGGGCAAATCTACAGACCACGGCTAAGACTGCGCGTGCAAACGGTGAAATCGCCAACGGTGGCGATGTCATTGAGTTGCTTGACTCCGAGTACCTGCTTCCTTCGTTACTCGGTTACTTCGATGTACTCAACCGGGCGCGATCACGGATCGCGTATAACGCATTTGAGGCCTACATCACGGGAAGTCCCGAAGCGCGCGCGGCGGCAAAGGCGGCGTTGTTGGCGGTAGCGCGCTGGCAGCATTGGGAACCACCCTGGTTTCGCGCTCACGGACAACATACCTATTATCCTGCCGGTCAGCTCGCTGCTGATGTAGCACTCGGTTACGACCTGCTGTACGACGATCTGTCGGAGCCGGAACGTGTATTGATTCGACGAGCATTGATTGAGAAGTCGATCGTTCCGACGTTCAAGGAGTACGTGCTCGATAATCGAGTGATGACGAATACCAGCAACTGGATTGCACACACAGTAGGCGGATCACTCATCGCTGCGGCAAGCATCGCAAATGATCTAAGTGAGTCTGAAAGGGAAGGACAATTTGAAATTTGTGTCAGTGGTCTAATGCGAAAGCTCGAGGACCACATGTCGGCGAGTTACCTGGCTGACGGAAGTTACGCGGAAGGGATTAGTTATCACGAATTTGATGCAGAGACGCTTGGGCCGGCTCTAATTGCTGTTCAGCGTAGCTTTGGTGCCGACTACTGGAAGCAAACACACGTTCTCGAAGCCTTAACTTATCCGCTCTACACACTGACGTGGCCTATAAGTGGTAGCCCTGACATGGGCGACACACATCCTCCCGCTGGACATGGAATTCCTCCGTTTGTGTATCAGTCGAAGGATCCAGTCGTGCGCTGGTACTACTCGCAGTTTGACAGGCCGTCGCTCAGCAAATTCATTTTTTACGACGACTCTGTTCAACCAGAGGCGCCCAAGCTGCCCACCTCTCGAATTTTCCGGGACAAAGGTAACGCGGTTTTTCGAACGGGTTGGACGCCGGGCGACATGGTATTCCTGTTTCGCGCTGGGCCAAACTTCAACCATCATCATGCGGACCAGGGATCGTTTCTCTTAACCGCTAACGGTGAGGTTCTAATCAGTGAAGCGGGATGGTCCGATTATTACAAAGACCCATACTATGCGACGTTCTTTACCCAGGCGGTCGGCCACAACACGGTCTTAGTAGGCGACAACCCTCAAAGCCAAACCATTGCCGACACGCTTCAGTACAAGGCACTTCACAGTTATCCGCGGATCACGGATTCAATCACGAGTGAGTTTTACGATGGTGTCCGTAGTGAGTTGTCGTCTGTATATCAGGAGCGGTTGAAGAGTTATGTTCGCAGCATAGTGTTTGTTAAGCCTGCCTATTTTGTAGTCTTTGATGATCTGAAAACGAATGGAACACCAGAGCCGTTTGATTTTCTTTTGCATCTGCCGAATCGAAACCAGATCAAGATCGAAAATCTTACGGCCAGTTACACTGGGAAAAAGGCCTCATTGGTGGTGCGTTCGTTTCCATCTAATGCTTCAAAGTTGACGGTTACGGACGGACATATTCCGTATCACATCTTCGCGGCGAGCACTCCAGCTGAAACTCCTGCACAGCCTGCTTACCTGAGTTTTAGAACAATCAGTCCAGTGACCGAAACTCAGTTTCTGACCGCAATTGTTCCGGCGCAGTCAGAAAGCGCTGCGCAGAGTCTTAGCAAAGCGATGAGCGAACTAGCCGGCGAGAATTTGAGAGGAATTCGGGTCGAACGTAGCGACAAGTCGGACCTGGTGATGTTTCGTGTTGGTGGCGACACGCAGAGAATTCGACAAGGTGAATGGTCAGCAGATGCTGCAAGTGTGGTGATCACCCAGAAAGCAAACGGGCTGGAGACATTCGCTGTTCAGAGAGCGCGCGAACTGCGCCGCGGAAATCAAATTCTGTTTGCAAGCGACTCGCAGATTAGCGTCGCTGCTAACTTTAGAGATGGCGAGCTTGAAATCGTAGGCAATACGGATAAGGTGGCAAGAGTCACTGTGTTTATAGGCCGCGCTCCGACTCGGGTGTTGCTTGATGGTAGGGAGTTGGGCGGTAATAGTTTTAGTTTCAACCACAGTGACGGAACGATTGCGCTAGCTATTCCCGGTGGACAGCATGACTTGAAAATCACGTTACGATGAAAACGACTCTCTGTGTAGCAACCGACAACTTCCGATGTTTTTATGCGAGGACATTTCAGAGGGCAGTAGGCAGATCGGCAATGCGAGACCGGTCAGTACCGATTCGCGGTAGCGTCGGGTGAGTCTCAAAATGCTGACAACTGCTTGATCCTCGAGACTCACCCGACGCTACCGCGATTCGGTACTGACCGGTCTCGCAACTTGAGCACAGAGAGAGGAGCCGAACTTTTTCGACTCAACAAGTGATGGAACGTAGAGAATTTTTGGAACTATCAGGTGCAGCAGTCGCAGGTGCAACTCTGTTCAACGCACCTGTACTTCAGGCGCAAAGACCCGTTCCGAAAAGCGAATACGACTATGTTGATTGGAGTTGGGACAAATGGCGGAAGATAACGAGGGAGACTCGGCCGCGAATTCAAGGGGAGCAAGCAGGTCAAGCCGAGTTGATTGAATTACTACCAACCGGAACTAAAAAGATTACAACTCCACAAGCGTGGCAAACTCGAAGAGAAGAGATCAAGACTATCCTCAAAGCTTTCGTTGGTGAAGCGCCGACATCTCAGGCGCCTGTTGCTGCGAAGGTCATCGAAGAAACAAATCGGGATTCGCATATCTTACGGAAACTAGCTTTTCAAACTGAGTCAGGTGAGTTTGTTCCTTCGTATTTGCTAATCCCAAAAACTCTGCACGGCAAATCCCCGGTAATTATCTGTCCGCATCAGACAACACAAGCCGGAAAAAAGGAACCCGCCGGTCTGGCGGGTAATCCGGAACTGCAAACGGCTCTGCACCTGGTCCAAAGAGGATTCGTAACCTTCACTTACGACGCCCTCTGTTTTGGCGAACGGCATGATCCTGCCAGTGGTCACTATGGCGATGCCATTCCTTTTTACCGGAAGCATCCGCACTGGTCCCTGCTCGGCAAGATGATCTGGGATTTGAGTCGCGCCATTGACTATTTGGAAACGCTCGACTTTGTCGATCCAGGACGCATTGGTTCTGTGGGCCATTCGCACGGCGGCATAACAACTCTTTTCGCTATGGCTCTCGACGATCGCATCCGGGCCGGCGCGAGCAATTGTGGTTTCGACACGTTTCGTATTGATGGAAATACGTGGCGCTGGTCGAAAGCTACAGCCCTACTGCCGCGACTCGGGTTTTACGTGTCGAACCCGCGAATCAACATGGATTTCTATCGAGCAGTTCCTGACTCGGAGGTCATTGAAACACCGTTCGATATGCATCAGCTCTTGTCGTTGATCGCGCCCCGGCCTCTATTTCTTTCAACATCGGATGAGGACTTTGTCTTCCCAAATGGGGGCTGGAGTGTGCGTCGCTCCCTGGCGCGAATTAGTCCCGTGTACGAATTGTTGAATGCCCAGGACCATCTTTCAAGCTACTTCTTTAGTGGGGGGCATAGTTTTCCTGCGGGCGCGTCGAACAAAGCCTATGCGTGGCTCGAGCGCTGGTTGAAATCATGACTTCGCATTGGTTCGTATTACTACGTGTGGTGCGCGTGGATCGCCTCGAAGAAGTCAAATTATGAAAGTCATTCTTGCAATTGATGGTGGCGGAAGTCGGACGCGATGCCAGGCGATTGATCGCCAGGGCCATTTGGTCAGCCAGGCTGAAACTGGACCATCGAACCACCTGCTGATTGATGAGCGAGTGGTTGTGCGATCGCTTGTTGATGGGATCGATAAAACCTTGAGTCTGGGTGGCCTTAGCCGTCGTGAAGTTGCCTGCATCTCAGCCGGGCTGGCCGGAGTTGATTTTGATGGTGTGGGTGCTGAGGAAATGAAAGCACTGTTGCAAGCCTTGGATTTTGAGCGAGTGGTAGTAAACGGAGACATGACTATCGCTCATGCAGGTGCTTTACGACTTCTTCCAGGCGTGGTTGCTCTCGCCGGGACGGGCTCGGTAGTTCTCGGCGTCGGTAGCGATGGCCAGCGAGTAAAGGTTGGCGGGTGGGGGCCAATTTATGGCGACGAGGGAAGTGCCTATCGAATCGGAGAGATGTCTTTAAGAGCGGCGGCTCGAGCTCACGACGGATATGGACCAAAGACGGCTTTGAACGATGCAATTGTGAATGCTCTCCAGCTGGCTGAGTTTAGAGAAACTGTGGGGCGTATTTACGTGAAGGGAATGGAGCCACGTGAAATTGCGGCTTTGAGTCGAATTGCCTACGAGGTTGCCGAACAAGGCGATGAGGTAGCGCGTGAGATATTCTTTCAAGCAGGAAATGAACTCGCCGAAAGTGTTTTGGCAGCCATTCGCCAGCTCAAGTTTGAGCCTGGTGCGATCATCGTCTCCTATCAAGGCTCTGTGCTTGATTCATGCCACCTACTAAGAGAGCAATTTGAAGGCAAGTTGAAGAGACAAATGGCGGCAGTGCAAGTGGTCGCACCTGAGTTTGAACCAGTAATTGGTGCGTACTTGCTGGGTTGCAACGCGTTGGATTGGGAAATTGACTCTGATATGTGTGCCGCATTGAAAGGAAATCAAGATTAGCCCCTGTATCACCTCAGTGTTCTCGGTGTCCTGGTGGTGAAGCTAAGCGAAAAACGGACCACCACAGAGACTCAGAAAACACTGAGATTACACGGAGAACTGTAAAATACGATGCATTTCGAAAATTACATTAGCGAACTACAAGCCGTGCTTGAACGAATCAAGCGTGAGCAAAGAATCGCGATTTCTACGGCCGGAAAGTTGGTTGCGGACACGCTGATTGCTGACGGTGTAATTCATACGTTTGGTACAGGCCATTCACACCTAATTGCTGATGAGGCTTTTTTCCGAGCGGGTGGTATCGCAGCAATTAACCCAATCCTCGATGAGAGGTTCGTATTTCTAAAAGGCGCGCTAGAAAGCACTCGGGCTGAGCGAGTATCCGGTCTCGCAAAAGTTCTGATCGAACAGGAACAGGTTGGACCAAACGACGTCGCTATTTTGATCTCAAATTCTGGCCGGAACAACGTGCCCGTGGAGATGGCGCTCGAAATGAAAAATCGAGGTGTGAAAGTGATAGCCATAACCAGTGTGGTCCAATCGGCTGCGTCGGTTCCACTGCACGTGAGTGGAAAGCGGCTCTTTGAAATTGCTGACGTCACAATTGACAACTGCGTACCGCCCGGCGATGCGTTGTTAGCCCTGGCCGGTCTCCAATCAAAAATTGGACCAAGCTCGACAGTCGCCGGCGCGGCAATTATTAACTCGATCATAATCGAAGGAGTAGCTGAAACCATCCGGCGAGGACATAACGTTCCGATCTTGCCCAGTGCAAATATCGATGGCGTTACGGAAACAACTCTCAGGGAATTACTTGACCGTTACCGAGGTCGTATCAGGTACCTCGATCTCGAAGAGCGCGAGGCGTCGAAAGGTGTTTGAACCCGTACTGGAAGTAATTGCGTGTTCTGTTGCTGATGCGATCGAAGCCCGTGATGGTGGAGCGAACCGTCTTGAAGTCGTCAGCGATTTCGAGCAAGGAGGGTTGACGCCGTCGTTTGAACTGGTGAGCGCGATTAACGAAACAGTCAAGTTACCGCTCCGCGTCATGCTCCGCGATAGTGTTGGATACGCAGTACATGGCGATGAGGAAATAGAAACCCTATCGGCCGCGGCTGAGCAGTTTGCGAAGTTGGGTGTTGACGGTCTGGTAGTTGGATTTCTCAAGGGCGATCGAGTTGATATCGAGTTGACAGAGCGGGTGGTTGCTCGGGCCCCGGATTTAAGAATTACCTTCCACCACGCATTTGAGGGTGCAGGTGATCAGTTACAGGCTGTGCCAGACATCAAGTCGATAATCCGAGTCGACAAAATCCTGAGTAGCGGCGGAAGCGGAAAGTTAACTCAAAGATGCGAAAGACTGGCGAGATATGCAGAAGCGGTCGCTCCCGAGATCGCGATCATCGCCGGAGGTGGCATCGATGGGGCGGTTATTTCGATGTTGAAACGTACAACGCCTATTCGGGAGTTTCATGTAGGTCGAGCAGCGCGCTCAGGTTTTTGTGTTGGTGGAGATGTTCAGGCAGAACTGGTGAACAATATGGTGCGTCTGCTTCGAGAATCCTGATCGCGTCAATAGTTGCAAAAGGCTGGCTCACTCTGTGCAACAAAACAGCAACTTCTTGTTTTTCTGGCAATGTTTTACCAGGCACATCTTCGGATAACACCTTGCCGTATCGATCAGTGCGAGGTGCGGTCAGTACCGGATCGCGTGGCGTCGGGTGAGCCTCGACACATAACAACTGACTATGACACGGGGCTCACCCGACGCACCGCGAATCGGTACTGACCTTGGCTGGCACTCCGATCATTGGTTGCACAGAGAAGGTTCAAGACCAGGACGCCACCGAGAATAAATAGCAAGTAATTACGGGGGGTAGCATTTTATGTCACAACAAAAATCAAATGTGCTCGACGACCGGTTGGCGCTTTTTGGAGGCTCGCCAATCGTCGATAGTCCTGCACCTCTTTGGCCCTTCTTCGACCACACTGATCGCGAGGCTTTAGATTCAGTGTTAGAAACGCGTGTTTGGGGTGGTTACCACGAAGCGGTCGCCGAGTTGGAGCGGCGCTTTGCGGCTTTTCATGATGCCAAATACGGGATTGCCTTAGCCAACGGGACAGTTTCACTGGAAATTGCTTTGACGGCTGCAGGTATCAAACCAGGTGACGAAGTGATTGTGCCTCCGATCACGTTCGTCGCGTCAGCTACCGCGGTTGCACGAGTAGGAGCAACCCCCGTGTTCGTTGATATTGATCCGCAAACGATCGATCTCAATCCAGACCTGATCGAGCAAAGTATTACTGAACGAACCCGAGCTATCGTTGCGGTTCATTTCGCTGGTCATCCGGTAGATCTGGATCGCGTGGTGCCGTTATGTGATCAGTACAAATTGACTTTGATTGAGGATTGCGCCCACGCACACGGCGCCTCGTGGAATGAGCAGCGCGTTGGTAGCTTTGGGAAATTCGGCTCGTTCAGTTTCCAGGCCTCAAAAAATATGACCGCCGGTGAGGGTGGAATCTTAATCACGAACGATCCGGACCTTGCTGAGCGTGCACGATCAATCAGTAATCAGGGGCGACGCACGGGTGGAGCTTGGTATGAACATCCATCACTCGGAACAAACGCTCGAATCACTGGATTCCAGGCGGCACTCTTGTTGAACCAACTCGAGCGACTGCCAAAGCAACTTGCGACGCGAATGCAACGCGCTACCTACTTGCGCGACAAGCTCGAAAGCATTCATGGGCTAACACCGACTCCACGCACCCTCGACGAACGCCTGACGATTCATGCTTACCATCTTTTCTCGATGAGGTATGAATCTGTTCAATGGCATGATGTGCCGCGAGCTAAAGTTGTCGCTGCACTTCTGGCCGAAGGTGTACCTGTAACGTTGGGTTATCCTCATCCGATCTACCGCAATGCAGTTTTTCAACAACATCCAACTGTGGTGCGACCATGTCCTGAAGCGGAGGCGTACTGCGAAGCGTCGATTTGGTTACCTCACAATGCCCTACTGGCCAGCGAGGAATGGCTGAACAAAGTTGTTCTGGCAATAAGTAAGGTTAGAAATGCGGTTGGCGAATTGGCGACTGCAAGTTAGAGGTAGTCAGAAGGACCACTTGAGCGGTGGAGGCAATACCTGAGCGGTCAATCAAATGAAGAGACGAGGATTCATTGCGGGAGCGGCCGGTAGTATTGCACTCGTGTCCGACATACTAAGCGCGTCGCCGAGTCAAAAACGGAAAACAGCAAGAACTAATTTGGGACTGCCGTTGCAAACTCTGCGGGCCCAGTATCGAACAGATCTCTTTGTCGATTTTCTTCCTTTTATGGAAAAGCATGTCATCGATACGGAGCTCGGAGGCTTTCTGTGCAATACCGATCATCTCGGCAACCGGCTGAATAGCAACAAGCTCAGTTGGTTTGAGGGACGCGGCACCTGGGTCTATTCCTTTCTCTATAACAACCTGGCGCGCGAACAAAAGTATCTTGATGTTGCACGTCGATCAATTGACCTGATCATGAAGTCAAAGCCCGGCGGTGATGAGCTGTGGCCCAAAGAGATCACTCGAGAGGGGAAGCCACTCACGTCTGCTGATGGTGAAGTTTATGGAGATCTCTTCATAGCTGAAGGTCTGGCTGAGTTCAGCAAGGCGACTGGCGATCGCGCGTTCTGGGAACAGGCGAAGCAAATCCTGCTCAAGTGCGTAGGGCTTTATGACCGTCCCGACTATCGTCCCTCGATTGGCCAAACATACCTGGGACCATCAGCACCGCCGTTCCCCGGAGCACGGATTCAAGGCGTCTGGATGACGCTCATTCGTGCCAGTACCCAGATGCTGGAGATGCGACCGGACAAAGATATTGAAGCAGTTGCGGCTCGCTGCGTCGATGCTGTCGTCAATCATCATTACAACGCGGATTTCGGCTTAATTAATGAACTGATCAATCACGACCTGTCGCGTCCAACGAACGAATACGCACAACTCGTCTACACCGGACATTGCATTGAAAATCTCTGGATGCTGATGTTGGAAGCGACGAGACGTCGCGACGAGAAGCTCTTTGACAAATTTGCTGCCTGGTTCAAACGGCACGTGGAGGTTGCGTGGGACGACGTTTACGGCGGTGTGTTTCGTGATCTGCAAAACGTCGACAGGAACGTTTGGTTGGTTGATAAAGTTTTGTGGGCCCAGGAAGAGGTGCTGATCGGATCGCTGTTGGTCGTGGAACGCCGCGGCTACGACTGGGCAGTAGAGCTGTTTCGGCGCACGAATAGTTATGTCCGCGAAAAATATCCGTTGAAGAAATACGGGTCGCCGTTGTGGATGTATGCTTCCGATAGAAAAGCAAGTTACGAAGTTTTCCTAAAAATGCCGAAGCGAGTTGAGAATTTTCATCATCCACGACACCTGATGTTGAATTTGTTGAGATTGGAAAGAATGCTTCAAATATGAGCTGGCCCTATGAACAAGTGCCGACTAGTCCTAATCGTTTGCTTCATAATATCGACGCAGTTCATCGTGCGGGCCGCAACTGCAACCGAGATTGATGTATCGGTAAACCGTTCGCGCGTTAAGCCCGGTGAAAGAGTCGAAATAACGATAAAGACCAACTCAAGTGAAGCGGTCCAGGCAGTTTTGTTGACTCCTACAGTTGGAACGAGCTACCTCTCGCTTACGCCAATACCTGGCCAGCTCAAATCCGTTCGGGCAGAAGTTTCCCTCAGTGGAAACGCAGCTCAAGGTTTGTATGTCGTGCACGCCTGGACCGGAGATAGAACTCAGCCGAGCGGAGTAGGAAAAGCAACCTTTTTATCTGGGCGCCTTATCAATGATTTCTTTATTCCCGCATACCTCGACACCAACAAGCCTGCGGCTGATCTGGACGATTATCTGAAAGAGTTTCGGTCCATTGGTGGCAACTTTCTGATTGCCCACAATCTGATCACGCCAAGTAAGGCTTACTACCCCTCGCGCATAGCCAGCACTGATGTGTTTCGAGGAGCAGCAAACGACCTCGTCGAGTTGACGTTGAATGAGGCAGATAAACGGGGAATCACTGTATTGCTTTCCGTTGGCTGGGATATGACGAAACAGTCGCCGTTCAAGGATCGCATGGGGGAGATCAAAGCGATCGCAACGGAGTTATATGGTTTATACAGACAGCATCCCTCGTTGGCAGGTTTCTATTCATACCAGGAGGGAAGCGGTACTTATTTTGCTCCCTTTGTGCGCGAGTTCAGCCAGCATATCAAGAGTCTTAACCGTAATCTCCTGACTGCGTGTGCCCCGCATGTTGATGATCCTCTGCTGGCAGGTTATCTCAGTACTGTCGAAGAACTTGACATCATCATCTATCAAGCCGGTGTCATGGCGAGTTATCGGACTGACAACCGGAAGATGTATCCGTTTCGTAGAGTGAAGGATTTTTGCTCGCTGGGAGCCGGAGCGAGGCGTCTGCAGAACAAAATCTCGATAAACCATGTTGAGTTATTCGGGTATTTGGAGAATCGCCTAACACCGGAAACGACTGCTACTACCTACAACAATATCTACCAGCAGATTCTGAGTGCCGCGACGGTTTCAGCGGCTGATGGCATTTCCTTTTTCACCTATCAAGCACATGTTTACGAGACAGCGAAGAAGCTGCGAGAGGTATCACGTAGTCGCGAAGCGGTGGTCGATGGGATTAAGGCTTTTGATTTAATTACGGCGAAGATCTCGCGCCAGGATAATCGGGTTACGGTCTATTTTCCTTATTCAGATTGGATGATCGAGCGTTGGCATAACTACTTTTTGCCTGCTCTGGATGCGTTTAGAGTGATCGGTGTGCCGGTGAGTCTATTGCCTTATGCTCCGCCCCTGGACGAGTCGGTCTATCCTTACTATCCCTTTCACGCGAACAAAGATGTACTGGCACGATTGCTTCGTGAACGGGCTGTTTTGCTTTTGCCAAATGTTTCTGGTTTTCAGCAGACGGATAGCGATTTGATCAAGGCCTTTGTCGAAGCGGGTGGGGTAATCGTAGCTTTTGGTCCGGAAGTTCCGATGGGCCGAAGTTACGAACGTCAGGAACTGTTTGGAATCGAGGAAGGAACGAGAAGTGCGACGCATGCAGCTGTTGTAGTGCGCGAAGCTATTGGTGGACGGGTGAAAGTAGGCACACGGTTTTCTTTGAGTTCGCTTGAGCTTCCTTCATGGACGGCAAAAACAGCGCGAGTGATCGCAACGTTTGAGGACGGCTCACCCGCACTTACGATTGGCAAATACGGTAAAGGAAAAATTGTCACCGTCGTGCCCGATGCCTGGACCGCTGCTCACAAACTACCTGACCTTGTTCGTGATGCGTTGGATTATGCGATTGGAGCAAGTGGTAAATCCTCGCTCGTTGATATTGTGGGGACTGACGAGAATTCAGACGTTGCCATCGCGCAAACTCCATCCGGATTTCGAGTTGCGTTAGTCAACTACAAGAATGTGGACGTAGAGGTGTTGCTAAAACCTGTGGTGACGATGAACGGGAGCGAATGGTTCGATTTACAGACTGCCGGCAAGCTTGTGAGCGAACGAAATCTCAAGGTTCGAGTTCCGGCTCATGGGTTTCGAGCCCTGGAGTTTCGGGCAGGCTTGGTCCATTGATTTACAGGAGTCGATCAGAGGAGACAGGCGAGAAATGAAAGATTTGAGAGACTTGTCGAGGCAACATGAGTTTGTCAGTGACCTCTTTGACAAACCGACTCGTAAAGAAGATTGGGAAAAATACCGGTTGAGTGATGAACAGGTTGAGTTCTACCGGGAAAATGGTTACGTGGCAGGCATCCGGATGCTGAGTGAAAAACAGGTCGATGCGCTACGGAGTGAGGTGATGTCACTCGTTGATCCAACGCATCCGGGAAACAAATTGTTATATCAATATACCTCCAACGAGTCTGCGGATCCGAATAAAGTTCTTTTTCATGCGCTTGGTGCGTGGCGGGTTTTCCCGGGGTTGCACGATATTCTTTGGCATCCGGCGTTCACTGTGCCGGCCTCGCAACTTTTAGGCAGCGCTGTTCGGTTCTGGCATGACCAGGTTTTCTACAAACCGGCGCATCATGGCGGAGTGGTGATCTGGCACCAGGACTACTCATATTGGACCAGGACGCAACCGATGGCCCATCTCTCATCCTGGATCGGACTTGATGATTCCACGCGCGAGAATGGGTGTCTGCACTATGTTCCCGGTAGTCATCGTTGGAACCTGCTGCCGCGTGAGGAGTTTTCGAGTGACATGGATACAATTTTGCAAGCACTGACTCCGGAACAGCGGCTGGCGTTCAAGCCTGTACCGATTGAGTTAAAGCAGGGCGAATGTTCATTTCATCATCCCTTGATGGTCCATGGTTCTTACGAAAATCATACCGACAAGTCTCGCCGGGCCGTGGTTCTCAACGTTTTTAGTGACGGGGTTCTTTCGGCCTCCGACGCGCCTCCGCTTGAAGGAGTTCCGCCCGTTCCCATTGGTCACAAAATGAACGGTCAATTTTTCCCGCTTCTTTTTGATCCCGAGAAACCTGCATGAAAAGCATTGCCGATCCATTCTGGATTAAGGTCAAGGGTATACTCTTTCTGATTCTTGGCACGCTCGCATCCATTCTGTTAGTGCTCGAGCTTCCAAGCGTGAAGGTTGTCGTACTTCTCGCCCTAGCAATCTGGAGCTTCTGCCGCTTCTATTACTTCGCGTTCTATGTAATGGAGAAATATGTTGATTCGACATACCGCTATTCGGGACTTCTGGATCTCGCCCGACATTTAGTACGTAGGAGCCCTAAGCCCATAGCTTAAAGTGTGTTTGCGTCAGAAATAGTCTGGCGTGGCTTTGCACAAGAACTACCGACACCGCCATTACGGTACCGCGAGTGAAGCGACCGGATGTCACACTCAAATTGTTTACCTGTGATTCTCACGATTGCTTTGTTGAGTGTGACATCCGGTCGCTTCGCTCGCGGTACTGTATTAGCTTAAAGTGTGTTTGCGTTAGAAATAGTCTG
>Ga0207674_10000690_pt1 | contig 43971 bp, 43 predicted proteins | sample KBSCornC72_FD_184303 | JGI IMG/M metagenome (GOLD analysis project Ga0207674, IMG submission 184303) | Corn rhizosphere microbial communities from Kellogg Biological Station, Michigan, USA - KBS Corn C7-2 (SPAdes) (version 2) | ecosystem: Host-associated > Plants > Roots > Rhizosphere > Soil ... | reverse complement strand
GTACCCCTTCTCGGGATCGGCGATCTGCTGCTCCCACAGGAGCTTGCCGGTCTTCGCGTCGAGCGCGACCAGCTTCGCGTCGAGCGTGCCCATGTAAAGCCGGTCGCCGGACACCGCGACGCCCTTGTTGTTGGGGCCGCAGCAGAATGTCGTGATCGGCCCCATCTTGTGCTTGTAGTGCCAGTATTCCTCGCCCGTCGCCGCATCGATCGCGTACACGTGATTGAACGACGTGGTGAGGAACATCACGCCGTTCTGCACGATGGGCGCGGTCTCCATCGACTCGGTGACGGCCGTCTGGAAGACGAAGGCCGGCTTCAGCTTGGCAACGTTGCCCGCGTTGATCTGGTTGCCCGGGTAGTAGCGCGTCTGCGCGTAGTTGCCGTTCGGATGGATCCAGTTCTTCGCGTCCGCGCCGGCGCCTTCGAGCATCGCCTGGGTGACGGATGCGAACGACGGCATCGCCTTGCTCGACGTGGTGCCCGCCGCTCCGGCGATCTCCTGCGCAGACGCCGCGCCGGCGAACGCCGACACCGCGAATGCTACTGTTCCAAGCCATTTGCTGCGCATGTGCATGGCGTGCTCCCTCGTGCGTTGTGATGTGGGGGGCCGCGGCGGGCGCGCGATGCGCGCCGCAGCGGCAAGCCGTTCGGGTGCCGGATCGTTTATAGTCAGTTTCGTTGTAACTTGCAATCTACAAGGGTATTGTGCGGTGCGGAACCGACCGCCCCGCTCGTCGGGAAGCTCACATGAACCGCTTCAAGCACTGGTCGATGGCCGGCCTGTCCGCTGCCTGCCTGCTGTCCCTGGTCGTCACGGCGCACGCCGCCGACGAGGATCTGTCCGTCAATGCGCGCCTGCTGATGGCCGCGCGCACGGCCGACGCCGGGGGGGTTGCCCGCGCGCTCGATGCCGGCGCCGCGGTGAACTCGCGCAATCGCCTCGGCGAAACCGCGCTCGTGATCGTGCTGAAGAACAAGCATCCCGAGCTCGCGGCAACGCTGATCGCCGCCGGTGCCGACGTCAACCAGGCCGCCATCAACGGCGTCACGCCGCTGATGGCTGCGGCCTACGCCGGCAACGCGGACATCGTTCGCGCGCTTCTCGCCCGCGGCGCGGACATCAATGCGCTCGACCGGGTTCATCACAACGCCATGACCTATGCCGCCGGCGAGGGCCATACGGAGGTCGTGCGCGCCCTCCTCGCCGCGGGCGTCGACGCCGATTCGGTTTATTACAACGACCTGACGGCACTGATGTGGGCCGCCGGCTACGGGCGCACCGAGACCGTGCGCGTGCTGCTGTCGTCAGGCGCGCGCGCCGACCGGCGGGATAACCGGGGCAAGACGGCGCTCGACATCGCGCGCGAGCAGCGCTTCGACGAGACGGCGCAGGTGCTGGAGGCTGTCGCGAAGCCGTAGCGCGGGCGCTTCAGCGCCCGGCGCGCTGTCATCCCGAGCCCAGCGAGGCGTCCGCGTCGGCGCAGGAGCGCAACGTCATGCGCCGCAGATAGCCGTCGCGCGCGAGCGCGTGCATCGCCGCGCCGGCGACATGCAACGTGAACGCCGCGAGCAGCAGGCAGCTCGTCCACAGGTGGACCGTGCTCATGAGGTCCTTCAGGAACGGATCCTTCCACCCCCACGCGGGCAGCGTCACGCCGAACCACTTCACCGGGTACCCGCTGAAGACCGAGCCGAGATAGCCCGCCAGCGGCATGACGAACAGCGCCACGTAGAGCGCGGCATGCGTTGCACGCGCAAGGGCGCGCTGCCACTGCGGCAGGCCCGTGATCGGCGGCGCGGGATGCGCGAGGCGCCAGCCGAGTCGAACGAGCATGAGGCTGAAGATGACGAGGCCGACCGACTTGTGGAGGTTGAAGGCGTCGGCGCGCAGTCCCGGCGGCTGCTTGGGGATCGCCTGCATCGACCAGCCCCAGGCGAATTGCACGATGACCAGCGCCGCGATCAGCCAGTGCAATCCGATCGCGACGCGGGTGTAGCGCAGCGCGGCGGCGTCAGAGCGCGATGTCGACGCTGACGCCGGCAAACCAGTTGCGCCCGGGCGCCGGCTCGAAATAGCGGCCATTCGTGTCTCCGACGATCACCGATCCCGCATAGTTGCGATCGAAGATGTTGTTCACGCGCAGGAACTCGCGCCATTGCGCCGCGCCGCGCTTCTGCGCGAATCCGACGCGCGCGTTGGCGACCGTGTACGCGGGCGCGGCGTCGCTGTTGCGCTCGTTCACGTAGAGCTTGTCGACGTACTGCGCCTCCACGGCGGCGTTGAAGCCCCACGCGTTGCGCGGCGCCCACGCGAGCTCGCCGTACGCCTGCTGCGACGGCACGCCGGGAAGTCGCGCGCCGGCACCCACCGGCTGCGGCGGCGTGCCGCTCTGGAACGCGTCGACGAACTCCGCGCGCAGATACGTGTACGCCGCGTGGCCGTGCAGGTCGAGCGGCAGGTCGCCATCCCATTCCGCTTCGACGCCGCGACGCCGCGTGCGGCCGGCGTTCTTGAACGTGGTACGCCCGCCGGTGGCCTGGTCGATGACGATCTCGTTCTCGGTGTTCACGTGGAACAGCGCGAGCGTCACGCGCTGCGCCGGCGTGACGTACGCCTTCACCCCCGCCTCCACCGCGCGGCTGGTCGCCGGCTGCAGCGCGAAGTTGAGGCCCGTCGTGCCGTTGCGATAGGCGAGCTCGGCGAACGTGGGCGTCTCGAACCCTTCGCCATAGCTCGCGTACACGTTGACGTTGTCGCGCGCGTGCCAGACAGCGCCCAGAACGGGGCTCGTGTCGCTGAACTGGCGCGCGCCGCTGTCGTCCGGGTTCTGGTCGGTGATGTAGTGATCGTCGGACCCGTACCACACCTTGCTCGTGCGCACGCCGGCGGTGAAGGTGAGCACGGGCCACGGCGACCACTGCGCCTCGGCGTACACGTCGAAGCTGCGCACGACGTCGTCCTCGTCGCGCCGCAGGTCGCCGAGATCGCCGTTGTTGTTCACGTAGCCGCGCCGCCGCTCGTGCTGCCGGTCGGTGTCGGTGCCGACGATCACCGACAGCGGCTGCGAGAGCCATTGTCCGCGCCACGTGACGCGCGCGCCGATGCCGCCGAAGTCCCGATCGAGGTCGGTCACGCCGCCCGACGAGGTCGGGAGCGTTCCGGCGAGCGCGAGGTACTGCCGGATCGTGCGCGTGCCGTGGTAGGCATCGACCGCGAGCATGAGACTGTCGTCGAAGCGGTGCTCGGCGAAGACGCCGCCCTGGATCTGGTCGATCGTCTTGCGCGTGTTGAACTGGATCGCCGACGGGTCGACGCCGCGCGGATTGGCTTCCCATTCGGCGCGCGTGAGCCCGAGCGGGTCCTCGGTCTCCGGCTGGTACTGCGTGTTCGCGATGACCGTCACGCGCGTGTCCGCCGCGGACTCGAAGACCAGCTTGGCGTTGCCGATCTCGCGCCTCGCCGAGGAATGATCGCGGTACCCGTCGGTCTGGAAATGCGTCGCGGCCACCACCGCGCCCACGCTGCCGGCGTAGCCGTTGAGCTTCGTCCCCGCCGTCCACGTGCCGTAGCTGCCGCCCCCGAACGTGAAGTCGAGCACCGGCTGCGGCTGCGGATCCTCGGTGAAGACGGCGATGACGCCGCCCGACGCATTGCCGTAGAGGGTGGAGAAAGGCCCGCGCAAGACCTCGATGCGCTGCGCCGACAGCAAGCTGAAACTACCCGTCTGGCCCTGGCCGTCGGGCATCGTCACCGGGATGCCGTCCTGATACAGGCGCACGCCACGCACGCCGAACTGAGCGCGCGCGCCGAAGCCGCGCGAGCTGATCTGCAGATCCTGCGCGTAGTTCTGCCGATTGGCGGCGAACACGCCCGGTACCCGGCCGAGGGTCTCCGACAGGTTCACCTGCGGCTGCCCCTCGTGCAGCGTCGTTGCGTCGATGACGTCGATCGACGCCGGCAGGTCGAACGCGCGAGACGCGCTGCGCGTTGCGGTGACCACGACGGGATCGAGCGGCTGGACCGCGTCCTGAGCCGCCGCGGGAAGCGCCGCGACCGCCGGGATGCACAAGGCGAGCGAGCGCAGCAGCGAGGGGCGACCCATGCGGGGATTATGCGCGAAAACCGGGTTACGATAGCGTTCGCCTTCCACGCGATTTCGAATGGAGACAACGATGCATCGTCTCGCGCGCGCGCTCGCCGCGCTCGCCTTCTCGAGCGCCGCGGCGCTCGCCGCCCCGCCGGCGTACGTGTCGAACGAAGGGTCGGCCAGCATTTCGGTGATCGACACCGCGCAGGACAAGGTGGTCGACACGCTGAAGGTGGCCGAGCGGCCGCGCGGCATCGCCGTTTCGCACGATGGCAAGCGTCTCTTCATCAGCGACCAGACCTCCAACGCGCTCGTCGTGGTGGACCCGCTCGAGAAGAAGCAGGTCGCCAAGGTTCCGCTCGGCAACTCGCCCGAGGCGATCTATCTGTCGCACGACGGCAAGTGGCTGTCGGCCTCCATCGAGGAGGACAACCAGGTGCTGCTGATCGACACGGAGACGCTGACGGTCGCCAAGCGCATTCGCATGCGCGGAAAGAATCCCGAGCACGCGGTGTTCAGCCCCGATGGCCGGTGGCTGTACGCGAGCGCCGAGGAAGCCGACAGCGTCGATATCATCGACGTCGCCAAGGGTGAAGTGGTCAAGTCCGTGAAGGTCGGCGATCGGCCGCGCGGCATCGGTTTCCTGCCCGACGGCAGCCGCGCGTACGTCGCCGCCGAGAACGCCGACACCGTGAACGTCTTCGACACCCGCACGCAGGAGGTGATCGCGCGCATCAAGGCAGGAAAGCGCTCGAACGGCGTAACCGTCGCCCCCGACGGCAGCAAGGTGTTCGTGACCTCGGGTGGCGAGGGCACCGTGCAGGTGATCGATCCTTCCAGCAACACGATCGTGGCCGCCATTCCGGTCGGCAAGCGGCCCTGGAACATGGCCATCACGCCGGACGGCCGCAAGCTGTACGTCGCGTGCGGGCGCTCCAATGCGGTCGCGGTGATCGACACCGGGCGCAACGCGAAAATCGCCGATATCGCCGTCGGCGACCTGCCCTGGGGCGTCGCGATTCCCTAGGCGGACGCGCAAGGCGGCATCGACCGGGCGCGTAGAATGGCGCGCATGCTGCTGCATCGCGCAGCGCCGCGCTCGCCTGCGCGTCGGCGCCTGCTCCAGGGTGTGTCGGGCGCATGCGCGCTGGCCCTCGTGCGGCCCTCGCGCTCCGGCGAGAGCGCACCCGCCGAGCCGGTGTGCGGCAACGGCAGCAGGGTGCAGACCCTGTACCAACCCGGCACGTCGGGCTATCTCGGGAGGATCGAAGCAGGCTCGGGCGCGCTCGTGCTCCGCGCGGGCCCGACCGGGGCGTTGCCCGCCGGCATCGAGCACGGCCGGCTCGCATTCGCCAGCGAGCGCAACGGCGCGACGTTCGTGAATCCAACGCTGGTCGTGCGTCGCGGCGAGCTGCTTCGCGTCACGCTCGACAACGCGCTCGATGCGGCCACCAGCGTGCACTGGCATGGCCTCACGGTGGATACCGCCAACGATGGCGCGGGCATGCCGCTCGTCGAGCCGGGAAGGCGCTACGAATACGCGTTCGAGGTGCGCAACCGCGGCGCGCTCTATTGGTATCACCCGCACCCGCACGGGCTCACCGCCGGGCAGGTGCACGACGGCCTCTACGGCCTGCTCGACGTCGAGGATGATGACACGATCGCGCTGAGACGCGAGCTGGATCTCGTGCCCGGCGGGAGCGAGCTCGTGCTCGTGCTGCGCGACAGCGCGCAGCGCTACGAACGTACGCCGGCGCAGGCGATCCACGGCGTGTACGGTGACGCGCTGTTCGTCAATGGCACCCGCTGCGCGCAAACCGACGTGGCGACGCGGCTCTATCGGCTGCGCGTCGTGAACGCATGCAACGCGCGCACGCTGCTGCTCGGGCTGCGAACGGCGTCGGGTGCCGCGGTACCGTTCGACGTGATCGGCAACGATGGCGGTCTCCTGCCCGCAGCGGTGCGCACGCGCGCCGCGTTCCTCGGCACGGCCGAGCGTCTCGACCTGCTCGTGGATCTGCGCGATGCGGCGATCGGCGACGCCATCGTGCTCGAGACGCGCGCGTTCGATCCCATGCATGCGGAGATCGCCGTTCCCAAGGACGACCCGGATGCCGCGCACGCGCACCAAGCCACGGAGGCGGTCGCCGACGCGCACGCTGCGCACGGCGTGTCGTCATGGCCGGAAGGCGCGCCGCGCGACATCCTCCAGCTGCGCGTGCGCACGCGCGTGGGCTACGATCGCCGCGTTCCGGCGCGGCTGTCGACGCCGGAGGCCATCGACGTCGCCAACGCGCAGGAGCGCCCCTTGCGCCTGGGCTACAAGAGCGGGCATTGGCGCATCAACGACCGGGTGTTCGCGATGGACGAGACGCCGATCGAAGTGACGCGCGACAGCACCGAGGTGTGGCTGCTGCGCAACTATTTCACGAGCATGCCGCACGCGATGCATCTGCATGGATTCTCCTTCGAGGTGCTTGAGCGCGAGACCTCGCCCGACCAGGTCAAGGCGCTCGCCATCGATGCCAGGAGTCGCCTGCCGAGCGACCTCGGGCGCAAGGACACGGTGCTCGTGTGGCCGGGCGAATCCGTGCGGGTGGCGCTGCGCTTCGCGCTGCCGTTTGCGGGGCCGCAGACCTATCCGTTCCATTGCCACAACCTCGAGCACGAGGATGGCGGCATGATGCTCGGCGTGCGCGTCGCATGAACACGCCATCGAGCGATCCGATCCTCGCCGTCGCGGTGCGCGCGGCGCGGCGCGCCGCGAGCGTCGTCGTCGACGCGGCGCGCGACCTGAAGCGCCTGCCGTCGTTCTCGCGCGAGCATGCGGACATCGTGGCGTCCGCGACGAGCGACGCGCACAGCGCCATTCGCGCGTCGCTGTCGGCGGCGTATCCCGACCACGCGATCGTCGGCGACGAGAAGCCCGCGGACGCGCCGCGCGACGCGCCGTTCCGCTGGTTCGTCGACGCGATCGACGGGACGGCCAATTTCGTGCACGGGTTTCCCTATTACGCGATCTCCATCGCGCTCGCCAACAATCGCGACCTCACGCACGCCGTCGTGCTCGATCCCGCGCGCGACGAGCTCTTCACGGCCGTTCACGGCAAGGGCGCGCAGCTCAACGGTGCGCCGGTGCGCATCTCGGCGTGCACGCGCCTGGAGGACGCGCTGGTCGGGACGACGTTTCCGTCGCGCAAGAGCCCGCGGCTCGCCGCTTACGTGCCAGTGCTGAACGCGCTCATGGCGCGCTGCGGGGGCGTACGCCGCGCAGGCTCGGCCGCGCTCGACCTCGCTTACCTGGCCGCGGGCCGTCTCGACGCGTTCTTCGTGCTGAGCCAGCAGCCGCGCGATCTCGCGGCGGGTGCGCTGATCGTCAAGGAGGCCGGCGGCCGCGTCGGCGACCTCACCGGCGGCGACGATTTCCTGCGCGGCAGCGAGGTGATCGCGGCCGCGCCCGGCGTGTTCAATCCGCTGCGCGAGGCGATCCTGGCGGCGCGCTCGCCGTGACGTCCGCCGGCCGCGGCAGGAACAGCACCGCCACGAGCGTGCATGCCGCGGTCGCCGCCATGGTCAGCAGCAGCACGCGAAAGCCGCCCGCCTTCACCAGCGGTCCGAGCGCCCACACCGCGAGCGAGCTCACGCCGAGCGACACGGTGAGCCGCATGCCGCTCACGCGCGAGCGGTGGCTGTCGTCGACGTAGCGCACGATCATGGCATCGGTGAACGGGATCGCGCCGAAGATCACGATCATGAACCCGACCATCAGCGCGTAGAACACCCATCCGTGCGCCGTGGCGGCGAACGCGAACAGCGGCGCCTGCACCGCGACGATCCCGGTATACAGGTACTTCAGCGGCACGCGGTCGATCAGGCTGCCGACCACGATCTGCGCCACCGAGCCGATCACATAGACACCGGCGAGCAGCGCACCGAGCAGCGCGGGATCCTCGATGATGCCCGCCAGGCGCTCGCGCAACAGCTCGCCATTGCCGTTGGTGGTGAGGTTGAATAGGAAGCTCGCCGTGACGGCGGCGATCGTCATGACGGCGAAGAGACGCGCGAAGGAGCCTTCGGGTGCTGCGTAGTCGCGCGCACCGCGCGCCGGCGGCCGCTCCTCGACGTCGGCGGTGCGCGCGAAGATGACGCCGCACACGATGGCCACCAGGCCGGGCACGACGAACGCCGCGCGCCATCCCACGTATTTGACCAGCACGCCCGTGATCAGCGCGGAGAAGGCGACACCGAGGTTGCCGCACAGGCCGTTGATGCCGATGGTGAGGCCGGGGCGTCGTGCATGGCGCACCAGCATGGGGATGCCGACGGGGTGGTAGATCGCGGCGAATGCGCCCAGCACCGTCAGCGCGAGGGCGAGCTGCCACGCGTTCTGCACGCAGGCGACGAGGAGCGACGACACGCCGAGGCCGAAGAAGAACAGCAGCATCATGCGACGGCGTCCCCACAGATCGCCGAGCCTTCCCGCGGGCAGCGAGCCGAGGCCGAACAGCAGGAACGCGCCCGTGCCGTACGGCATGAGGTCCTCCCAGCGGGCGAGCCCGAAGTCGATGGCGATGGCGGCCACGGCCGTCGCGAAGATCAGCAGGAAGAGATGATCGAGCGCGTGCGCGATGTTGAGCAGGACCGAGGTGGTGCGCGATGTCGTCATGCGGTCAACGCCTCCGCGACCTTCGCCGCGATCATTGCGGACACGCGCGCGTTCGATTCGCGCGTGACGCCGGCGATGTGCGGCGTCAGCAGCAAGTTCGGGCATCCCGCGAGCGGCGAGCCGGCCGCGAGGGGCTCGGTGGCGAAGACGTCGAGGGCGGCCCCGCCGAGACGGCCCGCGCGCAGCGCCGCCGCGACCGCCGCTTCGTCGACGACGCCGCCGCGTGCGGTATTGATGAGCACGGCATCGCGCTTCATCGTCGCGATGCGCTCGGCGTCGACCAGGTTGCGCGTCGCGGGCGTGAGGGGCACGTGCAGCGAGACCACGTCGGCCTCGGCCATGACTTCGGCGAAGGTCCGTGGCGTCACGGCGTGATCGCGCCATGCGTCGTCGGGGGCGCCGATCATTGCATCGAAGCCGATCACGCGCATGCCGAGCGCATGGGCGATCCGGGCCACGACGCGCCCGATGCTTCCGAACCCGACCAGGCCGAGCGTCTTGCCGGCGATCTCGCGTCCGCTCGACAGCGCGCTGCGCGGCCACGCGCCGATCTCCACGGCGGCGGTGGACGCGGCGAGCCCGCGCAGCAGCAGCCACGCCGCACCGATCACGTACTCCGCGACCGCCTGCGCGTTCGCACCCGTCGCCGGGATCACGGCGATGTGACGCGCCTCGCATGCCCCGACGTCGATGTTGTCGAGGCCGACGCCGAGGCGCCCCACCACGCGCAGGCGCGGCGCGGCGTCGAGGAGCGCCGCCGTGACCTGCGTGCGGTTGCGCACGATCAGCGCATGACACTCGGCGAGCGCATCCTCGAGCGCGTCCGGGCGGTCGACGAGGCCGGGATCGTAGGTGACCTCGAACCGCGACGACAGCGATTGCACCGCCGGCTTGTCCATGAACTCGCAGACGACGATGTTCATGCCTGCAGGCCCCACCGGCGCACCGTGCGCGCCTCGATGCCGCGGAAGATCACATTCTCGACCAGGAGACCGATCACGATGACGGTGAACAGGCCCGCGAACACGTTCGGGATCTCGAGCTGGTTCTTGTTCTCGTAGATGAACCAGCCGAGGCCCCCGGAACCCGACGATACGCCGAAGACGAGCTCCGCGGCGATCAGCGTGCGCCATGCGAACGCCCAGCCGATCTTGAGCCCGGTCAGGATGCTCGGGAAGGCCGCGGGAATCAGGATGGCGCTGACGTAGCGCACGCCGGTGAGCCCGTAGTTGCGTCCCACCATGCGCAGGGTGTGCGACACCGACAAAAAGCCCGAGTGCGTGTTGAGCGCCACCGACCACAGCACCGAATGGATGATCACGAACACGATGCTGCCATAGCCGAGGCCGAACCAGATCAGCGCGAGCGGCAGTAGCGCGATCGCCGGCAGCGGATTGAACATCGACGTCAGGAGCTCGAGCAGGTCGGTACCGAGCCGCGTGCCGATGGCGAGCAGCGTCAGCAGCGCCGCGCACGCGATGCCTGCCGCGTAGCCCATGAGCAGCACACGCAGCGATGTCGCCGCCTTGACGAGCAGGTCGCCGGTCAGCATGCCTTCGGCGAAGGCCGAGAGCGTGGCGCCGAACGTCGGAAAGAGCAGCGGATTGTTGAGGAACCTGGCGTAGATCTCCCAGGCGAGCGCCAGCACGACCAGCAGCGCGAGCTTGCGCACCGCGCCGACGTTGGTGACGCGCTCCCACGCCGACAGCGGCTTCTCGACCACGCCGAGCGCCGTCGCGGGCACCGCGTCGCGCAGGATCTCGGGACGCGGCTCGCCGCGCACGATGTCATCCATGGGCCGTCACTTCCTCGACGGCGTCGGCGAACAGCATGCTGTGGATGCGCTGCTCGAGCAGCGCGAGCGCAGCCGGCTCCGCCTCGTGCGGCAGGCTGTTGAGCTCGGCCTTCACCTGTCCCGGATGCGGGGAGAGCAGCAGGATGCGCGTGCCGATGCGGATCGCCTCGGGAATCGAGTGCGTCACGAACAGCACCGTGAAGCGCGTCTCGTCCCAGAGCGCCAAGAGCTCTTCCTGCATCTTGCGGCGGGTGAGCGCGTCGAGCGCGGCGAACGGCTCGTCCATCAGCAGGATGTCCGGCTCCATCGCCATCCCGCGGGCGATCGCCACGCGCTGCTTCATCCCGCCCGAGAGCATGTGCGGATAGCTGTCGGCGAAGGCGCCGAGCTTGACCTTCTCGACGTACTCGCGGGCGCGCTCGCGCGCGGCTGCGCCATCGAGCCGACCGCTCGCGACCAGCGGGAACATCACGTTCTGCATGACGGTGCGCCACGGCAGGAGCTGGTCGAACTCCTGGAACACCATCATGCGGTCGGGTCCCGGCCGCGCGACCGGCACGCCCTTCACGCGAATCTCGCCCTCGACGGGCTTCAGGTAGCCGCCGACCGCCTTCAGCAGCGTCGACTTGCCGCATCCCGAGGGTCCGAGCACGACGAAGCGATCCGATCGCAGCACCTGGAAGTCGACGCGATACGTCGCGGTGACGAGGCGGTCGCGCGTCTTGTACTGGAGCGTCACGCCGCGCACGTCGAGCAGCGGCTGGCCTGCTACGTCTGCCATGGCAGGCGATCGAGGTCGACGTTGCCGCCGGTGACGATGACGCCCACGCGCGCGCCGCGCAGCGCGAGCGTGCCTTCCAGCAGGCAGGCGAGCGGCACCGCCGACGAAGGCTCGGCGGTGAGCTTCAAGTGCTCCCACATGAGCCGCATCGCGCGCACGATCCCGGCCTCGCTGCACGTGGCGATGTCGCTCACGTGCGCCCGCATGGCGGCGAACGTGCGCGGGCTCGTGCCCGAGCGCAGCCCGTCGGCGATGGTGCGCGTCACCGGCGGCGGCATCATGCGCCCGGCGTGAAAGCCCGCGGCGGCATCCCCGGCTTCCGCGGGCTCGGCTCCGTACACCTTGATTCCGCGGCGAACCCCGTGTGCGGCGATCGCGGTGCCGGACAGGAGCCCGCCGCCGCCGACCGGCGTCACCAGCGCGTCGAGCTCCGGCGCGTCCTCGAGCAGCTCCAGCGCCGCGGTGCCCTGCCCCGCGATCACGTGCTCGTTGTCGAAGGGATGGATCAGCACGCCAGCCGTGCGCGCCACGACGTCCGCGCACACGGCTTCGCGTGCCGCCACGTTGGCGTCGCAGAAGTGGACGGTCGCGCCGTAGCGGCGCACGTTGTCCTGCTTGGCACGCGGCGAATTGTCGGGCATGACGACGTGCGCAGGGATGCCGCGCCGCTGCGCGGCGTAGGCGAGCGCGGCGCCATGGTTGCCCGACGAATGCGTGACCACGCCGCGCGCGGCGGTCGCGTCGTCGAGGGAGAAAACGGCGTTGCAGGCGCCCCGCGCCTTGAACGCCCCGACGCGCTGCAGGTTCTCGCACTTGAACACGAGCGTCGCGCCCGCGATCGCGTCGAGCGCGGTGGAGGCGACGATCGGCGTGCGCAGGACGTGCGGTGCGATGCGCGCGCGGGCGCGCTCGATGGCCGCCGGTTCGGGCACGCGCAACGCGTCCTGCTCGGGCGGCGCCATCAGCTCCCCGGCAGCGCGTGCGCGTTCGGGAAGAACAGCTCCTTCCAGTTGTCGGGCTTCGCCTTGATCGCGCCGGTCTTGGCCATGAAGTCGACGTACTTCATCACGTTCTGCGGCGTGGTCGTGTAGACGATCTGCGGATCGTTGAGCATGCGCTCGATGTTCTCGAGGCTGTCCTTGTCCTTGGAGATGCGCAGGTATGCCTGCGCAGCCGCGTGCTTGTCGCGGTTGATCTGCGCCGTCGCATCGTCGAGGGCCTTGACGAACGCCGCGTACAGCTTCGGGTTGTCGGCGCGGAACTTCGCGGTCGTCCACACCGTGTTGAACGTCGCCGGCCCGCCCAGCACGTCGTACGAGTTGAGGACGGTATGAATGCCCGGGTGCGCGAGCTGCTGGTACTGGAACGGCGGCGAGCTGAAATGCGCCGTGATCTCTGACCTTCCGGAGAGGAGCGCAGCCTGTGCATCCGGGTGCGACAGCGTCACGGTGAGCGCGTCGAGGCGATTCTGCTGCCCCTCGCCGAAGGCCTTTTCCGCCGCCATCTGCAGCGTCACGGCCTGGATCGACACCTTCACCGCAGGCAGCGCGATGCGATCCTTGTCGGTGAAATCCTTGATCGACTTGACGTTCGGGTTGCGCGTGTTGAGAAAGAGCGGCATCGAGTTGATCGCGGCGACGCCCTTGACGTCGAGGTTGCCGCGCGTGCGCGCCCATAGCGTGACCATCGGCCCCACGCCGCCCGAGGCGAACTGGAGGCTGTCGGACAGCAGCGCGTCGTTCATGACGTTGCCGCCGGCGAACTTGGCCCAGCCGACTGTGACGTCGAGTCCTTCCGCCTTCGCGTACTTCTCGATCAGCTTCTGCTCTTCCATGATCATCAGCGGCAGATAGCTGATGCCGTACTGCTGCGCGACCTTGATCTCGCTCATCTCGGCGCGCGCGGCGCCGGCGAGCGCGAGCGCGGCGACAAGCGCCGTGGCGATGCGCGCGTACCGGTATTGCATGGTTCCTCCTCCAGGCCGGGACAATCGGATTATAGGTCGTCACCGAAATCGAACGACGGCTGGAGCACCGGGGCGAAGCTGCGGCGGTGCTCGGGGCACGGCCCGTGGCGGTTCAGCGCCGCGAGGTGCTCGGCGGTGGCGTAGCCCTTGTGCTGCGCGAAGCCGTAGAGCGGGAATTCGCGGTCGAGCTCGTCGAGTCGCGCATCGCGCGCGGTCTTGGCGAGGATGCTCGCCGCCGAGATCACCGGCACGCGCCGGTCGCCCTTCACGATGGCGCGCGCGGCGCAGCCGCCGAAGTCCGGCATGCGGTCGCCGTCGATCAGCACCTCGCCGGGGATCACGCCGAGCGCATCGAACGCGCGGCGCATGGCGAGCAGTGTCGCGTGGAGGATGTTGAGCGCGTCGATCTCGGCGACATCGCATGATGCGACGGCCCACGCGAGCGCCCGCCCCTTCACTTCCGCCGCGAGACGCGCGCGCGCCGCCGGCGCGAGCAGCTTGGAATCCCTGAGGCCTTCGATCGGCCGCGCGGGGTCGAGGATGACGGCGGCGGCATAGACCGGACCGGCGAGCGGTCCGCGGCCGGCTTCGTCGATGCCGGCGATCAGCATGCGATGCCGACGTGTGCGAGCTCCGTCACGAGCGCCTCCGCCGCGACCTGACCCGTGTCCGCGCGCAACGCGTCGCCCATTTGCCCGAAGAGGGTCTCGAGCCGGCGCCGCACGAGCGAGTCGTCGAAGAGGTTCAACGCCGCCTGCGCGAGATTGCGCGGGGTCGCGTCGGTCTGCAAGAGCTCGGGAACGACGAACCGGCCGGCGAGCACGTTGGGCAGCCCCACGTACGGCAGCAGCAGCTTGCGCGCGACGATCCGCGCCGTGAGCGAGGACACGCGGTAGAAGATCACGTGGGGACAGCGGGCGAGCGCGGCTTCCAGCGTGGCGGTGCCCGACGCGACCAGCGCGACGTCGGCGGCGCGCAGCGCATCGGTGGCGTGCCCGTACAGCAGCGTGAGCGGCAGCCCCGAATGGCTGCCGCGGTAGATGGCCATCTCGAACGCCTCGCGTGTGGCGCGCGAGACCAGCGGCACGAGAAATTGCGCGTCGGGCCGCGACGCCGTGATGTGCGCGGCCGCGTCGAGCACGAGCGGCGCGTGCAGCTCGATCTCCGAGAGGCGGCTTCCGGGCAGCAGCGCGAACACCGGCGCCGCCCCGCGGATCTTCAGCAGCTCGCGCGCGGCGCGCCGCGTCCCCGCGTGCGCCATCTCCGCCGCCATGGGATGCCCGACGTAGGTCACGGGGATGCCCGCCTGCTCGTACAGCGGCGGCTCGAACGGAAACAGCACGAGCATGCGGTCGACCGCGCGGCCGATCGTGCGCAGGCGCTCGGCACGCCATGCCCACACCGAAGGACTCACGAAGTGCATCGTCCGCACGCCCCAGCGCTTCAGCATGCGCGCGAGCCCGAGGTTGAAGTCCGGCGAATCGACGCCGATGAAGAGCGGCACCCCGGCACGCACGAAGCGCCGGCGAACGTCGCGCCGGATGCGCAGGAGCTCGGGCAAGTGCGCGATGACCTCCGAGAAGCCGCGCACGGCGAGGCGTTCGAGCGGAACCCACACCTCGCAGCCCGCCGCCTGCATCTTCGGCCCGGCGATGCCCGCGAAACGGATGTTCGGGTGGCGTTCGCGCACCGCGGCAATGAGCGTTGCGGCGAGCGCGTCGCCCGAGGCCTCGCCCGCCACGATGCCGATCGTGACGCTGGCGTCGCGCGAGGCGTCACGCATGCTCGTACGCGCCTCTATCGGACGATGCCGCGTTCCGACGGCTCGAGGAACGCCACGAGCGGCGCCAGCACCTGCGCTTCCGCGGCCGCGCGCGCGAGCGCGGCCCTGGCGTCCTCGAGGGAAAGCCCGTCGCGATAGAGCACGCGGTACGCGCGCCGAACTTGCGCGATGTCGGCCGGCGAGAATCCCCGGCGGCGCAAGCCTTCGTTGTTCGTGCCGGCCGGCTTGGCCGGATAGCCCGCTGCCGTGACATACGGCGGCACGTCCTGCAGCACGATCGCGCCGGCGGCGATCATCGCGTGGGTGCCGATTCGGCAGAACTGGTGCACGCCCACGAAGCCGCCGAGCGTGGCGTAATCGTCGACGTGAACGTGCCCGGCGAGCTGCGCGTTGTTGGAGAACGTCGTGTGGTTGCCCACCACGCAATCGTGCGCGATGTGGGTATAGGCGAGGAACCAGTTGCCGTCGCCGATCGTGGTCTCGCCCCGGTCCTGCGCCGTGCCCGCGTGGATCGAGACGAACTCGCGCACCACGTTGTCGTCGCCAAGCACGGTTGCCGTCGGCTCGCCGCCGTACTTGCGGTCCTGCGGCACGTCGCCCACGGACGCGAACTGGAAGATGCGATTGCGCGCGCCGAGGCGAGTGCGGCCCGTGACGTACGCGTGCGGGCCGATCGAGCATCCCGGCCCGATGACGACCTCCGGCCCGATGACGGCGTAGGGCCCGACGACGACGTCGGCCGCGAGCTCCGCGGTGGGCGGCACCAGCGCGGTGGGATGGACCGTGGCCACTAGAGGCCGGGAATCGGCGGCGCCGGAGGGACGTCGCGCACCGCGGCCATCAGCACGGCCTCGCACACGACCTGGTCCTGGACGGTGGCGCGACAGCGAAAGCGACCGATGCCGCGCACCGCGCGATCGAGATCCGCGCGCAGGATCAGCGTGTCGCCCGGCACCACCTGGCGCTTGAATCGCGCCTCGTCGATGCCGGCGAACAGCACGAGCTGCGTGCCGTCGGTCTTCGCGAGCTTCGAGAGCATCGTGAGCAGCCCGGCGATCTGCGCCATCGCCTCGATGACCAGCACGCCGGGCATGACGGGATATTCCGGAAAGTGCCCCTGGAAGAACGGCTCGTTCGCCGTCACGTTCTTCAGGCCATGGATGTATCGTCCGGCCGAGTAGTCGAGCACGCGATCGACGAGGAGCATCGGATAGCGATGCGGCAGAAGGCGCCGGATGCCGTGCTGGTCGAGACCGTTCATGGCGCACTCCCCTTGTTCGAATCGCGCAACGTCGAGTCACCCGCGTCGGCGTCGCCGAGCGCGCGCTCCAGGGCCGCGACGCGCTCGCGCAGCTGCGCGAGGTGGCGCAGCTGCGCAGCGGTCTTCTGCCACTCGCGATACGGCTGGAGGGGCATGACGCTGCTGTACACGCCGGGCGAGTCGATGGTGCTGAACACGACCGACCCGCCGCCCACCGTCGTGCCGTCGGCGATCTCCAGATGGCCCGAGATCATGGCCGCGCCGCCGATCCTGCAGTTGCGGCCGATGCGCGTCGAGCCCGCCACGCCGACGCACCCCGCGAGCGCGGTGTGATCGCCGATCACGCAGTTGTGCCCGATCTGGATCTGGTTGTCGAGCTTCACGTCGTCACCGAGCACGGTGTCGTCCACCGTGCCGCGATCGATCGTCGTGTTCGCGCCGATCTCGCAATCCGCGCCAATGACGACGCGGCCCGTCTGCGGGATGCGGATCCAGCGCTGGTCCGACTCGGCGAGCCCGAAGCCGTCGGCGCCGATCACCGCGCCGCTGTGCAGCACCGTGCGCGGACCGATGACGGTGCGTGGGTACAGCGTCACGTGCGCGTTGAGCACGCAATCGTCACCGACCGAGGTGTCGGCCCCGACGACGCAGTGCGCGCCGATCTGCGCGCGCTCGCCGACGCGCGCCCGCGCCTCGATCACCGCATAGGGTCCGATCCGCGCGCTCTGCGCCACCGCCGCGGTGCGATCGACCCGCGCCGTCGCGTCCATGCCCGGCTCGAACGCCGGCGCGGGATGCAGGAATTGCGCGATGCGCGCGAAGCTCGCGTACGGATCGCGGGCGACGAGCCGGGGGCGCGAGGTGCGCGCCGCATCGTCCGGCGAGACGATGACGGCGGACGCACGCGTGGTCTCGAGCTGCCCGCGGTACCGCGGGTTGGCGAGGAACGCGATCGCGCCCTCGCCGCCGTTCTCGAGCGTGCCGACGTGCGTGATGGCGATGGCACCGTCGCCTTCGAGCCGCAGGTCGAAGCGCCGCGCGAGCTCGGCCAGCGTGTACGAGGCGGCGCGGTCGGTGTGGTTCACGGACGAAGGCGGGCGGGAGAAGCGCGGTCGGCGCCGCGCACGCCTACTTGTCGGCCAGCGCCTTGATCACCTTGTCGGTGATGTCGATCCGCTGGCTCGCGAACACCACGGGATCCTGCAGGATCAGGTCGAACTTCTCGCTCTCGGCGATCTGCTGGATCACCTTGTTGGCGCGCTCCTGGAGCGTCGAGAGGAGCTCGTTCTTGCGCAGGTTCACGTCCTCGCGGAACTCGCGCTGCAGGCGTGTCAGGTCGCGCGAGCCGTTCGCGAGATCGCGCTCCTTGTTGCGCCGCTCGGTCTCGCTCATCGTGGGGCCGTCCTTGTCGAGCGACGCCTGCAGGTCGCGCACCTGCTTGGAGATGCGCTGGATCTCCGCGTCGCGCGCCGAGAACTCGCGCTCGAGCTGCTGCTGCGCCCGCTTGGCCGGTGCGGCTTCGCGGAACAGGCGCTCGGTGTTGACGAAGCCGATCTTGTAGTCGGCCGTGGCCGCGTTGGCGCTTCCGAACGCCAGCGCGGCAATGAGGATGACGAGAATGCGGAGCACGGGTTCTCCCTTACACGCGCCGCGGCGTCAGAATGCGGTGCCTGCCTGGAACTGGAAGCGCTGCTGGCGATCGTCCGGCTTGGCGTTCAACGGGACCGCGTAGCTGAACTTGAGCGGCCCGATCGGCGAATTCCATTGCACCCCCACGCCGGCCGAGTAGCGGAACGACTCGAACTCGGGCTGCGATCCGTTGGCCCAGATCTGTCCTGCGTCGACGAACAGGCTTCCGCGCACGGCCTTCTCGCCCTTCACCAGCGGATAGAACACCTCGGCGTTGCCGATGATCTTGCGGCGCCCGCCGAGCGCGTTGCCGAACTCGTCGCGCGCGCCGAGGGAGTTCGTCTCGTAGCCGCGCACCGAGTCCGTGCCGCCCGCGAAGAACGCCTTGAAGAACGGCAGCGGCTTCAGGTTGTACCCGTCGCCCCAGCCGAAGTCGCCGTGGATCAAGAACACGAAGTCGCGGTAGAACTGCCAGTAGTTCGACTGCACGTACTCGATCTTGTAATAGGTCAGATCGCCGCCCGGCAACCCCATCTCGTAGTACACGCTCCGCAGCTGCCCCCGGTTAGGATAGAGAATGTCGTCACGGGTGTCACGGGACCAGCCGGCGTTCAGGATGAACGCGTTGGTCTGCGAGCCGAAGCGGTTCACGAAGTCGTAGTACACAGGCGGGCTGTCGGCGAACAGCGTCAGCTTCGTATTCTCGTAGCGGCCGCCGACGTTGATCGTGTCGGTCTCGGTGACCGGGATGCCGAAGCCCATTGCGGCGCCGAACGTGCGCGACGAGTACTGTGCGATGGCGAGGCCGGTGGGATCGAGGCTCTTCTGGTACAGCTCGATCGTTCGCGACACGCCGTTGGGCGTCCAGTACGGCTGCGTGAAAACGCCCGCCAGGGTGCGGTTGTAGCGGCTCGTGTTGATGCCCACCGTGAGCGCGTTGCCGGACCCGAAGATGTTCTGCTGCGACACCGAGCCCGACAGCACGACGCCTTCGGCCGAGGAGTAGCCGATGCCGGCGAGCAGGTTGCCGGTCGATCGCTCGGTGACGGACACCTCGATGTCGACCTGGTCGGCGGTGCCGGCCACCGGCGGCGTCTCGATGTTCACGTCGTCGAAGTACCCGAGCCGCTTGACCCGTACCTTCGACCGGTCGATGCGCGGACCGTCGTACCACGCGCCCTCGAGCTGGCGGAACTCGCGCCGGATCACCTCGTCGCGCGTCTTGGAGTTGCCGCTGATGTTGATGCGGCGCACGTACGCGCGGCGGCCGGGGTCCACGTAGAACGTGAACGAGGCGACCTGCTTCTCCCGATCGATCTCGGGCACCGCGTTGACGTTCGCGAACGCGTAGCCTTCGGCACCCAGCCGGTCGCTGATGTCCTTCGCGGACGCCTGCAGCTTTTCGCGCGAGAACGTCTCGCCGGCCTTCATGCGGATCAGCTGCTCGAGGTCGCTCGCCGGCACGACCAGGTCGCCCGCGAGCCGCACGTCGCCCACGGTATAGCGCGGACCCTCCGTCACGTTGATCGTGATGAAGATGTCCTCCTTGTCCGGCGTGATCGACACCTGCGTGGAGTCGACGTTGAACTCGAGGTACCCGCGGTTCTGGTAGAAGCTGCGGAGCGCCTCGAGGTCGCCCGAGAGCTTCTGCTTCGAATACTGGTCGTTCTTGGTGTACCAGGTGAACCAGCCGGGCGTGGTCAGCGTCATCTGGTCGAGCAGCTCGCGCTCGCTGAACGCCTTGGTGCCGACGATGTTGATGCGCGCGATGCGGGTCGACTCGCCCTCGGTGACGTTGAAGTTGATCGCCACGCGGTTGCGCTCCTGCGGCGTCACCGTGGTCTGGATGATCGCGCCGTACTTGCCGCGCGTGATGTACTGGCGCTTCAGCTCGTTCTCGGCGCGCTCGAGCGCGGAGCGGTCGAAGATGCGCGCCTCCGCGATGCCGATGTCCTTCAGCGCCTTCTTGATGGTGTCGGTGTCGAACTCCTTGTTGCCGACGAACGTGATCGAGCTGATCGTCGGCCGCTCCTCGACCGCGACGATCAGCACGTCGCCCTGCGCCTCGAGGCGCACGTCGCGGAAGAAGCCCGTCGCGTAGAGCGCCTTCACCGCTTCGGCGATGCGCTCGTCGTCGACGCGGTCGCCGACTTTGATCGGCAGGTAGCTGAAGATCGTCCCGGCTTCGGTGCGCTGCACGCCTTCGACGCGGATGTCGCGTACGACGAAAGGCTCCACGGCCCACGCGCTGAGCGTCGCGACTTGCGCGAGCAGCGCGGCGACCAGCGCATACGCGCGGCGCCGCCGCACACCGGATGAACCGCTCGTGCTCGCGCGACGGCGGTGATCAGAACAGGCGGGAGACGTCATTGACTAGTGCCAGGACCATCAGCATCGCGAGCACCGCCATGCCGATGCGTTGTCCGACCTCGAATGCACGATCGGAAACGGGACTGCCCTTGATGAGTTCGGCGAGATAATACAGCAAATGCCCTCCGTCCAATAACGGCACGGGCAGCAGGTTCAGCACGCCGAGACTGATGCTGATCAACGCGAGGTAGCTCACGAACACGAGCGCGCCCGCCTGCGCCGACTGTCCCGCGAAGTCGGCCATCGTGATGGGCCCGCTGATGTTGCGCACCGAGGCTTCGCCGATCAGGATGCGGCCGAGCATCTTCACCGTGAACGTCGAGAGCTCGAACGTCTTCTGCGCGCCCTGCACGAGCGCGTCGACCACGCCGTAGCGCACCGTGACGCCGAGCGCGTCGACCACCGCCGGATCGACGCGCAGCCGCAATCCGACCACGCCCACGCGGCGGCCGGCGGCATCGACCGTCGGCTCGGGCGTCAGTTGCGCGTCGAACGTGCTGGTGCCGCGCTCGACGCGAAAGTGCAGGGGCTCGCCGGGCCGCGCGTTCGTGAGCGCCGCGACGTCGGCGGGCGAGCGTACCGGCGTGCCGTCGATCGCGAGGATGCGATCGCCCGCGCGGACGCCCCCGCGCTCCGCCGGCTTGCCGGGCAGCGCCTGATCGACAAGCGGCGGCCCGAGGTCCTGCTTCAGGCCGAGCGCGCTCATCGGGTTCTGCTCCCAGTCGGCGCCTTGCAGGGCCGCGATCGGCAGCCTGCGCTCGACGGCGTCGCCGCGCTCGCCGTCGCGGGCGACGGCGAGCGTCACCGCATCCGCGCCTTGCGCGTGGATGAGTTGCCAGCGCAGCTCCTGCCAGCTGCCGACCGTCTTGCCGTCGACCGCGCGAACGACGTCGCCGCGTTGCAGGCCCGCCTCGGCCGCGGGCGTCCTGGGCGGCGGATCGGCGAGCACCGGACGCTGCCCGGGCACGCCCACGATGAACGTCGCCGCGAACAGCAGCACGGCGAGCAGCAGGTTCGCGACGGGTCCCGCGGCGACGATCGCGATGCGCGTCGCGACGCCCTGGCGGTTGAACGCGCGCGGCAGGTCGACTTCGTCGACGTGACCTTCGCGCTCGTCGACCATCTTGACGTAGCCGCCGAGCGGAATCGCGGAAAGCGCCCATTCGGTCGCATCGCGGCCCACGCGCCTCGCCCATACGATCCGGCCGAAGCCGACCGAGAAGCGCAGCACCTTGACGCCAAGGAGCCGCGCGACCGCGTAGTGGCCGAGCTCGTGGATCACGACCAGCACGCCGAGCGTGACGGCGAAGGCGGCGATCTTGTAGAGGAAGTCGATCATGCGGCGAGCGAGGTGGATCCGGCCGGCAAGCCTAGCATCCGAGCGGCGGTGTGGCGCGCCCGTGCGTCGCATTCGAGGGCGTCGCCGAGCGTCCGTATCGGGCTCGCCGGCGTGCCGTCGAGCACGCGCTCCACCGCGTCGGCAATCGCGGTGAAAGGAACGCTGCCGGCAAGGAACGCGGCGACGGCGACCTCGTTCGCGGCGTTGAGCGCGACCGGTGCATGCGCGCCGGCGCGCAGCGCGTCGTACGCCAGGCGCACGCACGGAAAGCGCGCGAGATCCGGCGACTCGAAGGTGAGCTGGGCGAGCTTCGCGAGGTCGAGCGGCGCCACGGCACTCTCAATGCGCGACGGGTGCGCGAGCGCCTGCGCGATCGGCGTTCGCATGTCGGGATTGCCGAGCTGCGCGAGCACCGAGCCGTCGACGTACTCGACGAGCGAATGCACGATGCTCTGCGGATGCACCACGACATCGATCGCGTCGGCCGCGACGCCGAAGAGGCGATGCGCCTCGATGACCTCGAGGCCCTTGTTCATCATCGTGGCCGAGTCGATGGAGACCTTGCGTCCCATCGACCAGTTCGGATGCGCGCACGCCTCCTCGGGCGTCACATGCGCGAGATCGGCGAGCGCGCGGGTGCGAAACGGCCCGCCGGACGCCGTCAGCATGAGGCGGCGCACGCCCGCGGCCGCGGGATCGCGCGCGTACGCCGGCGGCAGGCACTGGAAGATCGCGTTGTGCTCGCTGTCGATCGGCAACAGGGTCGCGCCGCCAGCCTGCGCCGCGTGCATGAAGAGCTCGCCGCCGATCACCAACGCTTCCTTGTTGGCGAGCAGGATCCGCTTGCCCGCGCGTGCAGCGGCGAGCGTGGGCTCGAGGCCCGCGGCGCCGACGATCGCTGCCAGCACGGTGTCGGCGTCGGGCGACGTCGCGGCCTCCACCACGCCGCGCTCGCCCGACAGCACGCGCGTCGGCACGCCCTCCGCAAGCAACGCCGATTCGAGCTCGCGCGCCGCCGAAGGGTCGAGGAGCGCCGCGACGTCGGGACGAAAGCGCGCGCAGAGGCGTGCGACCTTGCGCCAGTTGCGATGCGCGGCGAGCGCCACGACGCGAAAGCGCTGCGGATGCTGCGCCACCACGTCGAGCGTGGAATTGCCGATCGAGCCGGTTGCGCCCAGCAGAACTAGACCGCGCGTCATGATGTCGGCAGCGCGAGCCACGCGGCGAGCGCGAGCGGCGGCATCGCGGCGAGCAGTGCATCGATGCGGTCGAGAACTCCGCCGTGGCCCGGCAGGAGCGATCCGCTGTCCTTGACGCCCGCTTCGCGCTTCAGCCACGATTCGAAGAGATCGCCGACGACCGAAAGCGCGGCGACGGCGACCGCGAACGCGAGCCACACGGCGATGCTCGCGGCATCGACCGGGCCCGCGTACCCGGCGCGCGAGCCGAGCGCAGCCAGCGCGAGCGCGTAGAGCGCGACGGCGACGAGCGCGCCGTAAACGCCCTCCCACGTCTTTCCCGGGCTCACCTGCGGCGCCAGCTTGCGACGGCCGAATGCGCGACCCGTGAAATACGCTGCGGTGTCGGCGATCCAGACGATCGCCATCGCGGCCAGCACGAGCCACGGCGAGCGCGCCTCGAGCTCGGTCAGCCCGACGAAGGCGCCGAGCAGCACGATCCAGCCCGTGATGACGAGCGCCGGTCCCGGACGCATGGGCCAGCGCTGCACGACCCACGGTGTTGCGACCAGCAGCCAGAACGCGGTCGCGACGCCGCACACGCCGAGCACCACCGCGGGGGACCATCCACGCGTCGATCGCGCAGGCTGCGTGAAGATGAGCGCGAGCCCGGCGACCACCACGACCAGCACGAACAGCACGCGCGCCGCGGGAGTGAGGCGCGCGAGCCGCGCCCATTCGTGCGCCGCGGCGGCGACGACGAGCAGGACGAGCACGGCGAAGTACAGCGGCGGGAAGAGGAACAGCGCGGCGAGGACGGCCGCCAGCGCCACGACAGCCGTCAGGATGCGGGTCGACAGCATGCCCGTTGCCCGCGGCCTCCGGCCTTACGCGTCCTGCGTCTGAGTGGCCTGCAACTGCTCGCTGGTGCGGCCGAAGCGCCGCTCGCGCGTCTGGTACGACGCGATCGCCGCGTCGAGCGCCGACGCGTCGAAATCCGGCCACAGCATGTCGGTGAAGTAGAGCTCGGTGTACGCCAGCTGCCACAGCAGGAAGTTCGAGATGCGCTGCTCGCCGCCGGTGCGGATGAAGAGATCGGGCTCCGGCGCGTACGCCATCGCGAGATACGGCTCGAGCGCTTCCGCCTCGAGCGCGCGGCGCGTGTCGAGCGCTTCGGGATGCGCGTTGAAATACGCGCGCGCGGCCTGCGCGATGTCCCAGCGGCCGCCGTAGTTCGCCGCGACCGTCAGCGTGAGCCGCGTGTTGTTCTCGGTGAGCGCCTCGCCCGCGGCGATCAGCTCGCGGATGCGCTTGTCGAAGCGGCCCACGTCGCCGACGACGCGGAAGCGGATCTCGTTCTTGTGCAGCTTGGCGACCTCCTGCTCGAGCGCGCGCAGGAAGAGCTCCATCAGGATGGTCACTTCGTCTTCGGGACGGCGCCAGTTCTCGCTGCTGAACGCGAACAGCGTGAGGAACTGCACGCCGCGCTCGATCGACGCACGCACGGTGGCGCGCACCGCTTCGACACCGCGCTTGTGGCCGGCCACGCGCGGCAGCAGGCGCTGCTTGGCCCAGCGGCCGTTGCCGTCCATGATGATCGCGACGTGACGCGGCACGTCCGAGACGTCGGGCACCTCGGTCGTGGCGCTGCCGAAGAGACGCGGGCGCGAAGGCGTGCTCACGTCTAGATCGCCATCAGGTCCGCCTCTTTGGCGTGGAGGACCTTGTCGATCTCGGCGATGTAGCGGTCGGTGAGCTTCTGCACGTCCTGCTGGGCATGGCGCTCGTCGTCCTCGGAGCACTCCTTGTCCTTCAGCAGCTTCTTCAGGTGCTCGTTGGCGTCGCGGCGCACGTTACGGATGGCGACCTTGGCCGCCTCGGCCTCCTTGTGCACGACCTTGGTGAGCTCCTTGCGTCGCTCCTCGGTGAGCGCCGGCATCGGCACGCGGATCATGTCGCCGCTCGTCGCGGGGTTGAGGCCGAGATCGGAATCGCGGATCGCCTTCTCCACCACGGGAATCATCTTCTTCTCGAACGGCTGCACGCCGATCGTGCGCGGATCGGCCAGCGTGACGTTGGCGACCTGGTTGAGCGGCATCGGCGTGCCGTAGTACTCGACCTGGATGTGATCGAGCAGGCCCGTGTGCGCGCGGCCCGTGCGCACCTTGGCGAGATCGTGCTTCAGCGTGTCGACCGATTTCTGCATCTTCTGCTCGGCCGATTTCTTGACGTCGGCGATCATGTTTCCTCCGGCTAGCAGTGCACGAGCGTGCCCTCGTCCTCGCCCATCACGACCTTCTTGAGGGCGCCCGGAACGAAGATCGAGAACACCTTGAGCAGCATGTTCTGATCGCGGCACAGCGCGAGCGCGGTCGCGTCCATGACCTTGAGGTTCTTCACGATGGCCTCGTCGAACGTGAGCGTGGTGTAGCGCTTGGCCGCAGCGTCCTTCATCGGATCGGCGGTGTAGACGCCGTCCACCTTGGTCGCCTTCAGCACGATGTCCACACCCATCTCGCGCCCGCGCAGCGCAGCGGCGGTGTCGGTGGTGAAGAACGGATTGCCCGTGCCGGCGGCGAAGATGACGACGCGCTGCTCCTCGAGATGGCGCAGCGCGCGTCCGCGAATGTACGGCTCGGCGACCTGGTCGATGCGCAGCGCGGATTGCACGCGCGACTCGACGCCCGCGCGGCGCAACGCATCCTGCAGCGCCAGCGCGTTCATGAGCGTCGCGAGCATGCCCATGTAGTCGGCGGTCGCGCGGTCCATGCCGGCCGCGCCGGGCGCGACGCCGCGGAAGATGTTGCCTCCACCGATCACCACGGCGATCTCGACGCCGAGTCGCACGACCTCGGCGATCTCGGCGACGATGCGATCGATCGTCTCGCGCTCGATGCCATACGCCGCATCGCCCATCAGTGCCTCGCCGGAGAGCTTCAGCAAGATGCGGCGATACGCGGGCACGCGCGCCGCGTGCGGCGCGGGCGCTACGGCAGCCAAGGGGGCCGCGACGGTGGCGGCTGCGCTATCCGGTGGACTCATCACGGCTCCCTCAAGGTCGGACCTCGGTTACGGCGATAGCAACCTCTTCAGGCCGCCATGGCGCTGCCGCCGCCTTGCTTCGGCGGCTTGGACATCGCCGCGACCTCGGCCGCGAAGTCATCCTTCTTCTTCTCGATGCCTTCGCCAACGACGTACAGCACGAATCCGTTGACGCTCGCACCCTTCTCCTTGAGGAGCTGCTCGACCGTCTGCTTGCCGTCGCCCTTGACGAAAGGTTGCGCCAGCAGCGTGATCTCCGCCAGGAACTTCGCGATTCCGCCCTCGACCATCTTCTCGACGATGTTGGCGGGCTTGCCCGATTCCGCCGCCTGCGCGGCCTTGATCCGGCGCTCCTGGTCGATGACATCCGCGGGAACCTCGCTCTTCGTGACAGCGACCGGCTTGCTTGCGGCGATGTGCATGGCGAGGTCCTTGCCGAGCGCGTCGTCGCCACCCGTGTAGTCGACCAGCACGCCGATGCGCGTGCCGTGCACGTACGAGGCGATGCGGCCCTTCGCTTCGCGGCGCACGAAGCGACGCACGGCGACGTTCTCGCCGATCTTCTGGACGAGCGCGACGCGCCTCTGCTCGACGGTGTCGCCGCTCTGCATCTTCGCGGCACCGATCGCGGCGACGTCGGCAGGCGCCTGCTCGGCGGCGATGCGCGCCACTTCCTGCGCGAACGCCTTGAAGTCGTCGTTCTTGGCGACGAAGTCGGTCTCGCAATTGACCTCGACGATCGCGGCAAGCTTCGCGCCCGGCGCGACGTACAGGCCGATCACGCCCTCCGCGGCGACGCGATCCGCCGCCTTGCTTGCCTTCGCGCCGCTCTTGATCCGCAGCAGCTCCTCGGCCTTGGCCATGTCGCCCTGCGCCTCGGTCAGCGCCTTCTTGCATTCCATCATGCCGAGCCCCGTGCGGGACCGCAGCTCCATCACTCTGCTCGCGGAAATGTCCGCCATCTCAAACTCCGTTCGATTCGTGACTAGAAAAAAGGGGCTCGTGCTGCGGCCCCCTCTTTCGGCAAGCGGCCGGCGGGCCGCCTGCGGGTTTCCCCGGTCGACGCGCCGCGCGCCGCCATCCCGAGCGGGGTCGAGAGCCGCCGCGCGGCCCCGCGGCTGTCATGCATTCTCTTCGACGAACTCGTCGCTCGACTGCGTGATCTCCTGGATCGACGAGGTCTTGCCTTCGAGCACCGCGTCGGCGACACCGCGTGCGTACAGGCGGATCGCGCGGCTCGAATCGTCGTTGCCGGGGATGACGTGCGCGATGCCGTCGGGGTTGTGGTTGGTGTCCACGACCGCGACGATCGGAATGCCGAGCTTCTTGGCCTCGCTCACCGCGATCTTGTGATAGCCGACGTCGACCACGAAGATGGCGTCCGGGAGCGCGTTCATGTCCTTGATGCCGCCGAGGCTCTTCTCGAGCTTGTCGAGCTCGCGGGTGAGCGACAGCGCCTCGCGCTTCGACATGCGGTCGAGCGTGCCGTCGGTCTTCATCGCCTCGAGGTCCTTGAGACGCTTGATCGACCCCTTCACCGTCTTGAAGTTCGACAGCATCCCGCCGAGCCAGCGGTGGTCGACGTACGGCATGCCGCAGCGCTGCGCCTCCTCCTGGATGATGTCGCGCGCCTGTCGCTTGGTGCCGACGAAGAGGATGGTGCCGCGGTTGGCCGCGAGCTGACGCACGTACTTCATCGCCTCGTTGTAGAGGGCGAGCGTCTTCTCGAGGTTGACGATGTGGATCTTGTTGCGCTGGCCGAAGATGTACTCCGCCATCTTCGGATTCCAGTACCGCGTCTGGTGGCCGAAGTGAACGCCGGCCTCCAGCATCTGGCGCATCGTGACTTGCATTCGTGCTGCTCCTATCAGGGTTGGGCCTCCACCGGCGGCTTGCGCTCCGGCGCGCGAATGGCTCGCGCGGTCCGGGCACCCTGAAAACGCCGGTGTGCGGATTACGGGACCGTCCGCGGCGCGGACGCGCATCCCGTCGCTGCCCCGGAGTACCTTGCAAGGTGGCCCGCGAGGCGGCATGTCAGCCATGTCCGGGCGCGGCGATTCGCCTCTTTGGGCGACCGCCGCACGACGAAAACAGCTAACTTGTTATTCTAGCACACAATCATGCCTCTCCTTACGGCTTTTGCCGCGCTCGACCACGACGCCGTCGCCTGCAGGCTCGACGAGCTCTCGCTCCTCGCCTTCGAAGGCGCCGACGCCGCGACGTTCCTGCAGGGCCAGCTCTCCAGCGACGTTGCCGCCCTCGCGTCCGGAGGCTGGCAGCGGTCGAGCTACAACTCGCCCAAGGGCCGCGTGCTGGCCAACCTCGTCGTATGGCGAGCGCCCGAGGCCGCGGGCGCCGACTGCCGCGCCCTCGTCGCCACGGATCTCGCACCGGGACTCGCCAAGCGTCTGCGCATGTTCGTGCTGCGCGCCAAGGTCGCGGTACGGGAAGACGCCCGCGTCCTGCTCGGCATCGCCGGACCGCGCGCCGCCGAGGCGACGCGCGCGGTGCTGGGTGTCGCGCCCGAGCCCGAGCGCGTGCTCGCTTTCGATGGCGGTCACGCCCTCGGCTTCAACGACGGCCGGGTGCTCGTCGACACGTCGCAGGAACGTGGCGATGCGCTCCTCGCGGCCTTTGACGCGCATGCCGTGCGCGGCGACGCCGCGGTCTGGCGATACGCACGCATCCGCGCCGGCGTGCCGCTGATCACCGCCGCCACCAGCGACCAGTTCGTACCGCAGGCGCTCAACTGGGACGTGCTCGGCGGCGTGAGCTTCCGCAAGGGCTGCTATCCCGGGCAGGAGATCGTCGCCCGGATGCAGTATCTCGGCCGCCTCAAGGAGCGCCTGTTCGCATTCCGTGTCGCCGCGCATCCGCCCGCTTCCGGAACGCGCCTGTACGCCGCTTCGTTCGCGGACCAGGCGTGCGGCACGGTGACCGACGCCGCACCCCATCCCGCCGGCGGCAGCGCGCTCCTCGCGGTGACGCAGCGGTCCGCGGCCGAAAGCGACACCCTGCACCTCGAGGCGCCCGACGGCCCGGCGCTCGAGGCGCTGCCGCTGCCCTATGCCGTGCCGGAGCCGGGCGCGCCGCGCGGTCGCGTGGGCTGATGTGCCTCGCGCTGCTCGCGCTCGACGCGCACGCGCGTCATGCCGTCGTCCTGGCCGCGAATCGCGACGAGTTCCATGCGCGCGCGGCGGATCCGGCGCACTGGTGGCCCGGTGAAGAAATCCTCGCCGGTCGCGACCGCGTGGCGGGCGGCACCTGGCTCGGCGTCGATCGCCATGGGCGCTTCGCGTTCGTCACCAACGTGCGCGAGCCGGGACGCCATGATCCGTCGGCGCCGACGCGCGGCACGCTCGTCCCGCGCGTCCTGCACGACGAAGCCGAGGTCGTCGAGGCCGTCTCGAACGCCGTTCGCGACAGCGCGCGCATGAACGGCTTCAACCTGCTCGCCGGTGAACCCGGCGTCGCGGCGTGGAGCTCGAATCGCGCGGCTGGCGTGCTGACGCTGGCACGCGGTGTTCACGGGGTCTCGAACGCTGCGCTCGATACGCCATGGCCCAAGCTCGTGCGCACGCGGAGCGCGCTCGAAGCGTGGCTGCGCGAGGGCACCGACGCGATCGAGCCGCTGTTCGCGCTGCTTGCCGACCGCACGCCGGCGGAGGACGACGACCTGCCGCGCACGGGCGTGACGCGCGAATGGGAGCGGATGCTGTCGTCGCCGTTCATCGTCGCGCCGAACTACGGCACGCGCTGCTCGACCATCGTGCTGATCGATCGCGACGGGGCGGTGCGGTTCGTCGAGCGCTCGTTCGACGCGGAAGGCCGCGTCAGCGGCGAGGTGGATCAGCGCTTCGTGGTCGAGCCTGCCGCGGCGCGCAGCACGAGCCCCATGGCCTGATGCGGGATGCCCGCCTCGTCGAACGGCGGGCCCACCGGGGCGAAGCCGTGCCGCGCGTAGAACGGCATGGCCTGCACCTGCGCGTTGAGCAGGATTCGCGCGTCGCCGCGCTCGCGCGCGACCGCGATCAGCCGCATGAGCAGCGCCTCGCCGACGCCGCATCCACGCCACCCGGCGAGCACGGCCATGCGGCCGATGTGCCCGTCCGGCAGCAGCCGGCCGCAGCCGATCGGCGCTCCGCGCGCGTCATGCGCGAGCGCATGGACGCAGGACTCGTCGACGTCGTCCCACTCCAGGTTCTCGGGCACCCGCTGCTCGACGATGAACACGGCGCGACGGATGGCCTGGAGCGCCGGACCGTCGTCGCGCCACGTGGCGAGCCGGATGCTGTATTCGTTCACCGATACGCGGAAAAGCCGAGCGTGGCGCGACCGTCGCCGACGGTGAGCGCGCAGCGTCCACCGATCGGCAGCGTGAGCTTGTCACGCACATGCCCGAACGGAAGACCGGTGTAGATCGGCACCGTCACGATCGCGCGGAGGTGCGCGACCGCCGCGGCGAGATCGTAGCCGGCATCGTTCGCGTTGAGCTCGTATTCGGTGAACGAGCCGAGGAGCACCGCGCGCTGGCGCGCGAGGATGCCCGCGTGCACGAGCTGGTAGAGCATGCGCTCGACGCGATAGGGATGCTCGCCGACGTCCTCGAGCACGAGGATGCCGCCCGCGATGTCGGGGAGGTACGGCGTGCCCACGAGATGCGCCACCAGCGCGAGGTTGCCGCCCCACAGCACGCCGCTGTGCGTCGCCGGTCCCGGACCGTCGAGGCGCACCTCGACCTGCCACGACGCGTTGCCGAGCACGCCGAAGCACTGCTCGAACGTGAACGCGGAAGGATGCTCCGCGCCGAAATCGTACGCGGCCATGGGTCCGCCGTACGTCACCATGCCGGCCCGGGCGAGCGCCGCGAGCTGGAATCCCGTGAAATCCGAATGCCCCAGCCATCGCTTGCCGCCGCGCGCGATCGCGGCATAGTCGATGCGCGCGAGAAGGCGCGTCCAGCCGTAACCGCCGCGCACGGCGCACGCGATGTCGACTGCGGGATCCGCGGCCATGCGTTCGATGGCAGCGAGACGCTCGTCGTCCGGTGCGGCGAAGCGCTGCACCCGGCTGTCGACCGTGCGGTCCCGCACGACGCCGTGCCCCAGCTCGCGTAGCCGCCGCTCCGCGCGGTCGACCGCCGCGATGTCGGTGGTGAATCCGGCCGGTGCGTAGAAGCCGAAGTTCATGTCGCACGTAGCGCGCGGCGCGCGAGGAAGAACGTCGACAGCAGCGCGCCGCATTCCTCCTCGCGCACGCCGCCCGTCACGTCGGCGTGATGATTGAGGCGGGGCTCGGCGAAGAGATCGATCACGGAGCCGCAGGCACCCGTCTTCGGGTCGCGTGCCCCGAAAACGACGTGCGCGATGCGCGCGTGCAGGATCGCGCCGACGCACATCGCGCACGGCTCGATCGTCACGTAAAGCTCGCAGCCGGGCATGCGGTAATTGCCGAGCGCGCGACCGGCTTCGCGCAGCGCCGCGATCTCGGCGTGCGCGGTCGGGTCGCTGGCGGCGATCGGTGCGTTGCCGCCGCGACCGATGATCGCGCCATCGCGCACGACGACCGCTCCGACGGGCACCTCGCCGCGCGCGCCCGCCTCACGCGCGAGCGCGAGCGCCTCGCCCATCCAGTCGTCAATCGTGCGCGGCATCCTCGAGATGGAAGCGATGCATGAACCGGTGCAGGATGGGCGCGAACAGCACGCCGTACGACACGAGCAGGACGATGCCGCAGAAGAGCGCGTAGACGCTGTCGAACAGCTTCGCGACCGTCGACCAGCCGTTCTCCTCGAGCGGCCCCATGCCCGACATCAGCAGGGACGCCTGGTGGAATGCGTCCACCCATCCGAGATGCGCGAAGACGACGTAGCCCACCGTGCCGACGACCAGCGTCGCGGCGATGAGCATGACCGAAATGCCTGCGTTGCGCCCGACACGCTGATAGAACAGTCCCGTGCTGGCGAGCCTGCGCGCATTGCTGATCATGGAGAAGCTCCGTGTCGAGGCAGGCGTGAGGATAGCAAACGGACCCGGCTCGCCAGGTGTGCGCCGGTTGCTGCGAGCGAGCGTCAGGCGCCCGCTCGGCGCGCGATGGTGAACATGCCCGCGGCGACCATCGCCACGCCGATCGCGCGCGCCGCGCGCGGGCCGAGCCAGCGCTCCAGCGTGATGGCGACGGTCACGGCCACCATGGCTCGCGGGTCCATCATCCCCCACGCGAGCAGGGCCGCCGTAAGTGCCGCACAGCAATGGACGCAGCGCAGCCCGAGTCGTACGCCCTCACGCCACGCGTCACTTGCGCGACTGGCGCCGCGCACGCACGCCACGCGGCAGCAGGCGAGCGCATGCGCCTTCCAGGCGGAGCATTGCACGAGCCCGGCGAGAAGCAGCGCGATGGCGGTCGCGGGCAGCAGCGCGTGCGCGAGCCACGGCTGCCGCATCCTCGCGACGGTCAGCGCCGCACCGACGGGATACACCGCCACGCCGAGCGCGACCCAGACCGCCCAGTAGCCCGCGGCGACCAGGGCCACGAGCCGTGCCCGTCGAAGCGGGCCGGGTCGAGGAACCACCCGCGCGTAGCGGCGAAGTGCCGGGACGAGGGCCGGCAGCATCATCGCGGTCATCATCGGCGTCCACATCGCCATGAACGACAGACCGCCGTCGGCCCACGTCCCGCCGCACAGCGGCATCCACGCGCTCGGCAACGCGTCGATCACGGCTGGTCGTACTCGTCGTGGCGGCGCCACCAGATGCCGGTCTCGTTGCGACCCCTCGGCGCGCGATCGAGCCATTGATACATGCCCCATAGCGCGTCCAGCCCGCGCGCATACGTCGAGTACGTGTGATACACGACGCCGTCCTCGCGCACGAATGCGCTCATTCCCGGTCGCTCCCGGATGTACGTGTCGGGATCGGTACCGGCCATCGCCGCGCCGGCGCGCGGACCTTCGCCGAGCGGGGTGGTCAACGGCGCTTCACGGCGGTAGTTGTACTCGCTGCCGCCCTCGCGCTGCTGTTGCTCCGTCACCGAGACGTCGAAGTCGGCGTTGAAGTCGCTCCCGTACGAGGACGCCCAGGGAAACGTCCAGCCCAGCCGCTGCTTGTAGCCCTGCAGCTTCGCGAGCGGAGCCCGCGACACCGCCCACAGCATCACGTCGTGATGGGCGAGGTGCACGTGAAAGCCGTTGAACCCGTCGGCGATCGCGGAGCACGACGGGCACCCCGACTTGAAATCGGGGCCGAACATGAAGTGATAGATCAGGAGCTGCGAGCGTCCCCTGAAGAGGTCGGCCAGCGACGCGCTGCCTTCGTCGGTGTCGAACCGATAGTCCTCGTCGATGCGCACCCACGGCAACGCCTGCCGCTGGCGCGCGAGCTCGTCGCTCTGTCGCGTGAGCGCCTTCTCCGCATCGAGCAGCGCGAGCCGCGCCGCCCGCCATTCCTCCGGGGTACCGATCGTGTGTGTCGCCATCGCGTTGTCTCCTTGAGGTGGTTGGTGGTGAGCTAAATTTAGCCCCGCATGGCGAACGGATGGGAGTGACAAGTGTGTCGCGAATCGCACGGGACATGGATCCGCTGATCGTCGCGGCCGCACGCGCGCTGACGCGCGGCGACGCGGTCGGCGCCCTGAATCGCGTGGCGTTGCGCAACGACCCCGCCGCACTGGCACTACGCGGCATCGCGATGGCGCAGCTCGGCGACCTCGAGCGAGCGAGGGCGCTCCTCCGGCGCGCCGCGCACGCATTCGGTGCAACCGATGCGGTTGCGCGCGCCCGATGCGTCGTGGCCGAAGCCGAGGTCGCGCTCGCCTCGCGCGAGCTCGGCTGGCCCGGCAGGGCGCTCGACGCCGCGCGTGCGACGCTCGAGCACCACGGCGATCATCGTAATGCCGCGCACGCGAGGCTGCTCGAGGTGCGGCGGCTGCTCCTGATCGGCCGCGCGGCCGCGGCCGAGCAGGCGCTTGCAGGCATCGGGCTCACGACGCTTGCCCCGGCATTGCGCGCAACCGCCCGGCTGGTCGTCGCGGGCATCGCCATGCGCCGGCTGCAAGCGACGCGCGCTCGCTCGGCGCTCCGTCGTGCCGAGCGCGACGCACGCGACGCCGGCATTGCAGCGCTGCGCGCCGAGGTACAAGCCGCCGCTCGCGCGCTGGACGAGCCCGCGGCGCGCGCGATATCGCGTGGCCGGACGCGAACGCTCGTGCTCCACGAGGTCGAAGCGATCCTGCGGTCGAAGGCGCTGATCGTCGACGCGTGCCGTCACGCGGTACGCGACGGGCGTGCCATCGTCTCCCTCGTGCGGCGCCCCGTGCTGTTCTCGCTGCTGCGCGTCATGGCCGAGGCGTGGCCGGCAGACGCCGCGCGCGAGACGCTCATCGCGCGGGCGTTTCGCGTGAAGCGTGCCGACGAGTCGCACCGCGCGCGCTTGCGCGTCGAGATCGGCCGGCTGCGTGCGCGGTTGCGGCCGCTCGCGAGCGTCACCGCAACGCCGCGCGGATTCGTGCTGACGCCGCGCGCCGGCCGCGACGTGCTGCTGCTCGCGCGCGTGGTGGAAGAGCCGCACACTGCCGTGCTCGCGCTGCTCGCCGACGGCGAGTCGTGGTCGACGTCCGCGCTGGCGCTCGCGCTGTCGACGAGCCAGCGCACGGTGCAGCGGTCGATCGACGCGCTCGCCGCGGCCGGCAAGGTGAGATCGGTCGGGCGCGGCCGCGCGCGCCGATGGGTCGCGCCGGCGATGCCGGGATTCGCCGCCGCGCTGCTCCTCTCCGTGCCGCTCGCGATCGAGTAGGATGAAGCGATGAAGCGATCGACGGCCGAGATCATCGCCGAGTACGGCCCTTTCGCCGGTGTGGATGACGTGCACGGGCTCACCTTCGACGGTCGCCACGTATGGTTCGCGGCCGCCGACAGGTTGATCGGCCTCGATCCGGCGAGCGGAAAGATCGTGCGGTCGATCGAGGTGCCTGCACACGCGGGAACCGCGTTCGATGGCCGCCACCTCTATCAGATTGCCGGCGACCGCATTCAGAAGATCGACCCGGCAACGGGCCGCGTCGTCTCGACCCTGCCCGCGCCCGGCGGCGGCGCCGATTCCGGCCTCGCCTGGGCCGAGGGCTTGCTATGGGTCGGTCAATATCGCGAGCGCAAGATCCACCAGATCGACCCGCACACCGGCGCGATTGTCCGCACGCTCGAGTCGAACCGCTTCGTCACCGGCGTCACGTGGGTCGACGACGAGCTGTGGCACGCGACGTGGGAGCACGGCGAGAGCGAGATCCGGCACGTCGACGAGAACACCGGCGAAGTGCTCGAGACGATCGTCATGCCGTCGGGTGTCGCGATCTCCGGTCTCGAATGGGATGGCGGTGAACGTTTCTACTGCGGCGGCAGCACGAGCGGCAAGGTCAGGGCCGTTCGCAAGCCGAAGCGCGCGTAGTCATTCCCATTCGATCGTCGCGGGCGGCTTGCTCGAGACGTCGTACACCACGCGGTTGATGCCACGCACCTCGTTGGTGATCCGGTTGCTCACGCGCGCGATGAGCTCGTAGGGCAGATGCGCCCAGTGCGCGGTCATGAAGTCGGTGGTCTGCACCGCGCGCAGCGCGACCGCATGCTCGTAGGTGCGCCCGTCGCCCATGACACCCACCGAGCGCACCGGCAGGAACACCGCGAATGCCTGCGCGGTCTTGTCGTACCACGACTGGCCGTCGGCATCGCGCGTGGCGCGCAGCTCGTCGATGAAGATCGCGTCGGCGCGGCGCAGCAGGTCGGCGTATTCGCGCTTGACCTCGCCGAGGATGCGCACGCCGAGCCCAGGCCCGGGGAACGGATGGCGGAACACCATCTCGCGCGGCAGCCCGAGCTCGAGTCCGAGCTCGCGCACCTCGTCCTTGAAGAGCTCGCGCAGCGGCTCGAGCAGCTTCAGGTGCAGCGTCTCGGGAAGGCCGCCCACGTTGTGATGCGACTTGATCGTGTGCGCCTTCTTGGTCGCAGCACCCGCCGACTCGATGACGTCGGGATAGATCGTCCCCTGCGCGAGCCATTGCGCGTTGGGCAGCCGCGCGGCTTCCTCCTGGAACACCTCGACGAACACGCGCCCGATGATCTTGCGCTTCTGCTCCGGATCGTCGACGCCGGCGAGCGCGCCCATGAAGCGCGCCGAGGCATCCACGTGATCCACGCGCACGCCGAGGTTGCGCCCGAACGTGTCCATCACCTGCTCGGCCTCGTTCTGGCGCAGCAGGCCGTGATCGACGAACACGCAGGTCAGCCGATCGCCGATCGCGCGATGGATCAAGGCCGCCGCGACCGACGAATCGACGCCGCCGGACAGCCCGAGGAGCACCTCCTCGGTGCCGACCTGCGCGCGGATGCGCTCGACGGCCTCCGGCACGTAGTCGTGCATGTTCCAGTCGCGGGCACAGCCGCAGATGTCGTGGGCGAAGCGTACGAGGATCGCGCTCCCCTGCTTCGTGTGCGTCACCTCGGGGTGGAACTGCACGCCGTAGAAGCGGCGCGTCTCGTCGGCCATGGCGGCGATGCCGCAAGCATCCGACGAACCGGAAAGCTTGAACCCCGGCGGCAGGGCGGTGACCTTGTCGCCGTGGCTCATCCACACGTCGAGCAGGCCGTGCCCTTCGGCGTTGCGCCGGTCCTCGATGTCCTGGAAGAGCGCCGTATGCCCGCGCGCGCGCACTTCGGCATAGCCGAACTCGCGCACCGCGCCGAGCTCGACCGCGCCGCCGAGCTGCGCGGCCATCGTCTGCATGCCGTAGCAGATGCCGAGCACCGGCACGCCGAGCGTCCAGACGGCCTGCGGCGCCCGCGGCGTGCCCTGCTCCGTCACGCTGTTCGGACCGCCGGAGAGCACGACGCCTTTCGGGCGGAACGCGCGCACGAACGCGTCGTCGACGTCGTACGGATGGATCTCGCAGTAGACGTTCGTCTCGCGCAGGCGGCGCGCGATGAGCTGGGTGTACTGTGCGCCGAAGTCGAGGATCAGGATGCGATCGTGCGACGCCAGGGCCATCAGCTGACCCTGTAGTTCGGCGCTTCCTTCACGATCTGCACGTCGTGCACGTGCGACTCGCGCACGCCGGCCGATGTGATCTCGACGAACTCGGCGCGCGTGCGCAGCTCCTCGATGGTCGGGCAGCCGCAGTAGCCCATGGCGGCGCGCAACCCGCCCATGAGCTGGTGGATGACATTGGCGAGCGGGCCCTTGTAGGGCACGCGCCCTTCGATGCCTTCGGGCACCAGCTTCTCGGCTTCGCCCTCGCCCTCGTTCTCCTGGAAGTAGCGGTCGGCGCTGCCCTGCTGCATCGCGCCGAGCGAGCCCATGCCGCGGTAGCTCTTGTACGAGCGTCCCTGGTAGAGCTCGATCTCGCCCGGCGACTCCTCCGTGCCGGCGAAGAGGCTGCCCATCATCACCGACGAGGCGCCGGCCGCGATCGCCTTCGCGATGTCGCCCGAGTAGCGGATGCCGCCGTCGGCAATCAACGGAATGTCGCTGCCAACGCCGGTGAGCGCGTCCTGGATCGCCGAGATCTGCGGCATGCCGACGCCCGCGACGATGCGCGTGGTGCAGATGGATCCCGGCCCGATGCCGACCTTCACGCCATCCGCGCCGTGATCGACGAGCGCCTTCGCGCCCGCGGCGGTCGCGATGTTGCCGCCCACCACCTGGACGTCGCGGTACTTCTTCTTGATCGATTGCACGCGATCGAGCACGCCCTGCGAGTGGCCGTGCGACGTGTCGACGACGATCACGTCGACGCCGGCGCCCACGAGCGCTTCCACGCGCTCGTCAGTGTCGCCGCCGGTGCCCACCGCGGCGCCGACGCGCAGGCGACCGAGCTGATCCTTGCACGCCAGCGGATGCTCGGTGGACTTCTGGATGTCCTTCACCGTGATGAGTCCGCGCAGCTCGTGATCGCCGTTGATGACGAGCACGCGCTCGAGCCGATGGCGATGCATCAGCGCCTTGGCCTGCTCGAGCTCGGTGCCTTCCGGCACGGTGACGAGCTGCTCGCGCCGCGTCATGATGTTCGACACCGGCTGATCGAGATTCGTCTCGAAGCGCAGGTCGCGATTGGTGACGATGCCGACCACGCGCTTGCCCTCGACCACCGGCAGCCCGGAGATCTTGTACTGCTGCGTGAGCGCGAGCACCTGCCGCACCGACATCGACGGGGGTATGGTGATCGGGTCCTTCACCACACCGCTCTCGAACCGCTTGACCTTCGCGACCTCGGCGGCCTGCCGGGCGGGCGGCATGTTCTTGTGAACGATCCCGAGCCCGCCTTCCTGCGCGATCGCGATCGCGAGGCGCGCCTCGGTGACGGTGTCCATCGCGGCCGAGAGCAGCGGGACGTTGAGCGTGATGGTGCGGCTGAGTCGGGTCTTGAGGGAGACGTCGCGGGGAACGACCAGGGAATGCGCGGGGACCAGCAGGACGTCGTCGAACGTCAGCGCCTTGCGGACGACACGCATCGTTTCTCCTATGCGCAAAAACAGATTATACGCGACCACCTCGGCCGCCGCGGAGCGCCGCTGCGTGTCACGGCGGCGCGACCGCGCGGGGCCTGCGAGCGACCGCCCGCCAGTGGGGTTTGACGCTCCACCGCGCGCTGGAGTACCGTGCCGCTGGTCCTATTCCCCGGGGAGGGGAGCTCATGCCCACGACAATACGGGCCGCCGCGCTGGGCGCGGCACTGTGCCTGATCGCGCTGCCCGCGGCCGCCGCGCTGTACAAATGGGTCGATGCCAACGGCCGCACCGTCTATTCGGACCAGCCGCCGAATGCCAACGTGAAGGTCGAGACGGTCAACGGGCCGCCGCCACCCGGCAATCCGAACGCCGCGAAGGAGCTGGCCCAAAAGGACGCCGAGCTCAAGAAGCGCCAGAGCGACAGGGCCGCGGTCACCGCCAAGGCGGAGAAGGAGCGTGCCGCCACCGAGAAGCGCGCCGAGGAATGCACGCGCGTCGCCTCGGCGCTCCAGCAGCTCTCGTGGGGCCAGGTGGTTATCTACCGCGCCAACGAGAAAGGCGAGCAGGTCCCGATGGACGACGCCGCCCGCGCCAAGGAGCGCGCGCGCCTCGAGGCCTGGCAGAAAGAGAACTGCTGAGCGCTATGCGCCGCCGGCCTTCCGGCGCAGCGCATACAGCGTCGCCACGCTGAGCGCGACGCAACCGAACGGGATGCAGTTGCCTTCGGTCGTCGACGCCGGCAGCCCGACGATGACGTCGGCGAAGGCATCATGGTTGGACGCGAACACCGCGGACGCGGCCAGGACCGCGAGCTTGCGAAGCAGGTCGACGTTCATGCCGCCCTCCCCTTGTTGGCGCACGAATGCCCACTGCGCGAAGCATCCCGTGTGCCACAAGAGAAGTGGTACGAAAACAGCCGATTGGCCAGGCGCGCACCGGGAATCGTAAGCGAAGCCGACGCTGCGACAGCCCGAAGCGGGCCCGGGACAACGCTACTTCTTCTCCAGGTTCGCCTGCTCGATCTTCACGTCGGCCTTGGACTTCAGGGCTGCGAGGTACGCGGTCATCAGCTCGCGGCCGACGAGATCGCTCACCCGCGCTTCGGCCGACTTCAGCTTCTCCTCGTCCGGCGCCGGCGGATCGATGACCTTGGTGAGCTTGTAGATGGCGAAGCCGCCGCGCTCGTTCACGGCGCCGGTGTACGCGGGCAACTTCTGCGCACTCGTCTGGAACACCGTCTTCAGCGCGTCGGGCGTGAAGTTCGCCTGCACCTGATTGCGATTGAGCGTCACCGGCTTGCCGAACGTCACGCCGGCCTCCTTGTCGCTCTTGCCGTGCTCGAGCAGCGCCAGCTTCTCGCGACCCGCCTTCTGCGCCATTTCCGAAGCTGCCTCGCGCGCGAGGCGCAGCTTGATCTCGTCCTTCACCGCGTCGAACGGGCGCGGCGCGGCCGGCTTGTACTCGACCACGTGACCCGCCATCAGCGCATCGGGCGCGACCTCGATCGCCTCGGTGTTGCGCTTGGCCTGGACCGAATCGGGCGAGAACAGCGCCTCGACGAACTTGGCGCTGCCCATCGCGACCTGCTGCACCTGGGCGCGCGTCATGAACGGCGCCGACTGCACCTTGAGATCGAGCGCCTTGGCAACCGGCTGCAGCGAGTCGGCGTTCTCGTACACGAGGTTCTGGAACTGGTCGGCGGCGGCGGCGAACTTCTGCGCGGCCTTCGCGCGCTTGAGATCCGCCTCGATGGACGCCTTCACCTCGTCGAGCGGCCGGATGTGCGCGGGCGTGATGCCGGTGACCTTGATGATGTGATAGCCGAAATCGGTCTGCACCGGGCCGAGGATGTCGCCGACCTTCGCGGCGAAAACCGCGTCCTCGAACGGCTTGACCATCGAGCCGCGCGCGAACGAGCCGAGGTCACCCCCCTGGGGCGCGGATCCCGGGTCCTGCGAGTTCGCCTTCGCGATGTCGGCGAACTTGTTGGGGTTCGCTTTCACCTGCGCGAGCAGCGACTCCGCTTTCTTCTTCGCCGCGTCCTTCTCGGCCTGCGGCGCGTCGGGCTTCACCGCCACCAGGATGTGCGAGGCCTGCCGCTCTTCCTGCGTCGAGTATTGCTTGACGTTGGACTCGTACGCACGACGCACTTCTTCGGCGTCGACGCTGGCCTGCGCGGTGAGCGCGTCCTGGTTCAGCGTCACGTAGTCGAAGCGCACCTGCTCGGGCACCTGGAACGCCGCCTGGTTGGCGTCGTAGTACGCCTTGGCCTTCGCGTCGTCGATCCGGATGTCCTTCAGGTACGGATCGGCGTCGACGGTGGCGACGGCGACCTCGCGCTGCTGCTCGAGCAGGCTCAGGAAGCGCTGCACCGACGTCTTCGCGGCGATGTTCGCGGCCACCACCGGCTCCTGCAGGGGCGCCAGCGTGAGATCCGCGCGCACCCGCTGCTCGAACATCGGCGGCGTCATGTTCTGAGTGGTCATCAGCACCTGCTTGTACTTCTCGGGCGAGAACTTGCCGTCCTCCTGGAAAGGGGGCAGCTGCGCGATGAACTGGGAGAGCTGGTCGTCGCTGACGCGGAAGCGCTCCTTGCGCGCCTGCTGCTCGAGCAGTCGCTGGTTGATGAGCTGCTCGACCAGCGCGTAGCGCACCTCGGGGCTGTCGAACATGGCCGGATCGAACTGGCGGCCGAGCGCCTGGCGCGCGCGCGCCTGCTGGTCGCGCAGCGCGTCGTCGAACTCCGACTGCGTGACCTTGTCGCCGTCGACGCTCGCGACGCTCGGCGGGCCCTCCGCCTTCTGCACGTACGAGTACATGCCGAAGAACGCGAACGGCAGCGCGATCAGCGCGAGAACGATCTGCGAGAAGCGCTTGTGCTTGCTGAAGAATTCGAACATGGCGGTGTCGCTCGCTCGCGTGCGTCCGGTTGCAAATGAAAAGGGCGAACTTACGTTCGCCCTTGTTCGGTGTCGTGGCGGAGTGGACGGGACTCGAACCCGCGACCCCCGGCGTGACAGGCCGGTATTCTAACCAACTGAACTACCACTCCTGTGGTCGGGCAACGGCTGGTGGGTGCTGACGGGATCGAACCGCCGACATTCGCCTTGTAAGGGCGACGCTCTACCAGCTGAGCTAAGCACCCGGGGGCTTCACCCCGAAAGACCGCTAGTTTAGCTCATCTTTCAAGGCTTTTCCAGCGCGGAACTTGGGCACTTTCGCAGCCTCGATCTTGATCGCGTCCCCCGTGCGCGGGTTGCGTCCCGCGCGCGAATTGCGCCGTCCGACGTAGAACGATCCGAACCCGACCAGCGTCACGATGTCGCCCTTCTTGAGCGAGCTCTTGATGGCGGTGACGGTGGCTTCGAGCGCACGACCCGCGGCTGCCTTCGAGATGTCGGCGTGACGCGCGATGGCGTCGATCATTTCGGACTTGTTCACGAACGCTGCCCCCTTGCGAGTTTGATGGCGTTGCACGAGCTTGCGACGCCCGATGACTTTTGATGCGCAGTGCGATCGCACTGGAAGATCCTTTATAGCGCCGCCGTTTTGGCCGGTCAAGAACGCGCACGCCCGTTTCACGCGACGTACGCGTTACGCGCGCGTGCGCGACGGCTGGCGCGGGCGTCGATGTGCAGTGCGCAAATGCGCGCCAAGTGCGCGAAAAAAAACGCGGACCGATCAACGGTCCGCGTCTTGCTTCGTGGTCGCCGTGTCGAGACTTGCAAAAAATCTCGACAGCGCCGCTCGTCAGTGCTTGATCACGACCGGCTTCTCGTCGGTGGGCTGTTGCGGCGCGGGCACCGCGGCCTCGCCGGACTCTGCTTCGGCAAGCGGCGTCGGCTGACGCTCCAGCGCTGCTTCGAGCACCTGCTCGATCCAGCGCACCGGATGGATCTCCAGGCGATTCTTGATCTCGTCCGGAATGTCCACGAGGTCCTTCACGTTCTCCTCGGGGATCAGCACCGTCTTGATGCCGCCGCGACCGGCGGCGAGCAGCTTCTCCTTCAAGCCCCCGATCGGCAGGACTTCACCGCGCAAGGTGATCTCGCCGGTCATCGCGACGTCGCAGCGCACCGGAATGCCGCTCAGGATCGACACGATGGCCGTCACGATCGCCGCGCCGGCCGAAGGCCCGTCCTTCGGTGTCGCGCCTTCGGGCAAGTGCACGTGCAGGTCGGTCTTCGTATAGAAGTCCGCCGGAATGCCGAGCTGCTTGCTGCGATGGCGCACCACCGAGATCGCCGCCGCGATGGATTCGTTCATCACGTCGCCGAGCTTGCCGGTGGTCGTCGTCTTGCCCTTGCCCGGCAGCGCGACCGCTTCGATCGTCAGCAGGTCACCGCCCACTTCCGTCCACGCGAGACCGGTCACCTGGCCCACCTGGTTCTTCTTCTCGGCGATGCCGTACGTGAAGCGGCGCACGCCGAGGAACTTGTCGAGATTCTTCGAGTTGACCTCGACCGGCCCCTTGGCCTTGCGCGCCTTGCCTTCGCTCTCCTTCAGCAGCAGGCCCTTCACCACCTTGCGGCAGATCTTGCTGATGTCGCGCTCGAGATTGCGCACGCCCGACTCGCGCGTGTAGTAGCGCACGATGTCGCGCAGCGCGCTCTCGGCGATGTGCAGCTCGTCCGGCTTGATGCCGTTGTTCTTCATCTGCTTCGGCATCAGGTACTGCTTGGCGATGGCGATCTTCTCGTCTTCCGTGTAGCCGGACAGGCGGATGACCTCCATCCGGTCGAGCAGCGGCGCCGGGATGTTCATCGTGTTCGCGGTCGCCACGAACATCACGTCCGACAGGTCGTACTCGACCTCGACGTAGTGATCGACGAACGTCGAGTTCTGCTCGGGATCGAGCACCTCGAGCAGCGCCGACGACGGGTCGCCGCGGAAGTCCTGCCCCATCTTGTCGACTTCGTCGAGCAGGAAGAGCGGGTTGCGCACCGCGACCTTGGTCATGTTCTGAAGGATCTTGCCGGGCATGGAGCCGATGTACGTGCGCCGATGGCCGCGGATCTCCGCTTCGTCGCGCACGCCGCCGAGGCTCATCCGCACGAACTTGCGGTTCGTGGCCTTGGCGATCGACTGGCCGAGCGACGTCTTGCCGACGCCGGGAGGCCCGACCAGGCACAGGATGGGGCCGCGCAGGCGATCGACGCGCTGCTGCACCGCGAGGTACTCGACAATCCGCTCCTTCACCTTCTCGAGGCCGTAATGGTCGGCGTCGAGCACCTTCACCGCGTTCGCGAGGTCCTTGTTGATCTTGCTCTTCTTCTTCCACGGCAGGCCGAGCAGCGTGTCGATGTAGTTGCGAACGACTGTCGCTTCCGCAGACATCGGCGACATCATGCGCAGCTTCTTGAGCTCGTTGATCGCCTTGCCCTCGGCTTCCTTCGACATGCGCGCGGACTTGATCTTCTTCTCGATCTCGTCGAGGTCCGCGTTCTCGTCGCCTTCGCCGAGCTCCTTCTGGATCGCCTTGACCTGCTCGTTCAGGTAGTACTCGCGCTGGCTCTTCTCCATCTGCCGCTTGACGCGGCCGCGGATGCGCTTCTCGACCTGGAGGATGTCGACCTCGCCT